>ERZ1035001.22-NODE-22-length-106120-cov-12.303012_pt1 | contig 106120 bp, 134 predicted proteins | sample MGYA00520685_ERZ1035001 | MGnify/ENA primary metagenome ERZ1035001 (study PRJEB33766, sample SAMN09781749) | gut metagenome | biome: gut microbiome | host: Homo sapiens | place: Madagascar | study: EMG produced TPA metagenomics assembly of the PRJNA485056 data... | reverse complement strand
AAACAGTACATTTTGGTATACTTTTTATACAACTGTTACCTATCCGTCTTCGCTTCGCTTGACGGAACTCGCTTCGCTCGTGACCTTGAATAATTTAATTGATCTGTTCAATAAATAGGTATATCATACCCATACTTTCAAAAGAGATTGAAAACATGAAATCATTCAAAGAACTTCTTTCTGAATCTGTTCAGAACAAAAAATTTGCTAAAACCGTCGAACTTGTTGATCGCAATGGTGTTGCTCCATCAAAAGGTCAGATCGGTTTCCTGCATTTCGCACACGGTGCTGATTACGATGTGTATGCGCCGGACTCTCATGATCTCGCCTACTTCGGTAAAGGTGTTGTTCGTCTGAAAGGTAAAACCACTGGCAAAACTCAGGCCGCGTATGTTGACTGGGCGAAAGGCACTGTTTCATTCTACAGCGGTGATCCTGCTGACGATCTGAAATTTGACAAGCCGCTGAAATTCAAAGGCGCTTCCCTGTACAAAGAAGCCGAAGAAAACCTGGATCTGTATAATCAGTTGGCGGAAGATTTCGAAATTGATCTGCCTCTGGATGAAGCACTGGTGAAAGGTGGCGTGTATAAGCTCCCAAGCAACGATATGTGCTTGCTGTATACCGGACGCACCAAAACCAAAGAAACGGGTGAATACGCTGTATTCACGGTTGTAGATGCCTCTGGCAAACCTCGTCTGGTATCGGGTAAACGTTTTACCCAGGAATACAAAGGCGATATGGTAGCGAAGCTGGAAAAAGTCAAATAAAAATAAAGCCCCTTCCTTTCGGTTGGGGCTTTTTGTTAATATCTGTTCCAGACTTTCTTCGCACTGTAAGGTTTTCCTTTGGACTGGAAAGCCTGTGTAGGCAACCAAACTGCTTTCGCCCAATCTTTCGGGGCGATCTCTGCAAGTGGTGAACGTAGATGGGCTGGCAGGTAGGCTTTGATCATTTGATCAGCCCCGCGCATTCCCTTCACGTTGTTCCAGTTGATTTTCAGTTTAGTCTTATTCGAAAGACGATCTGTAGATCCGTAACCACGTTTCAACAGTTCTTCTAAAAACTCTTGACGTGCTCGCGGTGGCGCATAGTGCAAGTTCAGCCCGTACAGAACCAAGTTACCCGCTTTAGAACGTCCTGAACCCAGGAAGATGATAAGCGGGAACCGATCCCAGTATGGCAGGGTGTCTTTGTATTTCGCATCGTAGATGAACGTATACAAGCGCCCTGTTGCGGGTTTCGCGACCCTGTGCGTCTTAATGCTGGTTTTGATGAAGTCACCAAACCAATCTGTTGAATCCTTCTGACGTTTCGCAGCGGTAACACCAACAGTCATTTTCTTCAAACTGTTGCGGAAATCGTTTACTATATCAACCGCGTGTTTTTTGCGATAGTCATTACGTTTGCGTCGGGCTTCGGTTTCTGCTGTACGGCGTTCGATTTCATCGTCTATCTGCTGCTTATAGCGGTGCATTGACTTTGTGAACGTTGCGTATGCAATCCCGTTTTCGTCCGCGAACTTTTTGGCTGTCATGCCTTTTAATTTTGCGCGTCGGAATTTGATACCAAGTTCAACCCATTCACCCAGCTTTCGCTTCGGTAGCGGTTTTGGCTTGTCTTCTTCTGCGATGATCTCGAACTCAAAAATAAAGCTCATAATTCCCTCCGTTTAGGGTATTTATTGCCCTTTCCATCCGAACACACGTTTCAGGGTGTCTTCTGTGATGATCTTAAACTCCCAGCCCTTTTGTTTTGCTGCTACATTCGCGGCTTTCCATTTGTCAATGTTTACCGCATAAGTATACAGCGCATCAACAAATTTCTTTTTGTTGTGAACGTTGTTGTTCGCTGGTTTAGGTGGGGGCAACGTTTCTTTCATCGGTTTGACTTCCCATAGGTAGGTCACACCGTTATCCATTTCGACATAGAAATCCATGAAGTAGCGCCGTCGCTTTCCGTCCGCGTTGCTGAAATACGGGATCACAACCTCTTCACTGTTCCAGCGTTTCACATGCGGGTTTCTATCAAGCCAGTTCATAATATATTTTTCCCAGCTTGAACGATACGTTATCTTTCGCGGATCTCCCTTATATTTCTGTATGTTCTGGGGCATAAAAGACCCCTTGTATGTCTGTCTTCCAGCCATTTTATATCCTAAATATACTAAACATTAGATAGGGGAAATTACAATGTTATTTTCGTTCTTTCCACCAGTTGATTACAAAGGCACACCAACTACTGATATCTACCGCGATTATCGTTTTTACTTTAACCGCGTGATCAGGAATTACAAGCCGCGTACATATCAACTGACAGGTTCATTAAGACCCGAACAATTAGCGGAAACGCTATACGGAAACCAGCAATACTACTGGGTTATCCTGATGCTTAACGATAATTACGATCCGTTTTACGGATGGATTACCGATCAGGAAACGGCTTATCAATGCGCTATCCAGCGTTATTCAAAAGCAGGTGGTGAACAGGTTCTTTATCATATGGATGGTAAGGGCAACCGTTATTACAATTTGGTTGAAGACCCTACGAATCCCGGTCATTGGTATGACAAAGGCGATAAGAACATGCGTTATTTGCAGTACCAGGGAACATTAGTCCCTGTAGATATTTATGAAGATGCGGTGCTTCAAAATGAAGCAAAACGAACCATCAAGATTATTAACCCCTCTGATATTCAATCGTTTGTAAGCGATTATATCAAGGAAATGGAAAAGGCTAACTCATGAAATACGGTGGAAATAGATACTCCCCTTTCTTCGAGGGGGTGGTCGAAGAAGTCGATGATCCTCGTTTACTGGGGCGTGTTCAGGTGCGCGTATTCGGTGAGCATCCGGCACAGAAACAAAAATCTGAAACTATCGGTATTCCTGTTGAGGAATTGCCGTGGATGATGCCTATTCAGGATATTCGCAGCGCCGCTATTTCCGGTGTTGGCTTTTCTCCTACTGGTATCACGCGCGGTAGTTTCGTTATCGGTTACTGGCGCGATAAATGGCACCAGGACGGCGTTATACTGGGAACCTTTGCTGGTGAGTACCGAGAGAAGCCGGACACCCAGAAAGGCTTCTGTGACCCGTTTGGTGAGTATCCTCGCTATGTGGGTAACGATGTCAACGTACTGGCTCGCGGTGGCGCAGAAGGGCGCGGTTCTTCAAGCGTTATCATTCGTGATGCAAACAGTTCATTAGCAGTCAACCCAGATGATCGCCCACTGGACGAGATCCCAGAAGATAACCGACCGGACACAGGCGGCTTTACCGTCGAAACCATGCTGAAACAAGATGAAGGTATTCGCACGAAATGGTACATTGATAGTGAGGGTTATCCGACTATCGGGATCGGGCATTTGCTTATCATGGAGAAAACCCGTGATACTGCGAAGATTAACGCCGCGATTAGTAAAGCAGTTGGTCGAGAAGTAACCAACGGGACTATCACAGCGGAAGAAGTATCGACCTTGTTCGCGCAGGATTTAGCGAAAGTCCGGCAAGGTATCGCAAACACTTCAAACGTTCGGGAAGTGTATGTGACGTTAAACCGTCCTCGTCAAATGGCAATAGAAAATATGTCATTCCAGATGGGTGTTGGTGGTGTCGCGAAATTTACGAAAGCTCTGGCTGCTATGAAGCGTCAAGACTGGCAAGCCGCATATAACGAACTGCGAAACTCAACATGGGCTAACCAGACACCAGGACGTTCTTCACGCGTATCTAAAATCGTGCTGACGGGCAACCTTGAATCGTATGGTGTTCAGGTTCCAGATCCAGAAGGGCGATCGCTCAGTGCTGCTTATAATGCTGTAGTTCTGCAAGCAAGCAACCCAGAAGATCCGTTTGTTCCTGGTGATACTCGCGTAATGTTCGAAGAACCTAAATCGGCATACGCTGCTGAATATCCGTATAATATGGTATTTGAATCGCGTTCTGGACACATTCAGGAATTCGACGATACCCCAGGCTTTGAACGTTATAACCGTGTTCACCCAGCAGGATCATACGAAGAAATTCGCCCTGATGGAACCCGTGTTGTTAAAATCGTTGGTGATGATTATCAAATCGTCATGCAGGGCCGTAAGTTAAACGTCAAGGGTAATTTACAGGTCGTTATCGAAGGTGATGCGTTCATTTACAATATGGGTAACGTGCAACAAACTGTTGATGGTAACGTAACCGAGTTCGTGCGCGGTAACGTAAATCAAACCGTCGAAGGTGAATATGTGGGGCTGATTAAAGGCAACGCAGAATTAACCGTTGAAAAAGATGCAACCGTAAATGTGAATCAGAATTTAATGGCTAACGTTAAACAGAATGCGACTGTTGCCGTAACTGAGGATGCAACCATTACCGCTAAAAACGCTTTGATTGATATCGAGCAAGATTTGGATATTGGCGCACGTAATATCAACATGCGAGCATCGAATAATACTTTCATCGACTCCGGCGCACTGACTAAGATCACTGGCGGTACTGTACAGGTAGGCTAATCATGATCATGGATTATGAAACCATCATTGATGGGATTATGCAAAACTTTCAGCATCCTTGCGATGCTGAGATCCCCGCTGGATATTACAGGCGTATTATCTGGCAGGGACACACAGAAAATTACCCCGCTGTTGGGGTAGAATGGGCGACCGAAATCATCCCGATCGGAACTCACCTGTATACGAGTTCCCCATTCGGGCAGAAAAGCGATCCGCTTCCGGTGGTTAACTCGCCAAACGTACCCACAAACCCAGACGGAACCCCAGGGGTTTCTACTGATATTCTGGTTACGAAGATTGGTTATTATTTCGCCAGTCAAGCGGATATTGACGCATATATCACGTCTATCGGGGCTACTAAGCTCGCGGGTAATGACTGGTACGGGGCGGATCTGTCAAAAGCGAATCTGTTCAAGAACCCTGGCGAACTCGCGATGTACAAGGTGGAAAACTCCGGTGGTTACTTGCTGACTTCCGGCCCCCGTTGTGATCAGAGAATCCGACAGGTATACAATCCAGACACAGGCGCGTTTACCAGCATTGATTACTACTGGAACGGTAATCGTATTGCGTACATGAAGCACGACGAATCACCCGCGCACCAGTGCAAATATACAGGGATGTCAGTAAACACGAATGCTGATACAAGTATTCCTCCGGTTCCTCCGGCGTTACCGTCAACCTATGGGGCGCTACCGAGTGAAGCAAGGTTATTCTCTGCTCGTTCTGGATTGGGTTGTATTCCGGCGACCGTAGGGTTCCCGTATACAAATATCAGTGATGCGATGCTGTCCGCATGGAACGAGACTCGTAAAACGTTCAAACTCGCTTTCGATATGCTGACGGGTACGATTAAGAACGGTACAGGCATTGCGACGATGTTTGACGGGCTTTCGATTGGTATGGAAGAAATCACAGCGGGTGCTCTGGCATTGTCACAGCAAGCATGGCAAACCGCAATGAAGGTGTTCCGGCAGATCATTAGCTCTGCGTTTAACATCGTGGGTGGGGCATGGGACTTGATTAAAAACTTCCTCCCAACTGTTGCGATCATGGGCGTTGCAATCAACATTTACGATCTGGTATTTGGTGATAGTTCGGTACAATCCATGAAAGATTCTTTCCAGGCTCTGATTGATTCCGGCGCACAGACGTATGAAAGCGTCGTAAACGCAATCTACGGGGCTATAGGGAGTTCTTACAACTACACCGTTGAATATGTCAAGGCTGGCGCTCGCGACCTTGTAGACGCTTGTAGCGCGTTATTTGATTGGTGTTTGACGATGTTCCAAAACGGTTGCGTTGCTCTGGTGGATTTGTACGGGCGAATGATGCAGATCTGGTCAATGCCTCCTGAAACACCAAACCCGCTTTGGTCTGCGGTTCTGGCTATCCGAAACATCATGAAACAGATTAAACCTCTTGATGTGATTCTGGGCGGTAACTTCCCAGGGTTTACAGCAATGGATCTGTATCATCAAGCGCAAGCGAAGGTGAAAGCGTTTATTGATGCATCCTATGCGCAGATCTCCGCACTGTACGATCAGGGGCAGGAAATTTTCAACACCCTGAAAGCACAGACACAGGAAAGAGATTCGATTAAACGTAAGTTCGATCAGTATCTTAACTGGATGTGGGAACCTGTAACGGAAGCAACAACCGCTGCTTATCAGGCTGCACTTGATGCCGCTAACGCTGCTGTGAATGCTTCTAAGGCCGCTTATGAGGGAATCAAAACACAGATCGCCGCTCTGCAAGATGGGATGAAAGATACCTACAGCATGGCGATGGATGAACTCAAGAAACTGCCTCTAATGGCTCAGATTAACCAGTTCTTAGGTTATTGTGGGGTTGCATTCGATGACCTGTTAAAAACGTATGAGAACGCGCTGACGGGCGCACAATCGCTATATAAAAACTTTGTTGACAGTTCCCGATCGTTTAAGGACACATGCAAGGTGATATATAACCAGATTTGTACGCTTGCTCTAAGTAAGGTAACTCAATACGTAAACAAATTACTGTCATTAATCGGACTCGCGATCACATTCGGTTCAATTAGTGTTTGCGTCCCTATGGTTCAATACTAAATACCCGATAACGAGGGGTAATAATGGATTACGCGAAAATATATAGATCTCTTATCGACAAGCGGAGATCACAACCGCTTGTCGATGGGTATAAAGAACATCATCACATTCTACCTCGTTCTATGGGGGGTAGCGATGACGAAACAAATATGGTTTATTTGACAGCAAGAGAACATTTTGTTGCGCATCTTTTGCTTGCCCGTATACATGGTGGAAAAATGTGGTTTGCTGTTGCTATGATGTGTGGACGTGGATCAAGTAGTGCTAAAGGAATAACACCAACTTCGAGAGTATATGAGTTAGCCAAAAAAAGAGTAGCTGTAGAACGAAGTATATTGTTTTCTGGTCGGCTTCATCCTTTATACGGCAAACCATGTTCAGAACAAAGGAAAAAACGTATAGGTGATGGTCGAAGAGGAAAGTTTCATACACAAGAAACAAAACAGAAAATGTCCGAAACTAGAAAAGGGTATCGCCATACACAAGAAACAAAACAGAAAATGTCTGAATCGAGAAAGCGACAGATTCCACCTACTTTGGGTAAAAAGTTACCTCCCCCTTCACCAGAAAAAAGAAAGAAACTTAGTGAGGCTATTAAAAATCAGCCCATCATAAAATGTCCGTATTGCGGTTTAGAAAGCAACAGCAAAGGAAACATGATTAGGTTTCATTTCGATAATTGTAAACAAAGGAAACCATGATGGCTACAACGCGAAAACAAATTAATCAGATCCCCGATATTTTTGTCGGGGCTACTTTTGACGAAATCAAATCTGACTTAATCAACTGGCTCCGAGGTCAGGACGAATTCAAGGATTATGATTTCTCCGGCTCGCGCATGAACGTACTTGTGGATCTGTTATCATACTGTACACTGTACATTCAGCAAATGAGTAACACCGCACTGTTCGAATCGTTTATTCGTACCGCTGCATTGCGTAGCTCTGTTGTCCAACAGGCTCAGGATTTGGGCTATATGCCGGACTCACGCACCGCTGCAAATACTTCGATTCTGATCACTGCGAAGAACCCACTGAACCCGACATCGATCCGTATTCCACGCGGTACGAAATTCATCGGTACAGTGAAAGAAACAAACAGTTTCCCGTTCGTCGTATCTGATGACGTGGTGATCGTTCGTGACAAAGACAATAACTATGTTTCGATGCTGAACATCGTACAGGGGCGTTTAGTCCGTACCGAAGTCATCTATGACGGTTCTACGATCCTGGTTCGAGATCCAAACATCGACCGTAGCCAGGTTCGCGTTACTGTCAACGGCGCTCAATGGGATGACTGGACAAACGAAAGTATCGTAAACGCAACAGGAGCATCAACGATTTTCTATATGCGTGAAACTGTGGATGGACATACCGAAGTTTACTTTGGTGAAGGTGAAACCAGCCAACAGGTCGCGGGTGGTGCGCTGACTGCTGATTATATCGGGGGCTTGAAACCTGCAAACGGTTCGACTATTGTAATTGAATATATTTCAACCAACGGCGAAGAAGCCAACGGTGCGGAAAACTTTGTTTACGTGGATACGTTGACAAATATCAGCATTACAAGTATTGTTGAGAACCCGACTGATTCAGCGGACTATGTAGGCGCTGATGGTGGCGGTGAACCGGAAGATATCGAACGTATTCGCGAACTCGCGCCTATCATGCGTGAGACACAGCGCCGTTGTGTTACTGCATCGGATTATGAATCGTTCCTGTCTCACCGTTTCGGTTCCGTCATTCAGGCGGTTCAGTGCTTTACTGATAAAGAAAAACCTGGATATGCGTTCATTGCGGTTAAACCGAAATCAGGGTTGCGCTTGACCTCTGTTCAAAAAGAGGACATGCAAAACTATCTGGCGAAGTATAACCTGGCGACGATCACGCCGTCGATCCTTGACCCGAACTACCTGTATATCGTACAAAGCATCAAAGTAACGTATGATATCAGTAAGTTGATTGAGTCCGAGGAATGGTTGCGCGGTCAAGTAATCAATGAAATTGACAGATACTACACCGATAACGTTGAAATTTTCAACAAATCGTTCAGTAAATCCAAGATGTTGACTTATGTTGATAACGCGGACGTGTCGATCATTGGTTCTTCTGCGACTATTCAGCTATTGCGTGAACTGGATAACTATTACAGCGCTCCGATGTCTGGTATTCACTTCTTAAACCAGGTGAAATCTCGTTCTATCGTTTCGAACGGGTTCAAATACACAAACGCTGCTGGTGATTCGTATGATGTGCGTTATGCATCAACCGATATGAACACCACGACAGGACGCGCAAAAATCGTGATTGGGCCTTTCAAAAACGGTGATATCAGTATTGCGGAATATACAGGAAACGATTTTGATAAATATCCTGGAGTAACCGATCGTAATAAATATTACGAAGTCGGTTATGTGGAACACTATACTGATTTCATTAGTTTCGATCTGGGTGTCCTGAACGTTCCATCCGAGCGATTCAGCGCGGCTTATATCGAACTGACTGGTACACCTATGGAAGAGAACATTTTCACCCGTGATGGTTCTCTGATTGTGTTTGAAAACGATCTCCGTCCTCAATATACAACGTTGACGATGAATCCAATCAGTCAATAATTTTAACCCCTGTCGTCCGGCAGGGGTTTTTTGTTTGCTAAATATGGGATATAAGTAAAACGCAAATTTGGAGAAACATAATGATTAAAGCGCCGTCAATTACCAGTTTGCGCGTTGATAAACTGGCTGCTAACTTCGTTTATTTGAAGTGGGATAGCGTCGGCATGGATTTTTACTATGTCGTGGAAATGGCAGAAACTCGCGGGGCAGGTGGTATAACTATTCCAGATGCAGATTTAACCTGGTTCCAGTTGGGTTATGCTTATGTGAATGAATGGTTTTCTTCCGATGTTCAGCCCAACAATTTTTACAAGTTCCGCGTCATGGTTACGCACAAGGGCTTTGAACCGTCTGACTGGGTTTATACAGATGAACTCTGGACATTCACCCTTAACGCCTACGCATATTCAACCATGCGTGAATTTACGCCAAGCGATGCATTCATAAACGAGAAATTCGCAAAAAATAATCAGAACTACGTTAACTTCAATACAGATGTGGTAATGGCAGCGTTGATGAAAGAAGACTTTGTGTTTTCTCCACTTTACACTGACGTATCCCAGATCAGCGATAAAATTCTTACACAAGAAAACTATCATGAGATCCAGGATCATATCGAACACGTTTGTAACGACATTAACAGAACTTTCCTGGTAGCGTCAAACGGTTTGTTATACCTGTTTGAACGTTTTCAGAACATGGCGAAGGTATCAAACGACAAAGGGCAGACATGGCATTACTATAAGGCGTTTAACGACCGCATAGGAAACCCTGTATCGCGCTCTGTTGCGTACCAAAGCCGAAACACAACATATGTACTGGGTTACGATCGTATCTTCTACGGGCGCACCTCAACGGATATTCGCTGGTCTGCGGACGATGTGCGATTCTCTGCTGATGACGTTACGTTTGCTAAACTGGGGAACCAGACGGGCTTAGATTTCGATGTGGACTCATACAACACGTTTGCTAAACTGCCTGGCAACGTGTCGAAATATGCCGAAGCAATGGCATGTTCCGATGACTGGCTCTATGTAGTTGCAAAAAACGTTGTGCGTCGTATTGCACTGAAACAGACACCGATCGACACTGACCCGAGTTCTCCAACGTTCGGGGAAAAGATTTTCGATACAACAAGCTATACTATTGTCCCTGGAAATGATAAGATCGTTGTCAAGAAAATGGATGTGATGAACGGTATTCTTTATGCACTCGTTACGGGTGAAGTGAAAACCGCTCTGCAAGATCCTACAAAACCCGCTAACGTGGTTCCGTCCGCTGCTGCTGGTGTGTATCAATGGCAAGAAGACACGAAAACCTTTGTGCGCCTGTACGGGAACACCGAGGAAGAACGTTTTTATATCCAGCATGAATACACCAATATGTCAACGAACGGTACAGAGATTTTCATTTCTGTTGCTAACTACAAATACCCTGGCACACTTCCAGATCCGGCGCTTCTCATTGAGAACCCTCAACTGGTCGATGCGGTGAAATATGATTTGCGTCCTGGCTATACCGCCAGCCTTGCAATTAACTTTGCGACGATTCGCGCACATATCGACGATCCGACTGTCTGGGAATTTGGTGCGCAGGAATATTACAACGAGGCGAATTATAGCTGGTTCTTCCGCGACTCTGTGCGCACATGGATCACCAATGATAACCGTCCTCTGGTAGTATATCCGAAAATCACTTACAGCCTTGTAACCGATACCGCTGGCCCTTCGTCAACGCTTCGTGTGAACAAAGAGGTATGGGATCGCGGACACGTTACGATTTACATCAACAACATTAAGTTTACCGGATTCACGAAGTATACGAACGGTGTGTTGCTGTATAAGAGTTCAGGCGAAATCATCGGGTTCTTTGAATTGAGTTACCGCGCCCGTGATAGCTTAACGATTTTCTGGAAACCAGATAACACGTTGCTGATTGCCGATCTGGTTCAGCAGGAACGCGAAAAACCGTATACGCCGGATCTGTCTCCTGGTTTGATTGACCCAGATTTAAGCCATATGATTACGCGCTTTGCGCCTCAAAGCTATCTGGATCAACAGTATTTCGAGAAGTTCGGGGAATACTACTTGCAGTTCGTTTCGCTGGGTGAAAACACCTACTATAACAAGCTGCTAAACCTGATCAGGAACAAATATCCGCGTGAGAAGAACAGCGTAGAATATCTATGGTCGGAAGTAAACCGCCGTAATATCTATCTGGATAAAACGAAGCGCGATCAGGTGGTGCGTTTCTTTGAATCTCGTTGCAGTGATTTTTACTCAACGAAAGGCATCGAAGCAAGCTATAAATTCCTGTTCAAACTGCTGTATAACGAAGATGTAACCGTAGAAATCGAAAGTTCGAACACCCTGGAATATGATATTCTGGTTCAGTCAACGAATATTAGTCAGGACATTGTAGGCCGGACGATTTACACGCCAACTGCAAGGGCAAACGTAACGTATATTGAACGCCAGTATGATGACGGTCAATTACGTTGGTCAATGACTCTGCATAACGTGATCGGGAACTTCCTTGAAGGGCAGGTTGTCAAGTCTGAAAAGACTAACTTCACGGGAACTATTCTGCGTGGTGTGCGTGGTAAGCAAATGGCGAACAACTCGATCGACTACTTCAACCGTGGACGTTCGTACTATGTGATGAAAATCCGTTCGAATCTGCCAGCGTCACGATATAAGGATGACGTTTTACGATTTGTACATCCGGTAGGCTTTGGCTTTATCGGGATCACCATGCTAACGGTGTTCATCAACTCCGGTTTGTCTATGACGCATAGCGAAACGATCATTGATATTCTTCGAAACTATCGCTTCGATAGCGGTTATCCGAAGTATTGGCCTGATCGTGTAGCCCGTCTGGACGGTAACGGAAACCAGACATTTGACCTTGTAACAGGTGAAGCATTATACGAACCACACCCTAAAGCGGGACAACCGTTCGATGTTCCGCCAGAATATGACGTTGACGAACAACCGCTGAATGGTGTATTACCTTCTGCGCGTCGATTTGACCAAAGTCCTCTGTTCGATAGTTCAGCGGTTAAATACTCTCAGTTCCGTAACTTAGTGGAAAAACGATTGAAAGACGACGCGGGTAATCCTCGCGATCCGAATCCACCGACTCAGAGAAAGGTAGCATAATGGCTCAACAAAACATCTACCGTGCGGTCGTAACTGGTAAGTTCCGCACGGAAAATATGATGAACTTTCGCGACATGATCGGGGACACCCCCGATCGTAACTCGATCTATATGTCGATCGGGCGTACTGAACAATGGGCGGATAACGAATCCGACCCTGAATTCGCGCCCCCTTATCCGAATGATGATACAGATGGTATCGTTGATATGTGGACGCATATGATCGGGATGACGAAAGTACCAGGCGAAATGATTGATGCAATCGTTCCGCGTAAAGACTGGGGTGATACTCGATATCCAAACCCAAAAATCTTTTACATTAATGACATCGTGGTCGTAAACTCCGCTCCTTATAACCGTACTGACTACGGTAAAGGATGGATGGTATATCGCGTTGTAGACGTTCCTGATATTGGCTCTTGTTCAATCTCCAGTATCACGGGTAAAGTTGAATGTGTGCGCATTGGTGGTATTTGGACACCGACCCACGAATCGGTCGAACCTCCACGCGGGGAAGCGAACGGTATCGACATGGGCGACGGGTATATCTGGGAATATCTCTACACGATCCCGCCTGATGTGGTTATTAACCGATGCACAAACGAACATATCGTTGTTCCGTTCCCGAATGAACTCGAAGAAGATCCGGTTCGCTGGGGTTATGACAACGTGATCAAGTGGTATCCAGATATGTATGATTTGGTGTTCCGAATGAAGGTTCACTCAATGCGATTCCGCGCTTACATGGATTCCCTGTTCTTCCCGCAAGCCTCTTTACCTGGCAACCGTGGATTCCGTCAGGTTAGTGTTATTGTAAACCCGTTACTGAAAAAGGCGCAACCGTCCGATCCAGAAGTAAAAGCAACGGGGCAGTATTACACGAAAGAACAGCTTGAACTTGATTCAGGACAAATGATCTACATGGAAAACCGTCAACCGATTATTCGTTCTCCTGATCAGACCGAAGAAGTCAGTATTATTTTCGAATTCTAAGGAAACCATAATGGCATATCAAACTGGTAAAAAATTAATTGACGTGGGGCAGATCGGCAACCCGTCAACTGGTGACCCGCTATATGACGGCGGTGTTAAACTTAACGAAATCATCACCAACGTATACAACGCGTTTGGTGATGTGCGTTTACTGACTGCGAATGATGGTGTGGGTACAATGCTGCTCCACGCGACCGGATATTTCCAGAAATTACCGCGAACCTATTATTCAGGCAACCCGATCGAACTGGGTTCATTGCATGATATGGATACTTCAACTGGGCCAATTACGGTTGTGCTTCCAACTGGTAAACCCGGTGAAGGGTTCTATTTCATAAATAGTAACGGTAGCATTTCTGTTGATCGTCCTGTTGTATTCCGTCCGCAAGTTGGCGATGGTATCAAAGGGGTACAGGATCAGCTTTACGTAACCTCTCCATATACTCAGATTAAAATCTGGTGTGTGAAGAAAGAAGGTTCCGTTTCTACATGGGATTATTCTGTTGAATCAATGTTTGGTTCAAAGACAATGCCTGTTGATACTACCAAACTCATTCTGAAAGCATCACCAACGGCTATTCCTATGTTTGGATATAGCGAATTTAGCGGCGCTAAACTTCTCGTATATGCGGAAAACATGACAGGCACAGTCAATAAAACAGCGGAAATTCTGCTTGCCGTCGATCGTGTGGCTAAGGGCGTGTATTCAACAGAATACGCGGTTCTTAAAAATACAGAAGATGAAATGTATACGCTTAATTTTACTGTTGGCGCTGGTGATGTTGTTTACGCAAACGTGCAATCGAAAACCGAAGATCGTATTAAATTCTCGATCAAAGCGGTTGACACCATCAAATCAGGGATCGCAGCATGAAACAAGAAATTATTATCGGTAACGTGGTTGATGACGGCGCAGGTGATTATCTGCGTCGTGGTGGTCAGAAGACTAACGCCAACTTTACCGAATTATATGATAAGCTGGGTGATGGGAGTATCCCGCACCCAGCGGGTGCGTGGAAAACGCATACCGCGCCTACGCTATCCCCTATCTTTGGTGATTCGTGGGCTTTGAATACAAGCAACAACCGTATTACGGTAAACCTCCCTAAAGGCAGCGTAAGCGATTATAACAAGGTTATTCGTTTACGTGACGTATGGGGTAAGTGGGCGGTGAATAACGTCCGTATCGTCCCTGCAAGCGGCGACACCATAAAAGGTTCACCGAACTATCGGGAACTTTATAAAGACCTGATGGATGTTGAACTGGTTTATTGTTCTCCTGGTCGCTGGGAATATGTTGAAAACAAACAAGTAGACAAAATCACTACTTCGGATCTTGCAACCGTAGCAAAAGAAACCTATATCGCGACTCAGGGACAAACCGACTTCCTGAATGTGTTCGGCCCTGGTAACTCGTATAATGCCCGTGCTCTGGAAGTCTACTATCGTGGTAACTTGCTGTACATCGACGATAAGAACGGGTTTAATGAATCAAACAGTGATTACGGTTCGCCTGGTGCGAGCGCCGGACAACTGGTAGAACTGGACGGTGTAAACATCCGTCTTAAAAACCCGTGTAACGCTGGTGACACGCTTCAATTCGTTACCTATCTGGATGGTATTGCTGCATGGCGAGCGACGTATGAAGCGCATACCATGCGCGTATATAACACCGAAGACACCGAACAGGTAAGTGTTCCTGGTGAAATTTGGGTTGGTGACTTGTCAACCAAACTCACCTTCACCACTGCTGAATTTGGTATCAGTCCGAGAATTCTGGTTAACCCGAACTCGTTCGAACTGCTGCTGAACGGTCGCCAGCTTGTTAAAGCAGGTGATGCGGATCTCCCGACCTTTACGTGTGAAGGGGCGGAAGGTTATGACGAAGCAAGCTGTTTAGCTAACTCCGGTGCATGGGTTCCGTCTGGTCAGGATTACAGCCTGATTTTTGTTGACTCTGAGGTAACAGGCATTAAATTTGCTCAACCTCTGGAAACTCGCGATGTGGTAACTATTCGCTGGTTTAACAACGATATCGGCACTGTAATGGAATGGGATGGTGTAGGCGGTATTAAAGAACATACCGATAAGATTTACCTGAACAACGAAGAAGAAGTTGTGTTGGTGAACCAGATCGAATATACCGATTATAACAACCCGACGCAGAAAACCGCGCGAAAAGTTGCTGATCCGTTTAGCGGTCGTCTGCTGGATCTGCAAGCGTTCTTTGATGTGATTCACCCAATCGGGACAATCTACGAAAACGCACACAACGACGCTAACCCAGGCGATTATATGGGCTTTGGTATCTGGACGCGATATGCCGAAGGAATGTTCCTTGCTGGTTGGACTACCGATGCAGCAGATAGCGATTTCGGTCTGAATAATAACGATCTGGATGGTTCAGGTCAACCAACTCACACTTCTGGTGGTACTGGTGGCGAACGCGGCTATGAAATCAAACCGATCAACGTTCCCCAAATCCAGTCAACCGATAAAGTTCTGATTAAGGATGACAACGGGATCATTATTATCGGGGGCTGTCAGGTTGATCCAGATGCAACAGGGCCAGGTTACACTAAATACCGTGAGGATGTCTTAAAAGTAAATCAGGGGAATACTACTCCAGACAAATTAAGAACGCTCCCGCCGTATATTACTGTTCACCGCTGGATAAGGGTAGCATAAATGACACAGTTTATTTCCAAAACAAGGGAGGGGGCGAAAGTCCCTTCCCGCGAAGCAGACTTTTTGCAATATGAAATGGGTTCGAAATTACCGCTGATTGGCGGTAAACGTACTATTGGTGGTGCAAACGTCGATCAACTTCGAAAAGGGGTAGAATACCCTAACGTACAATCAGCGATTGATGATCTGTATTCTCTGTCTCAGCAGATCCCTATTAACGGGGTAATAATGATGGCGGAAGATAATCCTCCGTCTGCTGTGCAACAGGTAGAATCAATTACGTTTGATGGTACTGTTCAAAACCCAGACCCAGATCAGACGAAAGCAACTATTCATGTATACGGGTTCCCGTTTGTGTTCGACAACACAACGAACGCATCAAACGTATGCGAAACCGTCTATAACAAATTTACTGAATTTGTCAACGATGAAAAATATTTTGATCTGGTAACTCGTAAGGGTTTAAACGGGGAGATCCTGGAAGTTCGCTTTATTGATGCTGTTCCGCATCCGGTAACGAACTCTTCTGAGAATGGGATCACGATGGTAGGAACGATCGACGTACAGGCGAAATCTGGTTATGGCACATGGTCGAAACTGGGTGAAGTTGACCTTCCGGTTACTCCCGTTGTTCCGATTTACTATTTCCAGCGTATTGCATAAGGACAAAAAATGAACAACACTATTAACCACGTAAGCGATAAATCCGTTTACGTGACATTTGATCCTGCTGGTACGCAATGGCCTAGTACGTTTAAGAACGTACAACAGGCATTAGCCGCTATCGGGCCGTGGGCGCGTACTGATGTTGGGTTGCCTAATGCCGCGCCTGGTGTGCGTGGTATTGCTGCTATTGCTACACAAGCAATGATTGATGCGGGTACAGATACACAGACGATCGTAACTCCGGCTCTGCTGGAATACCGTCTACAAAACCCTCACGCATCACAAACCGTATGGGGTTACACCCGTTATGCAACTGATGCTGAATCAGTAACCACGACGAACGATCTGGTTTCATTAACTCCTCGTTCATTGAACTATGTGTTTAACACCCGACAGGCAAAAGAAAACGTCTGGGGTTCTGCGAAACTGTCAACTACTGCTCAGGCAACGTCCGGTACTGATGACACAACCGCAATGACTCCACTGAAAGTGAAGCAAGCGATCTCTGCTCTGGTTCCAGTACAGGCTAACGCAACTGAAAGTTCTTTTGGCCTTGTACAGTTGGCAACGGTTGCAGAAGTCCGCGCGGGTACAATCCGTGACGGGTTCGCAATTTCACCATACACGTTTATTCGTCTTACTGCAAGCGAAAGCGATTTAGGTTTACTCCGTATCGCAACCCAGGCAGAAGTAAACGCGGGTACTGATAACACCAAAGCAATCACCCCGCAAAAACTTGCTGCTGTGAAGGGTTCCGGCTCTGCGTTTGGTATGGTTAAATTAACAACAGATATCAACACAGGATTAGCGAATACTGCATTGTCTGCTGGTGCTAACGTAGTACCAAGCAACAAAAACAGCGCGATCACTGGTGGTGCATTGTATCAGGGTTCTATTGTTGCTGACAATAAATACCAGACACAAAGCGACGTTGAATTAAACATTCCGATCGGTTGTATGATGCTTTCTGCATTTAACTCCGACTATGGGAATATTTTTATCTGTAACGGACGCGCAATGAACCGCAATACATACCCTGTTCTGTTTGCCCGTATCGGGTATACATACGGCGGTAGTGGGGATATTTTCAACCTCCCAGACATGCGCGGTGCTGCTGCTCGCGGTTTCGATGCTGGACGTGGATTAGATCCAGGTCGCGGTTTTGGTACGTATCAGGATGACATGTTCGAATCCCACGGACACGATCTGGAACTGATTTACAATAACGGCGGTAATATCCCACGAAGCGAAGCGATCTATGAACTTAAAGGCGCTGAAAAGAATGACCAACGTGTTATTCACTTCGATAACCGTTATACCCGCGCACTGCCTGTAGGTGGAAGCGAAACGCGAATGAAAAACGTTGCGGTCAACTATGTAATTCGAGTACGATAAAGGGGTTAATCCATGATTTCAAAACTTAACCCGTTACCAAAGATCCCGTTTGTTGATGGTGTCCCCACGGACACCACACAAACTACGATCAATTGGATTGTTAACGGCGAAACTCTCGATGGTGCTAAAACCAAAACCACTAACGAGGGTTCATTAAACAGATGCGGTGTTCTGGTTCAAAAGAACGCGGTACAATTAGAAGCAAACACAACTACCCAGACATCAAAAATCAACGAAGTTATCGATCAGGTTAACCTCATTACCGAAAACCTCGCGGCGATCTCTGATGAAAGCGTGATCGAGAAACTGGATAAAGTTGTCGCTGATGTTGAAGTGTTGAAAGTTGATATGACTGCTGTTCAGGGTTCTACTGCAAGTAACACACTGAAAATTCAGGACATCGAAAAAGAAATTGGTGTATGGGATGCTTCAACAGATCCGAAACATCGTACCATTCGAAAAGATATCATTTTCCTGAAAGGTGAACTGGGCGCGTATCCTGGCTTTAACGAAGATGGTGATGTTGATCCGTCCTCTACTGGCTCCGGCGTGAAATACAAGGTAATGGCGAACGCTCAGGCGGTATCCATCCATGAAGCACGTATTACTAAGCTGGAAGATGACTGGGTAAACTCCGATGTAGGTCACTTGACTGATGAAGTTACGGATCTGCGTAACGAAATGGGGCCGAAGCATTTGGCAACATTCGAATCAGTTTATGTTCGTCTTAATGGAATCGGAACCTCGATCACTGGCATTAATACCGAACTGACAAACATCAACACTTATATCGGGCGCACAGGCACAGGCGGTTCAGGTAGTATTGATTCGCGAATGACTGCGGCAGAAGGTAACATTGTTACTCTACAAACCCAGATGAATGATCCTGTTGTTGGTGTTCTGCCTCGCGTAATCCTGTTGGAAAGCGCCGTTGGTAACTCACAGGTTCCGGGTAGTATCCGCTACGATATCAGCACAATGAAACGTGACATTAACGATCTGAATATGATTGTTGGTGAAACAAGTGATGATGGTCTGCGCGGGGAAATGGCTCAGGTAATGACCGATATCGGTACTGACTCCCAGCCAACGAGTATCAAAGGCCGTCTGTTAACCGTTGAAAACACCCAACGTGACGATCACCAATCACTGATTGATGTTACTGCAATTGTGGGTAATACTTCAAGTGGTTTGGTGGCTGCAAACATCGCAATGGGTAAAGCTGTTTACGGTGACGCAACCAGTTCTGATCCATTCCTCAAAGATGGTATTCAGAAAACGGCTCGCGACAGCAAAACCGCGATCGGTGTGAACACTTCTGGTTCTGAAACGGGTATCTATAAGCTGATCGCGGATCTGACTGCGCGTGTCGTTGCTCTGGAATCTGGTACGGGTGGTGATGTTAACCAACGTCTTACCGATCTGGAAAACAACAAAGCCTCTCATGATGATGTCGAAACTGCTCTTATTCCGTACATCACCGAAGTTGAAGCAGATGCGAAATATATGCCAAAACCGCTTCCGCTGGTATTTGACCAGAATATCACAGGTCGTTCGGATTATATGGACGGGGATACAATTACGTTAAGCGTTGTTGTTTCTGGTGGCGTAACTCCATATTCTTACCAATGGAAGAAAGACGGGGCTAACGTAGGCACAAATAGTGCAACGTTCAGTAAGGCGAATATTACCGACGCTGACGCAGGGGTTTATAAAGTCGAAGTAACTGATGCAGACAACACGAAAATCGTTTCTAACGAATTGACCGTTGTGGTTTATCCTGAACTGGTATTCACTACAGATCTCAGTGATAAAACTGTCGTAGAAGGTTCTCCGCTGACTCTGAATGTGGTTGCGACTGGTGGTAAATCACCGTATGCGTATACCTGGTTCAAAGATGGTAGCACTCTGTCAGAAACAAGTAATACTCTGACGATCGCAAGCGCACAAAGCTCTGATGCTGGTGTATACCACGTTGAAGTTCTGGATGACATCGGTAATACGAAAATGTCTGCGAATGCAACTGTAACCGTTCCTCCGGTTCTGGCATTCACAACGGATCTTCCGGCAACGAAGAGTTACACAACAGGTGACAATATGGATTTAGCCGTTGTTGTGACTGGTGGTAAAACACCATATACATACACATGGTATAAAGATACCATAGAAGTTGCTGGGGAAACTGGCGCAAGCCTGGCTACAGTAGCAGAAGCGGGAGTATATAAAGTTGAAGTGACTGATGCACTCTCAACCAAAATTACCTCTGTTGACTGTACTGTGACGGTAGCATAATTTTAACAAGGGGCGCAAGCCCCTTTTGAGGATCATATGATTACGAATAATCCAGAACAATTAAAAGATGAAATTCTTCGTCGTCTGGGCGCACCAATCATCAAAATCGAAATCACACAAGACCAGATTTATGACTGTATTCAACGCGCTTTAGACTTATACGCGGAATATCATTACAACGGCACGAACAAGAGTTATATTATTCTGACTCTGGGTGACGATAACCCGCGCAACGTATTCGACTTGAGCAAAGAGCATATTTTCGCGATCACTAAGGTATTGCGTACAAACATTGGTTCATTAACCACAATGGACGGTACAGCGGTTTATCCGTGGTTCACCGATTTCCTGATGGGGCTGACTGGTGGCTCACTGGGCGGTCGATGTGCATCAAGCGTGTACGGTATGAACGCATACGGGGCGGATCTGGGTTACTTTACTCAAATGATGTCCTATCAGCGCTCAATGCAAGACCTGCTGGCTCCGTTGCCTGATTACTGGTTCAACGATGATACTGGTCAGTTCTGCGTATGGGGGCAGGTGAATAAAGGCGATATCGTCGTGATTGAAGCGATGGTGAGATCATTTGTTGATGTCCCTAGCTCTGTCGGAAGCGTCGCAGGATACGCTACAGCGGGTTCTAACGCGGTAGAAGACCAATCCATAGCCGACATCTACGATAACCCTTATAACGCCGTTGTAGGCGGTGTACGAGCGGGACAGGGTTCAACCGTCACTGGCGGAACGTCTGCATATAATAACCGTTGGGTAAAAGACTACTCTACCGCACTGGTGAAAGAGATCAACGGACAAATTCTGGCTAAGTTCCAGGGGATGCAGTTGCCTGGTGGTGTTGCTCCAGATGGTACGCGATTGATTCAGGAAGCAGAAACCAAACTACAAGGTCTTCGCGATGAACTGATCTCGATGTCCGACGCAATCCCGATCATTATGGTGTAAGGGGGAATAATGCAAAACTGGGATGAAAGTTTATTCGCTCAGTTGTCTACGGGGGAAGGGGTTGATCGCAACTTAAAGGATCAGGTCACTAACCCGTATGTAAACTGGTACAAATACAACCCGACACAACAGCTACACGATTCACTGACAGCAGAATCAATCCAGATGAAATCGCCCGATATGTATTACGTCCGGCGCGAATTCGTGAATATTGATAAGATCCTGGGCGAAGACCGAGAATCCAAATTTACGAAGTCATGGAAAATCGCTGCGTATATTGAATCGTATGCCAACTATGAAGGGCAACGGGATTTCTTTAGCAAATTTGGGTTGAGTTCAAACGATGAAATGACGCTGGTAATTAACCCTCGTCTGTTCGCACATCAAACTGATGGTGGTATCCCTGTTCTGGGTGATTTGGTTTATTTCCCGATGGACAATAGCCTGTTTGAAATTACGTGGGTAGAAGCCGATCCGTTCTATCAGTTCGGTGATCGTCCTCAGCGTAAACTCAACCTTGCGAAATTCATCTATACGGGTGAAGAACTGGCTCCTGAATTGCAGCGAAATGAAGGAATCCACATCGAACCTGATGCAGAATTGGATCTCGAACCTATCCGAAATCTTGACGGGCTGGCTGATATCAACATTGAACAGTACGAAGAAGACAAAGAATTTGAAAGAGAAGGTGATGAATTCATCGAATCTTTTGATGTTGTCAACGGACGCGGTTCACCGTTCGCAAGTCTGCCATAAATACGTTATATGGGTATAGGCGAAAGTCTATACCTCTTCAAAGAGGATTTTATGATATACACAAAACTTAAAGAATGGTTGCCTCATGATCTATACGTTGAGTATGTTGATATCATAAAGGCTTCTCCAAAAACTGAACACACAGAAAAACATCATATATTACCACGTTCTTTATTTCCTGAATTCGAACACGAACCAGAAAATTTAGTAGAACTTGATATAATGAAGCATTTGATGGCCCACAGGACATTAGCAAAAACCAATGATCCTAAAATGATTCTTGCGTTCTTCATGATGTTCACCTATGAACACAAACGCTATTCATCGTTATCTGAACAAGAACAGCAGTTCATTCTTGAAGAAAAGACAAAGGCGCGAAAAGCAATGCGCATTGTTAAAAAAGAACAGATGAAAGGCAAACATGACGGTAAAAACAACCCATTTTACGGGAAAAACCATACCGACGAATTCAGAAAAAGAATTGGTGCTGTTCATAAAGGAAAGAAGCTATCACCAGAACATATAGCAAGTCTCGTTGCTGCTCACAAAGGCAAAAAACGAGAAAAGGTACAATGCCCCCATTGTGGGATAATGTGCGCCGCTAATACAGCGAAGCGCTGGCACTTTGATAACTGTAAGTCTGGACGCGTCCAGCAGGGGGATTAGAAAATTTTTGGATACTGGTATAATAGCTCACTACGCAACTACATTGTTCTTATGGGACAATTGTTTAATCACATTCAAGTGAAACGAGTACGCGGCGATCAAGAGAAATACATTAAGGTTCCGATTACCTATGCATCGAAAGAGAAGTTTCTCTCTTCCATGAACAAACTCAACTACACGTTGAGTCAGGAAAACGTTGCAAAGACCGAAACCATTTTACCGCGCATGAACCTATCACTGGTGGATCTGCAATATAACGCAATCCGTAAAACCAGTATCGCGGTTAACCAAAAAATGACACAACTACAAACCCCTCGAAAAACGATCACACAGTTTAACCCTGTGCCATATCGTCTGATTTTCGAACTGGGTGTGTATACGCGATATGAAGACGATGTTTTCCAGATCGCAGAACAGATTTTGCCATATTTTCAACCGCATTTCAACTGCAAGATTACCGAACTACATAAGAACGATATCACAGTTGACCGAGACATCAAAATCAGTCTCCAGTCGGTTGCGCCGGATACCACATTCGAGGGCGAAGCAAATCAACGCCGTCATGTTGAGTGGTCATTCATGTTTGAATTACAGGGTTATCTGTACCCGCCTGTAACTGATGTTAAGGGCGAAATCAGAACCGTTTACACGGATTTCTTCTCTAACATGAACCCGTTAGATAAAGATAACTTTGAATCCGTGGATAGTCAAGCCGATCCGGTAGATCTGCCAATGCAGGACTACACAGGCGAAGAATATATTCAGACGTACTCGCACGATAAGCCGATCCCGTCTGGTGATGAACCTCCTAAGCCGAGGGAATGAGAATGGATGAAAAACTGGATTTACAGCAATTGCTGAATATTGATTCCCTCCCTGGCGGCGTTGAGTCTGGGGAGGATGTGGTTGTTTACGAAAAACTTGAACTGGTTGACGTTGAATCACATCCAACAGACCGGAAACCGGATCTGGAAGAGGATTATACGCTCGCGCGTAAGACTGCACACCATATGAATCAGATGATCATGGATATGGCGCAGATCGCATTACACAACGCGAAGAACTCCGAATCGCCTCGCCACGTCGAGGTATTCACAAGCCTGATGAATCAGTTAAACGTTTCAAACATCGGCCTGATGAAGATTCACAAAGAAATGCGTGAGATTACGGAAGAGACTACAAAGCCTGGTTCAGAAAAAGGCGGTAGTAATGAAATGAATATCGAGAATGCAACCGTATTTGTTGGTTCCCCTACGGAACTAATGCAGAAATACGGCAGTGCATATGAACCCAAAGAGGGCTTCATTAATGGTGAAGCTGTAGAGGTAAACCCTGATGGAAATGGAACCGACGATCGATCCGAGTAAGGAATCAGATCACCCTATAGGATTAATGCACCCCCAATATCTGAAAAAGAAAATTGATGAAATGGGGATGGAGTGGACGCAAAGCGAACACGATAAAAAATGGTATCCGTCAACGTTCAGTGACTACCTGAAAATTAACGGCATTCAAAAGGTCGATATTCAGTCTAAGGACAGTTCGAACTTTGCCACGTACAAAAATAAAGGCAACAAGAAAACCCGATATAACGGGAACCCGAACCTGAAACGTGCGTATATCCAGACTAAGTGGACGCAACAAATGTTGATGGAGTGGGTGAAATGTCGTGATGACATCGTTTATTTTGCCGAAACTTATTGTGCGATCACCCACATTGACTATGGTACAATTAAGGTTCAGTTGCGTGATTATCAGCGTGAAATGCTGATCGAAATGCATAAAAACCGTATGGTTGCCTGTAACCTGTCGCGTCAGTTGGGTAAAACAACCGTTGTTGCGATCTTCCTGGCACACTTCGTGTGTTTCAACGAAGATAAATATGTTGGTGTGCTGGCTCACAAAGCCTCGATGTCTGCGGAAGTTCTGGATCGTACCAAACAGGCGATCGAACTACTGCCCGACTTTTTGCAGCCTGGTATTGTTGAATGGAACAAAGGTTCTATTGAACTTGACAACAAATGTAAAATTGGTGCGTTTGCATCTTCTCCCGATGCGGTGCGTGGTAACTCCTTCGCGATGATCTACATCGACGAATGCGCGTTTATCCCGAACTTCGTTGATGCGTGGTTAGCGATTCAACCAGTAATCTCTTCTGGTCGTAAATCGAAAATCCTTATCACAACGACACCTAACGGGCTTAACCACTTCTATGATATCTGGAACGCTGCTATAGAAGGAAAATCCGGCTTCGTGCCTTACACGGCGATCTGGACATCGGTTAAAGAGCGATTGTATACGGACGGCGACAACGGCGTATTTGATGACGGTTATTCGTGGTCTGCTAAGATGATCGCTGGCTCCAGCAAAGAGGCATTCTTGCAGGAACACTGCGCGGAATTCATGGGAACCAGTGGAACCCTGATCGCTGGCTGGAAGTTGTCGAAATTGTCATGGATTGATATTGATGAAACGGAAACGAACTTTTATCAGTATAAACGTCCAGTAGAGGGGCATAAATACGTTGCGGTACTTGATCCAGCGGAAGGGCGCGGACAGGATTACCATGCAATGCACATCATCGACATTACGACGATGCCATTTGAACAGGTTGCGGTGTATCACTCAAACAAAACGTCGCATCTTATTTTGCCGGACATCCTGTTACGTTATCTGAATATGTATAACGAGGCATGGATTTACATTGAGCTAAATAGCACAGGGCATTCAGTTGCCAAATCTCTGTTTTCCGAACTGGAATATGAGAATGTTATTTGTGACAGTTACAACGATCTGGGTATGAAACAGACTAAGCGATCAAAAGCGATGGGATGTTCAACGCTGAAAGACCTGATCGAGAAAGATAAATTGATCATAAATAACAAAAAGACAATACTCGAATTTCGTACTTTCTCAGAAAAAGGCGTTTCGTGGGCTGCGGAAGAAGGATATCACGATGACCTCGTTATGTCTCTTGCTTGTTTCGGTTGGCTCACAACTCAAATGAAATTTGCCGAATTCTGCGAGAAGGACGATTTAAGACTAGCCAATGAAGTTTTTGCACGGGAACGCGAACAGCTATACGAAGACGCATTATGTCCGGTTATCGTTACAAGCGGTGATGAAACGATTTCGGTTGGTTCTCACGGTATTTCGTTTATATAAATTAGAGGAAATTCTATAATGGCTTTACAATCTCCAGGTATTGAAACCAAAGAAACATCGGTACAATCTACCGTTGTTCGAAATTCAACTGGTCGCGCTGCCATTGTCGGTAAATTTTCATGGGGGCCAGCTTATCAGATCCGTCAGATTTCTAACGAAGTCGAACTGGTAAACTATTTTGGTTCCCCAGACAACTTGACCGCTGACTATTTCATGAGTGCTGTAAACTTCTTGCAGTACGGTAATGATCTCCGTGTGGTTCGCGTTGTCGATAAAGATGCCGCAAAAAACGCAAGCGCAATTTTTAACCAGATTAAAACCACTATCGCATCGCAGGGTTCTAACTATACCAAAGGCGATACGATCAAAGTAAAATACAACAGCACTGTTGTAGAAGAAAACGGTAAAGTGTCCAAAGTTGACAGCAACGGCAAGATCCTCGCGGTAATCATTCCAAGCGAAAAAATCGTAGCCCGTGCTAAACAGATTGGTACTTATCCAGATATTTCTACTGGCTGGACTACCGAGATTGTTTCTCAGTCTTCCGGTGTTTCTGCGTCGATCACGATTGACGGTATCGAAAGCGATTCAGGGATCACTCTGCTGAACCTGGATATTGCAAAAGAAACAATTCAGGGAACCGCGTTCCAGGCTCTTACCCAGAAATATCAGATCCCGTCTGTTGTGGCTCTGTATCCTGGTGAACTGGGTTCAACTGTTCAGGTAGAGATTATCTCCAAAGCTGCTTACGATTCTGGCGCTATGATTTCCGGCTTCCCTTCTGGGATTTCCGTTAAGAACAGCGGTCGTTCTGTAATGACCTACGGGCCACAGACCGATAACCAGTACGCTTTTGTTGTGCGTCGTGGTGGTATTGTACAGGAATCCTTCATCGTGTCAACCGAAAAGACCGATAAAGATATCTATGGCGTTAACATCTTCATGGATGACTTTTTCGCGAACGGTGGATCACAGTACGTTTACGGTACTTCCCTGAACTGGCCTAAAGGCTTCTCCGGTATCCTGGAGTTCGGCGGTGGTTTGTCCTCAAACGACACTGTAGGCGCTGATGAACTGATGAATGGTTGGGATATGTTTGCTGATCGCGAAGCGCTGCATGTGCCTCTGCTGATTGCTGGTGCGTGTGCTGGTGAAACTGTAGAGATCATGTCTACCGTTCAGAAACACGTTATCTCTATCGGTGATGAACGTCAGGATTGCACCGTGTTTGTGTCGCCTCCGCGCTCACTCCTGGTGAATATCCCGCTGGCAACTGCGGTTGATAACATGGTTGAATGGCGTACTGGTTATAAAATCAGCGGCGGTGCTGCTGTTGACAATAACCTGAACGTAAGTTCAAGCTATGGCTTCCTGGATGGTAACTATAAATATCAGTATGATAAATACAATGACGTGAACCGTTGGGTTCCGCTGGCAGGTGATATCGCTGGCCTGTGTGTTTACACTGATAGCGTTGCTCAACCGTGGATGTCTCCAGCAGGTTACAACCGTGGTCAGATCCGCAACTGTATCAAACTGGCTATCGAACCGCGCACAGCACATCGTGACGCAATGTATCAGGTTCAGATTAACCCGGTAACTGGTTTCGCAGGTGGTTCCGGCTTCGTTCTGTTCGGTGATAAAACACTGACTAACGTACCGAGTCCATTTGATCGTATCAACGTCCGTCGCTTGTTCAACATGATCAAGAAAGACATCGGGGATAACGCGAAATACAAACTGTTTGAAAACAACGACGATTTCACCCGTTCTTCGTTCCGTATGGATACAGGTCAGTACATGACTAATATTCGTGCGCTGGGTGGCTGCTACGATTACCGTGTAATCTGCGACACCACGAACAACACGCCGGACGTAATCGACCGTAACGAGTTTGTAGCAACGATCTACGTGAAACCGCCTCGTTCTATCAACTACATCACTCTGAACTTCGTAGCAACGTCTACAGGCGCAGATTTCGATGAACTGGTAGGGCCGCAAGCCGTATAACGTCAAAGGGGCTGAAAAGCCCCTATAAATAAATCCGAGGTTAAAAATGCTTACTGACATTTTACGCGCCTTTGAATCCGGTGATTTCGCACGTCCGAACCTGTTCGAAGTAGAGATCCCGTATCTGGGCAAAAACTTTAAATTCAAATGTAAAGCGGCAACCATGCCAGCGGCTACAGTTGAAAAAGTTCCTGTAGGATACCAAAACCGCAAAATCAACGTTGCAGGTGACCGTACCTATGATGACTGGACAATCACGATCTATAACGATGACGCGCATAACACGCGTGACGCTCTGGTAGCATGGTCAAACATGATGCACGGAATGGGCGATCAGATTAGCGGTGATATTCCAGCGAACTACAAGAAAACCGCTACGGTGAAACAGAAAAACCGTAACGATGAAATTACCGCCGAACATACCATCCACGGTCTGTTCCCTACTAACGTAGGCGAAGTTACCCTGGACTGGGACAGCAACAACGAAGTATCAACCTTTGAGGTTACTTTCGCGCTGGACTGGTGGGAATAAAGGTTATAAATACAGGGGTAGCAATACCCCTATCATTATTTTTCGGAGTTACTATGAACTTTTTGGGCTTTGGCAATGTACTTAGCTTTTTCAAGAACTTCGCCCGTGAGGACGAATTAGATCTTGAACAGCAATTAAAAAATGATACAGGTTCGGTCGCGCCTCCTAAAAATAATGATGGTGCTTATGAAATCGAAACTGATCTAACGAATCAGAAATATGCAAGCGTATTCCAGCAATTTTATTCTGGACAAGATCCGTCGATCCAAAACAAAGAACAATTAATCAATACGTATCGCGGTATTATGTCTTATCCAGAAGTTGAGAACGCTGTTTCAGAAATCATTGACGATGCGATCGTGAATGAACAAGGCAAAGATATCATCACTTTGGATCTTGCCAAAACAGATTTTAGCAAAGCGATCCAGGACAAAATCGTAGAAGAGTTTGATAACGTTCTAAATATCTATGACTTTGATAACATGGGTGCGCGTCTGTTCCGTGATTGGTATGTGGATTCCCGTATCTACTTCCATAAAATCATGCACAAAGACGAAAGCAAAGGTATCCGTGAACTGCGTCAACTTGATCCGCGTTCAATGGAACTGATCCGTGAATCTATCACTGAAACCCTTGATGGTGGCGTGAAAGTATTCCGTGGTTATCGCGAATTTTTCGTGTATAGCGCTCCTAAAGCTGGCTATACATACAACGGGCAGATCTACCAGCACAACCAGAAGGTTAAAATCCCGCGCTCCGCTATCGTGTATGCGCATTCTGGTCTGGAAGATTGCAGTAACAACATTATCGGATATCTGCACCGCGCAGTCAAGCCAGCAAACCAATTGCGTTTACTGGAAGATGCGATGGTCATTTACCGTATCACCCGCGCACCTGAACGCCGTGTATTCTATATCGACGTAGGGCAGATGGGCGGTAACAAAGCGACACAGTACGTAAATAACATCGCACAGGGGCTTAAAAACCGCGTTGTGTACGATGCTAAAACGGGTACTGTTAAGAACCAGCAAAACAACCTGTCAATGACAGAAGATTACTGGTTGATGCGTCGTGACGGTAAAGCTATCACCGAAGTAGACACGCTTCCAGGCGGTGCGAACTTCTCTGATATGGATGATATCAAATGGTTTAACCGTAAGCTCTATGAAGCACTGCGTGTGCCATTAAGCCGTATGCCTCGCGATGATGGGGGTATGCAAATTGGTGGGGGTGGTGAAATCACCCGTGATGAACTGAAATTTAGTAAGTTTATCCGCACACTGCAAATTCAGTTCAGCCCTGTGCTTTCCGATCCGTTAAAAACTAACCTGATCGCGAAAAAAATCATCACAGAGGAAGAATGGGAAGAGAACGTTAGCAAAATCTCCTTCATTTTCCAGCAGGATTCATATTACGCGGAAGTGAAAGATATTGAGATCATGGAACGTCGCCTAACGTTAATGTCACAGGTTGAAGGTGTAGTAGGGAAATATGTCTCCCATAAATACATCATGAAAGAGATTCTTCGAATGTCTGATGAAGACATTGACGAACAAGCGAAGCTGATCAAAGAAGAATCCAAAGAAGAACGGTTCAAAAATCCCGAAGAGGAAGAGGAAAACTTTTGATGAAAGAATTTATCGAAGCAATCAAAAGCGGTGATCTGGTGGAAGCGAAGAAGCAATTCTATTCCATCATGGAAGACCGTACCGAAGCCCTTCGCCAAGAAATGCGCGTTGAACTCGCGGAAGCTGTACGCATCGAAGGTGAAACCGACGATGACGACAACGACGACGATGACGACGACAAAGGCGGCGATGATAAAGGCGACGACAAAGACAAAAAGCCGTCTGATAAAAAAGACGACGATAAAGACGAATAAGAGGTGTAAATAATGCAACTCGAACTCGAAGAAATCAGCGTCGAAGATCTCGAACCCCATTTAACCGAAGCGAAAGCCCGTGTTGATGTTCTGGGGATCGATGACGGCACTGTTAAGATCATCGAAAATTTGGCGGTCAATGAACCTCATTTAGCCCTGGCTATGATGTCCATTGTCGAGGGTTTGAGTTTAGATGAAGTCATTGTTAAACACGTAGATTCACGCGGTAATGTGGAACGTAAAAAAGACCGCAAAACCCGTGAACGTAATGCGTATCAAACAACTGGTTTAACTAAATCTCAACGTCGCCAAATTGCGCGTCGTGCGCTAAAAACAAAACGTGCAAACCCTTCTATTACAACCCGCGCACAGCGTAAGCGTAAAAAAGCGCTCCGTAAACGCGCCGCATTAGGGCTATAAATATGAATGAATCCCAACTCAATGAAAACGGCGATATGCTGCTAATCGAGGAATGGGGTTTACCTTGTGCGGATATTTCCGATTCAATTTTAGAATCGGTCGGTGAGTCGAAAAAAGACGGTAAACTTCGGATTGAAGGTATTTTCCTCCAGGCCGAAAAAGTTAACCGCAATAAGCGACTGTATCCGAAAAAAGTATTAGAAGAAGCAGTAAACGATTATATCAGAACTCAGGTTAATACCCGTCAAGCTCTGGGTGAAATGAATCACCCGCCGCGACCGAATGTCGATCCGCGTAATGCTTGCATCCTAATTGAAAAATTATGGTGGAAAGGTAATGACGTTTGGGGTCGCGCTGTTGTTGTCGAAGGTGATAACGGTGATGGGGATAAACTCGCGGCGTTAATTCGCGCAGGTTGGGTTCCAGGTGTTTCTTCTCGCGGACTGGGTAAACTTTCCGATTCTGGAAAAGGTTACGGTATCGTACAAGAAGGGTTTAAATTGGCAGTAGGCGTTGATGTTGTTTGGGGGCCAAGTGCTCCAGATGCTTACGTGAAGCCGATTACCGAATCTCAGTCAAGCAAAACGCTTGTTGAGAATAATAGTGCTGATGATGACGCTTTCAGAAAACTCTCTGAACGTTTGAAAAGTCTATATAAATAATATCATATCAAACAGGAAACTTAGAAATGCTTAAAGAACAACTGTTGGCAGAAGCCCAGAACCTGGATACCCCAGTTGAGTTAGACAGCATTTTCGAATCAGTTGAACTTTCTGATGATGCGAAAGCAAACTTCACCACTGTATTCGAACAAGCTGTAAAAGCAGGTGCTGCGAAACTCGCTGAAACCCACATCACCCAGATCGCGGAACGCTCCGATGAACTGGTTGAAGCCCAGGTTGCCGAAAAAGCTGGCGAAATCGAAAATAAACTGTACGAAGATGCGAATAAATACTTCGACCACATCGCGCAGGAATGGCTCTCCGAAAACAAAGAAGCCGTGTCCCGTGATATCAAGGCCGATCTGTTCGAATCTCTGGTAATGGGAATGAAAGAACTGTTCGTTGAACACAACGTAGTTATCCCAGAAGCGCAGGTTGATGTTGTTGCAGAACTCGAAGATGAACTGATCGAGAATCAGCAGGAAGTTAAACGCCTGTTCGAAGCTAATCAGGCTCAGGCTAAAGAGATCTCCAACATGAAACGCGATACCATCGTTTCAGAAAAAACAAAAGATCTGACTGAATCGCAAATTGAAAAGGTTCAGAACCTGATCGAAGGTTTGGAATATTCCGACAAGTTCGAATCCAAACTGACCGCAATCGTTGAAATGGTAGCGACTAAAGCGGAAAAACAGGTTGAAGAGAGTACCACTACTCAGACAACCACTAAAGATGACTTTGTTCCGGTGAATGAAAATACACCTCCAGCAGAGAAATCGAAGATCAATAAATATGTACAAGCGGCTAAAGCCCTTTCCTAATCTTATAAGGTAAGAAACAATGTCTAAGAAAAACGAATTGATGGAAAAATGGAACGATCTTCTGGAATCTCAGGAAGGTTTACCGGATATCGCTACCAAATCCAAAAAACAACTGGTTGCAGCAATTCTGGAAACTCAGGAAAAGGATGCTGATACTGATCCAGTATATCGCGACGAAAAAATCGTTGAATCCTTCGGCGGTTTCCTGGCGGAAGCTGAGATCGCGGGTGACCACGGTTACGACGCAACCAACATTGCCTCTGGTAAATCCAGCGGTGCAATCACCAACATCGGCCCTGCTGTAATCGGTATGGTTCGCCGTGCGATTCCTAACCTGATCGCATTCGACATTTGCGGTGTTCAGCCTATGACTGGCCCAACTGGTCAGGTGTTCGCACTCCGTGCTGTATACGGTAAAGATCCTCTGGCTGGCGGTACTCCTGCAAACGTTCGCGAAGCATTCCATCCGATGTTCGCTCCAGACACCATGTATTCTGGTGAAGGTGCAAACACCGCGTTTGCTGCTATCGCAACTGGTGTTGCTATCGCTTCCGGTGCTATCGTCAAGCACACCTTCCAGGAAACTGGTATTGCGTACTTCCAGAACGTAACCTCCGGCAACGTAACCGTAACTGGTGCTGATGCTGCTGCTCTGGACGCTGCTGTAATCGCAGAAAACGAGAAAGGCACTCTGGCTGAAATTTCCGAAGGTATGGCTACCAGCGTAGCAGAACTCCAGGAAAACTTCAACGGTTCCAGCGCTAACCCGTGGAACGAAATGGCTTTCCGTATCGACAAACAGGTTATCGAAGCTCGTAGCCGTCAACTGAAAGCACAGTATTCCGTTGAACTGGCGCAGGATCTTCGCGCTGTACACGGTATGGACGCTGACGCCGAACTGTCTGCAATCCTGGCAACTGAAATCATGCTGGAAATCAACCGCGAAATCGTTGACCTGATCAACTACACCGCGCAGATTGGTAAGACTGGTTTCACTCAGACCGTTGGCTCTAAAGCTGGTGCGTTTGACTTCCAAGATCCAGTAGATATTCGCGGCGCTCGTTGGGCTGGTGAAAGCTATAAAGCTCTGCTGATTCAGATCGACAAAGAAGCGAACGAAATCGCGCGTCAAACTGGTCGTGGTGCTGGTAACTTCATCATCGCTTCCCGTAACGTGGTTTCCGCTCTGGCTCGTATCGACAGCGGCATCACTCCGGCAGGTCAGGGTCTCCAGAAAACTCTGAACGTAGACACCACTAAAGCGGTATTCGCTGGTGTACTGGGTGGCACTTACAAAGTGTACATCGACCAGTACGCTCGCCAGGATTACTTCACCGTGGGCTACAAGGGTGATAACGAAATGGATGCTGGTATCTACTACGCACCATACGTTGCGCTGACTCCGCTGCGTGGTTCTGATCCTAAGAACTTCCAGCCAGTAATGGGCTTCAAAACTCGTTACGGTATCGGTATCAACCCGTTTGCGAACTCTCGCTCTCAGGCTCCGGCAGATCGTATCACCTCTGGTATGATCAGCAAAGAAATGTGCGGTAAAAACGCATACTTCCGTAAGGTCTGGGTGAAGGGACTTTGATCCTAAGTTATTGAAAAATAACGATTTTAAAGGGAACCTTCGGGTTCCCTTTTTGCTTATATAAATAGTGAAAACTATTGAGGCTATATTATGAAACATGTCATTTATAAAATAACAAATACACTGAACAATAAAATCTATATTGGTGCTCATTCGACCGAAGATATCAATGATTCGTATATGGGTTCAGGTATTGCGATCAAAAAAGCACAAAAGAAATACGGCATTGAACATTTCACAAAAGAAATCCTTCATGTATTTGATACCCGCGAAGAAATGTATGAGAAAGAAAGAGAAATTGTTGATCTTGAATTCATAAACCGACCGGATACATACAACGCTGGTATTGGTGGTAAAGGTGCTCCAATGGCTCTAATTGGATGGAGTGATGAACAGCGCAAGTTGATTTCCGAAAATACATCAAAAGCTATGCAGACACCAGAAATGCGAGAACGTATGTCAAAAGCCCATACAGGAAAGAAACAATCGGAAGAATCCAACAGGAAGCGTTCAGAGACTATCAAAGCGATGTATAAGGGTTCTGCATTCGACAGAACCGGATCTAAGCTCACAGACGCGCACAAGGCCAAAATAAGCCGTTCTGTGTCGATAGATGGAGTTGTTTATGCAAGTGGTTCTGATGCTGCTAAAGCGTTGGGGCTTTCTCGATCTGGCCTTGATTACCGTTTAAAGAGTGACAAATTTCCTGAATGGAAATTCGTTGCATAAATAAACAATATACTCCCTATAAATTCAGGAACCAAAGAAATGAGTGATAAACACTACACAATTCACAAGTTGATGCGTCAGTCTGCGCTTCCGTCTGGTAAACGAGAAAAAGTTATCAACGAAGCAACAGGCACGACCGACATCAACGTACAGAACACGCGCCCAGAACTGGTTTCTTTGACTCGCGCGGTTAACAACCTGATCTATCATGAACTGGTTGCTGTACAAGAAACAGAACTCCCTGTTGCAACGCTGTTCGGTGTTCGCTATCGCAACCCTAACGGTGATATGACTTTCTCCAGTGCTGCAACCTATTCAGGCCGAATCTCTGGACGTACAGGGATTGACGATATCGATCTGGCTAAAGCCTACGTTAAAGGTGATTTGTTCAAGCATGACGGCACTGACGTTGTTTATGAGGTTATCGCACCGATTACCCTGAACAGTCTGGATACTGACAAAGACACCGCGATCATGAAAGCTGTGTTCCAGAACAAAATTCGCCTGGTTAGTGAAGCAGCCGATACTTCTAAGTATGAAACCAGTGAAGATATCGCGTCAACCTCTTTCCAGATGGATCGCTGGAATATTCCGGTACGCTCGCGTAAGTTTAAAACCGAAATGACGGTTGAACTGATGCAGGATTTGGAAGCGAACCAGTTCGAAGCTGATGGGGTTATCGAAGACATTCTGGGAACCGTGGCAAGTGAAGAAGTCAACAAAGACATTATTCAAACTCTGATCACCGTTTCCAAACGTTACAACGTTGATGGACTCGTTACGGATGGTATTTTTGACGGTACTACCGCATACACCGCGAAGGATGCCCCAGCATTGGGTCGTATCCTGTATCAATTAGCGTGTGAAATGGGGCAGGAAATGAATAGAACGACTTCATTTGATGCTACCTACGTCCTCGCAACAGCGCGTGTTGTAGGCATTCTGGCTGCGTCTGGTTGGATGCACGAAACCGACGAACAACACCCACTGGCAACAGGCAAGCTGAACAACGGTTATTATGTCTATACAGACACCAACAGTCCGTTCGATTATATGCTGACTGGTTGCAAATACGATCTGGGTGATATGGATCACGTAGGCTCTCTGTTCTTCGCTCCGTATACCGAAGCCGATGAAGCAGGTTCAATCAAAGTATCCGTTGATCCGGCATCCCTGCAACCGAAAGTTGCTATTCTGATGCGTTACGGTCTTTCCGTGAACCCATACACAGCAGAAAGCGAATCCGATCGCCTGATCAAAGGTGATGATTGGTCTGCTCTTGCTGGTAAATCGAAGCTGAGTCAGATCGTAGGTATTAAGTTACCTAAACTGGGTTAACAAGTTTTGTTTTGAGAAGACCATTATAGTAATAAAGATCTATAAGGTCAAACGAGCGAAGCGAGTTTTCACGAACGAAGTGAGTGATGGGTAAGTACGATGTACTGTTTATAATATATAGAGAAAACAGTACATTTCCGTATACTTTTTAACCAACATTCACTCACTACGTTCGTTCATGTACTCGCTTCGCTCGTAGATTTGACTTCTTGATCTAACTGGTTATAATGTTACTTTGTTTTGAGGTGATACATGGCTGAACTAAAACTTGAAGATCTACAGACTGAACTTGAAGAGGATATGCATATTGATCCGTTGAAGTTACAAAGCGAATCAGCAGACATCCCGAAGATTTGGTCAAAATGGCTTCGATATCATTCGAATGCTAAGAAAAAACTTATCCAACTCCAGGCGAAGAAAGAAGCGATTGTAAAAGATCGACTTCTGTACTACACTGGTAGACACGAAACCGAAATGACCGATGTGATTTACACGGGTTCGGGTGAAATCAAAATTGCTATCTCCGGCGATCCGAAAATCGTTGAGGTGAACAAGCTGATCCAATACTTCGAATTGATCGCAGAGTTTACCGGAAAGGCGCTGGATATCATTAAGAACAAAGGCTACTCCATCAAAAACATGTTGGAGATCCGTAAACTTGAGAGTGGTGCATAAAAATGGCTGACGAATTTGATTGCAAATGCGTTGTGTGCAAACAACCGATGAACTCCCGCAATACGGCGTTTGTCAATGAGGCTGGCCCGATCTGCGGTGTCGTATGTTTGCAATATCTCAACGAAAGGAATGATCGCGGTATCAATGAAGCTGACGATCTGAACGAAGTTCAAATGTTGCTGTAAATAGAAGTGTACCCCTTGTGGGGCTTGTTAGAATAGCGGTGGAAGACACCGCGTTATAAATCAACTATGCTTCAAAATTAAAAAGCCCCTTCCTTTCGGTTGGGGCTTCTTTTTTAAAACTTCTCTTCTTCTCCGGTTTCAAGTTCGGCTTTCAGTTCTTCTCGCCGTCCCTTGATCGCGTCACGCATTGAAATATCATCGGATGCTGCAACCTCGACTTCTTTCACGCGGGTGTTGTAATACTTTTCAAGCTCTTTCAAACCGTCCAGTGTCCGGCACGAAGCAACCTTATTCATGAAATCATCAATCGCTGCTTCGTTTACGAATGTAGTAAAACTTTTCATTTTGGCCTCTTAAATTTCTATCTGTTTGATCGCGTAGTCGAATCGTTCTTCGTTGTAGATCCGCACACGTTCCATAGCATGTTTCATACCGTAGTTTGTCGCACTGTATTTATTTTTGGCTGTCTTCGACTTTGCCAGCGTAGCCAGGTTATCAACGATATCCCATACAGTAGCGAGCGCTTTCGATCCGTGCTTACGAAGTACACGACCGATAGACTGTTTCACCACAACAGCAGATTTGCAAGGATGCGCAAAAATGATGTGGTGTAGGTTCTTGATTGAAATACCCGTACTGAGTACCCCGATAGAACCGATGACGATTAAACCTTTCGTCGATTCCGCAATTTTCTTCATTTCGTTACGATCGTCAATCCCCGTATCACCGTTGATCAACACCACGTTATCGTAAACCTTGCTCAATTGCTCGTACAGCCATTTTCCGTGTTCTTTGTAGCGGAACATCACAAAGGCGTTTTCGTTCTTCTCACGGGCCAATTTGAGCGCTAATTTTAGAATCCACGCGTTGCGCCGTGTATGGCTGGTTACGTACTTGATTTCCGTCTGGTAGTCCGCACCCTTCAATTTCTTGACCTCTTCTTCTTTGTATCGAAGGAAGATCGTGTTAATTTTCAGGTTGGTTACTTGTCCATCGTCCATCAAACGACGCGTATCAACTGGTTTGAATACTTTACCGAACGCACCGATGTATTGCATCATGTTCGTTTTCCCTTCTTTCAGGGAACCGGATAAGCCCAGTTTGAAGATACACTGATCCATCGTGTCGATAATCTTTTTGATGCTCAACCCTGTTGAGAGGTGGCATTCATCGACCATCAAGCACATGAACTGTTGGAACCATTCGGCAGGCATTTTAACCGCTGATTGCCAGGTAGAAACGTAAATCAGTGCATTACTGTTTTTCGCTGTACCGGAACGGATACCCAGCATTGCCGATTTCGGGAACAGGCGATAGTTCGCGATGTCATCGATCATTTGGTCAACAAGTGCGGTAGTCGGAACGATGATCAACACCTTCCCGCTGTAATGTTCCAGACACCAACGAGAGATAAGCCCCTGAATCAGAGATTTACCCGCTGACGTTGGCAGGTTTAGAACACCGCGACGGTTTTTGATACCGTGGAACACAGATTCGCGTTGATACCAGTACGGATCGATCTGTTTGTCGCCGTCATAAACTGGATGTTCGCTAACCCACTTGTCAAAATCTTCTTGCGTGATATCCTCTGTTTCGTGGATCTTTGGATCAACCCAGATTGAATACCCGCGTGATTCTGCGAATTTGGATACCAGATAGGCTAACCCATACGGGAGTTTCCCGTTGTAGTCCATCAAGTAAATGTAACCGTTCCATCCACCATATTTGTATTTGGCTTGATACTGATAGCCTGGGGGTTGGAAGCTGAAATAGTCACGCAGTTCATAGACAATGTTTGCTTCTGCCTGAATCTGTACGTGGCTTGTGTTTAAAAATTTGACTTCAATATCCACTATGATTACCCTATGTACAAAGTATATACGTATTTATGTCATAAATATTGGATAAACACTGGAGATACCAATGAACATTGATTACGAAAAAGTTGATGGGTTCCGTACCCTCGACGCAAAAGAACAGAAAGGCGCGTTAGCTGATTATGCTATGACCGTGTTTGCTGTTAAGCTGAACAAACAGAAATCCTTCGATAACATGCTGGCGGATCTGGTTGCTGCTTTACCAGAAGATGAAGAAAAACCGGAACTGCTGATCGATTCCCCTGAACCGGAAATCGTTGCATATAAAGGCGAATTGACTATGGATGAACCTGTCATCGAAGCCCCGAACGTTCCCGATGTGGTTATTGATGCTTCTGCGGATTTCATGGAGTACGTTAAAGAGGTTGCGCCGGAAGTGGCTGACCAAATTAAATTAGTCCCTGATGTCGTAGAAGCTCCTGTAAGCGCTTCTGACGAGTCCAAAGACGATCTGGCATGGTTGGATGGGTTTAGCCCGACCATCTTCCTGATGGGCCGCTCTGCTCGTTCTAATGGGTATTACACCTGCCCGTGGTGGATCTATGACTGGATCAAGAAAAATCCAAACTGGTATAAAGATCCTGATAGCTGTCCACACGCAAGCGCGATAGACACCATCAAATCGCTGGTGTACTACATCAAGCGTGATGGAGAAGTTACTGTTCGCGAAACTCGAAACAGTCGATTCGATACTTTCGTAATTTAGCACTTTTTGCTAAAAAACTTGTTGACGCACACCCTCGTTTAAAGTATATTTGTACTCGAAGGCGGGGGAATGGCTCTCGCAGTGAAGAAGGAAAGCAAAATGAAAAACGAAATGATGAAAAACGCTTACTACCCAGTTCTGTTTGTTTGGGCTGATGGTAAAGTGAAGAAAGTAGTCAATTCAAAAGCTCCTTACTATACTGTTGAAGAAGCACTGCGCCACGCTTACGAAGCTGATTATCCTGTTCCTGCTGAACCTGGTTATGCTCGTTGGAACGGTTCAAAATGGGTTGCTGATACCTGGGACAACTACGAAGAAGCAAAAATGGAATGCGATCCTGATTACATTTCTCGTCAGATGGAAGCACACATGATTGCAGATCGTCGCCTGGATAACGAAGCTCGCGGTTTCTACTAATTTTCAAAGGGGCTTCGGCCCCTTTTTTGTAGGTAAAATATGAACGAATTAAATCACGAATGCCTGAAAGACTTATCAGAAGGTAAAGAGGTCGGAAACGTTATCTTCCTTGATATAGACGGTGTTCTAAATAATATGCGGTGCATGAAATTTGGTGAGCATATGGACATTGAATGTGCTCGACACCTGCGCCGGATCGTAAATCATGCGAACTGCGATATTGTCATTTCCTCTACATGGAGGATCGGCAACACAACCCATACTCTACGGGAAATCTTCTACCCGTGGGGATTATATCGCATCATTGGGAAAACCTGTACGAATCTAACAGGCCGACAAGCTGGACGCGGTGATGAAATCAAAGCATGGATCGACACCTTCGGGTGTAAGAATTACCTTATCCTGGATGACGATACCGACATGCTGCCGGAACAGAGTGAGCATTTCATCAACACCGATGGATTTGTGGGGCTGACAGAAGAACAATCAACTTACGCGATCCGTAACGTGTTTGGTGTAACAAACCCTTTCTGTCCTGAATGCAATGGCTATGGGCGCGTGAACCAATATGATAAATGTCCGTCTTGTGACGGCAAAATTTTACTTCTCTAAATAGAGAAAAACTAAGAGGTTTTGAAAATGGCTACAGAAAAATGGACTACGGTACACCCGATCCCGTGGCGTAACACCAGCTTTACCTATCTGCCGTGGTGGATCTTTGATATCATCGTGGCTGCGAATGCTGCAAGTGAAGACTGGCGTGATTATGCCGAAGAAAAATATGCGAAAGAATTCGACACACTGAAACAGGCGTATATTGATTACACCGATGTTGATTTCATCGAATCCCGTAACGGTTATCTGTATAAGCTGAGTGATTTTACTCCTGCTGGATCTACTGTTACAATTACGCCTAAGACGGCCCCCGCTGATTTTAAAGTAGGTGATGCGGATCTGGCTGCAACTGATCTGTTTACAATTGATCCGGTTGGTACTGCAATGACTCTGAGTGTTGACTCTTCCGGTCATGCTTCAATCGTTGGCGGTAAACTCCACGCAGTTAGCGCTGGTGATGTTGTTGTGACTGCAACCTCTGGTTCTGTTACTGCAACCCTGACCGTTACCGTCAAAGCACAACCAGTAACGATTACTGGAAAATCCCCTGTCCCTGCGTTTAAAGTAGGTGATGCGGATCTGGCTGCTTCTGCACTGTTTGATATTTCTCCTTCAAACACTACGGTTGTTCTGACAGTTGAAAGCGGTACTGCTGCTACGATCGTCGGTAATAAACTTCATGCGGTTAGCGCTGGTGATGTAACTGTACAGTGTACTGCTGGAAGCGTATTTGATGCTGTAACGGTAACTGTTACCGTATAAACTAAGAAGGTAAACAATGCTGCTATTTGAATTCAATGATGTATTCGCAAAATTCAGCGATGCGATCGAAGCCAAATTTGGCAAACGTCCCCAAAACATGACAGATGCGGAATATGATGCTGCCGTATCGTCCCTGGTTCGTACAGATTTCTATGAAAAACTGGCGATCGAGGTGTTGGGTTGGGATATGATGAAATGGGGCATGACCTATCGCGATCGCGAAGTCGGTTTTATTCTCGTCAACGAAGCAAAAAGCCCGTCCTGGGTGAATAGTCAAAAAATCGCGTACATGGATAAAGTATGCGCACAGATGGGTATTGTACGTTTAGACTTCTGGACTTGTCGGGATCTGAACGAACTGAAAGCCCACGCTTACCGTTGCCCTCTGATCTCCCGCAATGATAAGCATCGTCAAGCATGGGATAGCGCAGGGAAATATCGTAGTGTTTTCCTGAACGACGATATGAACATCACTATTCAGGATGTGAACCGCTCCTTTGCGGATTACACACCATAAACAAAAAAGGGAACCGCAATGGTTCCCTTTCTTTTATGCAATTTTTCTTATTTCTTTCAATGCTTCTTCTTTGCTACCAACGAAGAGAATCGCTTTACCTCCGGCTTTTCTGAATGGCAACACAGCTTTTGCCCTGTCATCAATCAGTATACCTTTGTCCGCATATGCTGCTTTCTCTCCGCTGCTTTTGGTGTAGTGGAATTCAGGCAGATAACCGAACACCTTCATCAACGCTTTTCTTTTTTGTTCTGCTACCGCATCGGAATTGTATTTCCCTACGCTGGTTAAGATCGCAACCTGACCTAAAGTTCTCAAATGACAGAACAGGTCGATGCCCTCTTGAAGTGGTTCCAGATTTTCGTAGAAGTCAGTTTTAGATATAGCTTGTTTTGCCTTTTTCAATTCTTCTTCCGGCATTCTCGCCGGGTCACCGTACATCGGAACAAAAGAACCTTCCCAGTTAAACAGTACACCATCCATATCGAACAAAAACTTTTTCATATCAATTCCTCGGTTTGTGTGTGCATCATATTCATATAAGTTCCTGTTGTCAACCCCATGTGTCAGTTTTCGGTGCGTATGCTGCAACTTTCGCCACTAACTCTTTATCAAGCTGATCAATAGATTTCTGCGGCTTGCCTTTTGCCTTAACTTTGATGTAGTTAGACTTAACAACAAACATACCGCCTTTGTCAGATTTCTTGATATCGCTGTCGATGCCTACTTTGTTGAAGCTGATCCAGATATCACCGTCCATGTACTGTTTCAGAGAGTCGCCCATGTTCAGGATCTTAGCCATTGTGAGCGCTGCCCCTTCGTGGGTATCCATGAGGATTTCTTTAGGCACTACACGATCGCGTTTAAGGTTCTGCTGCATCGCAATATGAACATCGTTCATAACCCAAACGATATGGATGTTTTCTTTCTGATAACCCAGTGCTTCGACATCACGGGCGATACTTGCCAGCTTGCTCATGCTCTTTAGGGTTACGTCAAAGATCAGGTTTGGTTTACGATCTTCCGGTGCTGCCGCAATACCCGCGTACACACGCGCCTGGTTTTTGTTGGAAACGTTGAACACGTCCGCGATCACATGATGCAGTGTTGCTACGTTGTCCGGGTTTTTAAGGTTCATGGTTTTGACATCGTGACCAGTTTTAGCCTTGATCTCTGCTGCCAGTTTGGTACTACCCATGACCAATTTTTTGAGTGCGTCAACGTCCAGGGTGATCCCTTCGATGCCTAACAGCTTTTCGAGGGTGAACCCTTTACCAGAACCCGCACCGCCAGCCAGGATGACTACCTGACCAAATTTCGGATAAGCCTTACCGCCGAACGTGATCAGCGCTTCATCAAGGCTCGTAAAGTCTTTGAATGATTTCATCTTAGAACTCCAGGTGTTTATTTAAAAGTATTTATTGACACGGTTTATGAGTGCGTTTATAGTGCAATTGTTCGACGGATAGGCCGGAAGAACTTTAACCATAAGGTAACATAATGAAAAACGAACTACATGAATTCATAAACTCCGCTGCTCTTGGCGACCAGTCAAAATACAAATCCCGTCGCGATACCCTAATTGACGATTTCTGTAATCTCCTGGGGTTCAAGCGCTGGCATACCCCGTCTATGCGTCCAGACTGTGATCCAAAATGGGATTACTTCAAATGGAGTGATCGCGACCGTGGTTACGTCGATAACGTCCGCGTGATGTCTTTCACCCACTTATACGCAAACTCAACAATTGCTGTTGCAAAACGCCACGATTCGACTTATCCGAACGGGTGGAATGTTGCTAAAGTCATTGAAACACTTCTTCAACTGCGTCGCGAATATAAATCAGCATACCGTGTCAATCCTAATCCTATCTATTATGAATGGCAAATCGTCGCGAAATATCTGTTGAACATCACCTATTCTATTTTCTGTCGTTTCGGGACAAAAGATATCGGGTTTGGTTCTCATGATATAATTGCAGAAGCACGTCACCGTATGATCTATGCGATCCTGAAAATTCAAAATTCGGGTGGGATTGTTCTCGCTGCGTTCTGTGATGAAATCGTGTACTATGGAGAACAGGTTGAAGTTGACGGTGTTCACCACGAAAAATTCAATAGATTTGTGTTCGGTCAATATAACAGCTATTCATATGGAAACGATATCCGTGTGATGATGCACCCGCGCATTATGTTGGATATGGAAGGATGGGAACCAGGTCACGGAATTGGTGATGCCGAAAGCCAACGCGAACGCCGTGTTCGTTCAGTTGCTAAATCTCGTGAATTGATGACAGGTCGCCTGGCTGATTACCTGTTAAGAACGAAAGAAGACGTTGAAAAAGAATTTGTTGACTTGTCGGGCGAATAGCGATAAGCTGTAATCTCTGAAAACAAGGAGATAACCATGAATACTATTCACTGCCGCAAAGATTTCGTTGAGTTTTACCACGGATCATGTACTGCTGCTGGGATTGAAAGCATGTTGTTGCCTCCTTGTGCTTCTGATACTCTGTCTGAAAAAGGCAGAAAGAAAAATCTGGATCGTGTTTTCTTCACTGCTGATATCGGGCTGGCTCGGATCTATGCTGGAAGGGCTGCACGTTCAATAGGTGGTGATCCGGTGTTGTATCGGGTTGTGTGTCCGGTAGATGTGGTATGCATGAACGATGACAAAGGCGCAAGCGTTTATCATGCTGCATGGGCTTTCTGTGAGGAATTATGAAAGATAAGGTGTTAGGGTATCTCGTTTTCTTGCTGGGATATCGCGTTGAAGTGATGGGTGGTTATTCTTCTATGTACGGAGATTTAACCGCGATCTGGATGGTTGGGTTGGGGGTTGCGTTTACCTTCATGGCGATCTGTATTGCGAATGAGGCTGATCAAAATGCTTGAATTTTATCCTGCTGGTTGCAAATCAAATCCGCCTGATGCATCGTTCCAATCGTGGATCTATTTTCACAGGGAACTAAACGACATCATCGAAAGTCAGTGGAAAGATCATCCTGAACGATGCGCCCCTGATTTAGTCGATAGTTTAACCGATGTCCGCACCCTGGAAAAAGGGCTGTATGATTGTCTGGTTCAGGGAATGGTGTGTAAACTGATTTTGTGGTATGCTCCGATTGGTTCAGATCCAAATCGCAAAATCGCCCGTGGTTATATCATGACGAAACGTGAGTTTGACCAGATCTGGAACGAACCCGACTGTTTCGAACGCGAAAAATACAAAAATGAGGTTAGTTGCATATGAAACTATTTCATGTTGTGTATGGTGGAATGAAAAACATCGACATTCCTGGATTGTCTGCTGGGATGATTGAAGAACTGGAATTTCAGATCGGGAAGCGTTTCAAATCGAGCATCACCGAAACAACAACGGTGACGGTTGATCATCCGTTCGACATTAAAAACCTTATCAACACTCTGGATGATCTGATGATTCCGTGTGCTGATGCATTCCATGAAGCATCCGGCCTTTTCCTGATTGTAACTTTTGTTCTTAAAAATGTTGACAGCAGAAATGCCGAAGTGTTAGAGTTTATTCGTAAAATTGATTCTACTAAAGGAAAGTAACTATGAAAATCGTTCAGCGTAATATCAGCGAAGTTAGCCAGCAAGAAAAAGTACAGATCCATTTCAAATTCAATGATCTGAAACTGGGCTATGCACAGATCGCTCGTGAGCACATGCTCGATAACGGCGACATTTACGTGATTGTTCAGGAAATTGAGCGAATTCGTGCTTTCCGCGCAGAAAATCCAAAAGTGAAACATGCTCTGCGTCGTGTGTACATCAATAAACATCGTGAAGAACAGCGCAAGCCTAAGACCAAAGCTAAACGCGATCCGCGTCCAGATAACAAACGTAAAGCAATCAACGGCGCTATGGCGCTGGCGTTCCAGGAAGCGGGTTTGGCGTAAGGGGTTTACATGAATTCTTCAATGATGAATCGCTGGTCGGGCGTGATAACTTCGACTATCAAAAAGGATGTGGTTACGGTTGAAACAAAACCAGCGCCAGCAGAACAGGAAACGGTATCCCCTAAAAAGGTTCAAACTTTGGTGTCTCTCGATCCTGCTGAGTTAGAACACCGCCGCCGTGCAAACCAGATTGAGTTTGATTTGCGTGTGGCTCGCTCATACAACAGCAAAAACGACGATGCGCGTAACCGCAATCTTCAATTTTCGCTGACGTTAAGCGACTGGACAAAGCTCATGTCTGAACCAGTTTGCCCGTATTCCGGTAAACGATTCAGTCATAAAGGCGGGGGTTCTGACTCACGAACGATGGAACGTATCAACGCTTCTCTGGGGTACACGGTTGATAACACGATCGCAGTAACCAGCGCCGCGAATAGCGAGAAATCAAATCTCGATGCGTTTATGAAGGGTTCTGTAATCCTTCCAGAAGTAAAACTGAAACTGTTACGCAAAGCTGCGTATCAAATTGAAAAACAACTGAAAATCAAGGGTTAATTATGTTTGTGAAATATTCTTCTCTGACTAACCATTATGAAGGTAAATTCATCAATGGTGTGATCATGAATGGATTGACTGGTGGCGTGTGGGTTGCGCGTGAAAAGATCCACGGGGCTAACTTTAGCCTGATCACTTCGGACGGTATCAAAGTCATTCCGGCAAAACGTAGCGGTGAAATCCTCCCTACTGAACAGTTCTACGGTTGTGAACCAGTAGTTGCGAAATACTCTGAATCCGTCCGTAAGCTGTGGGAAATTATAGCAAATGCCTGTGAATATAAGGAATATGCTGATACTGGTTCTTTGGTTGTTCAGGTATACGGCGAATTCGCGGGGCGTGGTGTCCAGAAAGATGTTGACTACGGCGAAAAAGATTTCTACGTATTTGATATCCGTGTCAATGGCAACTTCCTCCCTGATAACGTTGTAGCTACGTATTCCGTTGCTGTCGGTCTGAAAATGGCTCCACTGCTGGCATACGGTACATTTGACGAGATCCGCGCACTGCCTATCACCTTTGATTCTGTGGTTAACCTGGCTAACTCCGGCGCGATCCCTGCAAAGAACGGCGTTGAACCTGAGTTCAAAAACTTCATGACGCTGAAAGATGGTGAAGGTGAAAATATCTCAGAAGGTTTCGTGATGAAGCCTGTTCAACCTGCTTTCATGCCGAACGGCGATCGCGTTGCAATCAAATGCAAAACGACGAAGTTCACAGAGAAGAAGAACAAGCAAGCGAACCGCTTCAATGCTCCTTCTGAACTGTCAGAAACAGACAAAGCGAAGCTGAACGAATTCACCTGCTTCCTGACGGAAAACCGCGTGAAAAACGTTCTGTCCAAAATTGACAGCGCAAATCTCACCGCAAAAGATTTCGGTCGCGTGATGGGGCTGACGGTACAGGACGCGCTGGAAGAAATCGAACGTAACTACGGGCCTTTCCTGGAACAGTTCGAAAACCCAACGCTGGCGAAGAAAACCTTCACTAACGAAGCGTCAAATCTGGTTCGTGAGAACTGGGGCGCAATCCTGAACAATGAATTTTAAATCTGTTCTCGAAAACGCAAAAACGGCTACCCTGATCGGTAGCCGTGAACCCCCTGAACGTATCGCGAGTATAGCCATAAAGATTGGACGTGCTTTAAGTGATCGGGGGATCTTCGCTTACTCTGGCGGTGCTCCTGGAATGGATAGCCATTTCATGTTTGACTACTCACCAGAAAGACGGCGTATAATCCTCCCTGAGAACGGTTTTAACGGGTTGTATTCGAATGGTAAGGATATTATCGACTATACAGAATACGACACGTACAGGGCCGCTGACGAAGCGAGAAAGGTAGCTGGACACTTCGACAACCAAAACGAATGGACACAGCGCCGATATGCTCGCAATTCAATGCAGGTATTAACCGAAAACCTGGACAAACCTACAGATTTTGTTTTATTCTGGGCGGTAGAGAAAGATTTTTGTGTTAAAGGTGGTACTGCGATCGCTGCAAGGCTTGCCAGATTGTATAAGGTTCCAACGTTCAACCTTTGGAATCAACACGTTCTGGATGAAGTCTGCGATACTTTAGGGATTAACACTAAACCTCCTACTCTGGATTTTCTCTGGTGATAACTCCCGAACAAATACGTAACTATGAACGCCTCTCTGTTGAAGAGGCATTAAAAAAGGCGAAACATAATGGTAGAAATCAATGGAATCGGTGTGAACGCACAAGCGGGAAGCGGGACATCGTGGGTCAAACGCGAAACGCAAGATGATCCCCGCTGCGGACGTAGCCCAACACTGGCAGAACGTGCGCGTAAACTGGTTGACGAAATCAACGCGAAAATGCTCGAAGCATCCCGCAAAGACATTTCCGAGTATGTCCTGAAATATCCGACTAAACAAGCATATACCTTTGATATGAAACGTTTTATCGGTAAGAATATGGATCAGGAATGTACCGAAAAAGCATATGCGGATTTGGGTGAATGGCTGGCGGAAGAAGGGTTTACGTTTGATACCCAGCGCAACCGACAAGCTGCGTTACTCAATACCTTCGCTGGTTCGCGCCGTATTACAGGAAGCAACTTTAGCGATCCTAAGCGTGACGGGTATAGTGAGTTTACTTACTACATCACCTGGTGAAAATAATTCGAAAAATCTGTTGACGGGAGTTATGAGTGTGATAATATAGCTCCCGTAGACAAGACACTAACCCAAAAGGAAAACATCATGGAAATCAAATTAATCCCTACTTGCGATGGCTACTGCTTGGCACTGAATGGTGTAGCACACAACGGTAAAGGCTTACGGGCTAACGTTGAAGCGATGCTGAACGAACTGGGTGCGGTTTATGAATATGATGACGTTGCAACCAGCGTTAAAATCATAAGCCTTGAAAAAGATGGTGTTAACTGTGCGGGTTGGTGGGATTGCTACATCGACTATAGCGACAACCGGGTCTTCTTACTGACCAGCAACTAAGGATCGAGCATGAGTGAAGCAGAATATATTGATAGCTGGGGTGGATATGACGATGACGACGATGATTTTTGTGGTCATAATTTACGTCGAGAAACTCTAAGGCTTTTGCAACAAGCAAATGCGCCGAAGCAAGTCAAAACACCTGTTAAGTATTCCGATGGTTCGATTCGAACTGAAACGGTTGTCAAAGAAGTTAACGGGCGTGTCATTACGTCCGAGCGGCAGAAGGACATCAAACAATTGTACGATGTTGCAAAAGCCGCTAAAGTAGGAACCATGATCACTTGTCCTACGTGCAAAGAGTTGCACAAGAAGACGACATATCATAAGGTGTTCTGCTCTAATGGTAAAAAATCCAGGAAAGACTGTAAGAGTAAATACTGGAACACGATCCATCCAGAACGTTTGGATCGTATCTTTTAATCAAAACGTGGAGTACGTTTAAATGAAAAAATTTACTGAACTGAATAGCCTGATCACCTCAACTGATTCCTACAAAGTGTCCCACTGGTTGCAGTATCCAGAAGGAACTGATGCAGCGATGTTCTATATTGAATCTCGCGGTGGTAAATTCGACGAAGTAGTAACCGCTGGCGTTAACTACGTTGCGCACATGCTCGCTGAACCGATTACCATGAAACAAGTTGAGTTGGCACGGGTACTTTACCGTAAGCACTTTGGGAAAGACATCTTCAACTACGAAGGGTGGAAGAAGATCGCAGAACTGGGTTACACCCCTGTTACTTTCCGTGCGATCCCAGAAGGTACGGTTGTTCCGGTTAAAAACGCCGTTGCGACTGTGTACGCCGAACGTGAATTCTCATGGTTGGCTGGGTGGCTGGAGACAATGACGATTCGCGGTATCTGGTATCCGTCATCTGTAGCAACGCTATCGCGTGAGTGTAAAAAGGTTCTGGCTCATTACCTTGATATGACTTCTGACCTGACTGGCGAAGCATATAACATCACACTGGGTACACGTCTGCATGATTTCGGGGCGCGTGGCGCGACCTCTGCTGAATCTGCGGGTATTGGTGGGCTGGCACACCTCTATAACTTCATCGGGACTGATACCGTTGAAGGTATGATTATGGCAATCAGTCTGTTTGCGGACTATCAAACTCTGTTTGATGAAGTTGAAAACGTCGAAGCAATCGGTGTTTCAATTCCGGCTCGCGAACATTCGACTACGATTTCCTACGGTAAAGAGAACGAAGACGAAGCATATAAAAACAGCATCGAAATGTTTGGCACAGGGTTCTACGCTTGCGTGTATGATTCCTGGGACTACAAAGGCGCTGTAGATCGCATCGCTGAATACAAAGAGCAAATCATTGCTGCGGGTGGTACTCTGGTTGTTCGTCCTGATTCTGGTGATATGATTGATAACATCATGTACACCCTGCGTAAACTGGGCGAAATCTTCGGTTACACCGTAAACAGCAAAGGTTACAAAGTTCTGCATAATTCAGTTCGCATCATCCAGGGCGACGAGATCCACGGGCCTGAAACAATCAACCGTGTGTTAAGTTGGATGGAAGCGAACAAGTGGGCGAGTGAGAACATCGCGTTCGGTATGGGCGGCGGCTTGCTGCAAGAAGTTACCCGCGATACTCAAAAGTATGCTGAAAAACTGTGCGCTATCCGCGTGAATGGTGTGTGGAAAGGCGTTTACAAATGCCCGAAAGGTTCCGAATGGAAACAGAGTAAGAAAGGTTTGCTGATGACTATCACTAACGGTGTGGAATTCAGAACGATCGACACTCTGGAAACTGAGATTCCTGACGGGTGGAGTGATGCGATGATTACGTATTACGACAACGGTGTATTAAACACCTCCGATACAGTAGGGGTTATCCGTGAGCGAGCAAGGATTTAATATCCGCGCCAACGATAACGGATCAGTAGTCTTCTACAACAATCAGCCCCTTGTCGCTCGCAAGGGGCTTTTTTGTAAGTTGGTGGGCTACGGGTTCAAGTTGGAACAGGTGGACAACGCGACACTAAAAGAGGTTGTTCGAATTGCTTATCTTCTGAAAGATAAAAAAGATGAACATCGTGCTATTGCAATGCTTGAGAAATTAGGCGAAAATCATTGCTTCGTGGTGAATCGTGGGTATAAGTACGAAACGATCGCCTTATTTGAGAAAGGACTGAGTGAACTATGAGTTATTTGGGTGTTATCCCGTATACAGGTAACAAGCAATCGCTATTACCTGAACTCTTCAAGCTGTTCCCTGAAAGAAGTTCATACATGCGTTTCATTGATTGTTTTTGCGGTGGCCTTAGTGTGTCGTTAAACGTCCCTAAACCCGTTCTAAGCAACGATTACGATAAGACGCTGATTGATATGTATGAGCGTCTTAAAACGCTTCCTGACCTGTCTCCGGTGCGAGAATTGATTGCATCAAAAGGGCTGGGGAAAGACAAGAAAGAAGAGTATCTGAAATTCCGTGATGAATACAACCAGAACAAAGATCCGTTATGGCTCTACGTCCTGATCCTGCATTCATTCAGCAACGTTAACAGGACAAACGACAAAGGCGACTTCAACGCTAATTTCGGATGCCGGACGCTTAACGATGCAACGGTAAAACGCTTTGAACATTTCAAAAAGAATGTGAAAGGTATTGAGTTTTCCAGTGGTTCATTCCGCGACATTGATATCTGTGAAAATGATTTCGTGTATTGTGATCCGCCGTACCTGATCACCGATGCGGTGTATAATAAGTTCTGGAACGAGGATCGCGAACGTGAGTTATATGCTTTCCTGGATGAACTACACAGCGAAGGAATCATGTTCGGGTTGTCCAACGTGACTCACCACGCCGGAAAACAAAATGATATCCTGATTGAATGGATGAAGAAATACCGCGTTCATAATCTGGATAAAAAGTATCTGTTAGGCCAGCATACCGACTCTTACGAGCAAAACAAAACGCAAGAAGTCTACGTGTGCAACTACCAGAAACGCGACGTAAATACATTCCCTTTAACACTGAACGATTTAATGTAGGTTAACATGTTTAAAATTTATGGCTATATCCCTTCTGTGTATAACTGCGCCCCGTGCCTGAACTCAAAGCGCTTACTGGACGCGAAAAAACATCCGTATGAGTTCGTGTCTGTTGCGGATTCAGTTGAAGACGGTAAACCCGTGCTGAACGAAGCGGTGATCGACGAACTCGAAGCCCTGGTTGGTACACGCCGGATGACCATGCCTCAGATTTTCCATGACGGGAAACACGTAGGCGGATTCGACCAACTTCGTGAGTACGTCCGCACCCTGTAATAAATAATGACACGAAAAGAGAGGTTATTATGCAGGATTACGGGCATTGGAAAACGTTAAGAGAAGTTGACATTAATAATTACATAGGATTTGTCTACGTAATTACATTTGAAAATGGTAAAAAATACGTGGGGGCTAAAAAGATATGGAAACGTATAAAAGTTCCTCCATCTTCGTTTAAGCGCGGCCCCCGAAAGGGTTTTGAAGAATCGGACTGGAAAACGTATACATCATCATCGAAAGAAGTTAATGATATGATTTCCAATGGAATACAACCTAAAGATTATTTGATTGTTGGTTGGTATGATTCATGGGGTAAAACTTTGTTAGCAGAGGCTGAAATGCAATTCTCTAACGATGTTCTCCGAAATCCTGAGTGGTTGAACAAGCAAATCGGCGGTCATTTTAATCCTAACTGTTTTGATGATTTGACTTATGAAGACATCGAAAGGTACATGTCTTTCGATAAAGGCAATGAACACACATCATGGCCCGTAATGTATCGAGTTGGTAGTAAAACGAAATATGTTAACCCTGATGAAGTAGAATCACATTTACAGCAAGGTTGGCAGTTCGGAAGAAGTAGATTAGAAAAGTTGTCTGTTGTCTGTATTGTTAGCAAATATAAACTTTATAATACGAAAACTGATGAAGTTGTTGAAGTTGTTAATCAAAATGAATTTGCGCGACAGCATAATATAGAATCGGGACACTTGACAAATTTGTTGAAAGGTTCTACTGATAGTGTGGGTGATTGGACATTATTGCCAGAAGTCAGAAGAAAGAACTATGTCATCGAAGATGATAAAGGTAATAAATTCTCGTCTGTGTCTGAATGTGAAAGAGCTAATGGATTGAAACGAGGTGCTGCTACTTCTCTATGTAAAAAAGGGATCTATAAGAAAATGGTTCCTGAATCCAGGACTCTTTATAAGAAACGGTTATCAACTATTAACTATGTTGAATCTTGTCGTGTTGAATCTGTTTCTAAGATAACAGAAAACAGTTTTCGTGGTCTTGTTCCAGATCTTGCTGTATTGCATGATTCGAAAGAATCTGTTATTCTGTGGCTTGAACAATACATATCCTATCTAAAGGCAACGAAATGAAAGTAGAAAAACGCGACGGTAAAAACGTCGATTTCGACAAAGAAAAAATCCGTATTGCTGTAGAAAAAGCTGGCGGGACTATGACGGATGCTGATGCCGCAATCATGCTGGTTCAGTACAATCAGATCCGCGACGGTAGCGCAATGAAGATCGCCCGTATCCAGGAACTCGTTGAAGAATCCCTGATGAAAACGAACCCAGCGGTCGCCCGTGCATACATCGAATATCGCCACGATCGCGATATTGCCCGTGAACAGAAAAGTAAGCTGTTCAAAGATATCTCCGGCATGGTGAACCTGTCCAACAAAGAGATCACCAACGAGAACGCGAACAAAGACGCAAGGGTATTCCCGACACAGCGCGATTTGCTGGCGGGTATTGTAGCGAAGCATTTCGCCCGTAATCATATCCTTCCGAAACATATCGTAGAAGCGCATGATTCCGGTGACATCCACTATCACGATCTGGATTATAGCCCGTTCACCCCTTACACTAACTGCTGTCTGGTTGACCTGAAAGGTATGCTGGAGAACGGTTTCAAGATGGGTAACGCGGACATCGAACCTCCTAAATCGATCGGTGTTGCTACCGCTCTCATGGCGCAGATTACCGCACAGATTGCCTCTCACCAGTACGGCGGGACAACCTTTGCGAACGTGGATAAAGTGCTGGCTCCATACGTCGAAATGACTTTCCAGAAGCACGTAAAAGAAGCCAGGAAATATAACGTTAGCGAAATCAAGCGATATGCTTTAGAAAAGACTGAAAAAGATGTTTTTGATGCGTTTCAGTCTTACGAATATGAAGTTAACACCCTACATACTGCCAATGGTCAAACCCCGTTCGTTACCATCACTTTCGGTACTGGATTGGGTAAGTTTGAGCGCATGATCCAGAAAGCGATTCTGAAAAACCGTATTCGTGGGCTGGGTAAAGAGGGTATCACTCCGGTATTCCCTAAACTGGTTATGTTTATGGAAGATGGTATTAATTTACATCCTGACGACCGCAACTATGACATCAAACAACTGGCCCTGGAATGTGCTTCTAAACGCATGTACCCAGATATCATTAGTTCAGCTAACAACCGTGCTATTACTGGTTCTAGCGTTCCTGTATCTCCTATGGGTTGTCGCAGTTTCCTTAGCGTGTGGCATGATGATAACGGTAATGAAATTCTGGATGGACGTAATAACCTGGGTGTGGTGACAATCAATCTCCCGCGCATCGCGATCGAAGCCGAAGCACAGGAAAACGAAGACGCACACGACGCATTCTGGCGTATCCTTGATGAACGTCTGGAACTGTGTTTCGAAGCCCTGATGACTCGTATCGAAAGCCTACGCGGTGTTAAAGCCAGCGTTGCGCCAATCCTGTACACAGAAGGTGCTTTTGGTGTCCGACTGAAACCGGATGATGAAATTCTGGAACTGTTCAAAAATGGGCGTAGCTCTATCAGTCTGGGTTATATCGGGCTGCATGAAACGCTGTTGATGTTTGGTTCCGGTCTTCATCCATTCGATCGTATCGGCTCCCAGAAATTAGGCCGATTGATCATTGAATATCTCCGCGCTGCAACCGAAGCATGGAAGAAGAAAACAGGCTTTGGATTCAGTCTGTATTCAACCCCAGCGGAATCGCTCTGCCATCGCTTCTGTAAGCTGGACTTTGAGAAGTTCGGAAGCATCAAGGGGATCACGGATAAAGGCTGGTACACAAACAGTTTCCATCTGGACGTTGACCGCAAGGTAACACCGTTCGAGAAAATCGACTATGAAGCCGATTACCATTACATCGCTACTGCTGGTCATATCAGTTACGTTGAATTCCCTGATATGAAAAACAACCTGCAAGCCCTGGAAAAAGTCTGGGATTACGCGATGGATAAACTGGACTACTTCGGAACTAACCTTCCGGTCGATAAGTGCTTTGTATGTGGCTCTGATGACGAGTTCACACCTACAGAAGAAGGTTTCCACTGTAAGCACTGCGGTAATCACGATCCGGCTAAAATGAGCGTTACGCGCCGTACATGCGGTTATCTGGGTGCTCCTGCTGTTCGTGGATTCAACGAAGGTAAGAACAAAGAAATGATGCACCGAACTAAGCATCAAAATTAATCAAAAAGCCCCTTGCGAAAGTGAGGGGCTTTTGTTATATTGCACATACCGAAACTATGAGGTATTGAAAATGATGTACTGGACAAAAGATTATTTTGAATTTCGTGATGAAGAAAGTTTTGGGACGGTGTACCGCAATTTAGCTTTGCGTGGTAGTCCTCTGTCGCCCAATCAACTATCATCTGTCAAGTTTCCGATTAAGGTAACACACTGCGATCGGAAAGGTGTTAATGGGATCGTTGATGCCAATGGCACAACCTGGTATTCCGAAGATTCTTATCTGTTTGATAACGAGGATCGCGGATTCTTTAAAAAGTTTGTTGCGCTTAAACCTGCTGTTGAAAAAGCCGACGCACAACAACTGTTGGATTGTTCTCACTTGCTGGGACGAATTTACGTAGATGGTAAGCTGGTTACGAAACCGGGTGATCTGGAAAAATTCATCCATTCGTGCAAAAAGAACGTGCTGGAGAAGTATGATCCGGCGCTCACATACACCAAAATTGATAAAGAACTGGTAGGTGATTTATGCTGATTAACAAAGCGCAGTGCAAAGCGATTAACTTTCTTCTGCATGAACTGATTGAAAACGGTATCAGCTTTGAATTCGTTGATCCGATTAACGGTGATGACCGTCATCTGCTTCGCTGGGTGTCTGGTAGCAATCCGCTGGATTCAGTATCCCAGGTTGTAGAATCCGCGCATAACAATATGCCTTGTCGTGTTCTGTTGGGTAGCGTTAACGCCTCCACATGGAACGGAACCGATGCGTATTATGTCGGATTCAAAAAAGAGTTGACGGACGACGCATGATGTTATAATATGCCCCTGTAGACAACAAACTATAGGGGCTAAATCATGAAAATCAAAAATACTGCTACTGAAAATCTTTGCAACGAAATCGCGGTGACTTACTGGAAAGAAGGTCACGTAAAAGCAATGAAGGATTTTCAACAGTGGTGTGCTACCCAGAAGTTAGCCAACTGGGAATACGCCGTAATCGTGGAACGGATCAAAGAACTGATCCTTGAGAAGAAAGGCACTAAATAACCATGTAAATCAACATGGAATACTTCTCATGAACTATCACAGAATATACAATTCTCTCATATCAAAATATAGGGGAGAGTTGCCTTTATCATTTCGCCATACAAAAACTGGCTATGAAATACACCACATATACCCAAAATCTATGGGTGGTTCTAATGAACCAGACAACTTGATTTATCTCACCCCAAAGCAACACTATACAGCACATCATCTTTTATCTAAAATGTATGGCGGTGCGATGCACAACGCATTCTGGATCATGTCTTGCTCCGGCACTGTTCCGATCACATCCAGACAGTACCAAACGGCAAAGGATAATAAAATCAAACATCAAATAGGAAAGAAACATTCTCCAGAAACTATAGAGAAGCTCAAAAAATCCAGGCGAGGAAGGACATATTCCGAAGAATCCCGAAAGAAAATGAGTGAATCTCAGAAAGGAAAAACTCGTAGTGAAGAAACCAAAGAAAAAACACGGAATAGTTGTCTTCGTTCAATGTCTGGTAGGGTGAAAGTAGTTATAGGAACCAGTATTGAATCACCGGACGTTACAATAACTCTGCGCGGGAAAACTGATATAAAGAACAACGGATTCAATCAAGGAAAGGTTCATTCTTGTTGCCGTGGTGAGATAAAAAGTCATAAAGGATATACATGGAGATTTAAATGAATTATATTAGAATTTACAATATGGATCTGGTAAACGGTAAAGGAGTCCGGGTTGTTATGTTCGTTGCAGGTTGTAACCACAAATGCGATGGGTGTTATAACCGTAGTTCGTGGAATCCCCGCAACGGTACACCATACACCGAAGAGACTGAAAACGAGTTGATTAAACTCCTTTCAAATCCCCATGTGGACGGGTTGACGCTTACAGGCGGCGATCCGTTTTACCGCACCAATCATCCAACACTATTAAAACTGCTCCAGCGCGTCCGTGCGACGTTCCCTGATAAAGATGTGTGGGTTTGGACGGGTTACACCCTCGAAGCCTTACAGGACGATACAGAACGCTCTAAGCTGTTGCCATTCATTGACGTTCTGATCGATGGACGGTACGAAAAGGATTTACCGACTAAGAAACCGTTTCGCGGTTCGGATAATCAGCGAATGATTGAGTTCAAAAAGAATTCCATCGAAATTAAAAATATCGCTTGACCTGGTTGGTGGTTCTGTTAAGATATCCACGTAGCATAAATTTAACCCAATTGAGAGATAATATCATGATCCTGAATTTCAAAACCCGTAAAGAAGCCCGTGACTATTGCTGGAAGTGGTCGATTCCTCTGAAACAAATCACCAAAGGAAGCGGTTCACATCCGTGGACGGTAAGAACCAAAGAAACCCGCTTCGAAACTGGTAAAGATTACAAACTGGTTGATGTTGAAGGTTTCACTGACAACGGCAAAAATATTGCTAACAGTGTTCAATCAAAACAGATCCACCAATTACTGAACGGTGTTGTAAACATCGCAAGCCGTAACGGTGATCGCTACACCTTCAATGCTCCGGCAGGTGTCGCTATGAACACCCTTCGTGCATGGGAAGCGAAATACTTCACAGAAGTTGCTCCGGCTAAAACGTCCGCTCCTAAACGTGCGAAAAAACCAAAACCAGTAGGCAAACCGTCTGTTGCTCCTGCACCAGCTAAACCGGATCTGGATTCTGAACTGGATGGTGGCGTTAACCTCGCTCCGGCAGTGACAACCGAACCAGTTGCGAAACCTGCTGCACCACAGCCAGCAACGGTTGAAGCAATGCCTGGTAACTTTGTTGCAAACCGTCCGTATGTTCTGGTAGATGAAGATGGTTTCCTGCGCTCTCACACTGCAAACAAACGCATCGTGCAACACATCAAAGACAACAACGGTATTATGGTTCTTGAATCTGTTGACGGCGACGGTGATGCATCTATCACACAAGATCGCACTCTCCCGTATATTATGCATCGTGAGCGTAAGTTCTTCCGTGAACTCGGTACTGGTAATCCGGCAAATACTCCAGCGGTTCAGACTGTTGATATTGCCAAACAGCAACGCGATAAAGATATCATCGAAGCTGCACAGGCAGTAGAAGACGCACTGGCAGAACACCAGGCGGCGATCGTGGTTGTCACACAGAAAGCTCGCGCAGTTCGCGAAGCCGCTGCAAAACTTGCACTGCTGGCACGTAAGTAATATAATTCGGGGGTGCTTACGCATCCCCTTTTTTATTTGAGGTAATCATGGAATTATTCGCTGGAAAAACTTACGGTTTAACCGTATCCCCAGAAGTCTTTGCAGAAAAGACTTGGAAAACTGGTATCGCAAACATCGTTCGTGAAAAAGGTTATGTTACAATTGATCGCACCTCGATCGGTGAGTTCGAAGATCGCGCCTTTATCATGGACGGCGGATACGAATATGAACTCCCTGCATCACTATGGAAATGGTTCCAGGAAGTAAACCCCGAAGATGGTGAATTTACCCCAGAAGAACCAGAAAAGGTGAATCGTGGTGAAGGTGTCGAGGCTGAAAACGTTGTGCGTATCGCAACGCCGGAAGAGGTTTCCGCTGGTGTTACCGGATCGGATCTGTGTCTGATGGATATCCCTAAATTCACGTATCGCCCTGTACAGGAAAATCCTATGCGCGATCTCCGTATCGATCCGTCATTCGGGGCTAACCTGGAAACGTTGAGCATCGCACCGATGCCAGTACGTAAATCTGATGCAATGCTTCGTTTCGCCTTGCAACATGTTTTCAGTGGTGGTAGCATCTATCAAATCAACATGGAATCAGAACTGAACATGCAGGAAGACCAGATCGCGAATCTGTTCGAATTGCACACCCAGTTAACCGCTGTTGAAAATCTGGAAAAACTGTTAGGCAAAGAGAAAAAGCGCATTCAGCAAGATCTCAAACCATACGGAAAGAAGAATGAAAGTCGAAATCTACGGCATTCCCGAAAGTCTTCATAACTGCTACGGGTGTATACAAGCACAAAAGCTGTTGACAGAAAAAGGGATAGAATATACATTTTATCCCGTTCTGAAAGAAGCAAAAAACGATCTGGGCTTTGAATACGATCGCCCACGTATCGAAGAGTTAGCAAAACGGGCAAGACAACGCAGTTTAGCGTTCCAATACCCGCGTATTTTTGTCGATAACAAACTTATCGGCGGTTATCTGCAACTGAAACAACTTATTGGTGATTAAATGAGCCGTGAAATTTTACTCCCTGCTGCAAATGCTGTTCATGCTGAAACAATGGAATACATGGAAAAGTTTGTTGAACGTGATAACACCGCGATCATCACTCCTACTCACCTGGACGCGCTCGAAGATCGTCTTCATAAGCAGATTAAAAATCAATTCCCTGAAAAGGTTAGCCGCAACTTTATTCGTCAGGAAATCGTTGCAATGATGCTGAAACATTACGGCGTTGAAATCTTCGGTGTCGAACCACTGAAACCGAAGAAACCGCGTCAAATGCCAACACAGATCACCGACGAAGCAATCAAGAAGTACCAGAAGAAATACGCTAAGAAGAAATGATTTTTAATACGATTGAATGTGTTCCGTCAAGTGGTAAAACAAAGGCGATTCTGAACCATATCAATCAAACGGGCGAAAAAGCAATCATCGCTTCGATTTCCATGATGTTATCAAAACAGTCTTATGACTATTACATCAACCAGGTAAAAGGGAAACGAGCGGTGATTGTGGACACGGATCACCGAACCAAAAGAACCAACAACGATGCGCTGCGTGAAGTAGTCAAAGATTACGATGTGATTTTCATCACTCATGCAGCACTTAAAAACATTGATGACTTTGATTTGTATAAGGATTTTTCCCTGTACATTGACGAGGTTCCTGATTTGGTTGCGTTCGAAAGTCTGCGATTTAATAGCAATATCAAGCACATACGCGAGATTTGCTTGCCGTTTAGTTGCAATGCCGATGATATCGTTGATTTAAAACTTGACGAAGAAAAACGAGAACTGGTTACACGATTGGCCTATGATGGGCTTCGTAAACGTGATGATATCGCAATGAAGATGTTCCCGCTTTACCGTGCTCTGTTAGGGGCTATTCCGGTGAAGATGCAGTGTAGCGATTCGGGATATGTCTGTTACTTCGTAGAGGATCATGACGTAAGCCAGTGGAAGTTCAAAAATGTAACCATTGCTTCATCCAACATCAAAGACACGATTACAGGGAAGATCCTCAAAACGTTTCATGATGTGGAGTTCAAAGATTCACCGCTTCAAACGCTGGTTGACTTTAAGCAATATAAAAACACTGGGCGCATACGTATACATGTGCTCGCAGAGGGTGATTATTCGCGTTATACGGGCGATCTCTCTCAATCCGGGACGACAGTATACACCCAGATTAAAAAACGCGTGGAGGCGCTTCTGGGGGGCGAACAGTTCATCTACTGCACCAACACGTATCGATCGAAGTTTAGCGAGGGGCAAGAAATCCCGTATAACTCGCACGGATTGAACTTCTATTCAAGCTATACTAACGTGGTGGCATTATTCAGTTACAACCCGTTGCCCTGGCTTCGTCAAATGTTGCGAGCGGTTGCGGTGTCCTCTGGACTCGAAGAGGAAGAATTAGTTGATGCTTATGTTGTCAGTAAATATTACGAACCAGCCTTTCAGTTATGCGCTCGTTCTGATATCCGACACAACAACAGCAAACGAAAGATTAATTTATTTGTGCCTGATATGCGGTTAGCGAAATACATGAAGGAAAAATATTTTCCTGATGCCATTATCGAAACCACAGAAGCAGTTCAAACGAAAAGGCAACGCAAATCATTTCAAACACTTTTCCAAATGACGGACAAAGAGAAAAACGCTTTTACGCCATATAAGAAAAGAAATAAATTAGATTATGCGAATCCTCTTCATCACGCGATTGTTAAAGATTGGCTGAACAATTACCGTGAGAAAAAGGCGACTTGATGGTCGCCTTTTTTGTTTATAAATATCAGTATTGAATAAGATAAAGGAAAACGATAATGGTAGCTAAATCATTCCGCGCCACAAGTGGCCTTGATGCTGCTGGCGAAAAAGTTATCAACGTTGGTAAAGCATCACGCTCTGTGTTGAGCGACGGCGTGAACGTTGACTTTTTTAACGAATTTAACACCGTACAACAGTACGATCCTACCCGTGGATATTCCGCTTTCATGGCTATCATTTACGCGCGTCGTATCTGGTATGCTCGCGCAGATATTGCATCACCTGCGGGTACTTTCGACGAAACAAAATGGATCGCAACACGTAACGATCCAAAATGGGTTTATAACAACGTAACCAGTCCAGACGGTCTTCCGGTTGAATCTGGTACGTATATGATGTGTGACGGGCGATTTGCTGAACTGTCTTACATCCTTCCTGATGCTCCGGTAGAGGGTGATATTGTAACCTTCAAAGACGGCGGCGGTCTTGCTGGCGTGAACAGTATTCTGGTTCGCTCAAACACCCGTCAGATCCGTTTACGTGATATTCAGTCAAGCTCTTATCGACTGACTCACCCGTATATGTCTGTATCGTTCATCTTTAACGGTAACTTATGGCGCGTTTCGGAAATGCGTGATAACCGCGATTCCCAGTTTGTTAACGCAACTGGCGCGATCCCTTTCCAGATGCAAGCGGGTATGGTGACATTCCGTAACAGCGGTACAGGTAAAATCACCCTCCAATTGCCGAAGTATGCAAACGATGGTGACGCAATCACAACTTACGATCTGGATCGTCTTGCTTCGGTGAACGTTGCGACTCTGCAAGTTTATCCAGGTAGCGGACACACGATCAGTTATGACGGTATCAACAACGTAACCTCTGTGACTTCACAGCGTTCCGGTTATGGTATCTTCATGTTCGACCAGGCTAATAGCCGTTGGGTTGTTTACGATGGTGACCAGCGCGTTCGTCTGCGTCGTATCAGTGATGACCTGAACATGCTGCCTAACGATTACGTGTTTATCACCCCGATCGCTGGTAGCCCTCCAACTGTACGTAATGTAACATTGACTCTTCCGCAAGATGTTGCCGAAGGTGATCGTGTGTATATCAGTATGTACATGATGGGGAAAACGCAGAACTGTACGATCAAAGTTAAAGATGGTTCCGGTGAAAAGATCCGCACCAACAAAAACATGATGCAGTTCCCACAGCGTAAGGATTATTCGCCTGATGACTGGTTCAGTGTTGACACTCTGACTTTTAACGCCGATACTGATTATCTTCCATATATGGAATTGTCGTATCTGAAAGCTACAAAAGAATGGGTAGTTGCACAGTATCGCCCGATCATTGAACGTGTCGATCCAACAAACCGTTCTCGTCTGGGTGTAATTGCTCTAGCAACTCAGGCAGAAGTAAACAAAAACTGGGAAGATTTACCGTCTGACGAACTGGCAATAACCCCGCGTACACTGGCGAATAAAACCGCTACTGAAACTCGTCGTGGTATCGCTCGACTGGCAACAACTGCGGAAGTTAACCAGAACACGACAGCAACCTTCCTTGATGACGTGATTGTGACGCCTAAAAAACTGAACGAACGATCAGCAACCGAAGATCGCCGTGGTGTGCTGGAAATCGCAACACAGGCAGAAACAAACGCTGGCACTGATGACACTACCGCAATCACGCCTAAGAAGCTCGATACGCGTCGCGCGACAGAAACCCTAGCAGGTATCGGGAAACTCGTTACAACGGGCGCTACGACAGCGGAGGGGGCTTTACGTGGGGATGCTGGTACTAACGTCTACAACTTCAATAACGGTGTTGATTTACTGACTCCAAAATCATTGAACGAGAAGACGGCGACCGAAAAGTCAAAAGGTCTGGTTGTTCTGGCGACTGAAAACGAAGTGGTAACTGGTGCTGCTGCGGGATCTGCTTCAATGCCGATCGTAGTAACTCCTGAAATGCTGCATCGTAAAACGTCTACTGAAACGCGTATCGGTTTGATTGAGATCGCAACTCAGGCAGAAACGAACACAGGAACCGATGATCTCCGTGCGGTAACGCCTAAGAAGCTGAACGATCGCAAGGCTACTGAATCGCTTGATGGTATTATTGCCCTCGCTACTACTGCGGAAGTTGCGGCAGGTACAGTGACGAACAAGGCAGTTGTTCCGGTTAAGCTGAAAGAGTTCTTCGACGTTACGAGTCATGTCGCGGTTGCAACTGCTGATGGTTTAACTCAGTCCGGTACTATCTGGACAACGGTTAACCTGGGGATTGCGTCTGCTACTGAAACACAGCGCGGTACTCTGCGCGTAGCGACTCAGGGCGAAACTGATGCGGGTACTCTGGATAACGTGGTCATCACGCCGAAGAAACTGCAAGCGAAGAAAGCGACGGATACCGCCGAAGGTATTATTCGTTGTGCTACTAACGCGGAAGCGGGTGCGGGTACTGCTACTAACCTAGCAATTACTCCGGCTACCATGCAGTTCTTGAACGGTACTGATCCGGCATGGGGTGCAACGACAACTCGACGCGGTGCGGTGTTCATCACTACCAAATCGAATACGTTCATCGGTGATAATCTGGTTGGTTCTACTCAGCCTGTAGATAGCTATCTGGAAGATTTCTACGCTGTATCGCCTCGCGGTCTGAACTTTGCTCTGCAAAACTTCTTACCGTTGAACGCAACAGCACAGAATAGCCTGAAACTTGGTAATGTGGTAGCCGCAAGTTGGATGCGTCGTGATGCGGATCAAACCGTAACGGGCAACAACACGTTCAACGGTACAAGCAACTTCGTTGGTAACGTAACCACTAACGGGACTCTGACGGCGAACGCTGCGGTAACTGTTAACAACACCGTAACCACGAACAATAACATTAACCAGTCTGCGAAAGCAAACACGGTTTATGCTAATACTGTTTTGAGTACAGCAACCGCTGGAACTAAAAACTTGCTTCGTACTTTCCGTGGTGGTGTGACGGATACTACATGGCATGAAACTGTTCAGGGAACTACGTATCGCCTGGCAACTGGCACAACTGACACGACCGACGTTCTGACTGTTGGTGATGTATCTAATGGCACAATGGCGTACTCCGGTACTACTCTGCGTCTGAATGGTAAAGCACTGGCTAACATGAACGCAACAGGTGATGTTACCATTGCAAGTGATGCGAGTCCTACGGTACAATTACGAACCGCTGCAACTAACGGTTGGAACGGCGTGACAATCAGCAATGATAACGGGACAACCACTGCAACCGTGATCAACACCCGAAACTTTACCCAGCATCTTGACAGTACCTATGTCAACGTAACGGGTGATACTATGACTGGTGCGCTGTCAGTTAGCGTAAACGGTACAGGTGGACGCTTTACCAGTGTGAGCGGTACGGCACATGTTCAGGCGGGTGATTTCTCTGGCAACGTCCAGAAGATGCGCTTAACTGGCATTGACGATAAGGTATTGACTGAGTTCAACATCAATATCACCGATTACAACAAAGCGATGATCAACGGAAACCTGATCTATCATGCAGGTCGTAAACCAACTCCGGCAGAAATCGGGGCGGTAGCGGTAGCGGGTTCAACTGTAGATACTCTGGTTGTACGTGATTACATCAAAATCGGTAACGTGAAAATCTTCGCAAATCCAACAACTAAGACTTGTGAATTTGTGTGGGAGGAATAATTTAAATGGCGAATAACGAATTTATGGCGTTATTCGGCCCTGATAGTTTCACGGCGAATGTGTTTTCAGAAGCAAACGCCGTGAAATATCGCCTTGTTGTCCGTGGAACGAATAACGATTCTGCGGTCAACTCGGTCGAGGTGTCTATTAACGGGGCTGATATTATAAACAGACGAACACAAGCTGCTCGCGGAATTAACCTGGCTGTCATTGATGGAACAACTTTAGCATTACTGGATTACAAAGCATTCGATATGTATGGTGATCCTGCTACGAACGGGAATGCGATTAAAGACTACCTGAATTCACTTCCAGCGAACAGAATTGTGTGCTTTTACACTTTCGATGCTATCAAAAGCGATGATAATTTTTTATCAATAATGAGGAAAATTGGTTCTGTTGCATGGCCTGAAACTCGGTTCTTTAGTATCCCAAACAGTGCTACCAACTATTCTCAACGTTCTTCCTATTCAGCAATCTATTCATCCACGATGAAGAAAATCTGTATGGAAAACTTTGTGGGTGGATCTGGCAGTCTGAAAGACAACACAACGAGTTTTGTTGAAGTTGTATTTGACGAATTCAGCGATATCGGGGTAACTGGTATTCCTGAACGAATGGTTGATGATGTCCAGACATACCAGAACAGCGGGGATCTGTACGGCTTCCATGCTTACGGGACGTGGATTGTTGGTAGTGATGTTTTCCTGGGTGACATCTTCAAGTTCACAGGGGATCTGTATTGTTCTAAAGAACTCCGTGATGCAGGGGGAGAAGTTCACCTGTATATGTGGACTGAAAACAGTAGCGGACAATGGATCACGTCATCTATTCTTCGAACAACTGGATTAGCCCCTGATCAGTGGCATTCGTTATCAGGATATTTCACTATTCCGACTGATGCAGTAAACGCTAAAATGGGTTCACAGGTATATCATTACCCGTCAACCGTTAAAGTCGGGCTGGCACAATGTCGCAACGTACAGATCACAAAAGTACCGCGCGAAGAAATAAACCGTAATGGTGCTGCTGTTGGTGTGAACGGTGTTCGAATGCAAACACTTTCCGAAGTGGACGCAAGCGGAAATGAGAACCCGATTGATAAATTGCTTTCTCTGCCTGTTTCGCCTACTGGTGTTGCAAGTGACAAGAAAATCATTTCGCATAACTTTGCTGAACTTGATTATATTGTTTCTGATCCGGTTGAATATACTTCAACAGCTACAACTGATTACCAGTTCAAAGAATGGACTGCTACCCAGCAAGCGGCGGTAACGAAAGCATCACTAAGCAGTTATGGATTAAAAGCTGGCGATACGATCCGTATGCAATGCCAAATGAAACGCGATGCGAACGCAATCGCTAACAATAAAGGCTCGTATATCGTAATGCAGTTCTGGGACGCGAATAATACGTATATCTCAGGGATCAACATGCGTGATGTTGGTACGATCCCGAACGTATATTCATTCTACAAAAACGAAGGGGTTATTCCTGCTGGTGCGGTTACGTTTGATTTCGGTTTATATCGTTATCCAAACAACACAAACATCGGTACGGTATCCGCTAAAGACGTTAAACTGTCAATCGTGAGATAAAGGGGCGAAAGCCCCTTTTTCATAAATACAGTCATTACAGGAGAAATTTTTATGGCTGATTTGAAATTAGGTACAACGCTGGGTGGTGCGGGTATCTGGAGTGCGTCAAACCTCCCTCTGCTGCCCGCTGGCGGACAATTGACGTATAAAGGGTGGAGAGTATACACCGAAAACGATAAGCCGACAAAGGCAGAAATCGGATTAGGCAACGTAACGAACGATGCACAGGTGAAGAAAGCTGGCGACGATATGACCGGATCGTTGAATATTACTGGTCAGAATAGTCAATTAACTGTTCCTTATCGTCTGCTGATGCAACGTGCGGTCGCTGGCGATCCATATGTGTTGTTTGTTCGTCCAGATAACAACCCTGTATCGAACGGATATCCGTCAGGAACTATTCGAGTAATGACTATCACTGCCCGTACTGCAACAACAGCAGATCCGGTTTCTGGTGCTCAATTGGTTAACGTTCTGGGCGACCAGACAGCACAGGGAAACGGTGCTTTAACCTTACAAGCATTTGCAGCGCCTAACACAACTACGGGCGCAAGCGGACAGCGTACAGCAGAAATTTTCCTGAACGGTAACGGACAGTTATCAATGACAGGTTCCGGTTTAACGATCGGGATGCAAACTATCGTCAACGGTACGATGTTCGCTCAACAAATGGCTATCAAAGGCGACGGGAACAAAAACCTGTTCTTCCAGGATGCTGGCGGTAACGAACTCGGTTTGGTTTATGCCGATACCGGAAAGAACGTATATGTTCGTACTGGTGGCGGTGCTTATGTATCCCGTTTTGCTTCTGATGGAACTTTAATTCTCGCTAATCATCTAACCGTTCCTGGTATTTCTACATTTACCGGACAGGCTGCATTTAATGGGCGCTTGAGTGTCGGGGCGGATTACGATACACAAGGGGCGAACTCAGCAATTATTCGTGTCGATACAAGCGGCGATGGAAACGCGGTTGGTGATGGTGTTACTCACTTTGGATATAAAGACAGCAACGGACGATTTAACCACTATTTCCGTGGTACTGGTGTAACGTACATTAACACCAAATTGGGTCTTAACGTAAACGTTCCATCGTTTTATAATGATGTCCCACAGGGTACACCAGCACAATATTTCTTACCTACTGTTGGTCAAGGTGCGAAAAACTATTTGCGTCAGTTCCGTGGTGGTAATGCAGATACGATCTGGCATGAAACTGTTCAGGGTGGTTTGTGGAGACTGGCAACAGGTTCTACTGACGTACAGGAAGAATTACAGGTTTCGACTGCTGGTTATTGCCGCACTCGTCAGGAATTTCAAAGTACGGCGACAAAAGGTGATGGTGGACAGTTCCGCGCAGTTCAAGGAAACTATGGTTTCTTTATCCGAAATGACGGCAACAACACATATTTCATGCTTACCGCGTCCGGCGATCCTTATGGAACATGGGGTAGTTTACGTCCATTCACGATCAGCAATGGAAACGGTGTTGTTTCTATGGGACACGGACTGAACTTAGGCGGTTCTGGCCTGAACGTTTCGGCAGGTGGCGTTGATGTAACAAGCGGCGGTGCTCGTATTGCTGGTAACTCAACATTCTATAATACGTTGACTGCTGGTGCTCTTGTAACTACAAGTTACATAAACACGGCTGGTGACATTTCAGTGACGGTGAACGCAAGGAGACATATTCGTTTTTCTAACGGTTCTAACGTTGACGGGTATATCTACAAAGATCCAAACGGAGCATGGCAGTTTAACAACGGCACGAACGCCGGATCGTGGAATATGCAAACCGACCAGGTATTTTATGGTTCGGGTAACGCAAACTTCAACGATGTGTATATTCGTTCCGATATTCGACTGAAAACTAATTTGGTTGAATTGAAAGGGGCACTGGATATTGTTTCTAATCTGGTTGGTTATCATTACGATAAGAAACTTAACGCAGACGAAAAAGAATATACCGAACATGAAGTTGGTTTGATTGCTCAGGATGTACAGAAAGTATTACCGGAAGCAGTCAAAGAACATTCCGATTCTGGTATGTTGACAATCTCCCCTTCCGCAATTAACGCGCTTCTGGTGAACGCAATCAATGAGATTCGCGAACGTCTGGAAGTAATCGAAAACAAATTAGGGGCTTAATTGCCCCTCTTTCAATGAGGTAATATTATGGCTGTAGTCGGTGTACCCGGATGGATCGGGTCTTCTGCTGTGTCTGAAACAGGTCAGCGCTGGATGTCTGCTGCGGCGGGTCAACTTCGTCTTGGTCTTCCAGTGTGGATGTCTCGATTTGCTGGAGTATCGCGCGAACAAACAATCACCATTGGTGCAAACTATTCATATGCATGGTCAACTCTGGTTAACCAAATTCAATCAATGGGTGTTTCTGGTGGTGCATTCAGAATAAACGTAGTCGGGACAATCGTTAGTAACTCTGCGGGTGCTCCTTGTCTTTATTTCCCTTCCTCGCTTGCTGGCGTAGATTACATCGATCTTGTTATTAACGGCGGTGTTGGTGTAATGGGTCGCGGTGGTGCGGGTGGTGGTGATAACACTGGTGGCCCGTATTCATCTGGTGAAAATGGCGGCGTAGGTATTACCAACGAAATCGGCGGTAAACTCAGGATCACCAACAACGGTTGGATCTCCGGTGGTGGTGGTGGTGGTGGTTTGGTTAACATGCCTACTTCTACATCACGACGCGTAAACGTGTCTGGTGGTGGCGGTCGTCCATTTGGTGCTGGCGGTACTGGTGGTTGCGAAGGTAATGGTAGTGCTGCATCTTTAGATGCACCTGGTGCTGGCGTATCAACAAGCCTTGCACAATCTGGTGCGGGTGGTAACTTAGGCGCGGCAGGTCAATATCCACCTAGAGCTGATGGTCGTCTAGATCCGTATCCAGGTGGTGCTGCTGGTGCTGCTGTGAATGGTAATGCCCCATCATGGGTTGCGCTTGGTACAATTTACGGTTCGCGAGTATAAGTAAATTCCTAAATATGTTCGGGGGTCGGCATCCCCGAACTTGAGGATTAAACATGGCGCTATTACAAGATAAATTGGCTGTGCTGGAACGGGTAATATCGTTCATCATGGCGGTCAAAACATGGAAACAGTTATTCATTAAATTGGTTCTTATCGTCACTATTTTCATTATGTTCGTAACATGGTACAAGTGGGATGACTTATTTTCAGTCTGGAAAACATCTTCAAGCGTTATAGACGTGCCGACGATGGAGATTGAAAAGGCAAAAAAGTTTGAATCCGCATCCATCGAACAGTTAAACATAGTGCATTTAACTACTGGTGCGGATTTTTCGGCAATCTTTGGGTTCAGACCTAAGAATGTCAATTATTTTGTTGATATAATTGCGTATGAAGGGAAGTTACCGCAACAGATTAACCCGAAAAATCTGGGTGGCTATCCTATAGACAAGACATCGGAAGAATACAACAGACATATAAACGGGCTGTACTATATCTCAGATATAGCAAGCCCGTATCTTCCGACTAAAGACCTTGTTCCGGTAGCATATACCTTTAGTTGTCCTTACTTCAATCTCGAAAACTACTATTCAGGATCAATTCTAATGGAATGGTATATACAGAAGCCCGAAGTCACCGATACGAAGTTAATGATCGTGTGCAATCAGGCCGCAAGAATTTTAGGCAGGATTCGATGATAATTTCAGTTTCAAATTACCCAAAGCCAGATTGATGAAATCTTTTATTTTCGTCATCGGGCTTTTATCGTATATGTCCCATACGCGCATAAGTTCATATGGTGTAGGAACATAATCATCGTTCCAGTATCCAACGTTCCCTATCGTAATGCGCCTGAAACCAGCCTCTACGCTGTGATATACAAAGAACCCAGCCTTACCCACAGGGGCAACTTTAAAACCGCGTGTAGCGGCTTTCATGGCTTCGTCGTGTGTCATGATAGAATCACTTCGCCTCTGTATTGATTGTGATAGATGTACGGGCGAACACCCAACGGGTGATCTTCAATAACGAAAATCAGGTCAAGTCCGTCATGGTGATCCTCTTCTGCAACTATATCCCAGTCGGTCGCTTTCTGTTCTTCAACGCTGGCAATGAATACCTGGTTGATTTCAACCTTACGGTGAGAACGTCGAATGATCGTATCCCCTTCACGGAACACGATCATATCTGGGTTAATTGGGAGGTACGCGGTTTTACCCGCGCACACTTCGTTTAACATTTCTTCGTAAGTCATTCTAATACCTTTACTCGCTGAACGATTGTTTGTTTAACTTCTTTGTATTCGTTGTGAAGTTTAGGTGTCGCTTTGAAGTGAATCACATCACCCTCTTCAACAATTTTGTTACCGTAGTAGATAACCACGTTACCATCTACGTTGATTTTGGTCATGAAACGTTCCACTTCGGTGTAGTAAGAAACTTGGGTATATCCGAGAGAAATCACTTTCTCAACAACACCGCTCATTTCCATACGCTTACCGATTTCCCCGATGTGCTGCGCTGCTGCGATCTTCGCCTGGCGCTCTGCTTCCCATTCTGCGCGGATTTCTTCACGTTTAGCGATGTAATCCTTATCCAGTGCAACACCCATGCAGTAAGAGCATACAGCCTGAAATACTGGGCTATCGTTGCCGTTCTCTTTGCACTGATCAGCCCACCACAGAATCGTATACATCGGCATATCAGCAATCACTTCGCCTTTACGCTTACCGATTGGCATAATGCCTTGCTCCAGCAGTTCCAGATTTTCGGTATCCTGTACAGACAGTTTACCGCGACGTTCGAACAGATCGAAATCTGCGAAGCCCTGGAACACCATCTGGAAAGTATCGGTCTGGTTCAGACGATCCACCATGCGATCGAAGTATTCACGCGCTTTCGCTTCCGCTTTATCTGGGTCAGTAGACAGGTTGCAGATATAGTTATCAGAAGTGAAATCACCCCCGCGACGCTCTACACGCAGAGTGTACATAGCGTTTTTAGCGCCAGAAGAAATGAAGTATGTCGCGGTAACTTTAGTCAGGTTAGTCATGGTGAATCTCCTTAGTGGTTTCGTTTCGACAAGGCCAATATAGCAAAAGCCCTCAACCGAAGTCAAGGGCTTTTTATCATTACAGGAAGAAACCTGTTCGAACTACTAAATCGATCTGTTTTTCCGGTATCAGTGGCGCTTTATCGTCAACGTTGCACTGATAGTACATCCCGACATACTCATGAGGAATGTTGGATTCACTCGCCCACGCGAGGTTATCATCTGTACGTGGCCCTAACATGAGGTTAACGATATTGACAGCGCGATCCTGTTCTGGGGTGTTGTCGCATCCGTTCACATAATGCCCGTGAGCGGTTTTGAGGATTTGGATAATATCATCATCGGCTTCGACGAGATACAGGCCCGTGTTTTCTGGGATTTCCTCAAGAATAATCAAAGCGGTTTTCATCAAACTTACCTTTGTGTTTTTGCTTGCGTTTAGCTTCTTTAACTGCTCGCTTGCGATCGCGGTGAGTAGAAGCGCGGTTGAAATCATGTTTTGCTACCAGGTTATTCATTTAAAGCCCCTCAAAAAGATATATTTAAAGGGGCTTTCGCCCCTCGATTAATCCAGCAGATTGCGGATCTTGTCGGCAATGCGTCCGGCGCGGGTTGCACTTTCACGGTGATCCGCTTCTTTGTTACCCAGTTCAACCAGGCGGCGCTGATGTTCTTCTTCCGCTGCTTTACGGTCTGCTTCGACCTGTGCTACCTGTTCGTTATCGTGAGCAATACGCGCTTCGAGTTCGGTCAGGGTTTTGTCAAAAGTTGCTACGATTTCGTTTACGGTACGGATTTTGGAAAACAGTTTCATATTCATTATCTCAATTAGTATGGTTGGAATTCAAAGTCAAACAGATCATTTAGTGCGCGGTTGTATTCAGTGTAGTTCTCACCATCCCCGAACCGCATCTGAATCGCGCTTTCCGCTATTGTACCAGTAAGATTTGAGAAACCAAAGAGGTTTTTAATCTTATCGTGTGCAACGAAGTACAGAGAAGCACTATCCAGTAAAGCAACCATCGCTGATGGTTCGTGTTCGCGGCGTTTGATACGTAACAGAGTACGGTTTGCGCCAGTCTTACGGCGTTGATTCGGGGCTACGTAGAATCGAAATACTACCTTACCCGTTTTATCATCAACTACCAGGTAGAAGCCGTGTTCTTTCAGGTCAACCCCTTCGAACTTGGTGAAGTCACCGCGCTTCATGTCACCTATCTTAACAGCATATTTGTGGATGTCAAGCCTTGTCAGAATTCTTTTCATGTTTCTTTACCAGTTTATTTCCGAATTTGGTGTTTACACCAGTTTTCATATCAATTGTTAATGATACCAGGAAGATAGGACTAACCAGAATCACGATCACTACACCAAACACGAATCGAACTAATCGAATCAACAGTGTACCGATCCATTTCATCGGGACTTCTACCCACTTCTGAATCGTTGCGAGTATCAGCATAGCATAACCCAGATTAAAAGCAAGGGCCGCTACGATAATACCGTAAGGTTTTTTGAAGTACGTCTGTTCGCCGTCTTCTGTGCGTCCAGCGGTAACGTTGCCACCGTTCCAGAGTTCTTTAGCAGTTTGGATAGCGGTTTGTGCGCCGCTCAAGTTCTGCCAGTAGTCAGGAATGCTTCGTAGGAATTTCATAATCGAATCCTCTGCGCCTGAATCGCTCCAGGCGCTGTTTTGTGGTTAGTAGTGACTGAATCCCACAGTTACATCACGCATCACCTGATAACGACATACACGCATCTTAGCGTTATCATAGTCTGTAGGGATTGCTACAACATCACGAGGATTAACCTTAACCTGAATGACTCGCCCACGTCCGCCGCCATAATGAGGCAGGTACGATTTTGCGGCAACATGCAAACCGCATGAACAGGTTCGGTTTTTATTCTCGTCTACCTGGTTACGTGGCATTTCGACCACAACACCAGGGGAGTTATCGAACTTACCGGAAGCCAGATCGCGGAAGTTATCATTAACACGTTTCCACGCGTAGAAATCCCCGTCATCTGCCAGTTCGATATCGTTATGCACCAGGAACCCATAAAGCTGATACACAGCATCGCGTGAAGGGTTTTCCATCAACTTCTCGAAGAAGTTAACAAGGTGCTCATAAGGGCGATCGTTGTACATTTCGCGAACGATACGTTGCGTGATACCGCTGTCAAACACGATATCTTTGTACAGGACTTTATGCCCGATGATTTTAATGTTGCCTTTGCTGTAAATCTTCAACGCTTGCGTTGTGTCCAGCAGGGTAGCAACTCCCTCGATGTCGCCCTTAACCATTAAAGCGTGTGCTTTTTCGAAGTTAGGGTGTGACGAATCCGCCGTGATGATCTTGCCGTCCAGTACCAGAGTAATAAACGATTCAGAACCAATCATTTTAGATTTGACATCTGTTTGTGGAAGTGGTTTCGTCGCTTCCGTATTGTACTTAGCGTGTTGCTCGGTAATAACGCGTCCGATGGTTCGGACGCTTACACCAAATTGTTTAGCCAGTGCGGTTTTGTTCGCGCTGGTCAGAAAGCCCTCATAGACTGCTTTCTTCTGTACATCATCGAGGATCTTAACGTTTCTCATTATTTCCACCGTATAAGGTTAATCAGGTTCGCCTTAATCTTATCATCCGTAATCATGGTACGGCCTAAAGAGTAAGACGAATTGCGCAACACATACACCAATGCAGGGTTGCGTTCTTCAAACAATTCAAAGGCGGTATCAACACGTTCTTTCATGTCTTTCATCATCTTGTAATGCTTCACAGACATTTCACGAAGTAGCGGATTGCGCACCACATTTTTCGATTTGTTTTTGTTCTCGATAGTATCGTAGGTAAACTTGTTATCCAGATAATCTAGCAACAAATACAATTCTGAATTATAGCGGTTTTTCACCATGCGATCAAGAGTCACCTCCAGATAATCGCGAAGGGTTCGAACCTCGCTACCGTGTTTAGACGAAATCCAGGCTGGATACCAGTTAGGCTTCATCTTTTTCACCGCGTCTGCAAAACGCTGTGTCAGATAGTCATCCAGACATTTCATGTTGCTATCTGGAATGCGACTCCACAAAGAGTTTCGCAGAACCATCACGCCTTTCAGTCCGGTAACTTTCAACATGGTCATCATACTGCTGGCGATGCTGCATAGGGTATAGTTTGGTGCTTCGCCGTCCAGTCGGCTATATTCATCAAGCCCATAAAGGCGCATAGCGTACATTTCATCCAGATTCATAAACTGTGCTTTCGTCAGGTACAGTTCGTTTTTCTGTAAGTTGCCCTGATCATCCAGGAAGTAATGATATGCTGTAGGCGTTTTCGGGCGCGGTTCGGAATCACCAGAAGATGATTCACGTGTTGCTTTCCAGCGCTTGCGATCTTCGGTGTACGTTTCGAATTCTTTGGTCAATTCACTGGTTTTCAGTGTAACGATTTCGGATTCATCGAAATAACCTGTTTCAATCAACTGACGAACAGAATCTTTTTTACGGTCGTCAGTCACGAAGCTGATACGATCCGAACCGTTCATCATGCAGTAGCCGATCAGATACGGACGAAGTGAACGCGCCTCGTTATCGTTTTCGACGATGAACAGTTTCTTCTGTCGCCACGGTTGGATCATGCGCATAATGTCCTGTCGCTTGGTGGTTTCTGCTTTATACTTCTCATAACGGCGACCAGAACCAACACGTTCAAATACGCAATCTTTCCCGTCATATGGGTTCGCCCAGAATCCCCAGATATATTTTCCTGTTGCTGTATCAGGGTTTTTGATACGCGTCAGGATTTCCGCCAGCGATTCTTTACCCACACGGAAACGGTTATCGCGGGTGACAAAAGCCTGTAACATGCTAGGCAGGTTGTTGAACCACACGATTTTATCACGGGTTGTTTTCTGTTTGCCAAACTCCGCAACTAACTCTTCGTCGTAGCGTTTGTTGATCTTTTCCAGTCGATCCAGGATTACTTTTTTGGTGACTTTATCAAGACTCAACTCTTCACGCGACGGCATGAAGTCCAGCGATCCCAGAGGGAAATCCAGAATATAAGCGTAATTGCTGTTACGGTAGCAGTAGAACAGCGAGTTTTCGAACATATCCATGTCGATTGGATAGCAAATGTTACCCATACGCGCATATACACCGGAATAGTTGACAGACTTATAACGGATGATCCCGCGATCGTCTTCTTCTTTCGGTTGCCAGTTGACATCAATCTGAACGCCGATAAAGCGCGGACGGATACCCGTAAACGGTTCGTAAACACGCGCCGCTTCTCTTTCCCATTCTGCGATATCTTCGACTTTCACAGGAACGGTGATTTGAACGCCGTTAGGTTCGTCTGTTTCGATTTCGTAGATTTGGTCAACGAAAGGTTCGCCATTATCCATGTAAGCCGTGTACGCGCGTTTAACGCCGTCCTGGATGGATTCGATAGTGAATGTTTCGGTGTAGCAGAACGGGGATTTACTACCCAGTCCCAGCGCCCCGATCAGTTCGTCGGTGTCGGTTTTGGTGGATTCAAAATAGGTGGTAAACACCTCTTTAACCATCCAGTCACTTAACCCCGTACCGTAATCACGGACGATGAAACGCGGATCGAGAACAGTTGGCAACTGAACATCGAAAGGATTCATGTTACCCGCTACCATGTGACCATCAATGGCATTACAGGAGATCTCGCGAATGATTGCGCGGATCTTGTATTTGTAAATGGTCGATGACAGGATTTTGAACGTTTTCGCACTGGTAGCCATTTTAAACTTCGTGCGTTCGCCTTTATCGAAGCCCGTTGTGTGAATGGTTTGTGGTGCTAACTGACGTAATTTCATTGTTTATATCTCACTTGGTGTTGAAGATGATGTTATCACATGAATATTTCATAGGCTTTTGATCAAGCCCGTACTCAACAGGTGTACACATACGATCAAGGTATTCGTAAACCTGTCGCTTCTGACGTTCGCGGTCTTTCATATCCATGATACCGACCACGATAGCAGTTACAAAACATATTGCAATAGTACACAGCACAGCTATTGTAATATATTTTCCCGTTTTTGGTGCATCATATGGTTTCATTGAATCGCCTCTGCATATTGTTCTGGTGTCAATTTACGCGCTACTAAGCGCCCTTTGGTTGCTCTTTTGTTTCTTGAAATATAGATGTTTGCAATGTTGCGTTTACCTTCCTGGATCTCATTGTACATCTTTTCTGTCATATTGCACTGATAAACTTCACCGTTCGGAGTTTTCAGGAAAAACGCGTATACGTCTTTTTCGCTTTCCTGAATTACTGATTTCTCACGGATACGGCTTTTGCATGGTGTAGGCTGTGCGCCCAACTCGATAGCTTTACGTTGCCATACGATCCCGTGTCCAGCCCCTTCGGTCAGAGCATGAGCAATTTCGTGCATGAGAGTATCTAAAACGTTCTCGTAGATGTCTTCCTTAACGTGAGAACGGCTCAACTCAATTAACTTGCGACCATAGCTACATTGTCCCAGAGTACGTTTGAAACGTCCGTTGATTTTGAAAGACCAGTGAGATAAACCATGCTTCGCCATGATGCTTTTGGCCCAAATGGTAATTTCCATGTCGCTACGAGTTTTGAACATTTTATATCCTCCCCAAATCAGTGAGGATACTATAACAAAAAGCCTCCCGCGATGCAAGAGGCTTTTTGTAAATTATTTCAATTTCTTCGAAAGTTCTTTCAAATCATTGAGATATTCAGTTTTCGGGGTTGTTTCTTCCCAGTATTTCAGTTGCTTACGCAGTTCGTTCGCTTCGTCTTCCAGCTTTTGACGTTCATCCGTGGTTAAATGGTAGATGTTCATCGCAACCAGGATTTCGGCGTGGTTCTCGCAACCCGTCCACGTAGAGACAAGTTTAACCGCTTCGCTGCGACTAAGCCCCTTCAACGCGTCAGGCTGTGCGATCATCTGGTCAATGAAGTCAACCTTCGCCAGCGCCTTATCTAACGCTTCCTTAGTCTCTTTGATGCGTTTATCAATGCGTTGCTGGTAAACACCCATGCGAATATCAACGAAGTCTTTAAGCAACGTTTCAGGGCGCTCGTATGAATGCAGTTTCCCGTTAAAGATAACGTTGATATTCGGGTTTGAGTTCTCAATCAATCCGAAATCTTTTAGGATCTTCTCAGGGGTAAGCCCGTTTGCATACTCGCGTTTGAGGGTGATCTCGTAGCGGAAATCTTCTTTCGATAGATCCTTGTAGCTTACGATATAACCTTTCTCTTCCAGCTTATCCAGAATCGCAATATATTTCACGCGATCGTACTTGACCGGAATCTCCGTGATCACCAGTTTGGTTTTACCCTGGAGTTCATACTTGCCGTAAATCGTCCCATCTTTGATGTCGCCTTTAAAGTGCGGGTATTTCAGGTCAAGCGTGAAATCTTTCCCGTTCAGGTAGCTAATACATCCATTCAGAACCGAAACCGGATCGTGTGGTGGAATGTTGGTAGCGTATGCTTTCGCGATTCCGCTGAACCCGTTAACCAGTACCATAGGAATGATTGGCAGGTAATAGGCTGGCGGAAGGTGTTCAGGGTCTTCGTGTGGGATCGTCAAATCCTCGTCCATGTAGATAGCCTTGAACAGCGGAGACAGCTTACAGTAAATGTAACGCGGTGCGCCAGGCTTCTTAACCAGACGGGAACCAAAGAACCCATCACGATCAAAAAGCGGGATGTTATTGCACCAGTGCGCCGCCATGAGAGACAACGCCTCTTCAACGGATGTTTCCCCGTGGTGATAACCATATATCGCAACACCGCCAGCAATAGAGGCTACTTTCTGGAAGCCTGAACCACCTTTCGCGGCAGAATGCACGAAGAAACGGTGAACGGGTTTGAACCCGTCTACCAGGTGCGGGATCGCACGAGAATAAATTGTATAGAGGGCAAATGTAAGCCCCTCCACCTGTACAACGTCTTTAATACTTCTTTCCATCATTTCACCGAAAATTTATGTTTTCCGTTCACCCAGTCTTTACGCGGATCAGATTCATCACCGAAACACAGTTCGAGAACTTCTTTGTATTCGTCGCCCAGAACGATTGTATCGTATTTTAACTGGTCGCCCAATACTTTATCGTAATCTGCTTTACGTAAAGAACCCAGCCCTTTGATATATCGTACCTCTTTCGCTTTATCGCGGAACGGCACGAAATCATCAAGAGAGTAGAACCATTTTTCATCTTTCCCGACTTTCGCAATGATAATCGGTGTGCGGATATAACGGATCTTTTTCTTCTCGAACAACTCAGGCCAACGGCTAAAGAACGCAATCAGTAGGGTAAGAATATCGCCCCCGTCAACGTCCGCATCGACCATGATCCCGATGTTGTCGTATGTCATTTCGGAAGAGTCGCCTGGATGGAGATTCAGGATCGCCATGAGTTCAGACAATTCTTTGTTTTTGAGCACTTCTAAGTTACTCATTCCCCAGGTGTTCAACGGTTTGCCACGTAGCGGAAATGCGCCTTGTGTCTCTTCGTTTCTACACTCGATAAACTGCCCTACAGCGGAATCACCCTCGGTCAGAAACAAAGTGGTTTCTACCCCGTCAGTGTCGATCCCTGATGCCGGAACATGTTTTGCAACCTTCGCCTTTTTCGCTTTCTTCTTCGCTTTGGTAATGGCTGCTGCTTCTGCGGCCTGTTTGCGAATCAGAGCGGACTCAATGATCGGAGTGATTATTTCAGAAGTATCCATAATCTGTTTCGCGATCTTTTTGTAGTTCAGTCCGGCGTGGTTGTTGAACTCGCCAGCGGTGTTCGTCAGTTTTTCTTTCGTCTGACTATCAAAAGCTGGTGCATTGAAGTTATGCAAAAACACAACCAAAGTCAAGCATTCTTTTACACGGGCTTTCGGGATCTCGATAGCGTGTGTTTTCTTGATCATCGGTTCCAGTTCGGAATAGATGCCGTCGATCATGGTGTCAACGTGAACACCTCCGTTTTTCGTATCCAGACCGTTAACGAAGGATTTCTGCTTGAAACCGTCTTCTGTGCTTGCCAGGATGAAACTGATTTTGGTGTTTGTCTGGGTAATCGTTTTATCACCGTACATCGCGCCATACATCGCGAATTTGTTCGGGAGTATTTCACCATTGTATGTGAATTTAACGGCAGGAAACGCCACTGCAAGCGCCATAAGGCGGTCTTTGATGACTTCCTTTGTCTCTTCGTCGATACCGTCCACACCGAAGATAGAGAAGTCAGGGGTAAACTTAACGGTTGTCCCTTGTTCCTTCGTCGGGCTGGTGCGGTAATCCATGTTCTGCGCTCCGTCCGTACAGTTGATCGTGACTTTGCGTTTGCCGTTGGATGTCTCACCGATAAAGATCGCGCTGTAACAGTTTGTCAGGAAAGAACCTACACCGTTCATCCCCATTGTTACGCGGTTTTCATCATCGAAGTTAGAACCAGATTTCGCCATTGTCCAGGCTGCAACAGGTTTGGGAACAATCTTCCCTTCCGGCGTTCTCACGTCATCTTGTGGAATACCGCGCCCGTTGTCCGAAATAGTGACCAGATTGTGATCAATCTTCACTTCGATTTTGTTCGCGAATTTGAAATCAGTTCGGATCGCTTCGTCGATGGAGTTATCCAGGATTTCGTTGATGATTTTCACCAACCCTTCCACGTATTCCACTTTGCGGAACTTACCCATGATAAAACGTTCATGGGCTTCTTTGTTCACTGAACCCACGTACATGTTCGGACGTTTGCGAATGTGATCGCGATCGCTCAAGCAGAATGATTCATCCACCTTAGCGCCCTTTGCTGGGGCTTCTGGTGCTTTCTGCGGCTCGTTATCGTCCATTAAGAAATCTAAACTCATATTCACCTCTTTATTAGTTCTCAGGCATTATATAGGGTTCTATGAAAAAGAAAACCCCTTTCGGGGTTTTACTTGTTGTACGGGAAACCGTCTTTCACCATCTGCGGCTTATCCACCGTTCGTTTCGCTTCGCCCCCGCAATCACAATCTTTCGGTTCGTCGCGGCTCGCGATGCTGGACATCTTCGGGAATTCTTTTTCGCACTTGGTGCATTTATAGGTATATGTTGGCATTAATAAATCTCTGACAATGGAATAAAACGGATCGGTGTTGCGGCTTTGCTGAAAACACATTGAGTCTTTCCAGCAAACAGGAGATCAGTTTCATACACCATACAGATATATCCCTGATGCTCCAGAATTTCCCGCTCCCAGCTATCGAACCATTTAGACAACTTCTGCAATGAAGAGAAGCCGAAAAGATAGTTACGATAATGTTTACCATGTTTTGCAAGGTTACGCATTAAACGTTCGTCGTCATATGGTGGTATGTGGCGTTCATCGGAACAGCTAAAGTTCAAACCAAATTCGATGCCATGTATATCAAGATATTCATGCAATTCATCTGCATCATCTGAAACATAACCGTTATACGGCCCTAACTGTTTGCACCAACCATCATATGAAGAAAAGATAGACGCTTTCAATTCAACGCGATAAACCAACATGATCCGATCCTCGTAATTGATTAACTACAAGTAGAGTACCACTTATCTAATTTCTTATCAAGCAGTTTGTTGATCACTTGCGCAATTTCTGTTGTCCCGTGGGTTGTGCTCAATTTCAGGTAAATCACATCCAGGGCACACACGATCGCGTCAACACTTTCTTCGACGATATCACCGCCGCGTTGAGGCTGTACGAGACATTCGGAGATCTCCCCAACCTCTGCGGACAGGTGGTGAACCACGTCACTAACGGTTCGTTTTTTGACGCTATGAGCGGTCTTGAAAAACTTATCCAGAACTACAGCGGAATTTTCGCGCGGCACTTCCTCACCTTTATTGACGTGGATCGTGATTTCGGTTTCCGGTTCTGGTGCAACCCATACCGGATTGAAAAGCCCTTTCATATCGTTGAATTTGATAGGAACGGGAATACCTTCAAGATACAAAATCCCTGTTTCTTCATACACCATACTGATCCGGCGCGGTGAATTGAAATCCATCGGATTCTTACGCAATGCGTCATACATACGGCGAATCGGGTCGGCTTCTGATGCCATTTGACACACCGCCATTAAAATAGATTTCGGGGCGTACATATCACCAATTTTATACTTGCTCATTTACAATACCTTTATGATAACCAACAATAAAACAGTTCACTTCTGGACGTTCGCCAGGGAAATGCACACATTGCATGACGCGTTCCGCCATGAGTTCTTCGCCCAAATAAACAGAGGTGGTTTCTTCGTTGTAGTGACAATCATACGAAGTTTTGACACTCATACCAGGCAATCCGGCGATATGCATAAACTTTGAGTTCGTGCATGGTTTACCCTCAATGCGTTTTCCGTTTACATCAAACGTCATATGCATTTCGGTTTTGCTGTTCTTTGGGCGTCTGCTCATTTCTTCACAACCTCATTATATGTTTTCAGGTTCCATTCATGCACTTCCGGCACTTTGGAGTAATGATCCAGGAATGTTAACTGGACTTGCATAACACTAGCACGATCCATATTGAAAAGGAAGCGCTGCGGGGAAGTAATACACAGAAAATCTTCGGTGCTTCCTCTGCTTGCGCTAAACTCCTTTGTTTCTCCACCGTCAAATTTTGCGAAGACAGGCGTAGAAAAGTATGGGGCGAAAAGACTACGTTTGGAATCGTCCGTAATAGCACTGAAACACACGTCTACAAGCTTTCCGGTTCCTTCCCGTCTGATGGTGAGCATTGTCCCTTTCGTGCGCCCTAAGACGTTTACAGAGCGCGTAGTGACATCACCAAAAGCGTTTGTGTAACTCACAGTCTCCACAAAGCCCATATCACGACGCTGTTTTAACATTGCTTCGTGTTGCGCTTCGGTGTCCTGTGCAACAACTCTTTCAGCGGCTTCATATGCCGCTTTGTTCGGATCTCTTGATTGCCATGCGAAGAATAAAACCCATGCGGCTATCAGTCCGAATATTGACCAACTGGCGGTCGCTGATAGTTTCATTTTGATTTCCAAAGGGGCTTTAAGCCCCGTGTTAGCGAAGATAGCGAACGAAACCGCTACGGTCGATCGCGTTCTCTGGGTTGTTGAAGATATTACCGCGAATACCCTTAGCAGGTGCTTTCCATCCTGCGGCTTTCAGGATATTGCCGTCATTGTCCAGGAAACCAGCAACTGAACGCTGATCGAACATTTCACCAGTCTTTTTGTTGCGAGTATCCTGCACGATACGATGATACTTACGGCCTTTTTCCAGAACGAAAACGGTTTCAAAGAATTCGTTTTCGAATCCGCCACCGTTACGGGCTTTAAACATTGCATCCAGTAAAGGCTGTGCTGCGGCTTTCAGTTCGTCAAAAGTATACATGGTAAAATCTCCTAAGTGTGTTTCGTTTCGATGTGTGTAATATACTATTATCAGATAACGGATGCAAGCATTATTTTTTAGGTTGTTCGCAAATGTTGCTCAATGCATCGCGTTTGATGAACTTCAATACACCTGCTTTAGCTTCTTTCTCGTCTTTTGCCTGATACAAGAAGCAGTCTTCGCCATTTTTAGTTTTGACGGTGATCACGAAAGTTTTGTAGTTCATGCGTAGTTCTCCAGATTAGCCAGATTTTCTTCTGCTTTGGCAAGGGATTTTTCTGCGGCTTTTTTCACTGCGGCATATTCTTTCTTTTCCCATGCTGCGATATCGCTGTTCATCTTCTCGTCGCAATAGGCGATGATGCCTTTGTTGTCGTTGATCTGCTGAACCAGGAATTTGCCGTGACCTTTGATTAAAGAACCGTTCTGCATCATGATAACTCTCCTTCCGTTTCGTTTCGATGGGATAACTATATCAAAGCTATCCCATGAAGTCTTTAGCAAAAAGTGCTATTTGTTAAACCAGTTTCCGATTGCGACGATAAAGCAAGTGATGAATGGGGCATTACAGAAAAAGTAGATCCCGTAATCCCATTCTGGGATTTTGAAATTGTGGGCTGCAAGATAAACAAAGTTAGCAAACAGCCACAAAGAAAAGATGATTAGGAATTCGAACATTTAGTAGGTGTCCAGATTGTACATTTTGCACCACTTCATGAATTCTTCGAAACTCTGAGTATTCAGACGTTTTTCCTTTTTCACTTTCTTAGTTATTACAGGACGGTTAGTAAAACGTTTCTGCATCTTTACAGTGATTGCAACATGTTCGCCCAGGTCTTCAACCTTTTCAACCAGCGCCCACTGAGAACCGATTTCCGCACCGAAAGACATACCAACAATCTCACCTGCTTTGACGTGTGCTGCATATTTTACTTTAACCATTTTCGTGTTCCTTTTGTCTGTTTCGTTTCGATGTGTGTAATATACTGCATATCGAAATTCGGGTCAATACCCAAATCAAAGAAAATCGTATTTTTCTTTTAATTTTTCGTAATACGTATCCCATGCGGCTTCGTCGTTGATGATCTCAGTACCGAACCGATAAGCACGTTTGCGCAGTTCGAAACGTTCACGGATGCGCTCAACATTGATTTTCACTGATTCCGGCGTTGGTTGCCAGTCTGCGCACAAATGACGATGAAACAGGGAGTTTGACAACGGACTAAGATCGAAATCTTCGTATGCGCCGTCCATGTATTCTTTACCATTACGCGCGAGGTATTCAGCACGTAATGCAGCATGACGATCGCGAAGGTATCCCAGCTTATTGTAAAAGAAGGTTACGTGTCCGGTTCCCAGCGTATACACAGCAGGGATTTTGGACAGATTGATTTTTGCCTTACCGGATAAAACGGCATTGGGAATGCGAGGGAGTTCGCGCAGTTCTGCAATCAGGTGTTCGTTCAGCAGAAGAGAAGGATCGATTGTGTTAATACGTGTCATAGTTGCCTCCGTTTGGTGTGCGCAATATACAAAAAAGCCCCTTGCAATGCAAGAGGCTATTAAAATTATTTTAATGCTTTGAGTGTTCGACGGATTCCGCCGCTTTGGGTGATGTCGTAAATCTCTTTTGCTTTTGAAAGCGATACAGTGATGTCATAATCGGTTCCCTTCTGTGAGAATGAGAATCGAACCTGATTTAGCTGTGTGTATACGTGGGTGCAAACTGCTTCCATTCTGAAATGTTTCATAAACGCTTTCTTCGTGTAGTAGTCGCTAAACCATTCTTTTGCTATGGATTGATCGATAGCTTTGAAGATGACAAATAACACAATCAACACAAAAATTACTATAAGTGGAATTGCTGCGCTCATTATTTGCCCCTGTTCACAGATTGACGGTGTAACGCACGGTTAACGCGTGGCGCTTGATACGGTTTCATTTTGTACGGTGTCGGTTCGGAGTATTCGATCCGGTTTGGTATTGTATACAGTTCAACGCTTGCACTGAATTGAATCCCTCTGATATTCTCGATCATTGCAGAAACAATGCTGTGAGTGATACCACAACCACCAATTACACATACGCGCATAATATCCCCTTACTTCGCCAGAATGTGAAGCCATTCACCTAACCACACGATCGCCTGATAAGACAACCACACCGCACCGGATACACACGCAATCACACCAATGATCGCGAACCCGATTAAAATGTTCAAACCTTCTTTCAAATCACCAAACATGTTTCGTCCTCTTTTGTTTCAGTCCCTACAAAATAACAAAGCCCCTGCACGAATGCAAGGGCTTTTTATCATAATTCTACTAACTGAGGCAATTTCAGAACCATACCCGGAAGGATGTGACTTGCATTGCGCACGGTTTTGCGGTTCAACTTAGCGATAGATTGCCAGCATTCACCATAACCATACAATTTTTCAGCGATTGAATACATGCTATCGCCAGGCTGAACCACATATTCATCGTATTCGGTTTTGACGAAATGCGGGTTTACAAGCATATCAAACATCTTTGATTTTGCTTCGTCCAGCGTTTTAGCATGTACAGTTCGGTCTAAAAACGTTAATTTAATCATCTTTTCCTCGGCATACTCAACGGATCGGTTTCTTCTTCGCTTGGCGGTTCTTCTAACCCCAGCGCGTATCTCAATGAATATACTATCATCAAAACATCTTTCGCGCAATCGTGAATTGAGTTATGCATCACAAAACCGTCAAGCATACCTTTACGAAGCGGACAGGTCGAAGCATCGCGCGTTAACAGGCGGTTTTCGATACAGGTACGCACATCGCGACTATTCCAGAACACGGTCGGCATTTCTTCGAAGATGTCGATCTTGCCTGTCATTTTGCGCACGATATCAACCAGGATACCGCGATCGTATTCAGGGCCGCGAACATAATCGAGTGATTGCCAACGGCTTATACCGTCTGCTTTCAGGTCTTCGAAGAATTGTTTGTGTCCTGCATACAGTTCCAGATCATCCGGCGATGGTTTCAGGATTGAACGGGCTTCTTCGCTTTGTTGTTTCCACCAATTGATTGTTCCTGGATCGGTAATGCGATCGGGCTGGCTACGCAAATCAAACTTGTACTTGCGCCCCCGTGCAATCAATTCCGCGAACGTTGGCGGGTTGTGTGGATCGTCGATAAACGGAACATATGAGAGTTCAACCGCTTTCCCGTTCGGGGAAGGGCCAACCATTTCATAATCCCATACGTAATCTACGGGTAAATGACTCATGCCGTTCTCCGCTTATACTCTTCCATGAAGTACGCCAGCGTAATAGCAACTTCTGGGTTGATGTCGAATGTTCTGATCTCTTCGCTAGCCATTGACATCATGCCGAACTGACGCAAACCGCAATGATAGATTGCCTTTTCCAGACGGCTCGCATTTTCAACAGCCTCCATGAATTCATAGAGCAAATCAATATCAATGTTCGCTGGAAGATCTGCGCGTGGAGTTTTGAAAATCAGGTCGGCAATTGCTTCCGCGTGGAGGCGTGGAATCTGGATAGATATATCTTTTTTCATGATAGATACCATAAGTCTTTGTTTTCGCGCATATTGCGCATAACACGAAGAATCAGCACAACCACATCATATTCTTCGTATGACAGTTCGACTTCTTGAGCGATTCGCCCGTAAGAATGATCCGAACCATTAGGACAGTACAGGTTTTTATTGTGCTTGTCAACAAATTTCAGCTTATGGATAACATCATAAGGATCGATAGTGGTATACATTGCCAGCATTGCGCCGGAATGTGGGTCTTTTTCGCGGATCTTTTCGAGTGCTTCCAGGATCTGCGGGATGTCAGTCACTTTAATAGTCAATTTCATAATAACCTCAGAGGGGCCGAAGCCCCTTATACATAATCAACGGTGTAACGTGCGCGGGTTACGCCCACATAGATTAACTGCTTACACAGATCGTAATCTGCGAACGCATACGCATCGCGCGTGTACATGTACGCATGGTCATACGTGCTCCCCTGCGATTTGTGGTACGTGCAAACCGGAAGCGGCTTAACATCCTGGAACTTGTTTTTAATCGCCCAGAACGAATGCCACGGGGCTTTATAGCCTGTTTGCTGCTTTATGCGCTTGTAAGTGCTCGCAACGTAGGCCAGATAGTTACCCAGACGTTCTTTCATCACCGGATCAACAACAACCTGAATCTGTGCTTTGGTTTCCTCTTCGAGTGATTCCGTTTTCAGGAGATAGAATTCAAGTTCGATCTTCTCGTCGCACTTCTCAGCCTTGATAACTTCCCGACGCGGGATGATTTCTAAGACTCGGATTTTTTCGTTGTTGTTATACACAATCTCGGTGAAGATCTGCCCGTTCAACCGCATTTCCTGAACTAACGGTTCCTGCATCACGATCACTTCATCGAGAATGAAAGGTTCTGTTGTTTTGTACAGGTGTTTACGGATCGTTGCGTTCAGCTTGTCTACGTTGTCGTTAGTGTACGCGAACATGCGGTTCTCGATCAAGTCATCCGGCGTTTTAACACGGCGGAAATACTGACGGAGGAAGTCAACAGCGTTAGCATGTTGGAATACACCCAGATCACCGACAGACATCGGTTTCAGCATCTTACCATCACGTACAGCGCGTGAAACCTGAATAATCGGGTTCCCTTCTGCCTGACGCATGATTTTATCCATGCGGATAACGTCAAAGATTTCTTCATCAAAGAACGGTGAGAGTTCAACGCGTCCATCGGCATTTACCGGACGGATCTGATCTTTGTCTCCCAGCCCCAGAATAACAGCGTTGCTTGGAATACTGCGCCGGATGATTCGGAACAGATCCATATCAACCATCGAGACTTCTTCAACAACGAACACGCGACAGGTAGACAGATCCGGCGCTTTCTTTCCTTTCTGCTGTTCGAACACACGCAGTTCTTCGTTAGTCACAGGGCTAATCTTCAATGCAGAATGAATCGTTGTTGCATCCATTCCGGTAGCTGCTGCTAACACGTTTTTCGCCTGGTGTGTCGGGGCAGTTAACCAAATACCGCTAATCCCCAACCCTTTCAGAGTGTTAAAGACAAACTTAACCAGTGTTGTTTTACCAACGCCAGGGCCACCCGTGATAGTGGTATGGATAGCGTTCTGGATGTTTTTAATCACGCGGTCATGCGCGGACTTCTGATCGTCACTCAGATCATCAAATGTTAACTCGCTCATAATTTGAGTAATACCCCTTGAATTTTCGAATTCTCAATAAACCAACGCATCTCTTTTTTCTGTTCTTCGGTTGCTGGTAGTTGCTCGGTTTTGCGGAAGAAACTGAAACGCGGTTCGTCCGGCGTGTAGTTCAGTTTGGTTTCGTAGCACTTGCGGATAAAGTCTAACTTATCCTTTGCAAGTTGCTGTGATGCAAACAGTTCCGGCGTTTTCCCGTTCTCAACGTATGGAATAGTAAAGCCGTCTTTGTCTTTCGTAACAATGATATAGTATTTGTCAATCATTTTCGCCCCTCATAGATGACGTAGAAAAAACCTATAAACCATAGCAATGATAATACTATCAAAGCGGCCTTTCTGTCAACACCGTTAACGTGGAAAACGCACCATCCGAAGAGATACGTTATCACCGCGCAGACGATATAAGACAAAGCAAATACGGCATGTAGCGCGGTGAGTTCCATTAGTAGTTGTTAGCCCAACGACGCAGGTTTTCCGCCTGTTTCAGAGCATACAGCTTATAGATGGTTTCCGCATCCAGTCCCAGCGCGAGGAACTTGCACATGAAGAAGTGCCACTGGTCGATCAGTTCAAACAGGATTTCCAGCTTGTCTTCTTCTTTCATTTCTGCAAATACTTGGCTACGCAGTTCCTGGTGATTTGCTTTCCACGGTTTCCAGACACCGGAAGCCGCTTTTGCACCGCGAGACATACCACCCAGAGCGGTGTAAAGTTCGCGGGTTTCGTCTGCGATTGCGTCATCTTGCAGTTTCAGCCAGTCCAGGATCTCACCGCACGTTTTCAATTCGTTCGGACGTGGAACCCAATTCAGGGTATCAGACAGGCTTTGTTGTGCGTGGTTTTGCAGATCCAGCATCTTTTGCAGTGGGTCGATACCGTTCTGTAATGCATTGCGGTAGAAACCTTCTACCATTTCCAGATCATCGGCTTTAACCAGGTGCGCACAGCTATTAAAAACAGGAGTTTTATCAGTCATTTATTTGTCTCTTCATTATGAAAATTGCCGAAAATATCTTTTGCGGCATCATTGTAAGCGGCTTGTGCTTCTTCAACAGTTGCAAAAGAACCCAAATGTTTTCGTTTGCCCTTATATTGAATACTTGCAGAAAATCGGTTTCCGCGAGGGTATACACCAATGGAACCGCTTGTGTTGTTTTTACGTTTGTTGATGTGATTTGCATTGTTTTCCGCTGTACTTGCTGGACGCAAGTTATCAGGAAAGTCACCAGCATCAACGCCTTTGATATGGTCAATCATATCAGGGAGATACCCAAAACGCGAGTAAAATATAACCCGATGACGCATATATTTCACACCTTTTGTTTCGATGCGGGTATATCCCTTTTTGGTTTTTGTCCCAGCTTCCATACCATTTTTAAGCCAGTAAACCTTTCCGGTATTGTAATCTATTCTAACCTTAGTCAGAAGATCCTTTATACCATCTATTTCTTTTTCGGACTTCGATCCCATTGGTTGAATCTCAACTTTGCAGTTAAACCGGACACTGTATTTTCTTTCAGATACTTCGCAATGTCTGCTTTGGTAGCACCATCACTTTTAATCATTTCGTTGATATCTTTTGACGGCCAGGGGCATTTATCCCATAAAACGACCTTTTCTCCAGCATCAATCAACTTTTTTAACCTTGCGGTAGTATCTGGATGATGTCGTTCATTGTCAAGCACCCAAACACGCATATTTTTATACGGAACGTCAGATAATGCCATTTGTCCGCCCGTGATCGCCCCAGCATTATCTACAAACAGGCTATCCAGCGGCCCTTCAAGCAGGTAGACAGTTTTCAACGGATCGATGGTATCTTGACCATAAACTTTCGTTGATTGCTCACATGCTTTGATTGTCATGTATTTGGCTGCGGCATTGTCACGCAAAGCGCGTCCCTGGAAGGACTCGATTTTACCCTTTTCATCAAAGATAGGGATCACCAAACGCGGTTCATCCTTCGGTAAGGGGTATGCGTCTGGGGTGATTGAGTTTACCAGGTGTTGCCATTGACGCGTAAACCAGAGGCGATCGTATTTGTCTTTAGGTATGTGGCGACCTGCAACATACTTAACGATAGGATGATTTTCTGGTAACGTGTCCAGACGTTCGCAGAACTGCAATTCAGGAATATATTTCTTTTCTTCCTTCGGCGGTTCTTCGTGTGTCTGTTTTAAATCTTTACGATCCTTGAAAGATTCCATCAAATACGCCGTGTAATCATCCGGGTAATAATCTTTCAGGAATACACTAAACGGACGGTTATACCCACAGTTGAAGCAACCACACATCATGTGTGTGCCTCGTTTCGATGGGAATATCCAGAAACGTTTTTTGTGTTTGTCTTTCATGGAGTCGCCACAAATCGGACAACGGGAGTGGATACTGAATTCTCCACCCCGTCGAACGATTTCGCTTTGTGGTAATGATCCCATGATACGAGTTGCAAACTCTATATCAAGATACATTATTTCCTCTTTTTCTTCACGGGCGCTACAGGCTCACGCTTGTTCAGTTCTCTAACCAGCATCGCCAAAAATTCACGATAGCCGCGAAAATCTTTCTTGTCGTATTGTGACAGGAAAGACCGATAATGAGCAATCTTTTCTTTGATTCGCTCGGTTGTCATGTTGGTAACGCCGTAGAGATCTGGATTCATCGTGATACTTCCTTTTCAGTGCCGTCTAATGTGATTTTCCAGTCACAGAATATAACATCGAACGGGTGAGAGCAAGCGATATCGCGATCTTGTGAATTAGCACGAAGATTTTTATATACTACTGCGGTGTCGCTCATGTACATGATACGGATCGGGAACCAGGTATAATTGTTCGCTGTAACCCAGATCCGATAATTCAACAGCGGTAAAGTTTTCATTCTTCACTCTTCATAATTTTACGTTTGCGTTTATATGGACGCGTAGAACCCAGCACTTTCGGGCCTTTGTTCGTGATCGCGCCTGTAGTCACACCCGAAGCAATATTATCCACGCTTCCGCCTGAATCACCTGCTACCATTTCTTCGTTGAGTCTTTCGCGAAGTTCTGGGAGGTTCATCATGATCTCTTCGTGCTCTTGCTCGGTCAGGTTCCAGCGGTTCCGTAACGAGTCATACGCGCTCGTAAGGTTCATGAACCCAGACATATAAGGAACCGCGTTTAAACGGCGCTTGATGTGCCTTACAGAGCGATGGAATGGGGAATATGCTTCCAGTTCTTCCTTCGTCTTCGGGTTCTTGATTACTTCCCCTTGACCGTCAATGATCCCCAGCTTGTAAGCCGTCCATTCAGTCCAGGGTTTTTTCAGTAGGCGAATCATTCGCACACTGTAGGTTAAATCCATATTTTTGATTAATTGATCGCTCATAGTCTTTACTCTATTGTGAAAGTGAAAAGGTTTTGCGCGGGTTCTGGCTCCGGTTCAGGGAATTCCATACAGACAACTTCACACATCGGTTTAACGCCTTTCCATTCCTCCAGATAGTATCCGGTATCAATACCGCAACCTGGTTGCATTTCAAGGCCAGTTTCATCGAGAAACTTTTTACATTTCGATGTTGTCGTTGATTCGTCCTGCTGGAAATAACGCCGCCCAGAGTAACGGAAATTCGCGGACATCTGCGGGAGAATGAACGTACCCGCACGGGCAATCTGTGAAGCACGTTCAATCACTTTGTATTCAAATTCCGCGCCCGTATACTTACCCTTAAAATCGGATGTCTTTATCTTACCGAAAGGCGGATTGCTGATCGCCATATCAAACAGAGTATCAAACTCCGTTGTTAACGCGTCTGCATTAATCCATGCCGCTTCCGGCACGATACGCTTACCCAACTTATAGTATGTATGGTTTAACTCAACACAGACGATTTCACGCGGTTTGGCGTACATCATCATGTGAAGCATCGCGAACGATAGCCCACCAATACCCGCGCACAGGTCAACAACGCTTCCACTGGTACAAGCATCAATCGTGAAATCGCGAGCAAGTCCGATCGGGGTAAAGAATGCGCCCAGTTCAGAGTTATTCGTAAATGCACCTTCATGGAAGTTTTCGATAATGAATAACTTTTCTTCGTAGGTTAGCGCCTTATCAGACTCCACCAGATCCATTATCTTGTTGTGTTGCTTTGTCTCGGCTTTTGTCAACTTCGCCATTATTTCACTAAACCTTCTTTAACGCCCTCTTTCATGGCTTTCAGAACACCGATAAAAGCGTCTTTGCCACCGATAGCGCCGATGATAAGCATCAGGACACCAACACAACCCGCTAAACCGATTCTGAACAGGTTCCAGGCAAACGGGATAGCCAGAAGCACCAACCACGGGAACGGATATCCCATAAGTGCATTTAGAACCAGTAAGATAAAAGCGATTGCAAGTTTCATGATGTCCTCCTTTGTTTGTTTAGAATAAGGTATCACCTTTCGTATGGGATTGCAATACCTATAGATACAAAAAAGCCCCTTTCGGGGCTTAATTTTTATGCTTTGTTGATAAGATACCGAAGAACGTTTTTGGCCTGAACTTCGTTACAGCAGAGTTTGAATTCTGGATCGATTGGGAGGAAGCCCCAGAGGAAATCAACGCTACCTTCAACATCTGCTTTCCCACTTTTCAGCATTTCAACCAGCAAACCTCTGTTTACTACGCTGTTCACTACTGCATCGAAATAACCCGCGCTGAAATCCAGTTCTGGGTTCATCACTTCGTCGTATGGGTTGTTCAGTAAGTTCATTTGGTATCTCCTAATCCGTTTTGTTGTCTACGGGAGTCATATTATCACAACCAGAACTCCCGTCAACAAGTTTTTCGAATTATTTTAGGTTTTTTGCAACCCAGAGAGACAGTTTAGGGAACACGTTTGCCATTGCTACGATGATGAACACCCACACCGCCAGTTTAATCACACCGATCACGATCAGAGGTGCAAACACAAGCCACCAGGAAGCATTTGCCATAACCCCGATTGCTGCGAGTTTCAGAGACAGGAGGATCAGGAACACAATAACGAGAATCTTTTTCATTTCACTATACCTTTGATTGGGGCCGAAGCCCCGTTAAAATTGAATGTCTGTACTATTTGCTACTTCGGCTAACTTACTGCTTCGGTTAGTCTCAGCTTGTTTTACCATAGCACCTTGTGCTTCTTCAAGCGTTTTCGGCATCTGACGACCTTTATAATCAGATTTGAACCCGATATCGCTGTTGTCGGTATCCATCCAGCGTTGATTACCCTTGCGCACTTCAAGTTTGAAGTGGTTAAAGTGGTTCTTATCGCCGTAACGAGATTTGATCTGTTTGAACAACTGCAAGCCCTGATCAGCTAACTCGTCAGTCTCGATCACAGCTAACATAAAATCAGCGGTAGCCGGAAGACCAGCAGATTCGGCAACGTCGCCCATGCTGATATCAGAAGCATCCCACGCGGCGCGGGTAGTCTGCGCACCAGTCCACATTACAGTATTTGTTTCAACAGCCAAACCGCGAAGTTCTTCGGCAATCGCTTTAACCAGGATGTATGTATTTTCCGCCCCGCGTACACGGGTAGAAGCACAGATCCCCAGGTAGTCAACAATAATCACATCAGGTACGAAACCTTTCTTCAATTTAAGCTCTTTAATCAGCGCTTTGAAGTGGTTCGCGTTCGCCCCTGCTGTTGGGTATTGCTTAACGATTAAACGCCCGACCTTCGACTGTTTGAGGCGTTCCATACGGTTCTTATAGTCCGCATAGGTAATGTTCCCGTTGTCGATATCGTCCATCGCAACATCAAGCAGGTTAGCGTCAATACGTTTAGAACAAACGTGTTCAGCCATTTCCATACTGATATACAGGACGTTTTTACCTGATTGCAGGTAATCAGCAGCGAGAGAACAAAGCCCCAGAGATTTACCAACGTTAACACCAGCCATTAAGATGTTCAGTGTACCACGTTCCGCCCCGCCTTTGGTAATGGCGTTCAGGATCGGGATATTGAACGGTATCTTCATCGCTTTGGACTGGTAAAGCATCCAGCGTTTTTCATAGTCTTCGAAGTAATCATGACCGACCGAACTATCGAAGCTAATCGCTAACGCTTCCGCCATGATGTCAGGGATTGCTCCAACGTCAGGGATTTTGTTGTTGCGTTCGCCAGCAGGTTTTTCAGCATTCGCCTGGATCTCAATTGCACGGGACAGAGCGCGATACATCGCCTTATCACGACAATAGGTTTCGGTTTCCTTCATCAACCAATCCAAATCTTCCGGCGCATTTTTCATGCTGCGGATCATCTTTTTGGTGTCTTCGTAGACTACATCACTCAGGCTTTTCTTGTCCAGAGCTACTTCTAAAGCAGTTTGTGAAGGAATGCTGTTGAATTCCTGTACGTGCTTATCCACCAAATCAAAGAGAACTTGCGCGTTCCCTTCGAAATATTCACGGCGTAAATGGGGCCACGCCTGAACAAAATACGTACCATTAAAAACCAGATTTGAAAATATTGTTTCGACGATCATTATTACCTCTTAAACCAGATTAGCGAACATTTGAAAGAAATTATACAGCTTTACTTTCAACGCCGCCCATAAGGTCTTTTCAGGCTTTGGGAGATTGGGCTTGATCTGCGCGTAGATTGCATCGTGAACCAGCGGAATCAGTTTTTCTTTGTCTTCGTCCGGCGTACTGAATTCGACTTTCAGGCCGTTATCCCAATACACCTTATGGATGTACACTAAGTGTGCAACATCGTTTTCATCGTTGATCAACAGTTCTTGAATAACGTCCTGCATTGCTTCATCAAGAATGTTTTTTGTTTTTTGTTCAATGTCCATGATTCACCTATTAAAAGGGGGCAAAGCCCCCAGTTGTTTATTACTCTTCTGACATATCCACATCATCGGGGATATCGTCATCGAGATCAAATTTATTTGACGGTTCTACTTCATCGTCAGAATAAAGATCTTCGAGTGCTGCCCCGTCAGTGATCTCTTTGTCAGGAATACGGTACTTATCCTGAATCGCATCAAGGAATGGCTGGTGAGTGAACAGAGGTTTCCAGAACTCGATAGAGTTGGTTTCCGATTCACGCCATTTCTTTTCTTCCAGTTCAAGTTCGCCCGTTTCCGTGTTCAGGAACGCACGACCGCGCCAGCCTTTTGTTGGAGTCTGAACGAAGTTCATTTCCATAGCCAGATCCAGAAGACCAGAGAACATACTGATACCGCCCTCATAGGTAACATGAAGCGGGAATTTCGATTTCTCTTTCACAAAACGAGATTTCTCGATATTCATGATGAAGTCATAACCGACAACTTCCGTACCTTCTTTCACCTGCTGTTTGCCCAGGATGATCGCGGTATCTGCGGAATACATCAGACCAGTACCACCGGAAATGACTTTCTTACTGTACATTTCTTGTGTGTCGTAGGTGTGACAGATACAAACCATCGGAATGTCCAGATCCGCCAGGTAAGGCGTAACCATACGGAACATACCTTTGAGTGCTTTAGCGCGGGTCATATCCTGTTTGTCGTTATCAGACAGGGCATCAGCCAGTTCTTTTTTACTCGCGGTGTTGCCTACAGAGTCCACAAAAATGATCACTTTGTCGCCGCGTTCAAGCGCGTCAAGCTGGCTTACAACATCGTTACGAAGTTGCTCAACTGTCGTGATACGAGTATACACCACACGATCGGGGTCAACGCCCATTGATTTCAGGTAAGACTTAGTTACGCCTTTCTCTGAATCGTAGAACAGACACACAGCATCCTCATTCGCTTTGAGGTACGCCGCAACCGTCACCAGTCCCAGATTCGATTTAAAGTGTTTTGACGGGCCAGCAAGCAGAGTTAAGCCGGAAGTCAGACCACCATCGAAAGCGCCGGACAGCGCCAGGTTCAGGATCGGTACACGGGTTCGAGTTTTGGTGATGTTATTGAAAACATCGCTTTCAGACAGAATTGACGCAGATTGACTATTCGAGTTTTTGATCAGTTTTTTCAGGAGTGCTTTATTAGACATTTATTTTTCCGGTTTATATACACGCATAATATCTTCCTCACAAATTTATATAAATGGGGCATTTCTGCCCCGTCAGGTCTTACCAGTCATCACCAAACAGAGTGTTCAGGGATGCGCGTTTTTCGTAATCAATTTTACATGCTTCCGTGATGTTTTGCAACGGGCTAATCACATGTTTTTCAAATAATCCGTTGTAATCTACCCACTTCAAAATATCTTCTTCGATCTCAGAAGGTAGACGGCTACCGGATTGCCATGCAATGCAATCAGCTTGCCACGGGTTTTTATCTCGCAACGGCAGAACCATCACCTTTTCACCTTCCATAATCGGGGTGATTCCTTGAATACCCTTCGTATGGCGGTTAAAGAACAGAACGCCTTTGATGTGGTTTGGTGTCCCTTTGATCGGGAAGCCGCCACCATCGTTATATTTTGAGATATTGTTAGCAGATGATACACCAGCTATTTCACGGTAGTCAAGTGCCTTATACTCTTCCTCGAAGACTTTAAACGCTTCGTGAAGGGATTCTTCACCTTCTTGCAGGATGCGACGGATCGCTTCTTTCAAGAACTTTTTAACCGCTGTCGGTGTACTACTGCGCTGGGTTTCCATTCCCATGATCTTTAATTTAGGCTTCTCGTAACGAGTTCCTTCTGAGTCCCACACGTTAGCCGCATATCGTTTCTTCGCCGTCCAGAAACTACCCAGACCTTTCGATCCCAGTGGTGGCCCAGAAATGATTTCGCGATCCATAAACATCAGGTGTTCGACGTTGTTCATGTACTCGCACAGTTCGCGGTAGCCCTTATCAATGATAGGTTCCATGCGTTCTTTACTGAACTTATCCAGGAAGTCAACCCAATGGTTGTTATCCCTGAACTTGCTTTCACCGCCGACTTTCGCGATCACGTTGTCCATACAAACATAAATGGAGTCGGTGTCACAGTAGCGCACGTATGCGTAATCCGTGGTGTTGCACAGTTCGTTAAGGTATTCGTTAACCTTACGCTCAATCCACTGAATAGCCAACTGACCGAACATGGTGATCGCGCTGGCGTTTCGAATATCGAAGTACCGGAAGTGTTCATTACCCAACGCACCATAAAGGGAGTTGATTGAAATCTTACGGTTAAGCTGTGCGGTGTTCGCCTGTGCGATCTTCTTCTCACAAACTTTCTTCACGGCTTTAAGCATTTGCTTAGACAGCGTTTTCAGTACAGCTTTTGATTCATCACTGAAATCTTCGTAGAACTCGAAATCAGGGTTGATCATTTGGTTGTGCGCGTCCGTCAGATGTTCGAGTTCGTGCTTAATCAGTTCGAGATTTCGCTCACCCGCCATCATTCGTTTTTTCCACGTCTTACGCTGATCAAATACTTTCTTGATCTCAACCGGAATCACGCCTTTAACATCGCGTCGGAACATCCACCCGTTAGGAGAGCAGCTAAATTCATCGCTAGGACGCGGCGCAGTCTTATTGATGTATTCGTGCATCGGACGCACTGCAAAGCTGTTAGCGATTGTCTCAGGGCTTATATTCACCTGTCGGATGATAGATGGATACAGACTGGTTAAGTCGAACGATACAATGTAACGGTATGGAGCGACAACCGGATCTTTAACGTATGCACCATCATACGGCGTTTTAGTGTGGCGTTTGTTTTCTGGGATTACTTTCTTCTCTTCGCGCAGAGAGTTGTAAATGATTGCGTCCCACGTTTTAAGCGGTGACATAACCCCAGGGAAGTTGATTTTCGCGTAGTACGCTACAGACAGAACCAGTTCGATAAAGTTGCGTTTACCGTCGATATCCAACACGCGGATAACGTCAACGATGTTATACGTGATGTATTTCTGGTGATCCGCTTGACGCAGTTCAGACAGAGAACCTTCGTAATCAACTTTGTTTTTGCCTGTTTCGAACTCAGCGATCGCGCCCAGTGAGTAAGACGGTTGCGGGGTGAAACTGAATTTCTTATAGAGATCCATTCCATCCATTTGAGCAACGCCGTAAATCTCATAGCCCAGTTGTTCGTTCCCGTAATGGTCGGTTGTTGTCTTCGCAGTCACTTTCCCGAACGGGCTGAAATGACGAACAACGTTTTGCCCGAAGATGTTCAGGTAACGGGTGATAATATACGCAATATCAAACTTGTTTGAGTTCCAGCCCGTAACAATAACAGGTGTCCGCTCTTTCCAGTCTTTGATATAAGCCGACAACAGCGACTTTTCGGTCTGGAATGAACGGTAAACAATTTTCTTCAAGTCTTCTTCGCTGATCTCGTTTTCGGTATCAACTTTTGATGCTACCCACTCGGCTAACCCGCCCTCGACCAGATCATACACAAAGAATTTATCTTCAACGCTGTCATAGTGGGTGATTGCGTCGATAGCATATTTTGCTTCGCGTGGATCAGGGAATTCAGGCGCGGTAACTTCGATATCAAGTGAAGCAATGCGGATCTTTTCGCGGTCGTAGTCGATTTCCTTTCTGTAGGAATCGGAGATATACGCCAGCCTGAAATCATCCATGCCTAGCGCTTCCATACCTACATCTTTCATTCGCTGCATCCAGTTTTTTGCTTCCTTGATGCTTTCGAAGTTCTTTTTGATGCAGGTCTTGCCGTAAATGTCGCGATATGGCGAGTCTACACCCGCCATAGCGTGTTGAAACATTGTAGGCGCATATTTTGTTTTGCGAACCTGTTCGCGTCCCTCAGAGTCAATGAAGCGCTCGTAAATGTGATCGCCCATTTGCTCAACGGATAGATAAAATTCATTCATTACGGTTTTCTTTCTCCGTGTTTAATCGTGACAGGAATGATACCCCAGACAGCTTGATCAGATCAAGCGAGCGTTGCGCTAATTTATGATAGCGTTGGGTGTCAGGTCGGTTTAGTTGTTCAAGCAACACGGCATATTCTTCCATGATGCGGGTGTAGAACTTAGGGAAGTGATCCCGCGCGTATGCGTAGGTGCGCAGATCAGAGAGATTGCAAGTAAGAGACAGTTTGATGTCTTCGCTATGCAGACGGTTGATCAGGTGATCGCCGGATTCAATAGCTTTGATGATTTCGTTAATACGATAGTTCAAGTCCATGATTTAATCCTCACAAGTGGTTTACAAACCAATATAACAAAGCCCTTGCATTTCTGCAAGGGCTTTTGATTAATGTCCGATCCGGTACTTGTATTTCAAAGTCCATTCAGCTTTTTGTGCGTGAGTCAATACGCGGAAGTTATTCTCTTCGGAGAATTTCAGATCCGGCGTAAGGATGGAAACCATACCCCACTCTTCCAGAAGTCGCGCAATGTTGTTGCGGCGCAGTTCGTCATCTTCGGTCATGTCAACCTGGCGACCGTCCAGCTTCAACAGTTCTTTGAAGTGTACGATGAAATAACGCCCTTGCTTCTGTAGGATGTGGCAGGACTGCCACAGCATTTTCTTTTTGTTATTTGCGATCCCGATACGGGTTAGCGTTTCGCGAATTTTCAGGAAACTGTCATCGCTGGACAGTTTAATTTCAAGCATGTTCATTTTAATCACCGTTATAAAATTCACCAAACAATTCTTTGGCTTTCTCTATGTATTTATCACGCGCTTCTTCTGGCGTGTCAAAGAGTCCAAGATATTTCTTTTTGCCATTCATCCGAATTTGTGCTCTATACTTTCCAGATGCTTTATGAATATCAACACCACGATAACCGCTGGTGTTTGATTTTCTTTTCTTCTGCTTCTGACAGTTTTGTTGATTCGTTGCTTCTTGTAAATTATCAATACCGTCCCCGTTTTCAACCCCACGCTTATGATCGACGATTTCAGGCAGATATCCCATCGAAACGTAAAATATAATACGGTGTCTGTAGTATTTCTTTCCATCAAATTGAATGGCAGTATAACCGGACTTCTGTAACGTGCCAGCTTCCTTTCCAACTGGAGTACCCTTTCGAGAAACTACCCAGTAGATCCGACCAGAAACACAATCGACCGAAACATTGGATAGAAAGCGGGTTATCCCCGCAATCTCGCTTTCTATGGATTTGTTCACCATTTTTTAATCAGTTGCTCCGTTTTCTTTTGATCCGTTTTGTTTTTAACAACATCACCTAACACGGATAAAGCAACTTTCATATTTTTCCGTTTCCACTCGTCCAGTTTTTCAAGCTGTTTGAGTTCTTCGTAATACTCCATAGAAATTCTGGTGTTTACTCCATATCTTTTTTGCAGAACATGAAGGATAACTTTCATTTCGTTATCTTCGGTGAGTTTAGCCCACGCCCCGAACCGCTTACCTTTGCGCACCGTATGCAGGTAATAATCAAAGTGCGCCTGGTCTGGTAAACCGGAACCGATCATATTCATCGTGTATGCAGGGATCAGCGTGTCGATATGCTGGCTCATTGCATTGTCGATGAAAAACTTATCGTATGAATCAAGGCCAGAAATCCGCAATGGTTTCTTTCCGTTGTTCAATTCTTCGAGCACCATAAACAAGGTATTTTCCTTGTCTTTGGTGTACTCTTTCAAAAGTTCTTCGATCTTGTCCCAGTCTTTAGAACGCCAGGCCGCTTCATGTTCGTTCAGTTCATCTTCATCGAGAAAAGCAGCCAATGACATTTTAAGCCTCCCACGCGAGGGTAAGCATCAAGCCCATGAACAGGTATTGCAAGTGAATCTCTTTGTTCACTGCCAGCCCGTACTGTGCGTTGTTTTCGCCTACTGCCTGAATCAGCGCAACCTTCGATTCGTTGGTGACGATCGGGTATACCGCATCCAGCAGTTTAGCCAGGAACGTTTCATATTCAGGCGCGTACTTGATTGCTTCGGCTCGCAGTGCTTTGAAGTTCTTCGCTTTAAGCCCCTCAATCACTGGTGTGATGTCCGAACCGACAATCTCAGACAGAATGCCAGCATCAATTTTGCCACGCTTAGAATAGAACCCAAGCGCTTTAACGATGGATCGCGCGTCTGGGTAGTGCTTCTTAACGAATCCGGCGATCACCTGCTGGTCATATTCGATTTTCTCGATTTCGAGGATACCGAAACAGCGTTTGATCATTTGCTTCATCAGTTCAACGCGTTCTTCCTTCGACGGGGAACCGAACTTGACTACCGGACAGCGGGAGATCAGCGCAGGGTGAATCCCGTTGATGTTGTTCGCGGTGATGATAACAGTAACGTTCTTACTGTACGCTTCGATAAAGCTACGCATGTGCTTCTGTGCTTCTGCCATACCAGGGCGATCGAATTCGTCAATCAGGATGATTTTGCCGCCTTTCTTCTGCGTCATGGAGGATGCGAAACGATCCATTTCGTTACGGATGAAGTTCACACCACAATCGGAACCGTTGACAAACATCACTTCCGCATCAACTTCGTTAGCCAGAACCAGCGCCAGCGTTGTTTTACCCGTACCTGGGGAATCAGAAACCAGAGTCATGTTGTCAATTCGTCCAGACTTGATGAAGCCGCGCATCGTCGCTTTATCAGCAGCAGGGAGAATGCATTCATCGATCGTCGTCGGGCGATAGCGCTGATCCCATGCGAATTCTTCTGGAGACTGGGAGATTTTGCCGTATTTGGTTTCGATTAACTGTACGTTTTCACTAAGTTCCATAATATTACCTTCAATTGATTATCAAAAAGGGGCTTAACGCCCCTTGTGTACTGCTTTGTTTATCTTACTTGAACTGGCTGGTTGCTTCAAGTACAACTACATACGCAACGCCGTTTTCGGACGAGAATTTCGCAGCGCCGCGAGAAGAGATTTCAACTTTGTAATCGCTGTTGATGAACTGCATGTTGTCAATCTTCATATCGAAGTTGAACATGTTATCACCTTCGTAATCGCCCACTTCTACAGAGAAGGTTGACTGGCTTTCTTTACTCTTCGCGGTGATTACCAGCTTGCCGTTGATTGGCTCAACAGACAGGTCGGTCAGTTTCATCATGCGTGACGCTTTGATCAGTTTTTCGAAATCGTTCGCGCTAATCTGGAAAATCAGATCCGCAACTGGCATTTCCAGACGCTTCTTAGGCTGTACGATTGTGGTTGGATCGCTTGAACGTTCAACGATTTTCATTTTCTCGCCACGGATGACGATTTCGCCAGTGGACAGATCGTGAGTTACTTCGGCATCAGTGCCTACAACGTTCAGCATGTTCAGGAATGAGTTCAGATCGTAGATACCGACATCTTCATCAATTACGTCAGAAATCGTTGCTTCTGCGTAAACTACGCTGTTGATGGATTTCGTCATAATGAACGAACCCTTTTTCAGCATTACAGACGGGTTGATCTGGGAGAAGTTTTTCAGGATATCGATCGTTTGTTTAGAGAATTTCATATTCAACCTATAGTTTTCAATTAGGCAAAAGTGCCGTTAATCAGTGATTCTACAATGATCTTCGATGCATTGTCAAGGAATTCTTTGTTTTTGGACTCAGTGATTTTTGTACCCGCTTCGCGAGCGTCGTAAATCAGTCCGGTATGTACTGCGCTTACTGCTTCGTCGATCCGTTTGTAATGCTCAAAGCGTTCAGCTTGAGGCATTGCTCGGAAAATCTCTTTGATGTTTTCCGGTACTTTACCTACCCAGGATTTGCGAACGTTGTTCAGATGCGCTACATATACGTTTTGTTCTAAATTCATATCTACCTCAAACTTTCAAATTGGGGGCTTGCGCCCCCGTAAGCATTACAGATCCAGCAGTTTATCCAGGTCGTCATCACCGGAAGAACCTTCCAGGTCAAACGGAGGGGTATCATCTTCCGGTACGCTTCCGCCTACGTTCAGTTGACTTACACCACCAGATTCTTTAGCACCGTTGGACTGGTTGCTATTATCGAAGTTTTTCAGTTCGTTGTCAAACGAGTTCAGTTCTGAATCCAGATCCGCACCCGCGCTTGCGCCAGCACCCGTTGCAGCACCACCGAATACTTTGGTGAACTTCGCGGTTAGCTCCGCAGTTGGTTTGAACTGGTCTGGTGCAGTGATTGGACGCAGATCGCTCATACCTTCGAAGATTTCTTTCTGACGCGCTTCGTTTTCGATGTCTTTGATTGGTGCAGGTACACCGAAAGAACTGTCATCATAGTTAGGCCAGTCGCCTTGTTTCTTCGCTTTCAGGGTGAAGTTAGCACCACCAAACGGACAGGTCACAGCGATACCTGGTTCATCCAGATCAGGGTTGCCAGCGATAGCAGCGGTGATCTTATCCATGATTTTCTTACCGAAGCGGAACTTAAACACTTTACCTTCGTTTTCCGGCGCGGCAGGATCTTTAACTACCAGAATGTTCGCCCAGAAGGATTGTTTACGCCCGATACGACCCAGCAGTTTATCAGCTTCGCCGCCTTTGTTGGCTTTGGCTTTTTCGAACAGATCGTTGTCAGAGATATACTGACATACAGGACAACCATCATAATCGCCGTGGGTAGACGGACAGTTTTCAATGAACCACTGATTCTGGTTTTTGAAAGAATGGTTGACGATACGCACGAACGCCAGTTCATCATCAGAGCGGTTAGGCAGGAAGCGGATCACCGCAGAACCGTTTTTCTGTGCATCCAGAGTGAGTTTCCACTCTTTTTCATCTTTCTGGAAGCCGGATGAACCTTTCAGGGCAGCTACTTGTTCTTGAAGTTTGGTTGGATCTTGACGTTTAAAGAATGACATATGTTATTTCTCGTTTAAGTTAATTAAGGTTTGTTTCATTAAGTTTCGGTATTTTACGATTTCTTCGTCACTGATTTCAATTAATTTTCTGTATGCGTTTAGTTTTTTGCTAAATTCATTCCAGACGAAATCCGTTGCGATTTCATCGTGTTTATTTATGATGTCTAAAAACGAGTCGAGGATCAAGAAGGATTCGTAAGAAATCACTCCAGACAGTACGAGTTTGCTGATATACGAGGTTGATGATTTTACGCTATACTTGAACACCGTAGAGAGGGGAATACCTTTCATGCGGGAAAATTCATACAGGTTTTTTACATCGTCCACGAAAATATTATCAATTCGCCTCAACTTGCCTATGTATTGACGATAAAACACGATCGTATCTTCGTCTACATCCCCGACCCAGAAGTCGGGGTTAGCTACCATGTTGGAGAGTAGTATAAGATATATTTCTTTGAAAGTAAACCTTTCGGCTAACTTTGTGAAAAAATACTTATCTTTTCTCTTTTGGAACGCTTGTTCAGTGATCTTTATTTCCCATTTGTACTTGATCGCGTCATACTTCCCAGCAAAGTGATTTTTCATCACCAGATACAGTTTGTATACCGCGATCGGCTTCAAACGGGAATTAGCGTCTGAACTGTCAAACGGGGTTTTAAATTTCACATGAAATCATCCAGGGTTTGCGTCGTTGCGTGGTCTTTAGCCACAGAAGGGCGCAGCAAATTGTTTTTAATGGCTTCGTCGCTAATCTTGTCGATGATCGCTTTCGGTACTGTTTTGGACAGCATAGCATAATCAATGCTGTTTTCGTCCATCCATTGTAACGTAGCTTCCATGTAGGTTGCCCCCTCAGAGGCAACCAGATTTTCGATATACAAGCCGACTTCGGTTTTGTTTCCGATTTCGCTCATATTACGCCTTATCGATCACATCGTACAGTTCGATAAGTTCGTTGTTCTGTTCTTCGAACGCGGTACGGGCCTGTTCGTGATACAGTTTGAACAGCTTGCCGAAAGTTTTGCCGTCGATACCATAATCCGTTTTCGCTTTGGATTTGATGTCTTTGAATGAACCCTGGAAGTGTTCGATCTGGGTTTTCACGTTCGACGCTTCTTTGATCAGTTCTTTAACCGCTTTAGCGATGTCTGGGTTTTCTTGCAGTAATTCTACACTCATTTTGTTACCTCAAAAGTCACTTAGTTTTTCATACATACGGGTGAGTTTGCATTCCATGAAGTATTTCTCCATTTTTGCTTTGTTCCCGATTTTTGGAGCATTATACGCTTCTTCGATTGCCGTTGCAACATCTTTCGGAATAAAATCAAAGTCGCGAAGTTCTTCGTTTTCTCTGTAACGGATCGCCCACTCTTCGGGCATACCCACGGTCGGATCGTCCGCTTCCAGCCAGGCTTCGAGTTCGGCAGCGTAAATTGACGGTGCGCGTTCTCCTTCAACCTTCGTAACAATATAGTCATTTCTGATCTTAATGCAAGCGATACTATCTTTTTTATCGCCTTTAATGATCTTCATGCGCAAATCGTTACGTGGTGAACCATATTTCGGAGTAACCCATTTCTTTTGGGTTGGCGACCACTGACGCACACCCTGATATTTTTGAAGGGCTGCAAAGTCACCATCAGCAGAAACGATCAGGACACGTTTACCTTCGGATACCGCTTTACGCGTCACCACACCGATCACATCATCGGCTTCTGCGAAGTCAACACGGATACCTTTGTACGGTAGATTAGCACGGATTTCATCGTATGTCGGGTGAAGGAAACCATTCAGGCGATCCCAGTCCCAATCCGATGCTTCTTGTTCCATTTTTCGTTTCTTTTTGTAGTACCAGGCTTTACTTCTGCGCCAATACTTGTTATCATCAAAGGCTAGAACAATTTCAGGGTACTCGCCTTTGAATTTAACCACATTGTGACGAATGGTGTCAAGCACTATGTGACGAACAATTTGTTGGTTGATGTCATTCTGGTCTTTCGGCTTGAAGTTGTTCATCAACGTTGCTACCGAAAGGTTTGAAATATCTATACACATCACATCAACAGGATCATCGTCATTGCTCATTAAGCTGTTCAGGTTGAACATACTTGCAAATGAAGACATTTCAATACCTCGTTGTTGTTGAATGAAACTGATTATAGTGATCACTTTTTCAAAGTCAATAGATCATTTCAAAAATCTGAGCGAAGCGAAGGACACGAACGTAGTGAGTGTCTATGTACTGAATGTACG
>ERZ1035001.20-NODE-20-length-109470-cov-161.160709_pt1 | contig 109470 bp, 86 predicted proteins | sample MGYA00520685_ERZ1035001 | MGnify/ENA primary metagenome ERZ1035001 (study PRJEB33766, sample SAMN09781749) | gut metagenome | biome: gut microbiome | host: Homo sapiens | place: Madagascar | study: EMG produced TPA metagenomics assembly of the PRJNA485056 data... | reverse complement strand
AGATGGCCAGTTAGTGTTCACAGAAACAACAAAACTACTACCGGTAATATTAGGTCCTAATATTACTGGTAAATTTGGAATTATTTGGTCAGCAGCTTTAAGTATTTTAGTTCAAGAAGGTGCTTTATATGCGGATACATTTAGGCCAGGGCAATTACCAGGCGGTACCTTTAACTATGGCATTCCTTATCTAGGATTTGATGCTAATAAGAGCTCATCCGTGTACGGTAATGCCTCAACCGTACAACCATCATCTCTAATATTTAATTACATAATTAAGTACTAGTGAACTTGGTTGTACTGTAGTGCTATTTCCGTAAATTGATGTTGATTTGGAGGCTGAAAAACCTATGTCATTATTTGCGTTAGCAACTACGCTCGCACTGATACGACTATTTGTTGATGAGGTAAAATAAAATGAGCCTGTACAGCCATTACTTCCTGTTACTAAATACAAATTGCCAGTAATATTAGGTAATAAAACAAAGCTACCAAAGCTCATTTTTTAAGTGATTTTTGATAGCTTTTATTAAAGTGCTAAGCACAAGTTAATGATTATTGATAATTGTCGCTCCTACAGCACATATAAGTTTTTGTGCTGAAAGATCGTGAGCACATACAGCACAATACTCGTTAAAGATGTAATTCCACCATTTTTGCATTATTGGCTTACGCTGTTCCAGGTAGTCACCTCTAAGGTAAGCTCTTTCAGTTGCAGATCCTGAAAGGTGAGCTAAACAATCTTCAGCAACTTCATGAGGAACATTGTTATCACGTAGCCAAGTGCGACCTGTAGCACGTAGACCATGGTGACACAGTTTGCCGTTAAGAGGTGTGCCATTAAGCCATTTAGAGAGATGTTGCTTGTTGATAGGATAATTACTACGACCGAAGCACCAAACATACGCTGAACGTCGTTTTCTAAGCGTTTTAGCGAAGTTTAATAGCTTAATCATTTCAGGGCAGATTGGTACTCTATGAACTCTGCGTTTCTTCATAATATCTGATGGAAGAATAAGAGCATCATCTTTCACCCAAGACCATTTTACAGATGAGCACTCTACAGGACGTAACATTGAGTAAACTGCAAATAAGACATAGCAATGAAACCACATTGGCATTCCAATAAGCAAAACAAACAATTCATTTAATCGATTAGCAGGTATAAATGCTCTGTTAACCGCTTGATGCTGACTAAAAGCTCTACTTAACTTTCTACAGGGATTATGTTCAAGTAATCCTGCACAAACAGACAACTCTAAGATCTCATTTAATCTCATCAAGGCTCTTTTAAGAGTTGGAAGCTTACCTTCATCTTGAAGATTAAGCAGCAGATTAAATACTACAGGCGCTGTTATCTGTTCAAGCTGTAGCTTACCTAACTTAGGCATTAGATGTAGCTCAATGCGTTGGCATTCCTCTACGTATGACGAGATATGACCTTTTTTCTTAGATTGCCACAGTTTGTAAGCATCACGAAGAGTTAATCCTGTAGATGGTTTTAACTTTAATTCTTCACGTTTTAAGTGTGCTGCTTGCTTTGCTTGTAACACTTTAAGCTCAGGCCATGTACCTAAAGTAATGTCTCGTACTCGACCACAGTACGAGTAGCGCAATACCCACGATTTATGACCAGAGCTTTGAACTCTTAAATACAAACTTTCACCGAGCGCGACGGTATAGCGCTTGTCTTTACCTTTTAATTTTTCAATTTTCTTATCAGTGATCATAGGAGATCCTTAATATGTCTAATACAACAACTGCATATCAGTTTGATAGCAACGGTTATCTTATCGGTGAGACCATGGTTATGTCAGATCCTCTGGCGGGTGGTTGGTTAGTACCTGCCGATTGCACTTTAACCAAACCTACAGCTAAAAAAGGCTATTGGAGCGTATATAACAAAGACACTAAAGAATGGGGATACGAGTTAATACCAACTACAGCAGCAGAGCTTGAGAATTTAACTGTGCTCCATGAAGATCAATCAAAACACAAGTATGAGCTAAAGAACTTAGTCGAGGCTCTAGTAACTGATGATAGTGGCTATGAGACCAAGAGAGACGACAATAACAACATTACTGTAGTTAAGAAAGCACCAGTACCTGAGCCTACATTAGATGAGCTAAAAGAAAAGAAACTTGATGATCTGACAGCAGCAGGACATCAGTTTGATAATCAGCTTGTAAATGAAGATATGATCATCAACTCATCATTAGGCTTTAAAGCAAATGCTGATTTACGTTCACAGAATAACATCAATGGTTTGATCGCAGCAGGTCAGGAGCCTGTAGCTTATGTAGATTCACAGAACACAGTGCATAGTCTGACCTTAGCTCAGCTTAATACTCTACTCTCAGAGGAAATTTTGAACGGTCAGTACTTATATCAGCAGAAGTGGGCCTACCGCGCACAAATCAATGCTTGCACCACCAAAGATGAGTTAGCTGCAATCACCTTTGAATTTAAGATGAAGGACTTTGCTAATGAGTAGATACTTTCATAATCTTGCTGTATCTATTGATCAGCTAGCTAACACTTTGCTAGCTGGTTATCCTGATGAGACACTGTCAGCTCGTTCATGGAGATGCAGAGATAAAAAGAGATGGTCCATAATGGTTAAGGTAATTAACTTCTTAGCCCACAATCCGCGACACTGTGAATTGGCTTTTGCTAAAGAGATTGATTTACCTGAAAATGTCTATGGTAGATCATGGGATAAAAAGTACTGAGAGGTGCATTATGTACACAAGATTACACGCTGTTAATGGCATTGTTGGCAAGGGCGTTAAGTTTGAGCGCATCAGACGTGTTACCGGCTATCTTGTTGGCACCCTGGACAGGTTCAATGATGCCAAAAAGGCTGAGGTTCGTGACAGAGTAAAGCACATGCATGCGTAAAAAAAATAGCCCCGTCTTTAGGGGCTATTTGTTGTCGTACCAACCTTACAAAGATTTATAAGCCTTCTATTTATGCTGATTTTTTAGGATAAGTCAGCTGAAATCTCTCTAACTTACTTACTGATATATCAGTTGCAACAGCTGACTCATACAGCCTTGCATCAGGTATGTTATCAAGTGCCAGAACCAACTTCATAGCCTGGGCTTTTATGTCCCTCAGTTCCTTACATGCTTTCAGAATATCAGGTCTGAATAACTTGTGATAGTGAACCACATGATCAATTGCCTGAGCTTCATCATCAGACAGCAGCATTTCAGAATCATTTCTTGCATGATCTTCTTCAGCCTTGTTGATACCAATGGCATAACCCTGATTAAAAGCACGTACGGTGATATCCAGAGTGCGGGCTAATACTTCACGATTAACACCATAAGATTCAAACAGTGCGGTGAGCTGTTCAACGTACCATTTTTTAGTTGCTGGTTCTTTGTTTTCTGACTTTGCAACATAGGCACCTTGAGCGCGAATTGAAGGTAATACTTCATTACAAATCCACTGCCTGAACTCACGGGCAATCTTAGAGTTAGATCTCATCATTACGAAGTAGAGCTGAGGCTCGGTGATCATGGTGCACTGTTGACCGTGGTTATTAGCGTCTTTGAGGAGACATGAATTTAATTCATCCCTCCCAAACTCTTCTTTGATCTGATTAGCTGTCTTGGCTGGTGTTGATAAGTTAAGTGATGCACATACATCTGCCAGGCAAAAGAGCACTTCACCTTTATCGTTCTGTTCTACACGGATATTTGAGTTGTGAAAATTATATGAAGTTAGATTTGAGTTAGACATGATAATGTCTCCTAGTTATATATTTCTTAATTAACCCATTTCTTAAGTGGGTCGGTGGTGCTAAGAAACTCGTAACTAGCCGAGCGGTGCTTATTCAATATATTCACACCACACCACCATAAAGCAAATACAGTAAGCCTAAAGGCTATGTATTAAATATGGTGAGATTGACGTGTGTCGCCAAGTCAGCGCTAGTTAGTGTCGTGTTTCTTAGGCACGGTAGGGCAGTCCCTACATCGGCGATAATAGCGCAGAAAAATTGGAGCGTCAAGGTTTTGTTACATATTCAATCTTCAACTTTTGAAGTTGTCATAACAGCAAATCTGCGCCACCTTTTAAGCAATCCTCAACAAAGTCACTCCATTGCTGCATTGCTTCACGTCGTTTCTCTAACAGATCACTTCTATCATAAGCTAGCTGTGTTGATGTTCCTACAGTATGAGCTAAACACTTCTCTGCAACATCAAAAGGAATATCATGATCGTGCATCCAGGTACGACCAATTGAACGTATGCCATGAGGCACAAGCTTGTCTTTAAAGCCGTGACGACGTAAAAACAATGAAGCTGAGTTGGTGCTAAAGTGCTGCACGACTTTACCTTGAGTTGCAGGGAATACATACTTACCTACTCGTGGGCGGTTAAGCAGCAAAGTAAGCATTTGTTTTGTAATTGGTACCACATGAGGTAGTTTCATCTTCATGATCTCTGCAGGTACTGTAATTGTGTTATCTTCAAAATTGATCCAAGACCATTCTAAGCTACAGTATTCATTAGGTCTTAACAGAGTGTAAAAGCCTGTAAGCAGTACTTCCCATGTAGCACGAGCTTTAAGCCCATATACCTGTAGCTCTTTAAGAACTGTAGGCAACTGTGAGTAGTGTACTGAAGGTCTGTTCTTAATAACAGTTTTAACAGGAAAAACAGAGTAGAGATTTTGAAAACGTAGCTCTTTGACGTAGCCAATATTTAAAGCATAGATGTCGATCTCTTTTATATACATGCAAATACGCTTAATTGTTTCGTATTTACCTCTGGTATAAAGATCCTGTTTTAAGATCTCAACAAAAGCTACAGGAGTAATAGCTTTGTAGTCAATCTTACCTAATGAAGGTAGGATATAGCGCTCAATGCGGTTAGAGATGTCCTGCCAATTCTTTACTTTAACCTTCTTAACTTCAATCCACTCATAGTAGATCTCTTCAAATGTATGAACCTTTTCTTTAATAACAGGTGAACCTTCAAATTTAGCTTGGGCTTTTAAAAGAGATAGCTACTCTCTAGCTTCTTTGATAGATAACTCATGGAATGATCCTAGTTTCTTACTTATCTTTTTATCATCAGATCTAAAATTAGCAATCCAATTTTTAATACCTGAGGGTAGTATGCGCAGGTATAAGCCATTACCATCAGCTAAGTTGTATTCCTTATCTTTTGCCTGAGCTTTTTTTTCTAAAAATGTAAGCATAAATGCTCCTGAATTATCCATGTGGTGTTTAGCCGTTTTTGTGACTGTACATTTGTAAACGCCACATTAGCGCCACATATTATAGCATTTATTTGATACTAGCTATGATAGTAGCTCTGCTAGTATCACCGATTTTTAACGATTATTTTATTGAAAATTAAGAAAAAATTGAAAGGATAATTAGCTGATTTTAGATATAAAAAAAGCACCTAAAAGGTGCTATGGCGGTGAGAACGGGATTCGAACCCGTGATACGCGTTAACGTATACACGCTTTCCAGGCGTGCTCCTTCAGCCACTCGGACATCTCACCAAAATTGACCGTATAATTTTACAGTATTATTAAGATATTGCAACTTTATATTGAGTAAAAATGAAATCTATATCTTAAAAGAACAACACCGGCTCTTACAACATCGCAAGATAGTAATTCTAGAGATTGACCATCGCAAGGTTTTTCACCTTCTTTACCTTCATACTCAAAGATTGATTTAACGCCACTCAATCCATCTATGCCAGGGTAGAGCACAAGATAAAGTTCATCGATAAGACCTAGCTTTAAGAAAGATCCGTTTAAGATACCGCCTCCACATAGGAGAACATTCTTTATACCAAAATCAGAGTATAAACTTTTAAGCGCTTTTTTGATGTCATGACCATCTTTTCCTGCAAAGGTAAAAGAGATCTCCTTTTTTCTTAAAAACTCAAGATACTCTTCACTTGCGGTGTCTTCTCCTAAGATAACAAGCAGGGTACTACCCCAGATTTCGTTGTTCTCATAGGCTATAGATCCTTTTGAGTCAAACACTGCTGTCATTTCTGCGTTTTCTCTAATACCTAAAAATGGTTTAGGATCTTTAATCTTAGTGTGAGTGTCTGATTTAAAAGGAATACTGCAATGGTGATGTAAAATTGTTTCTTTTCCTAGAATTGATAATTCAGGATTTAATTTAGCTTTAGTCTCATAATATACATCAGGTTCACCTTCGCCATTGCTGTCATATAAAACAGACCATCTAGATTCGTCTAAACGACCGTCGATAGAACTTTCCATGAGGCAAGTTACTTTTTGCTGTGTCATGTCCATAATAAATCCTCAATTCGTATTTATTACATTATAAATCACCTAAGTACTAGATAAAGAATGCCTTAACGTATAATCAAAATTTCTTTCTAATTCAGTCAGTAGACTACAAATTTGACAAATTATTTGTTGACAATATTACATCTCCTTAATATAATGCACTCCATTCGGTGATTAGCGCAGCCCGGTAGCGCATCTGGTTTGGGACCAGAGGGTCGTAGGTTCGAACCCTACATCACCGACCATCTTAATTTCCTTCCTTATTTTTTTAAATTGATACTTGGAATTTTCAGAGAGATTCGACCGTTCGATCTTTTAGCATTTCTTCCATTGGTCATGGTCACAAGATTTGACACAGCCTCAGGTAAGTATTTTGAAAGAATGTAGATAAAAAGTGCTGTAAAAATAATTACGGAGCATTCACTAGAGCCAACAGATGATCCTGACTCTACAATTTCCTGAGATTTGATTTTTAAATTTTTTAAAATCAGGCATCCTGAGTTTATAACCAGCAATGTAGTCATCAATTCAAGAGACATTGAGAGAATTGATTTAAAAAAGTTTATGGCAATGTATCTTGTGTAAGAAATAGCACCTAAGCCTAAAACAAAAACACCACAGATACACAGGATATGCGCACAGATAAACAGGGTAGTAAATTTGATTACTACCAAAAACATAATGAACATAAACACAAGTACCATGCATCGCAAGATGAAACCTGTTACTGCATTAAATAAACCTGCACTAATGTTCTGATTTAGATTAGATGCAATATTAAAAGTAAGATCTATAAGCTCCGAAGGTCCTGTATTAGAATTGGTGGTAACAGAGGTCAATGAGTCAATTACAGAGTGACCTATGGCAGTGCCATTATCAAGTAAAAAGTAATAGAAGCCAGTTACTAACAAAAGTTTTACAAGATCACCCATAAAACTCTGCATATTACCATCTTTAAAGATACTCTTGATACCTAACATTACAATCGAGATTGGTACTAAGATCCAAAACAATCTGTTAGCAGCTTCCTTAATTGGAGTTGCAGCCTCTGAGATATTGTCAATAAACAAGAGGGTAAGACTATTTAGAACACCGTCAGGTGAGAGGGTAAGATCTTTAACTTCTTGAGCTGGTGCACTTTTACTTGTTAAAAGAAGCACTAAAAAAAGTAGGATATGTTTCATATAATTACTCATAGTTCTTTAAGCTTGTATCAAGATGCGGAGACTCAACAGTTCCTGTGTCAGCGTAGTAAAGTTCGTCAGCTTTCTGCTTTAACTCTTCGTTTTGTTTTTGCATCTGATAGTTATGAGCTGTAATTCTAGCTAGATTTGAGACCTGTCCTGATAACGAACTTAAAGCTGTAACCTGAGTAGAATTAACCTTACTTAAAGTATCAATAGAGCTGTTAAGTCCTTTAGCCTCTTGAGATTCACCACACATTTCATTTAATTTATCAATGCTTTCAATTAGAGCTTTTTGCGTATCTGAAGCACTCTTTTTAGTAAAGTCTGAGATTTCAAGGGATTCTTCATCCATCATTTCGTTTAACTTTTTAAAAGTGCAGTTTTTAGAACGTATACACTTTTCCCAAGCATCAGTCCTGATACTGTTTTTTGAGAATTCAGCAGCTGACTCAGTCTTTTTAGCAAAGGCATAACTTGCTTCTAAGAGCATCAATGAGTTTTGATTAAGATCCTTTACTTTTGACCATGTCTCTTTATGTTGATATTCGTAGTTATCCTGCTCTCTTACATTGTCATGTTTGATATAGTTTTCAAGCTTGTCCGATTTTGTTTTGTTCTCATTAGACCAAGAACGTAATACAGCGAGGGTACTGTTCATTTGCTGAATTAGCTCTTGACCTTGACTGTAGGTCATGGCTTTTTCCTCAGCGTTTACGGTCAAACTTGTGAAAATCGGCATGGTAGTTAATAAGAGTCTTAATATCATGAAAAGTCTATCTTTTAAAATGAACATTAGCTTTTGCTCCATAAGGTGATTTAAAGAAAATGTCTTGAGTAATGGCAACAGTAAAGGCGTAACCAGGTTCTACAGATAAGGTAGGAGAAAGGTTGATGTTTCTTTCAATGATCTTAGCTAGAGCTTGTGAAACATTTGAACTGCCTTGAGCTTTAAATCCAGCGATAGTACGCTGATGACCTCCTGCTAAATTGTAGGTATCCTCATAATGATCTGCTGTGGTACTTATACTAGACAGCAGTAACGAGTTAGCAATGATCTTAAAGTAGTGGTTATCTACTTGAGCATCAAAGCCAGCATAGCCGTTAGTTGATTGACCAGGCATAGATCCTAAGTTTATTGACTGTCCATTAGGAAAAATTATTCTGTTAAATCCAATAAAGAGCCTTTCTGTACCAAAGGCTGCACCTGATGCGTATTGACCTACAAGTTTTGAACCTCGAGGTATAAGAAGATATTTAGCTCTAATTGAGTCATGCACATCTCGAGAGATCTGTGCTGTAATTTGTCCTGGCAACTCTGAGTTAATACCATTGAGTAATGTAGCGTGAATAACACTGCCTTGCATCAGCGCAAAAGGAGTCTTAGGATTTTTAACTTCACTTTTTAAAACATAGTTGTTTCTTTTTAACTTATCATAGCTCTCAAGTGTGTTTTCATTAGGCTTATCTTGAGAATTAGAGGCACTAGGACCATCTAAAGAGTTCAATTTTGGTTGTGTAAAAGATGGTGTAGCATTATTACCGTTTTGGTTGTCAATTTTGTCTAATAAAGAGTTGCCTAAACCATGATGTTTTAACTCAAGATTTACTTTGCTAGAGGCCTTTAAAGCCTGTTCGTAGTATTCTGAATTAGTTTTGCTCTTTTTATTTTGCGTAATTTCATCTTCTTTTGGGGCTCCATCGAAATCTTCAAAAGAAACTGTTCTTGTCACAAATTTGTTTTTATCAGGACTGTTATCATCCTCTTTATAAGAACGGTCTGTAAGAGCATGTCTTTCCTGGTATTTTACATAGTCTTTAGCAAAATCTTCATCATCTAAAGTTTTAGCTGATACATCATTTAAAATTTGTTTACGGTTTTTGGAAGCATTGCTGACCATGTCTTTGTGTAAGTTTTCATCTTTAGCTTCAAAAACGCCAAGCTTGTCAGCCTTTGAGATATTAGCCTGTAGTGACTGGACTGACGCACCATTTTGCTTTTCTTTTATTTCGTTTAATTTATCCTGCTCTTTTAAACTAAAAAGTACAGTAAAAAAGATAGTCACAGCGATAAAACCACCAATTAAAAAGAAGATAGGCTTTTTTGTTAAAGGACCTTGTTTTAAGATAGAGTAAGACATCTTTTCACCTATGATTCTAGTCTTACCACATCAGCACTTTGTTTTTCTTCACCATTCTTTGAGATAAGTCTCAGATGGGAGTAGATCCCGTCTACAACAAAAGTATTGTCAAAGTAAGTAAAGTTAATGGTGTTAGTTTTATCCTCTCCGAAGAATAAAAAACTCTCTGAGCTGATTTCTTGTAGCACCGGTAAATAGCTTGAATTTATGGGATTGTTCATAACTATAAAGGTTCTTTTTCCATCGTCGTAGACATTTTGCGGAATGATTTTTGAGTCACCATCAACAGAGTAGTTGTAGTTTCGCCTTTGGGTACTGTCATTGTAGGTTGCAGCAACATTAAGCGCTGGTCGTGAGTTTCCTTCATATGAAACATTTTGCACAGAAGAATAGTTCTTAAGACTTGAATTAGTCTCTGAGTAATCATTATGATCCTCATTTGACTCATAGTTACTTGTGTACTGTAAATATGAATCGTCCCCATAATGCTTTTTTGATGGTAACTTTAAGCTATTAGGGTATGAAAATACTACAGCGGGCATAAAATCAGCTTCAGTTGATTTTAGACGAATGTGATAGGTCCTTCTGTCTGTGGTTATGAGCATTGAGGTTTTAAGACCAGCTTCTAAAGGCTTTACAATTAGGTGTTCTACACTGTCATTTGCTGATCCTGAAATGGCACTTTCAATATTCCATCGAACAGAATCTCCTAATTGAACAGATAAAATGCTCTCTCCTTTTTCAAAGGCAAGATCAGTTAATTCTAATAAAGCGCAGATGACAGTAGGTATTCCAGAGCCGTAAGCAAAGGTAACCAATCCTGCTTTATAGGCAGTACCAGCCACCTGTTTTGCATCTAATAAGTCAAGTTTTGAAAGAGTTTTTAAATCTCTGTCATCTAAGTCAACATTGTCAGCAAAGGCACTGTAACTTGAGCAGAAAAGGCATGACAAAATAACAGACAATAGAGATAACCTTTCTAATTTAATAAGGACACTCATTTTCATGATGCTACCTCAATGATTTTGTTGACATTAAACTCGTTTACAAACAGACCTAGAGGATTGAGTCTTACATCCTCAAGATTGTCATAAGCGACATTCAGTCTTTTGTAACTTACAAAAGCTTTGTATCTTTCTGTTAAGGTTTGCTCTTTTTGTTTTGTCATAAGTTTGAAAGTGACCTCAAAAGTGTTGTCTGACAGTGACACTACAGATTCGATTGCGGTGTTTCGTAATGCGGTTGCATAAGACATAACATTTGCTTTGGTGTAAAAGTTATCTATAAATACAGATGCTACGCTGCCTAATGAAGTTTTTGCATAGATCTCATTGATAAATCGCCTTTGCAAAGCTTTATCCTCACTTACAGCGTACAATCTATCAACGTACTCACAGACGAAAGAAGCCTTTACTTTTGAATTTAAACTGTCCTGATTAGGATTTTCTAAAAAAAGCACTGAGCCTTGCTTATCTACAGTCACTACATAAGGTCGAAACTGAGTTTTACCACTTAAATCAATGCAGTAGGCAAGTGAGATAAAGCCTAAAGCCATTCCTAATAGCCCCATAAAGGCAGGTACTAGTTCTGTACGCAGTGCTTTTATTGCAAGATCTGTAAATTTCATGCCGGAGGCAATTTTTGGCTGCTTCTTATTTTTCTTTTCCTTATAAATGGTAGGCAAATTCTTCTTGATATCGTTCATACATTTCATCCACGTAAGCTTTGTCGTTTTCTGAGAGTGCTAAAAGTTTCAGTTCAGTATCAGAGAGTGCTAAAGAAAAAGGCATAAAGTTAATGTCTTTATGTAAAAACAAAGTATGCTTTGGTTTTGCCTTACAGATAGCATCAATTTGACTGTCGCACAGCGAGAGTTTTTTATAGAATTCTTTTAAAGTTTCAGTGTTGGCATCTTTATTAGGTAGAAAAATTCTGGTTTTAATGCAGTCTAAAAAATCACCAATGTTAGAAGCCTTAGACAGATCGTTAATTGATTGTGTAGCTAATACAATTGCGACATTGTGTTTTCTAAAGGTTTTAATCCAGGTGATAAGTTGCTTTGAGAACTCTTCATTAGCAAGCATCATCCAGGCCTCATCAATGATAATGGCGCCACACGTACCATTCATAACGCTCTGATTGATGAGTTTAAAAATGCACTGCAATGTTGGGTATAAAAAGTCATCACTCTTTTCAAAAAACTGTCCGCATTCGAAAACAGTAAGATCAGATTCAAAAGAAGGATCAGAGTCTCCATCTAAAATTGAGTTTTCAATGACACTGTTAGTAAAAGCAGATAAGGCTGTTTTGAGCTCTTTTCTAGGAAGCAGTGTGCACATCGTACTTAAAGTACGTTCGTGTTTATTAAAGTCTGATAAAAGATTAAGTGCATCACGAAGATCATCCTTTAATTTAAGATCGGTCTCATAGCCCTGCGAGATAAAAAGTTTTTCTAAAAAATCTAAGGCACTAGCCTTATCATTAGGAGTATCAATTTTAGCTAATGGGCAAAATCGGATACCTTTACCATTTTCTAATTTTATATGGTTACCTTTTAAAGCTTTTGTCAGCCCGTAAAAAGAGTTGCCTTTGTCAAAGACAAAGATTTTCATCTGGTCATATTTTAAAAATGAAGGAATAAGACTTCCTAAGAACACAGATTTACCGCTACCTGGAGGACCTACTACCAGAGCATTGGCAAGATCAGTGTCATGCAGGTTTAAGTGAGCATATAAACCTTCTAAAGTTCTTACAGTCATTAAAGAAGGTTTATTCTTACCATATCTGAAATTAGGAGACACACTCTGTCCTGTATAGACCTGATTTAAGGGTAAGAGATCGGTGAGCACTGTATTAGACAGCAGAGCGCGCCTAACATTTTCAAGGCTATGTCCTGGTAATGAGCCTAAGTAAGCTTCCGTTGCGTTTACAGTTTCAATTCTTGCGCCAAAGCCAGATGCTTCAATACTTTGCACACACTTTAAGGCCTGCTTTTCTAAAATCTTAGGATCGGTGCCTGAAAAGATGATATTGGCACAGTATGAGCCAAAGCTTAAAGAATTTTGGACTAGGTTCTTTTTAGCATCACTAATATCATTTAACTGTTCTACAGCGTCCTGATTTTCGTTGTCTGATTTAGAGTTTAAAAACTGCTCAATAAAGCCGTGTTTTTTCTGCGCCCATAAACGACGGTTCTTTTCTAAAAGTACCTGCGAGGTAAAACTGTCATAGCTAATAAAGCGTGTCGAAAATCGATAATCAAAGTCTAGAGCACAGAGTCTGTAAAGAATATTAAAATCAGATTCTATAGGCAGTCCTTCAATTGCAACTACGACAATATATCTGTCTGATAACTTTGGAGATGAGCCTGAGGTAAAGTCATCTGATGACAATAAAGAGTCAAGATAGTAATCAGATTTTGGAATGTGTAAAGATAGCTTTTTACCGCTAATACAATACTTTAAAAAGTTAACTGTTTCATGAGATCTGAACTTTGAGTAATTGCTATTATCAAGAGCATTTTCTTTTGCAGCTAACTTTTTATTATCTAAAAAAGTGCATTCTTCAAGATTTAATGTGTTCTCAAGAGAGCTTTTAATCGCCTCAACGCTTTTTGAAAAATCTATAATGACACTGTTAATCTTGTCATCAGCAATAGTTACATTGTCTTTAGACAAATCATCTTCATCAAAGATGCTGGCGATATTACGCAGACTACCTAATGAGTGAGATAAAGATGTTATGGTAAGGTAACAGTCCTGTGTGTAGGTATCATTGGTCTTAAAAAACTCTTTTCTTTTTAAATAGAGTTTTTTAGCCTTATCGTTGCCTTTATATTCACAATCTTCAACATCATTTACTTTCTGTCTTATAAAGTCGACATTTAAGATGAAATTACCACCTAACTTTCTGATGGCATTGGCAGTTAATTCCTGAGTGCGGCAAATAAGTGCACTGTCAGCATAACTTAAATCATTAGCTTTTACTCTAAAGGTCTTAAGAAGTCCTCCATTCTTTAAAATGATGGTGTTCTGAGGACCTAAAAGAGCGTAATCTAAAAGATCTGTAAAACCAGGATTGTTTGAGGCGAACTTGTACTGCTTCCACAGTCTTTTTGCTAGCATAATCACAATGAGTATGCTCAAAAGCGCAAGTGACAGTGATAAAGATGAAAAAAGAGCTTTTATCATAATAAGTTAGATAGTTTTCTAATTTTGCTGTAGTAATTATTTAGAATGTTCTTAAAAGACTGATTGAGTAGCAATTTTTACTGTTATTTATTTTTTCTTACACTCTGTCTTGAGTAATAAGTTTTTTGTGCCAAATAATAAGGCTTATAACGAATGTTCTTTAAGTAAACTTTTCTTAAATACAAATCGTCTTTTGCCATTTTTAAGAGGCACAAATACAGCACTATAAAAACAAGTAAAAGCACTACGGTTGCAACTAAGGAAAAACTAAAAATGCTGCCTACAATGGTTATAAATACAAGCAGCATACACAGTTCTCTGTCACAGCCTAAAAAACTCTGTTTACGCAATACAGATTGATAAATAGGATGTTTTACTCCAGACATTCTTTCTCCTTTAATCTTTGACTATGCATACCTGTAAGCAATTTACCTGCAACCTATTTAGCAAGCTTCTATAAGTGCTTTGTTTTTATGAAAAGAAAAACTAAAATTACTTTCAAGCGTGTTGATGTTTACATCGTTAAAGGTGTCCATGATATGTGAGGTTCTATTGACTTTAGGACTGTCAATTAAAATTGATGAAGGAGACGAGGTGTCATGAACAAAAGCTTGAAGCTTTGAACTTGGATTTTGCTCATTAAAATGAGTTATTCTGTCTGACAGAGGTTTTTCTTGAGATTTAATTTCTTTATCATTTAAAGCTATTTCATTAGAGACTGGAGCTATCTCTACAGTGGCACCGTTAAATAAAGATGACATTAAGGTGTTTGCTCCTACAAGCAGTGTCATTACCATCACAAGATAAACAATACTGCGCATAAAACGACCCATTTCACCACCTGTAAAAATCAAGGTGGCGCCACAGGACACAATACCAATTAAGGATACAGAAAATGCCACAGGACCAGTTAAAGACTTCTGTATGGTCTTAAGCCAGGTCTCATAAGGTAATACGCTGCTGCCAGATGCTGTATCTGCTGCAAGAGCATCTTTAAAGACTGAAATTAAGACAATCAAAGCTGCAAGTTTTAATAAAGTGTTTTTCATTTATTTTCTCCTAGGAATTTATAAGTGAATTTGCCTTGTTCTAAACCAGTGACAAGGGCGATACTGGATACGTGTCTTAAAGGTTCTCTTTTTAAAATAATGATGGCATTGACAGCTAGAGCTATCATGCTGTCAATATTGTCAGGAGCGGACGGGTTACGGCTTATAAGCAGTTTTAATCTTTCAAGACACTGCAAAACAGAACCAGCATGAATTGAGGCAAGACCTCCTGAATGACCGGTAGATAGTGCATCTATAAGATCAAGGGCTTCTTCAGCTCTTACCTCACCTACTACAATTCTGTCTGGACTTAGTCTTAAGGTTGCTTTAACTAAGGTACTAATAGAAGTATTAGGACCTGATACTAAATTTACCGCATTGTCATTTTCGATTTTAAGTTCAGGAGTGTCTTCAATGCAGACTATTCTTGAGAAAGGTTCAAATAAAGCAATCCTCTTTAACATCGAATTGATAAAACTGGTTTTGCCACATCCTGTCTGACCACAAACTAAGATGTTTTTTCTCTCTTTTATCAGAGAATCTAATATGGTTAACTGTTCTTTGGAGATAAAGTTTTGTGATACTAAATGCTCAAAGTTCAAAGAGAGCGCGTGTAATGATCTTAGGCAAAAGCATGGATACTTACACAATGGTGGTAGCAAAGCTGAGAATCTAGCATTGATGCAAGAAATTTCAGTTTCGACGATAGGGCAGTTAACGTTAATATCAATTTTGCTCATAGAGGCAACAGTTCTGATTAGGATCTGTGCCTTTGAAGGAGATATGTCACAATATTTGACATTCTCCCCATCTGAATAGCGCACATAGAGCGCGCTGTCTGGATTAAGCATGATTTCGTCGACAGCACCTTCAATTAATGAGCCTACTAATTCATCAGATAACAGTTCTGACAAAGTTATCACGGTTCTGTCAAAATCTAAAAGCTCGTTTTTAGAGGTACTGCTCATATGAAAAGTCTTTTCCTAAGTAAAATACTCTGCTTTCATGAATTAAAAATTCAACTACTCACCATGGCGCAAGATTATCCATGAAGATTTTTTTAGACGACTTTTTTACTGATACAAACTGTAAGTAAAATTGTCTATTTATTTGAAATTAAATAAAAATAATAATTTAAAAAAGATTTGAAAAAGACTTGAATATTTATAGATACTAAATTTTTCTTGGTGATTTTTAGTGCGAAGTAACGAGGAAAAACTGTAGAGTCTAAAGTGAATGGACACAAAGAGACCAATCTTTTTGAATAAATTAAAGCTAGTAGAACTTCTTTTTAAAAATTAGGTTGAGACAAGAAAGCCCTGCAATCAAAGCTTCCTTGTGTAATCTTAGATTAAGTCAAAGTTGTCACGAGCAAAGACTGGAATATATTCAAGAGGAGCATCTGCTGTGATAGTTATACCTCCTTCATAGACAGCACCTGTATTGGTATCTCTCCATGTAGCTCCTTTTGGAAAATAAACTTAAAGAGATGATTTGCCTTTTTCATATTCCATATCTTAAAGTTCACCAATCATTACTTTTTAATTTTGGAAGTAGTCGTTTTCAAAAGACCAATCTCCTTGCTTTTTACAATAGAAAAAGTCGATGACAATGACATCTTATGGAAGCTTTTTGTACTCACGAGCAACCTCAAGCACTTGATCTTGAGTAACATAGCGTAATTTACTTTGCCAAAAGCCAATTGCTTCCTCAGACATCATCGGTTCTCTGCCTGTAACCTCGGTATATCTTTTTTGTTGCTTTACATACTAAAAACGTCGTCACAATTCATGTTTAGAGTATAGCTTTTTAATTAGAAAAAATTATCCGAACTACTTCAAGAAAAGGTGTATCGACGATTTAGCAATGTCTGTAAATATGAGAGCAATTCACAAAGAGAAAAGGTCCCATTATGAATTTGACTGTTTAAAATATGGTAAAATCGTACCTTGGTTTATGAGTCTTGATATTTAAAATGTTATTTAATACACCTGAATATTTTCTACTATTCCTACCTGTAAGTATTATTGTTTATTTCTTTTTCAGTAAAAGGCGCTATTTTGCTGCCTCAAAGCTGTGGTTGCTTTTATGTTCACTTTTCTTTTACTGCTACTGGAAGTTTGATTACATTTGGATTTTATTAGGTTCAATTGTTTTCAATTTTGTAGTTGGATCTATACTTTCAAAAGAAGCTAATGGTAGGCAAAATGCTCTAGAGAATAGTCAAAACACTCAATTAAATGTGACTAAAAGAAAGGTTGTCTTAGTCTTTGGAGTGCTTGCAAATGTTGTAATGCTTGGCTATTACAAATATACAGATTTTATAATCTCAGATTTGAATCTGCTTTTAGGTACATCTTATGAATTAGTACACATTGTGCTACCACTTGCCATAAGTTTCTTTACCTTTCAGCAGATAGCTTATCTTGTGGATTCATACAAAGGTCTTACCAAAGAATACGATTTTGTGTCATATGCAGTTTTTGTATCCTTTTTTCCTCAGTTAATAGCAGGACCTATTGTTCATCATAAAGATCTAATTCCTCAATTCTTCAAGGCAAGAAAACTTGTTTTAAACTATAAAAATCTGTGCCTAGGTCTGTTTATTTTTACTATCGGTCTTGTAAAGAAAGCAATCATCGCTGATAAGTTTGCAATTTGGGTAGGCGACGGTTTTGACAGTGCTAACAACCTTACACTGCTTACCTCTTGGCTAGTGTCTTTTTGCTACACCTTTCAGCTGTACTTTGATTTTAGCGGTTACTGTGACATGGCTGTAGGTTCAGCTCTCTTCTTTAACATTAAGTTACCAATTAACTTTAACAGCCCTTATAAGGCTCTTTCTATTCAGGATTTCTGGCGTCGCTGGCATATAACTTTATCTACCTTCTTAAGAGATTACTTATATTTCCCATTAGGCGGTAGCAGAAATGGCAGCTTTAGAACTTATCTAAACCTCTTTATTGTTTTCTTTATAACCGGTATCTGGCATGGAGCTGGCAACACCTTTGTCTTATGGGGACTTCTGCATGGTGTCGGCATCATTGCTCATAGAGTATTTCATAATCTAGGTTTTGCTTTACCTAAAATTCCTGCATGGATTTTAACCTTTATCTTTGTTGATATAGCCTGGGTTCTATTTAGAGCTCCTGATCTTAATGTGGCTTATACAATTTACATCCACATGTTTGATATTAGTTCACTCTCACTAGAGCAGTTATCTAACTTTAAGACAGCCTTAAAGGGCATCGGTTTGAATTATCAGACAGTAACTTATGTGGTCTTAGCTTTAATTGTGGTTTTAAGCTTCAAAAACTCTAATGAGCTCTTAGCTAAAGTATCAACTAAAAACTCAGTAAAGTTACCTTCGTTTAAACAAATTCACAATCATAATTTACAAAAACTGCTTGTAAAAACTACTGGTTATTTTGCTTGCGTGTTAGTAGCACTAATTTTGTTCTATGTGACATTGGCTGTAATTGGTTCTACCTATACAGAGTTTATTTACTTTAATTTCTAAGATTAAGCTTTTTTTAATTCAAGGTATTACCCAGTTATAAAGGTAATAAAAGGATTTAGATAATCATGGCAAGTAAAAAGATCTTTGCTCTTATCATGTCTTTATTTATAGTCATATTTGCTTTGTATACAGTTGCCATGTATTTATATGATCCTATGCATATTATTTCAAACAAAGAGCAGTTATTTAATGGCAGCATGCGCTATCAGGCTCGAGGTTATCTTGAGAATAAGAATGTCAAAGGGCTTATTATTGGAACTAGTATGCTTGAAAATACCAGTTCAGATGAGGCAACTGCAAAATTATTTAAACACGGTAGTTCTGATAGATTTATAAACATTTCGTTAGCAGGTTCAACTTTGGCTGACAGAAAGGTAGTCCTTGACTATGCTTTTAAACACAATGAGATAAAAAAGGTTATTTATTCTTTAGAAATGTCTCCTCTTTTCTATCAGGAATTAGCGCCGATGAACTGGCAGAAGATCTATGATGACAATCCTCTAAGTGTTATGTCTCCGTATCTAAAGACTGGTTACGTAAAATGCTTGCTGACTTTTTCTAAAAGTGAAAAGTGCGTAGGTGTACAAAAGTCCTTAGACAGACCAGCATCTTGGATAGATGATCCATTATATAAAGACAGCTTTAATGGAGTATGTTCTTGGAATAAGGTTTCAAGAAACATCCTTAAAAGTTATCTTGATACAAACGGTAAAAGTAATGAACTAAAACTGTATGGTTTAGATTATCTAAAACAGTATACAAAACAGGAACTTTTTAGCATTATTGATGCTAAAAAGGACACAGAATTTTATCTTGTGATACCACCTTCTTCGGCAATCTATTACAAGCTTCAAACTTTGTACTATAAAGAACATATTGCATTAATTAAGAACTTTATTACTTACTTAGCAGATGCTTGCTCTCAAAGAGAAAACTGCACTTTATACGGCTTTGATGACACTGGCCTTTCATTAGATCTAAAGAATTATAAAGACATGTTTCATTATTTAGATAAGATAAATTCTCTGATGATTGATTCCATTGAAAAGCATGAACATGTGCTAACTAGTGAGAATGTACAAAGCTATTTTTTAAGAATGGATGAGATCATAGAAAAGGCTGATGTTGATGCTGTAAAAACTGAAATAAGACAGTGCAAGTAAGTATATCTTAAGTTTTAAAAGCTCTAACAACTTAAACAAGGAATGTCATAATAAAAAGTGTTAAGAGCTAACGGAAGAACTTTGATTTTTTTTTCTGCATTCTTTTAAAAGACAGCGTAAATGCTCATTTATAATGAGCGCGAATGTGCTTTATGTGACAGGGTTTTCTTTACAATTGAGCATATTTTGCTTACTCGATCTCTTCTTAGTTGTTTATTGCATTTTCAATAGCGTGTATACGCTAACGAACATCACGTTTTAGGATCCAGAGCTCACCGCCATTTACTTACAAATTCCATTTCTTGCGCATCATTTAGATAACTACAGACTATATTCAGAAATTTATAGAGCTAGGTTTGTTTGTTAATCCCATAAAAAAAGCTCCAACCAGTAAGGTTGAAGCTTTCTTAAATAAAGTTCTACTTAAAATTATTTTTTAGCAGCAAGTCTTTCTGCTCTCTTGCAGGCTGCTGCTGTAAAGATTACGTCTGTTGAGCTGTTTAGTGCAGTTTCAGTTGAATCCTGAATTACACCGATAATAAAGCCAATACCTACAACCTGCATTGCGATGTCGTTTGGAATACCAAAGATTGAGCAAGCTAAAGGAATTAGCATTAAAGAACCACCTGCAACACCTGAAGAGCCACATGCGCATAAAATTGAAGCTACACACATTAAGAATGCTGAAGCAAAGTCAATTTCAATACCTAAAGTATGAGCTGCAGCCATAGTCATAATAACGATGGTGATACCTGCACCTGACATGTTAATAGTGCAACCTAAAGGAATAGAAATTGAGTAAGTAGCCTTATCTAGCTTCATCTCCTCGCATAATGCTAGGTTTACAGGTAAGTTAGCAGCAGATGATCTTGTGAAGAATGCGCAAACACCTGATTTAGCTAAGCACTTGAACACTAATGGGTAAGGATTCTGATGAGTGGTGATAAATACTAATAACGGGTTGAAGATGAATGCAACCATTAAGAAGGTTGATACTAACACTGCAACAACATGTACATAGTTTAGTAAGTTAGCAAAACCTCCATCCTGGGTGCATGATGAGTATACTAAGCCGAATACACCAATAGGAGCAAAACGGATCACCATACGAATAACACCAGATACGGATGCAGCTAAATCATCTAATACGCGTTTTGTGTTCTCGTGAGCAACTCTGAACATTAAGCCTAAGGCAATAGACCACATTAAGATTGCAATGTAGTTACCATTGATAAATGCAGAAACAGGGTTCTCAACAGCCTGGTTAACAAAGTTAATTAAAACCTCACCAATTCCTGATGGAGCTGAAACATCAGCATTCTGAGCTAATTCTGTGAAGGTGCTTGGGAAGATGTAGCTCATGGTCAAAGCTAAACCGCCAGAAATTAACATGCCTACAAAATAAAGCACAATAATAGGCTTCATAGAGGTCTTCTGACCTGACTGATGCTTTGCAATAGCAGATGCTACCAATACGAATACAAGAATAGGAGCGACAGCTTTTAGTGCTTTAACAAAGAGGTTACCTAATGTTGGGATCACTGATTTGTCATCAGGATATACATACGCTGCAAAGATACCTAAGATAAGACCAATTACGATTTGCAGAATGAAAGGAACTCGATTTAGAGTCCTTGCAAACGGGCCTTTTGGATTTTCAGATTCTAACATAGTGTTATTTTCCTTATATTTATAAAGGCAAGAAGCCTTTCTTTTCTGTAGAAATTTGGTTCATTTTACAGTCAAAATCTATAGATTTGTATTTATTGATCAATTGATACTACATTTAGGTAAATATGCACATAAAAGGTGCAAATTTTAATCATAAACTCGATACATTGAGCTTTTTTGAGGTAGCCAAAATGTAGAGAAAATAAGAAGGCGTAATCGCTTACGGGATAAAAATCTTATATTTAAGATTTTGAGTTATTTTAATAGATTTTTATTCTTTCAATTTTGGAAAAAATTGAAGCCTTGTATTATAATCAAGCTGTTTTTGGCTAAGGCTAAAAAGAATCTTATTTAATGAACACATACAAATTAGGTACCACCAATGATCTATTCTAAAGAAGTAGAGAATATGTGCCCTGTAACTAAGGGTGCATACCATGGTCCTGCTCCAATTCCTGAAGAGGGTAAATGGGTTCAGGCTAAAGAAATCACAGATATCAGCGGATTAACTCACGGTGTGGGTTGGTGTGCTCCTCAGCAGGGCGCTTGCAAGATGACCTTAAATGTTAAAGATGGCATCATTCAGGAAGCTCTAGTTGAGACTATTGGTTGTTCAGGTATGACTCACTCTGCAGCTATGGCATCAGAAATCTTAATCGGCAAGACCTTATTAGAAGGCTTAAACACCGACTTAGTTTGTGATGCGATCAACACTGCATATCGTGAGCTATTCTTACAGATCGTTTACGGTCGTACTCAGACTGCTTTCTCAGAGGGCGGTTTACCAGTTGGTGCTTCTCTTGAAGACTTAGGTAAGAACCTACGTAGCCAGGTTGGTACTATGTTTGCTACTAAGGCAAAGGGTCCACGTTACCTGGAGATGACAGAAGGTTATGTTACCCGTGTAGCTTTAAACAAGAATGACGAGATCGTAGGTTACGAGTTCGTAAACTTAGGCAAGTTAATGGATCTGTTAAAGGCTCACCCAGAGATGTCTGGTAAAGACGCAATTGCTAAGATCCAGGGCCACTATGGTCAGTGGGATAATGCCGCTAAGTATATTGATCCAAGAAAAGAATAACGAGGTACTCAAAGATGGCATTATTTGAAAGTTATGAGCGTCGTATTGACAAAATCAATGGTGTATTAGCTCAGTACGGTATTAAGTCAGTTGAAGAGTGTAAAGAGATTTGCGCTAAGTATGGTTTAGATCCATACAAGACTGTTGGTGACATTCAGGGTATCGCTTTCGAAAACGCAAAGTGGGCTTACACTGTAGGTGCTGCTATTGCATTAAAGAAAGACTGCAAGGTTGCAGCTGATGCAGCTGAAGCTATCGGTATCGGTTTACAGGCTTTCTGTATTCCTGGTTCTGTAGCTGAGGATCGTAAGGTTGGTTTAGGTCACGGTAACTTAGGCGGTATGCTATTACGTGATGAAACCAAGTGCTTCTGCTTCTTAGCAGGTCACGAGTCATTCGCTGCTGCTGAAGGCGCTATCGGTATCGTTCGTAACGCTAACAAGGCACGTAAGACCCCATTACGCGTTATCTTAAACGGTTTAGGTAAAGACGCAGCTCAGATCATTTCTCGTATCAACGGCTTCACTTATGTAAAGACCAAGTTTGATTACTACACTTCTGAGTTAAAGATTGTAGAAGAGATTAAGTACTCAGATACAGAGCGTGCTAATGTTCGTTGCTTCGGTGCAGACGATGTTCGTGAAGGTGTTGCAATTATGCATCACGAGGGTGTTGATGTTTCTATTACCGGTAACTCAACTAACCCAACTCGTTTCCAGCACCCAGTTGCAGGTACCTACAAGAAAGAGTGTATCGAGCAGGGTAAAAAATACTTCTCAGTAGCTTCTGGTGGTGGTACCGGTCGTACCTTACACCCTGATAACATGGCTGCTGGTCCTGCTTCATACGGTATGACTGATACAATGGGTCGTATGCACTCAGACGCTCAGTTCGCAGGTTCATCATCAGTTCCAGCTCACGTTGAGATGATGGGCTTCATGGGTATGGGTAACAACCCTATGGTCGGTGCTACCGTAGCTATCGCAGTTCAGGTTGCTCAGGCTTTAAACAAGTAATTTGTTTAACTGAATGATCTTAAGAGGGGCAGTTCTTGCCCCTTTATATTTTAATAATCCCTTTTTATTTCTGTTCCTTAGTTAAGAATCTTCTCTTCAATCTACTTTTGTTTGTTCTAAAATCAGTTTTAGTAAGACATTCACCAATATGTCGGTTTCTAATGTAAGATGACTTTAGTTTATAGAGGACTAAATTATGTCAATCGATCAAGGTAAATATATCTGTGCCTATACAGATTTTGGGTTCAAAAGACTATTTGGATCGGAGCTTAACAAAGATATTTTAATTAGCTTTTTAAATTCATTTTTGAACTTAAAAGATAAGATTGTAGACTTGTCTAATTTATCTTTGGAACAATTAGGTGATTTGGTTACTGACAGGGATGCTATCTTTGATGTTTATTGTAAAACATCTGATGATGCTTATATCATCGTTGAAATGCAAAATGCAGCTCAGAACTATTTTAAGGACAGAAGCATATTTTAAAGTTCTTTTGCAACAAGAAATCTGGCTCCAAAAGGTGTTTGGGATTATCAATTAAAAGCTGTTTATACAATTGCAATTTTAAATTTTGTCTTGGAAAAAGACAGTGAGTCTTATCGACATGAAGTCGTTTTATACGACAAGGTCACAAAATGTCAATTTTATGACAAATTGGCTTACTATTATTTTGAATTACCTAAATTTACCAAAACAGAAGATGAACTTGAAACTATCCAAGATAAATGGATGTATGCAATAAAAAATCTTTCTGCTTTAAACGATAAACCTGTTGCTTTAAAAGAACAAGTGTTTACAAGATTATTTAGAATTGCAGAAATAGCAAAATTCTCTGAAAAAGAAAAATTTGCTTACCAAGGTAGTTTAAAAAAAATGTGGGACAATAGCGCCGTATTGGAAAAAGTTATACCGATGGTCGCAATGACGGAAAAGCCGAAGGAAAGGTTGAAGGAAAAGCTGAAGGAAAAGCTGAAGGAAAAGCTGAAGGAAAAGCTGAAGGAAAAGCTGAAGAAAGACTTTCTATTGCAAAAAACTTAAAAGAGATTGGAATATCACCTAAAGATATTTTTAAATCTACTGGTCTTAAAGAAGGCGAGTATTAGTCTTATTTTTATGTCAATTTTTGCCAAAAGTGCAAAGAAATAATTGTTTAATATATTGTTTTTCTTACTAAAGATATTGCTCATTGTGTCGTTAAGTAGTTATGAGTTTTAAAACGGCCAATGAGCTGATATCAGGAGAGAAACAGGTGCAATTCCTGTAGTTGTCTCTGGGGAGTCATCCCCAGAGGTAACGCTCTTACTCAATACTTTAAAAATTTTAAATCCACCGCGCTCATTTACTTACATTTTCAATCATCTGTGCTTATCTTTTGATATACTGCAAGTTTGAATTTATCTGCATACACCTAAAGTTTTCTAAGTAACAAGAGATCTACATTTCTGTAGAGATCCGACAAAAGAACTAGTATGAATCGTACCATTTATAATCTCTTACAATATTTAAGAAGAAATCCTGATCTTTATACAGCAGCTATACTAGCCTTTGTAACTTCATTTTTTATCAGGTTCTCAATTACAAGTACTATTGATGCTTTAAATTTAAAAATCCTGTTATTACTTTTATGCCTGATGTTAGTTGTAGCTTCTTTTAAAAAGCTTGGTGTTTTGTCTTTAGTCTATATGAAGCTGTGTTCTCTATCAGGAAATGCAAGATCACTCTCAAGACTGTTTATCTTTATAAACTTTTTTATCTCCATGCTAATTACCAATGATGTTTCATTGATAATCTTTATACCTGTCGCTATTGCAGCCTTTGTAAAAGTAAACAGGCAAGATCTCTTAATTAAGGTTCTGTCATTACAGACTATTGCAGCTAATGTAGGCTCAACACTAACACCTATTGGAAATCCTCAAAACCTCTTTATTTATACAGTCTTCAACTATGATTTACTGTCTTTTTTAAAGGTTACTTTTCCTATCATTCTAGTGTCATTTGTATTGCTGTTCTTAACCACACATTTTATTGATACCAAGCCTTTAAAGTACGAAAGCAAGATTGTACTCTCAATTAACTCAAAAAGATGTTCTTTAACTACTGTTCTCTTTGTGCTCTGTCTTTTAAGTGTACTAAGAGTATTGGATGTTTATCTGATGTCTACTCTCGTCCTTAGTTCAATTCTTATAATGGACATGAGTCTGTTCAAACAGGCAGATTACAAGTTGTTGCTACTCTTTGTTTTCTTGTTTATCTTTGTGAACAATGTGTGTCAAATTGAAACTGTTAAAAGCTTTGCTGAGAACTTTGTTGATAAATATGAATACTTTATTTCAGTATCGCTCTCTCAAATAGTTTCAAATGTGCCTGCAACTGTAATGCTATCTAATTTTGCAAAAGATCCAAATATGCTTTTAATCGGTGTGAATGTAGGTGGCTTAGGTACTATCATTGCATCAATGGCAAGTCTAATTACCTTTAAGTTCTATATTAAGACTGAAGGCGCAACTCCTCTTTACTACATGAAAAAATTTACTAAGTACAACATAGGGTTCTTGCTTGTTTTAGTAAGTTTTCACTTTATTTTTCCTCAATTCTTTTAGAGAAATTTATTGAATATCTGAGGATTTAATGCGTTTAAAGTACAGGTGTTTAAAGTATAATATCGCCATAAACTTGGAGCTTATAATTCATGGCATTATCATTCTTTGCAACCTGTCCTAAAGGTTTAGAAACTCTTTTATTAAACGAATTAAATCAACTTGGAGCACAAAGCGCTAAAGAAACTGTAGCTGGTGTATCTTTTAAAGGCGACTTTGCTTTTGGTATGAAAGCATGTCTTTGGTCTCGCTTTGCTTCAAGAATTTTACTTGAGATGTCAGAGTTCTACTGTGAAACTGACACTGAACTTTATATCGGTGCTAATGGTGTAGCTTGGGAAAAGTATTTTGATAAGAGTAATACCATCGCAGTTTCCTTCACAGGTACCAATGATGAAATCAGAAACACTCAGTATGGTGCTTTAAAAGTAAAGGACGCTATCTGCGACAGATTACAGACAACTCTAGGTGGAAGACCTGATGTTGATAGAGAAAATCCTGATGTTTTAATTAACTGCCATTTAGATAAAAAGGGCAGTGCAAACATTTTAATCGATCTCTCAGGTCGCGCTCTTCTAAAGCGTGAATATCACCGTGGTACAGGAGCTGCTCCTCTAAAAGAGAATTTAGCTGCTGCCATGATTAAAAGAGCTGGCTATACAGGTGATAACTTTATCGATCCTATGTGTGGTTCAGGTACCTTATTATTTGAAGCAGCTTGTGTGGCTACAGATACTGCGCCAGGTATCAGAAGAGAACATTATGGCTTCTTTAACTTAAAACAGTTTGATAAAGATGTCTGGAATAAACTTTTAGAAGAAGCTGAAAACAGATCTAAAAACGGTATAGCAAAGTGTCTTGAAAGAAAGGTTGAGATTGTAGGTTTCGATCTTGATGAAAGAATTGTAGATATTGCTAATGAAAATGCTGCAAAGGCTGGTTTTTCGGATTTAGTTAAGGTATATCACTGTCCTGTACAGAATCTTTATAATCCATTTACTTCAGATCTTAAAGTTACCATTGTAACAAACCCTCCATACGGTAAGAGAATGGGTAACTTTAATGAGTTAATCGCTCTTTATACTGAGATCGGTGCTGGCTTTAAGAAGAACTTTAAAGGCGCAAGAGCTGCAGTGATCTCTTCATCTCCAGAATTACTCTCCTGCATGAGATTGCATTCAAATAAGGTTTACAAACTTTACAACGGTGAGCTTTTATGTCAGTTAAGAGTCTTTGATATTAACGAGACTGAAGATCTAAGCGTAAAAGAAGAGCAGAACATTAAGATTGCAACAGACTTTGCTAACCGCTTAAAGAAAAACTTAACTTACATGCGTAAGTGGGCAAAGAATGTAAATACCAATGCTTACCGTGTGTATGATGCTGATGTCCCTGAGTATTCTGCTGCAATTGATTACTACGATGGTTACTATGTAATCCAGGCATACAAAGCTCCAGCTAAGGTAAATCCTCGTGTAGCAAAGCGTCATGAATTAGACATGCTAAGTGCGACAGTGGAGATTGCAGGTGTTACTGGTGATAAGGTTATCTTAAAGAGCCGTGAAGTTCAAAAGGGCGACAATCAGTACGAAAAAGCTAAAGAACTTAAAAATGAGTTCATGACTGTCAATGAGAACAATGCTCTGTTTAGAGTAAATCTCTATGATTACCTTGATACAGGTCTTTTCTTAGATGGAAGACTCATCAGAGATTTAATTAGAAAAGAAGCAAAAGACAAAGACTTTTTAAATCTGTTCTCTTATACCTGTTCAGCCTCAGTTGCAGCAGCCTTAGGCGGAGCAAAATCAACTGTATCTGTTGATATGAGCAGAACTTACCTTGAATGGGGTATGGAGAACTTTAAGCTAAACCATTTAGCAACAGATAAGGCTCAATTCATTCAGGCAGACTGTCTTGCTTGGTTATCTCAAGATCAAGGTCTTTTGTTTGATCTTATCTATATAGATCCTCCTACCTTCTCAAACTCAAAGCGTATGGAAACAAGCTTTGATGTAAAACGTGATCAGGTAGCGTTACTTTCAAATCTTACAAGACATCTAAAAGATGGTGGTGAGGTTATATTCTGCACCAACTTCAGAGGTTTTGTAATCGATGAGTCTATTAAAGATTATGGTTTTGAAATTGAGAATATCTCTGAGTCGACTCTGCCTCGTGACTTTTCTCGAGATAAAAAAATTCATACCTGTTACCGTTTGAAATTCACCAAGGCTAATATGGTAAAAACACCTGAGCCTATGACAACATTAAAAGCAGCTCCTAAGTGGCAGAAAGCTTTAGATGTAAAAGAAAATTCTTATCATGAGTATTCTGATTCAAATCACTATTCTCAGGATAGAAACTCAAGAAATGGTGACAGAAGCTCTTATAGAAATTCAAGAGCTTACTCTTCAAGTACATCTGATAGCTCAGACACCGCTACATATAGTACAAATACTGGTGTAAATAAGGTTTGGGGCGAGGCCAAAGAGAGTCACTCTACTTACAGACACGAAAAACAGGATAAATTTACCAAGCGTTCAGGAGAGTTTTCCCATAAGCCATTCAGACGTGATGAAGACAATTCATCATTTAATGAAAGACGAACTTATGATAATGGCTACTCCAGAGGTAAGTCATCATATTCTAAAGGAAAAGATGGCTTTTCAAAAGGTAAACCTAGAGCACCTTCTCACAAGCCACGTGTGTTTGGACCTGATGGAATTAAGGATCTGTAATGAGTCTTGTATCCATTATTGATGCTTATTTAAACAACGGAGCTGACAAACTTTTAGAAGGCGCTAATCTTTCAATTGAAGAGAATGAAAGAATATGTCTTGTAGGTCGTAACGGTGCTGGTAAGTCAACTCTGTTAAGTTTGATTCAGGGTAAAAGAGAGTTAGATTCTGGAAGAATTATTATTCAGTCAGGTCTTAAGATAGCAACTTTATGTCAGGATCCTCCTTCATACGAACACGGTACTGCTTATTCACTTGCAGCTAGCGGTGTACCTGTTGTAGGTGAAGCTTTATCAAAGTTCTCTTTATCAGAAGATCCTCATGAGCAACTGGAGCTTTCTGCTTTTATTGAATCACATGATGGTTGGGTTAAAGACGCGGTTGTGCGTAAGATCCTAAACAGAATAGGTTTAGCTCCCGAGCTTGAATTAAAATCCCTTTCAGGTGGTAACCGCCGTAAGGTGGCGCTGGCTGCAGCTTTAGCTTCTGAGCCACAATTGCTACTTTTAGATGAGCCTACCAACCACCTAGATATTGAATCTATTGCCTGGTTTGAACAAGAGCTGAAAAACTTTAACGGAACTCTAGTTTTTGTAACCCATGACAGGTTCTTTGCCAATAACTGCGCTACAAGGATAGTCGAGTTAGATAGAGGCAAGCTTTATTCCTATCCAGGTTCATTTAATCGCTATATTGAACTTCGTGATGAGCGATTACGCAAAGAAGAATTAGCTAATGCTGAATTTGACAAGATCTTAGCTCAAGAGGAGGCCTGGATCAGACGCGGCGTTAAGGCTCGTCTTGCTCGTAATGAAGGCAGAGTAAAAGATCTTGAAGAGCGCAGAAAAATAAGAGCAAATAGACGTGACAGAATGGGCAACGTCATTATGGAGGCAAATTCTGCGCAAAGAAGCGGTAACTTAGTTTTTGAAATTAAAGATCTTAATATCTCATTTGGAGAGAAGTCTGTTATCAAAGACTTTAGTGCAACCGTAATGCGTGGTGACAGAATTGGTATTACAGGTCCAAATGCTGCTGGTAAAACTACTTTAATTAAAACTCTTTTAGGTCAGATAAAACCAACTTCAGGCAAAGTAAGAACAGGTGTTAATGTAGAAATACAGTATTTTGATCAGTACCATGAAGGTCTTGATCTTGAAAAGTCTGTAGCAGATAACGTCGCTGATGGTCACACCGAAGTATGTATCAACGGTAAGAATAAGCATGTGATCTCTTATCTAGCTAACTTCCTGTTCTCTGGTCGAAGAGCACGTTCTCCAGTAAAAGTTTTATCTGGAGGTGAGAAGAACCGACTGCTTTTAGCACGCCTTTTTGCTAAAAGCTCAAATGTTCTCATCATGGATGAGCCTACTAATGATCTTGATTTAGAAACCTTAGATTTATTAGAAGATCTTGTATCAACATATAACGGTACTGTTATCATTATCAGCCACGATAGAGCTTTTATCGATAAGGTTGCAACTGAGACTTGGGTCTTTGACGGTAAAGGTCACATTGAGTCTGTAATTGGTGGTTGGTCTGATGTGTTAGCTTATTATGAGAGAATTTCTAAAAATGTAGAGTGTCAAACAAAGGACAATTCTCAAAAAGATATTAAAAATTCTGAACAGCCATCAAGAACTGGAACAGAAAAAACTGATAATTCTAAAAAGAAAAAAGGTCTTACTTTTACCCAAAAGCATGAGCTAAAAGAACTTCCAGATAAAGTTGAAAAGTTAGAAGCTGATATTGCCCTATTAGATGAGCAACTGTCAGATCCAGCCTTATTTGCTGATGGTCCTGAAAAATCTATTGAAGTTACCAACAAGAGAAACAAGGCACAAGAAGAGTTAGACAAGCTCTATGCTCGTTGGGAAGAATTAGAATTGATAAACGGAGAATAAAATGCCTGCCATTTTTTCAAAGATTGATTTACATTCACATTCAACAGCTTCAGATGGTGCTTTTACTCCAGAAGCTTTAGTACAAAGAGCAATCTCAAGAGGTCTTACTCATTTAGCCTTAACTGATCATGACTGTGTTTTAGGAATAGATAGGGCTAAAAAGGAAGCAGAAGGTAAGCTTGAGTTAATTCCTGGAGCTGAGCTGTCAACAACATGGAATAACGAGCAGATCCATGTGGCAGCCTTATTTATCGATAAAGATGCACCAGCACTTCAAGAATATCTAAAAGGTCAAAGAGTCTTACGTATTCAAAGAGCTCAGGAAATTGGTGACAAATTAGATAAGCAGGGATTTACTGATTCATATAACGAATGCGTAAAAAGAGCGGGGGAAGGTGCCTCAATTACACGTGGCAACTATGCTCGCTACATCGTTGAGATGGGCAGAGCTCAGACCAATGAAGATGCCTTTGAATATTATCTTAAAAAAGGTAAATGCTGTTATGTAAAGACTAATTGGCCTGATATTAGTGTAGCTGTAGATGCTATCTTAAAGTCAGGTGGTATTCCTGTGTTAGCCCATCCAAAACGCTATTCACTTACCAACACCAAATTAAGATCGTTAATGGAATATTTTAAAGATTGCGGTGGTTTAGGAATTGAGGTCGCTTCATCTCAGCAGAAGCCTGCAGATCATGAGTATTTGTGTGAACTTTGCAAGAAGTATGATTTCTTAGCCTCATTAGGTTCAGATTTTCATAATATAGGTCCATACAGAGAGTTAGGTTTTAACCTGTCAATCCCTGACGATTTAAAGAAGGTCTGGGAAACCTCTCAAGCAAAAGAATACCATTTTAACTAATTATCTAACTAACAAACAAACTAACTAACCAAACAACTAACTAACCATTTAGTTCAAAAGTTAAGTGTAGTAAGTAAGGTTTATCTTGCAAAATATTGCTAAAAAAGCAGTTATAAGATGACCTTACTTCTTGTTGCAAAACTATTATCCACTCTATTTTACGCTCTTAAAAAAATACTAGAACAATTGAATCCTCATCTAAAAAAAACATCATAAGAAAAGACAGTAAATCAGTTGAGTATTTGTCTTAGCTGACATTTTGTATCGTTTAATAAAAAATATTACCTAAAGCTAATTATAGTTGCATGTAACTAACTATATCTGTACAATTGTTTTGTGTTCGTAATTAAGATTTTTTAGCTAAGAGGAAATCATGTCAAAAATCGTTAAAGTTATCGGTCGTGAAATTATCGATTCACGTGGTAATCCAACTGTAGAAGCAGAGGTATATTTAGAAGATGGTTCTTTTGGCCGCGCTGCAGCTCCATCTGGTGCATCTACAGGTTCTAGAGAAGCTTTAGAGTTAAGAGACGGCGATAAATCACGCTTTGGTGGTAAAGGTGTATTAAAAGCTGTTGCTAATGTAAATGGTCCAATAGCAAAGGCTATTGTAGGCAAATGCTCTTGCGATCAGTCCGGTATTGATAAGATCATGATAGAGCTAGATGGTACTGAGAATAAAGATAAGTTAGGTGCAAATGCTATCTTAGCAGTATCTTTAGCAGTAGCTAAGGCAGAGGCTGCTTCACGCAAGGTTCCTCTATATAAATATATCGGTGAACTATACGGCCATAAGGGTAAGTATGTAATGCCACTGCCAATGATGAACATTCTAAATGGAGGCAAGCATGCAGATAATAATGTGGATATTCAGGAGTTTATGATCCAGCCTGTAGGTGGCAAGAATATCCGTGAAGCTTTACGCATTGGTGCTGAAGTATTCCATGCTCTGGCATCAGTATTAAAGAAGAAAGGTTTATCAACAGGTGTTGGCGATGAGGGCGGTTTTGCTCCTAACTTAAAGTCAAATGCTGAAGCTTTTGCCTGCATCAAAGAGGCTGTTGAAAAAGCAGGATATGAGTTTGGTAAAGATGTAACTCTAGCTATGGACTGCGCTTCATCAGAGTTCTATAACAGCGAAAAAGGTCTATATGAGTTAAAAGGTGAGGGCAAGTCATTTACCTCTCATGAGTTTACTGATTATCTTGCTAATCTAGTAAATGAGTACCCAATTGTATCAATTGAAGATGGTCAGAATGAGTCTGATTGGGATGGCTTTAAATACCAGACTGAAAAGTTAGGTTCACATGTTCAGTTAGTTGGTGATGATTTGTTTGTAACTAACACCAAGATCTTAGCTGAAGGTATTAAAAAGGGTATTGCAAACTCAATCTTAATTAAATTCAATCAGATTGGTTCTTTAACTGAAACATTAAATGCAATTAAGATGGCCCATGATGCTGGCTACACAGCTGTGGTATCACACAGATCAGGTGAAACTGAAGATACTACAATTGCTGATCTTGCAGTTGGTACCTCATGCGGTCAAATTAAGACTGGTTCTATGAGTCGTTCTGATCGTATTGCCAAATACAATCAGTTAATCAGAATCGAAGAAGAATTAGGTGACGATTGCGTTTTCTTAGGAAGAAAGGCTATTAAAGGTCAAAACTAAGTTTTAGATCCTTTTTGATTGAAGATTTTTGGTGCCAGGACTTGTTCCTGGCGTTTTTGTTGGTGCTCATTGAAATCAAAATTTAAGAGGTAATCTCAAAATTATGGTAAATGCAAAATAAATTTTACAAGTTTAAGAGTGAATGAAATGAACTTTTTGATCTTACTTTACTTTTTTAAGTTACATTTGTGTTAACTTGATACAAAATACTTTTGAAGGAATTTTGTCATGAAAAAGAAAACAATTGCTATTGTAAGTTCATGTGCTGTAGCTGTAGCAGCAGTTGTATATGCTAGCGGTGTTTATTTTACAAAATCGGCTGTAGATAATGAGATTGAAAAGATTAATGACATCTCAAGCCAAGGCGAGAATACCTCTCAGGAGATTGCCTCTGTTGCTCATTTTAATGTTGAAGATAAAGGCTTTTTCTCACAAAAAGGCACACTTACACTTTCATATCCCCCATATATTAACTTTTCAATTCCTGTAAAAATTGAGCATGGATTTTTAAATGCAGAGATATCTTTTGATACAAAAGATATCAACAACTATTTATCAAGACAAAAGCTTTTATCTCTTGATGGAAATACTTTAAAGAGCTCTGCAAAGTTAAAAATAAGTGCTTTAAGTCAAAGTGCAACTTTAAAGCTAAAGCTTGATGGAAGATATCTTGACAGATCAATAAATCCTATTTCCGCATCGGTTAAAGCAGAGTTTGATAAAGATGAGAACGTTGATTTGTCATCTGAATTTAACAGTATCAATCTAGACTTTATTGGAAAAGTCGATTCTCTAAAGTACAAGACCAAGTTTACAGGAATCGGCGCTCTAAAGAAATTTGATAAAATGGAACTATCAACTAAAGGTGTGAAGACCATTGGTTTTAAATCTGATAGCTTAAAAGCATCATTAGAAGCTAAAAATCAAAAAGATGATGGTACCTTTGATCTTAAGTTTAAAGCCAAAGGCGATAATCTTGATTATATAAAAGATTATGATGCAGTTATTACTGTAAGAGGTATTACAGCTGATGCTCTAAGTAGCCTGTATACAGGAGCTGTAACCGGACTTCCAAACTCAATTCCAAATATAAAAGGCATCGACATTGATAAATTTGAAGGCGTAATTGATGACAAGATTGGCTCTTTAATCGGATTATATGATAAAAAGAAACTTCCTATTAAAGCTTCTGGCAAACTTGATTTTAAATCCTCAGAAGATGAATCTGTTCCTGTGGTTAACGGAAATATCAACGTTACAACAAAAGAAGATCCTGGTCAGACCATGTTCTTTGTAAAAAAGGATAAGGAGTACAGCTCAGAGATTAAGATTGTAGATTCAGAAGTTTATGTAAACAATGAACGCATGATGTAGCGAGTAGTTCTGATTGATAAGTCAAGCTCAGAATTTCATACTTTGTGCTTTTAACGCCAAAGTATGAAAATTCTCGACGGTTAAATCCCTGCTGGGAATTTTTACTAACGAATTTGATAACATACTATTTCCCTATTTAACATAAGGTTAATGTTTCAATAGATGCTATACTTTAGATTAAAGATCAGAAAGTTTTTAGGACGATGACATGAAATTTACAAAGCTACTGCCAAATTCATGCAATTTTAGAGATCTTATTGACAATAATAGAGTATATGTAGATAAGACAGCTTTAATTTGCCAAATTGCAAAAGATGAAAAAGGCCCATATTTCATTTCACGTCCAAGACGCTTTGGTAAGTCAACTCTTATCAATACCTTCCATGAACTCTTTGCTCATGGAACAGAGAGGTTTAAAGGTTTAGAGATTGAACCTTTATGGAAAGACAAAACATATAAGGTTATCCATTTAGATTTTTCTACATTCAGAGAGGTTCCTTCAAACAGTTCTTTTAATAAAGAATTTATGGATGCCTTTAAGCTTTCACTTGAAGAAGCAGGTATTGAACCTACAAAAGAAAATATAGATAGTCCGGCTAACTTGCTAAAAAAGACACTAGATACAGAAAGTGAAGTGGTATTGCTAGTAGATGAATATGATGCACCATTAACAGCTGTCTTAAATGATAGCAATGAATTTGAAGATAGACGCAAGATCTTATCTAACTTCTATATGACAGTTAAATCATTTCAAGTAAAATTCCGTTTCATCTTTATTACAGGTGTAACTTATTACGCTCATACTTCTATATTCTCAGCATTTAACAATCTAACAGATTTAACCTTAGATAGCGATTATGGTGCATTATTAGGCTACACCAGTGAAGAGTTAGAAAAGTACTTTAGTGAGTATATTGATAATGCTGTAGTGACTTTAAATAAGAAGTTCCCAACAGAACGTTATACACATGAAAAAGTTGTTGAAGAACTAAAGCGAAACTATGATGGCTACAGTTTTGATGAAGATTGTATGCACCATGTCTACAATCCTTGGTCAATATTAAATTTCTTAAAATCACCACATAGAGGTTTTATTCCATACTGGGTAGTATCAGGTGGTTCAACACCAACGTTCTTAGTTAATTATCTAAAGCAAGGTTTAGAAAAATACAATGCTGATGAATTACAGTCATTGCTGCAAATTGATTCAACAGTGGACAAAGTAAGCAGTAAACTGTATCCAACAATAGATAATATTGCAAAAATTGACCTCTTTGCCATTCTGTATCAGGCAGGATATTTCTGTATCAAAGGTGTAAACAGAAAAATACTTCAGATAGGAATACCTAACCTTGAAGTAAAACGGGCATATTCTGAAATCATGTTAAGGCTTTTAACTAACAATAATGATGTTCAGGAAAAGTTTACTACTTCACTTTACGATGTTCTTTGTGAAAATAAATTAGACAAGCTAAAGGACATCTTTAATTGCTTTATCAATGAACTTTCATATGAAACAGTAAAGAACTTTAATGAAGCATGTTTTAGAGATGTACTAAAGCTTGCGATGCTTACTTTTAATGTAACAGCCGCAACAGAGGTAATGGGCGCTTGTGGCAGAGCAGATATTACAGCTGAAGCTGGTGACTACCTGTATGTCTTTGAATTAAAGGTAACAGATAACAGTAAAGACATTGCAACAAAACTTTCTGAAGCTAAAGAGCAAATCATAAAGAACAAGTACGCAAGACGTCTTACAGATAAGATTGTAGTACCGTTAGCTTTAGTCTTAGAGAACAACTCTAAGAGTAGAGATAAGAGTGATACTCCTGTTTGTGAGATTGTTGCTTTAGAAAAAGTTTTATAAGACTAAAAACGGTGAATTAGTTTTCACCGTATTCTTGAAGATGGATTGAAGTAGTTATTACCACTTCTTCTTATCACCAAAGATTTCATCAAGATCGCTCTTATCGGCTAAACTCTGACCATCAGCGTCAGCCTTTTCTTTCTTAGCAGGATCTTTAATCTTAGTTTCAGCATTGATGCCATTTAAAAGGTTTGTTAGAAGATCTTCTTTTTCAGTAAGCCAACCGTCTTTTACACCAGAAGCTTTGATAACACTTAAACCTTTATCAATAAGCTGTCTGCAAGAACCTATTTGACGTAGTCTTTTCATTTCGAAAACTTTCTGAATTAAGTTTGAAATGTTAACTTTTAGCACCAGAATGTACAGACGACGATCTTCTTTATTTAATTGAGATGGATTTAAAGGAATACCTGAGGTCATCTCTGACTTTAAGATGCTACGTAATCTTCTGATAACACGAAGTTGAGCAATAGCCATAGCATCATTTTCAGGGGCCTTAAAAGTACTTAATTCTTTGTAATTGGTTTTTAGCTCGGCAATGATCTTTTCTTCGTTAGCAATTCTGTCTTTTACCTCATCACGGGTTTTAGGATCAATTGCTCTTTTTCTTAAAGCTCTGATAATTCTGTAGTGAAGAACTAAAACTAGTGTTTTGGAAAATGCAACTTGAGCTTGGTTTAAAAGCAGTTCTTCACATTCGGTGATGATGTTTCTTGCTCTAGTAGAGATAAGTCTAGCATCCTGCTCACGGCGGGCAACATAATCACTGTACATATTCACAATGATTAAAAGAAAACTTGCTAGAAGAACAAATATAACAGCTATTGTAATAAACATAATCGCTTCTCAAAAACGAAACATTCTCGTTATTATAACGGTATACAAGACAATTACTTAAGTTTATGGGTAATTTTTTTGAACAAAATCGTAAAGTTACTCAAATTTACAGGTAACTTTTTTGTCTCTCTAGTTATTTATGACATTTTGAGCGTCATTTTGAGGTCGAGATTTGACTACTTGATGTTGAAATTTAGTTTGCAAGGCTTTGTTAAATCGTTTGCGATGTCACTTTTATACAGACTAATTATGCTATAATTCTTGCTGTTGTATACAAATTACAACTTAATTTTACCGGTAACGAACCGCCTCTGCTAAAACATAGCAGAAATAAAAATCGGCAGTTGCAGACAGCTGTAGTCAAATAAACAATTGATTACAACGGTTCACTGAACAAGGAAAGTACCATCTATGACAACATTGATTAAGACAGCTGACTTCATTGAGTCTGTCTGTGATGCGATTCAGTTCATTTCTTATTATCATCCAAAAGATTTCTTAAAGGCTATGAAACATGCCTATGAAATTGAGCAGAATCCATCAGCAAAGAACGCAATCGCACAGATCTTAGTAAATTCAAAAATGTGTGCAATCGGACACCGTCCATTGTGCCAAGATACAGGTGCTGTTACCTGTTTCGTTAAGATCGGTATGGATGTTCGCTTTGAAGGCGACATGACTATTCAGGAAATGGTGGATGAGGGTACTAGAAGAGCATATGCTTTCCCAACAAACCCTCTACGTAAGTCAATCCTAATGGATCCATTAGGAAAGAGAATTAACACCAAAGACAATACTCCTACTGTAGTTCACATTGAGATGGTTCATGGTAACAAGGTAGAAGTAGCTATTGCATCAAAGGGTGGTGGATCTGAGAACAAGACCCACATGAGAATGTTAAACCCATCAGACAGCGTAGTTGATTACGTATTAAGCCAGATCCCTCTAATGGGCGCTGGTTGGTGTCCTCCAGGAATTATTGGTATCGGCGTTGGTGGTACTCCTGAGAAGTCTGCAATTTTAGCTAAAGAAGCTTTAAATGATCCTATCGATATCCAGGAGTTAATTGCTCGCGGACCTAAGAACGCTGAAGAAGAGTTAAGACTTGAGCTTTATGACAAGATCAACAAGTTAGGTATCGGTGCTCAGGGCTTAGGTGGTATTACCACTGTTCTTGATGTTAAGGTTAAGACCTACCCATGCCACGCAGTATCAAAGGCTACTACAATTATTCCTAACTGTGCTGCAACTCGTCACATTGATTTTGAGTTAGATGGTACAGGTCCAGCAACCTTCACACCTCCATCATTAGATGACTACCCAGATATCGAAATCGGTGGTGCAAGTGCAAATGTTAAGAGAGTAAATCTTGATACTATCACTAAAGAAGAGATTGCTTCATGGAAGATGGGCGAGACCTTATTATTATCAGGTACTATCTTAACAGGTCGTGATGCTGCTCATAAGAGAGTATGTGACTTAATCGCTCAGGGTAAGCCTCTTCCTGAGGGTGTTGATTTCCACAAGAAGTTCATCTACTACGTAGGACCAGTACCTGCTGTAGGTAATGAAGTTGTTGGCCCTGCAGGTCCTACCACTTCAACTCGTATGGATAAGTTCGTTGAAACCATGCTTTCACAGACAGGTCTATACGGAATGATTGGTAAGTCAGAGCGTGGTCCTGAGGCTATCGCTTCAATTAAGAAGCACAAGGCTGCTTACTTAATGGCAACCGGTGGTGCTGCTTACTTGGTATCTAAGGCAATTAAGTCTGCTAAAGTACTAGCATTCGAAGATCTTGGCATGGAAGCTATCCGTGAGTACAAGGTTGTTGATATGCCAGTAACTGTAGCTGTAGACAGTGAAGGTAACTCAATCCATAAGATTGGACCTGAGCAGTGGTCAAAGAAGATTGCTGAGATTAAGTTCAAGTACATCTAATTAAAGTACTTAAACTAAATTGAATATCCTCTAAACTCAGAACTAGGGGATATTCATGAGGGAACGCTTTCTTGAAATATAGAAGGCGTTTTGTTTTGTTTAAGCAAAAATGTCTCTCCGCTTTTATTTCCCTTACAAGTTTCTCAATCATATTATTAGCTTTGAATAAAGATGCACTTTACTGCAATTTGTAAAAGTTTCATAGTTCTCTCACGCAACGTGTTTTCAGTTCTAGAGCATACTTTATTTAGCAAGTGAACTATTAGCGGCAAATGCCTGTAGCAACTGTTTTAAGATCTCAAGTCTTGATCTAGACTCACTTTCAGGTACGTTGTACCTTAATGAGCTAGGACCAGTGATTCTGTATTCATTATGTTTACAGGTAGTCATGAGTCTAATCAGATAGTCATTAGAGATCTTATGATTCTGATTTAACTCAATGATGCCTCCTTTAGCGTCGCCGTTAATTCTCTTAATTCCAAGCTCGGTTGCTAAAACCTTTAAAGATGATATCTCAAAGAGGTTTTTAGTAGCATCTGGCAAGAAACCAAATCTATCAATTAGTTCAACTTTAAGATCTTCAAACTGATCCGCTGTTTTACATGATGAAATACGTTTGTATAAAGACAATCTGGTATTTACATCTGCAATATAGTCAGTTGGTAGCAGACATGGTAAGTGGAGATCGATTTCACATTCATTAAGAGTGATCTCTGCTAGTGATGGCTCGTGACCTTCTTTTAGAGCTTTAACCGCAGCTTCTAACATCTCAGAGTAGAGTGAGAACCCTACAGATTCAATCTGACCTGACTGTTCTTCACCTAAAAGCTCACCAGCACCTCTAATTTCCATATCGTGGGTAGCAAGAACGAAGCCAGCACCTAACTCTTCTAATGAAGAAATAGCATCAAGTCTTAATTTAGCATCTTTTGATAACAGCTGTTTAGGAGGGGTAAAGAGGTATGCATAAGCTTGGTGATGAGAACGTCCTACACGACCTCTGATTTGGTGTAACTGGGCTAAACCTAAAAGATCAGCTCTATCGATGATGATGGTATTAGCTGTAGGCACATCAAGACCATTTTCAACTATAGTAGAGCAAACTAAAAGGTTAAATCTTTGGTGATAGAAGTCTCTCATCACCTTTTGCAGATCACGTTCATTTAACTGACCATGACCAATACCGATTTTTGCCTCTGGTACTAATTTAGCTAATTGTTCTGCTCTTTGGTTGATGGTTGCAACATCATTATGCAGGTAGTAGACCTGTCCTCCACGACGCAATTCACGCATGATAGCTTCACGGGTTAAGGCATCAGATTTTTCTGTTACAAAGGTTTTAACTGCAAGTCTGTGCTCTGGTGGAGTTGCAATGATAGAGAGCTCTCTCATTCCTTCCATAGCCATGTTCAAAGTACGAGGAATAGGAGTTGCTGTAAGAGTCAGCAAATCAACCTGAGCTCTAATTTCCTTTAAGCGCTCTTTTTGTTTTACACCAAAGCGGTGCTCCTCATCAACAATGATAAGGCCTAGCTTTTTAAATTTAATGTCTTTTGATAGGAGTTTATGTGTACCGATGATGATATCAACACTACCTTTTTCTATCTCTTTTATCACCTCGTTTTGTTGTTTTACTGTTTTAAAACGAGATAGAAGTTCAACATTGATTGCAGTACCTGCAAATCTGTCTTTAAAGTTTTGATAGTGTTGCTCTGCTAGAATTGTAGTAGGTACTAGGACTGCAACCTGAGAGCCTGCTGATGCCACCACAAAAGCAGCACGTAGGGCAACCTCGGTTTTACCAAAACCTACATCACCGCAAACTAATCTGTCCATTGGCTGTTCTTTTGACAGATCGTTAATAGTGTTGTTAATGGCAGCCATCTGATCAGGAGTTTCCTGATAGCCAAATCCTGAAGCAAATTCATCCAAAGCTTTTTCATCAACTTTAAATGCAGTACCTGCGACAGCTTCACGGCGAGCATAAAGATCTAAAAGCTGAGCTGCAACATCAGTTACCTTTTGTACTGCTTTAGCTTTCTTTTTAGACCAAGTGTCATTACCCAATCGTGATAAAGGAGGATTCTCAGATCCAGAGTATCTTGCGACCTTTGATAAAGAGGTAATAGGGATATTGAGCATATCCCCATTTTGGTATTCGATGGTTAAGAATTCACCTTTGATGCCACCAATATCCAAGAGCTTAAGACCACGATAACGACCGATACCATGATCGATGTGAACTACGACTTGACCTTCTTTTAAGGATGAGAGGTTGCGGATGATGGTATCCTGAGAGAGCTTCGATTTATATGAAGCTCTTCTTTGTTTTACAACTTTAAAGCCTAAAAGCTCACTTTCTGTTAAGACACACAGTTTTGATGATGGAAGGATCATACCTTCATCAAAAGGAGCAATAGTCATCATCATAGGTGCTTTTTCGTTTAAAAAGTCCTCAAAAGATGAGGCTGCTTTCATGCCAAATTTATCAACTAAAACTTGAGGCATGATCTCTCTTAAGGACTGACGCCTTCCTTCAGAGAGAGCACAGATTAAAATTCTGTAACCGTGACTGATTTTGTCATCAGTAAAGGCAACAAAAGCTCTTGATGATTCTTTTTCCTGATGGTTAAAAGCAATCTCTGGTACCTTTTCAAAATCAGTATTGTAAAAGCCACGTTTTGAGACTGAATCTTTTGCAAAAGGATTTTTGTATAAAGAAATTCTTTCAAACTTTTTTAAGTTATCATTAAATTCTTTAGGAGTTAAAAAAACTCTTTGAGCAGGAAGGGTAGGGTGATCTGAGTTACCAGCGTACTCTAAAGCTCTTTTATGAACATCTACATCGAAATCGTCACAAGCTTTAGTTACATCATCTACAGTTATGATTTTGAACTTTTCATTTAAGTAGTTAAATACAGGTTCAACTTCACTAAAGAATAGAGGTAGATAGTATTCAATACCAGCTGGAATTGCACCTTTAGAAATTGCCTGATAGATAGGATGATTAGTAAGATTTGCTCCTATAAAGGCATCTCTATAATTACTTCTAAACAGACTGATACCTGACTCATCTAGAGGAAATTCATGAGCTGGTAACATTGAAACAGAATTAATTTTTTCTAATGATCTTTGGGAGTCGACGTCAAAAATTCTCAAGCTATCAACTTCATCATCAAAGAAATCTATTCTGTATGGTGTCTTAGAACCCATAGGATAGATATCGACAATAGAACCACGTACAGCGAATTCACCTGGAGAGAGTACTTGCTCTACAAGGAGGTAACCATGAGTTGTAAGATCTTTTTTCATCATGGTGATGTCACGTTTATCACCAACTTTTATAGAAAAGCTTTGCTTTTTTATAAAAGACAAAGGAGCAATTCTTGGCATTAGAGCTTGTACAGTAGTAATGACAATACCATCTGACATCTCAGGCATTGCAGCTAAGAGCTTTATTCTTGAAGAGACAATATCCTGATGAGGGGATAAAGTATCATATGGCAAGGTTTCCCAATCTGAGAAATACTCAATGTCAGTTTTAGGAAGTAGAGCCTTTAAATTGGTTCTTAAGCTTTGAGCATCAAAGCTATCGGCACAAATTACTAAGATAGGACAAGATGTACAATCGTGTGTAGCTTGCTCATAAATAGCAGCTATGGCTCCTGTCAAACCTGTAGAATTTAAATTACCAATTGATTTTACGGTATTAGAAAAGGTTGCATTGATGCCACCCTTTATAAGATCTTTTAACTGCATTGTTGTTTGCTTTTATGTTTTTTTGCCTGAACTGTCTTCAATATCTATTTTTTAGCAATATATTGAATTACACGATCTATCAAATGTCACACGATACTATCAGTAAGAATGACAAGATGAATCATCTTGATAATACAAGGTGATAATAAATAACAAGTTGCGTTATACTATTCACAATTTTACATCATTTGTGTGTTAGCTAAAATCTATCGTAGTAAAAACATGCTGTCTTTCTTTAAGAAGAACGACTGATGTTACTTATGCTAGATAGATTAAATTCTGCAAATTGGCACAATATTAGACTGAAAATGAAATACCTGAAAAGCCATATTTATCTATTAGCTTGGTTTGTGTTTATCACAGCCTGTGCTTACATAATCCCATATTTTTCTAATGATTACCGTTACATGATGATTGAGGGTACTCAAGATCTTGTGTCATCATTTAGCGACATTGTAGTATCTCAATATCGTCACTACTTTACTTGGGGTGGTAGAACCCCTCCACATGTATTAGCTCAGCTGTTATTATGGGGTGGTAAATATGTGTCAGCTGTAGGTGCTGGTCTTTGTTATTTAGTTTTGATCTACTTAATCTATGTTCAAGCTAAAGGCAAAAGAGTAAATCCATTTAAGCTTTTAATTCTGCCTGTACTTTTTATAACTGTAGCTTTATGGTTATGTCTGAGAGCCTATGGTGAAGTTATCTTTATGTTAGTTACCTCATGTAACTATCTGTATACCACCACCTTCATTTTGGCATTCCTTTTGCCTTATAGATTTTCAATAAATGAGGATAATTGTAAAAAGTCAGTACCTTTTGCAATTATGATGTTTCTGTTAGGAATCATCGCAGGCTGGTGTAATGAGAACACAGGATTTGCTATCTGTGCTGCTAACTTCCTGTTATGTCTATATCTTTATAAGGTAAAGAAGTTATCTTTCTGGCATATCACAGGTTTTGTTGGTACTTGTATAGGCTTCTTAGTTTTAGTATTGTCTCCTGGTAACAATGCTCGTCTTGAGATGATGGAAACAACTGGTAGCTTTAATTACTTCTCCCATTTAGCAGTGACATTGGATATTTTCTTCTTAACCTTGTTAGAAGAATTACCTTTAATTCTGTCACTTGTTTATTTACTCTTTATTGCTTATAAAAATAAATTCTTTTCAAAAGATAAATTTGCTGAATATAAAAATGATTTTATAGGAGTGCTCTACCTCTTTATCTTTGGATTTGCATCATTGGCAATTATGATTTTTTCTCCTAATTTCCCAGCAAGAACCGCAACTCCATTTACCTGTGCTTTGATTGCTTGTATATCAGGTGTTTACTTTATTTTAAAGAAAGAAGATATAAAGGTAATGCCAAAAACATTGACAGTATCTTTATACACTCTATGCTTTGTCTATATTCTAGTTACAGGTGAGAATGCCTTAGGCGGACTTTTAAAGGTAAAACAGGATATGGTGGAGCGTGATTATGAAATTCAACAGCAATTAGATGCAGGAGTAAAAGATCTGGTGGTAAGTCCTTTGACAGTTGAAACCTCTCGCTATATCTTTGTGGCAGATGTTAGAACCAAGCCAACATTTTTTGCAAACGAGATTTTAAGCCGTTTCTATCATGTTAATTCCATTGTCAGAACCTGCGATTTTGCAAAAACTGTAAAGCACTCTGATCTTATTATCTATCAACATTACGGAGAACCAGTATGCTCAGTGAAGAAGCATTAGTTAAAGCTGTAAAGAGAGCTCTGTTGTCTCAAAGTGATGACGGGATGGTAAAAGAGCTTTTAGTTATCCATGAAAGAGAAAGGCTTTCTCAAAAATTTGATGCAATAAATAAAATTCACGGCAAGAGTGCAACTGATTTGATGGAGGATGACGTTTCATCAAGACATGATTTAGTAAAAAAGAAGCTGGCCTTTAAGGTCAGCTCCACTCGTTTCCCTCTGCCAAAATCACTTAGCAGAGGTCATGTTAGAAAAACTCACAATCGAGGCAATTAGTCCCAACCGTTAGCATCATCCTCAGTTACATCTGAGGATTTGATTTTTGATGAATCTGTCTTCATAGCATTCCATACTCTGTTAGTAATCTTAGTTGTTTTAGCAGGAGTAGGTTGCATAAAGTACATAGTCTTTAATTTCTCATCTGAAAGCATAATACTGTCATTTGACTTAAGCTCTTCAGATAAGTTGTCCATAGCCTCATCAACTGGTAGAACATAACCTAACTCGTCAGAGAGTTTTCTTGCGTTCTCAGGAGTTAATAACCAGTCAAACCATTTCATAGCGTTGTCATAGTTCTTTGCGCCACGAGGTACAGTCCAGCTGTCATACCAGAAGATAGAACCTTCTTTTGGAATTACATATTCAATATCGTATTTGTGTTTACCATGTGCAGCTAAGTGTCTGCCTTGAATAATGTCACCTGAGTAACCAATAGCTGCACAAATCTCGCCTGATGCAAGATCTGTTACATAGCGGTTAGACTGGAAATAAGCTGTGTTAGCTGCCAGATTTGTTAAGATCTTTTTAGCTTCTTCGTAATCTTCAGCTTTCTGAGATAAAGGATCTTTTCTTAAGTAATGCTGAACAGCTGAGATAACCTCAATAGGAGAGTCAATTACAGCAATACCGCATTTTTTGAGCTTGTCAGAATTTTCTTTTTTGAATAGAAAATCCCAGGAATCAATTTTGTAATCTTTGCCAAAGATCTCTTCAATCTTTTGCTTGTTATAGCCTATACCGATGGAGATCTCAATATAAGGGTATGCGTAGTCATTGTTTGGATCTAAAGTTGCCATCTTTTCTAATCTTGCATGGTTTAACTTGACCCAGTTAGGAATTTTTGAATGGTCGATTTTTTGTAATGCACCTGATTTAGCCATTCTTGGTACATAGTAGCTTACGACTACAGCTGCATCAAAGCCGGTATTACCAGCTAATAATCTTGCTTCCTGTAATTCATTTGAATCGTACTCTACATAGCTTGTTTTAAGACCAGTATCTTTTTCAAAGTCAGCTACAGTGTGTTCTCCAATGTTGTAGCTCCAGTTCCAAATATTTACTTTATCGCTGTTTTCAGCCATCGCGCTATTTACAGTACCTAAACATACGGTACTTAAAAGGCACAAAGACAATAGCTTCATTATCATTTAACCTCTTTTAAAGTTTATACGCCGAATTAACGGTCCTATCTCTTAGTAGAACATGCCAAATCACCAGTGTCAAACTTTATACTCAAGAATTCGCCATATTGTCATATTTTCTTTGGTTTTATAAAAATAGACCTTCCTATGATCTTGAAAAGACTGTGAGTAAAAGAGATCACCTACAGTGATTCGGTAATGGTTGTAGAGAAACTCGATGTCTCAAGAATAGATGCAACATGTAATTAAATTGAGATATTACAGTCTTACAAGGCTCCTTTAGATGGTATCGTTTACGCTTAAAGAATTCATTACCTCAAAAACATCATTTAGATAGTTATTCATTTACTTATCAAAATCTGAGATTTAGGATTTGCTCTTCTAGGTCACCTCAGCTCCTATTCAAGAACTTTCAGAGGTGTCTTATTAGGCTGTGCAATGCAGCCTCTCTTTTCTCCTTTATATCGTCAAGTCTCAAATTTACCTAACCTTACACTTTTCGTGATGTTTTGCTTTATTTTGAGTATTTTGATCAAAATTATAAAATTTTTAAAATAAATATATATAAAATGATGCATATTATTAAATATTACGTAATTATCTTCTAAATATTAAGGTTATAGATGTGTTAATGTCATTTTCTGTTGAAAATTTTAGATCAATTTGTAAAGAACAGAAGTTATCTTTTGTATCTGATAAGGCAACAGAATTAGAGAATAATGCATGTTCAATTACAAATAACAATAAAATTAGATTACTTAAATCATGTGTCATTTATGGAGCAAATGCTAGCGGAAAGTCCAATTTGTTAAAAGCTCTTGCTACCATGAAAAATATTATTACTTCAAATAGAGAGGTAAATTCAGAACTACCTGTAGTCCCTTTTTTATTAGATCCAGCTACTAAGAATGCGCCTAGCCTATTTGAAGTTAATATTAGTATTGCTGGTGACAGGTTTCAGTATGGTTTTTCTTGCACTAAAGAAAAAATTATTAATGAGTGGTTATATGTATATCCACATTTGACTGGTAAACGTAGAACATGGTTTGAAAGATTATATGATCAAGGTTCTAAAAACTACGACTGGAATGTTACAAATAACATTAAAGGAACAAAGAGCGTTTGGGTTGAAACTACGAGAGAGAATGTTTTATTTTTGTCAAATGCTGTATCTTTAAATTGTGTATCATTAAAGCCTTTGTTTGATTTCTTCAGCACTGGAATCGCTATTGTTTTAAGCACGGATTTTATTCCATTAACATTCACTACGGATATGGCTTTACACAATAATAAAGAGGAGATCCTTAATTTTTTAAAAGCTGCTGATTTAAAAATTACTGATTTTAAAATAAAAAAAGAAAAAGTTGATTACCAAAATATCAAAGGGCTATTGCCAGAGCAGATAAGAGAATCAATTGAAAAAAATCCTGATAGTTTAATGTCAATGAATATAAAAACGATTCATTCTGATAAGATTGGAAATCAAATAGAATTTGATTTAGAAAGAGATGAGTCTGATGGTACAAAAAAGTTATTTAAATTTACAGGACCTTTTATAGATGTATTAAAAAAAGGAAGAGTTCTTGTGGTTGACGATTTAAACATAAGTTTGCATCCTTTTTTAATGAAGTTTTTAGTTGAACTTTTTCACAATGAAAACACTAATCCAAAGTGTGCTCAATTGCTAGTGACAACTCATGAAACATCAATCATGACTCAAGATATTTTTAGACGAGATCAGATCTGGTTTACAAAATTAAACAGTTGCCAAATGACAGAATTATTTCCTTTGACAGACTTTAAACCATTAAAGGGAAGTTCAAAAGAAAGATTAGAAGTTAAATATTTTAAAGGTAAGTATGGGGCATTGCCTTATATTGATGTTTTCAGTTTGAACAAATTTTGAATGAGTATTTCAGTGTAAAATAGCCCAAAACACGCAACTTTATCTATTTAAAAGGTTAAATGATGAGTAACAGTAATAAATTTAACTCTTTTCGTAGAACACGTGTTAGTTCTGAAACTAGAAAATCATCAGTAAAAAATGAGTTAAAAAATGTTTTAATTGTCTGTGAAGGAAAAGTTACTGAACCTGCTTATTTAAAACTGCTTATTTAAATGAAATTTTGAAACACTATAGGCTTATCAATAATGTAAAAGTTGTATCATCTAATAAGGGATCGTCGCCAGAAAATGTTCTAGAGTGAGCTAAGTCGTTTATCAAAAAAGATGGTTATGACCAAGCATTTTGTGTATTTGATAAAGATAAACACTCAACATATAGCAGTGTTGTCAATAACATTAAGAATATAAGAAACATCTCTTCCATTAATTCTGTGCCCTGTTTTGAGTACTGGTTATTACTTCACTTTAAATATACAACTTCTGCCTGTTATACAAATAGTGATCCTGTTAAATACGTGATTGGTTGTTTAAAAAGATTTGACCCATCATATTGTAAAAGTAGTAAACAGGATTTTTCTAAATATATAAAAATGGTTTCTATTGCTGTAGAACATGCTATACAGTCATTAATAGATGCAAGCAACAACGGAACAGATGATCCATCGACTCATATGCATGAATTAATCTTGTTTCTGCAAAAACTATCAAAAGAAGTTAATGATTGAATAGATTGAAGTTCGTTGAAATCTTGAATCTTTGTCAAAACTATCTATTTCATATTCTGTATAATTTCCATAAAGCCTTTTTCAATAAACTTAAGCTAATCAGATAAGCGTACATAGGTAAGAATAATTTTATGGAAAATTTTCAATACTGTTTACCTACAAAATACATCTTCGGTCAAGGTGTTAGTTCTAAAGTAGGTCAGACTATCTCATCACTTGGATATAAAAAAGTTTTAATTGTCTATGGAGGAGGATCGGCTGTTCGCTCTGGTCTTATCTCATCAATTAAAGATCAATTGGCATCATTTTCTATTGGTTACACCTTGTTAGGTGGAGTAAAGCCAAATCCAAGAGCAGATCTAGTATATGAAGGTATTGAAATAGCAAGAAAGGAAAAAGTAGATTTCATTTTGCCTGTAGGTGGTGGTTCAGTAATAGATACAGCTAAAGCTATTTCATTAGGAGTAGCTGACAGTGAGCAAGGTGATTTTTTTGATTTTTATCTTAAAAAGAGAAAGCCCGTGTCCTCTTTAAAAGTTGGCGCTGTGCTTACCATTCCTGCAGCTGGCTCTGAAAGTTCAACCTCATCTGTAATTCAAAAGACAATAGGCGGTCATATAATTAAATGCGGATGCTCAAGTGAACTGAACAGACCTTTGTTTGCCATATTAGATCCTGAACTTACCTATACTGTAAGTAAATACCAGACAGCTTGTGGTATAACCGATATGATGGCTCATATCATGGAAAGATACTTTACAAATTCAGAGTGTGTTGATGTTACAGATAACATTTGTGAAGGTTTATTGAGGGCTATCATTAAGAATGCTCAGACAGTAATGGAAGATCCTCGTAACTACAACGCAAGAGCAAATATTATGTGGGCAGGCTCTTTAGCTCATAACAATATCTGCGGTGTTGATAGAGAACAGGATTGGGCAACTCATCACTTAGAACATCAGTTATCAGCTTTATATGATGTAGCTCATGGTGCAGGACTTGCGGTAATGTTTCCTGCCTGGATGGAGTATGTCTTAAAGCATGACGTCATGAGATTTGCCCGTTTTGCTTCAAACGTCTTTAATGTTGCATTTGACTTTGACGACCCTTCAGTTACAGCAAGTGCCGGTATTGATGCATTAAGATGTTTCTTTAAATCAATAGGAATGCCTTTGTCATTTAAAGAAATTGGAGCTAAAACTGAAGACATTCCTTTGCTTTTGAGTATGCTCGGTGTAGATGAGCAAAACAATAGTGAAGGTAAGTTTGTTGTTTTATATAAGAGCGATTGTGAAAAGATTTACTCTATTGCAGCAAACTATAGTGAACATAAGATAAATGAACAGTAGATATATTGGCTCTTTTGGTGCACAGTGTCTTTATTAGTGCTCACTTTGCGCAAATTGTATATCGTGATACCTTACACCATTAAGAGTCAATATCTTATAAAAAGATAAGCTAAAACAAAATAAAAGCTAGGAAAATAAAATGTTACAAAGACATAGATATCTTGAGTTGCTCTCAAGAGAGTATGACAACCGTTATGCGGTTTATACCAAGCTGATTAACCTCAATACTGTTTTATCTATGCCAAAAGGCACAGAGCATTTTATTTCTGATATTCATGGCGAATATGAAGCTTTTAAACATATCTTAAATAACGCCTCAGGCGTTATCAAAGAAAAGGTGAGATTAGTCTTTACTGATTACACTAAAGAGCAAATAGATGAGCTATGCACTTTCATTTACTATCCAAATGAATGTCTTTTAAACAAAGAAAAGGACGGTAGCACTGATTTAAACTCTTTTTATACCAAGACCATACTAGATTTAATTGCACTATCAAATTACCTCTCCTCAAAATACTCACGTTCTAAGGTAAGAAAAGCAATTGATGGTGACTTTTCATACATCATAGATGAGTTAATGCATGCTAAATCAGATGATCAAAACTCAAGAATGGCTTACCACCGTTCTATTTTAGAGGCGATTATCAAAACTGGCTCTGCTAAATATTTCATTTTAGAACTGTGTAAACTTATCAAAAGATTAGCTGTCGACAGACTGCATGTCTTAGGCGATATCTTTGACAGAGGTCCTCACCCAGATAAGTGCATGGATCTTTTAATGAAATATCATGATCTTGATCTGCAATGGGGGAATCATGATGTACTCTGGATTGGTGCCTGTTGTGGTTCTGCTTTGTGTGCTGTGAATGTACTTTGTAACAACATCCGCTATAAGAACTTTAAAATGCTTGAGAATGGCTATGGTATTTCTTTAAGAAAACTTGCCATGTTTGCAAATTCTACTTATAAAAATGAAAAGGACTTTCCGGCAGACCATAAAGCCGTAGCTGTTTTGGCTGTAAAACTCATCGGTCAGTTAGTAAAAAGACATCCTGAGTATGAATTAGATGACAGATTAGTGTTAGATGGTCTTGATCTTAAAAATGGTTCGGTTACTTTAACTGACGGTATGACTTATAAGTTAAAGACAACTGATCTGCCAACTGTAGATAAAGCTCATCCTTATGTATTAACTAAAGCTGAACAGGAAGTTGTAGATGATTTGGTAGCGTCATTTACAGGTTCAGTAAGACTTAATAACCATGTAAAGTTTCTGTATTCTAAAGGTACCATGTATCAGTGCTTTAATGGCAATTTGCTCTACCATGGATGTATCCCATTAGATGAGGATGGCTCCTTTAAAAAGATTAAATGTGACGGTAATGAACTGTCAGGTCGTGATTACCTGGATTTTTGCCAAAAGAAAATTCGCGAAGCTTATACCTTTCGAGATCAAGAGCATTTAGATTTCTTGTGGTACATGTGGACAGGTCCATTATCACCACTTTCAGGTCGCAGAATGAAACTCTTTGAAAGGCTGTTTGTACAAGATGAGTCAACTTGGCATGAGCCTAGAAATCCGTACTACACCTATTATTACGAAGAGAAAACCTGTAATCAAATCTTAAGAGAGTTTTCTTTAGATCCGAATAATGGCCATATCATCAATGGCCACACTCCTATCATGGTAAAGGACGGAGAAACTCCTGTAAGAGCAGGAGGAAAACTTTTAGTTATAGATGGAGGCTTTTGCAAAGCATATCAGGCTAAAACAGGTATTGCAGGCTATACCTTAATCTATAGCTCACACTATTTGCATTTAAAGGCTCATACTCCTTTTACTACCATCAAAGATGCTATTGCTAATAACAGTGATATTGCGGACTTGCAGGTAATTTCTGTTGAAGATTTTAAACAAAGAAAGATAGTTATAGATACAGATCTTGGACAGGGGATAAAAGAGCTTATCACAGATCTTGAAGATCTTTTAGAGATGTATAAGCAAGGTCTGTTAAGAGAAAAATTGACCGATGAAAAGGGTAATCCTTTTATCTAGATTTTATCTGTGAACCCCATAGAGTCTATTTAAGAAATAATATAGTTCATTTAAAAACGTTAGGTACTCAATTTAAATAACGTTACGATAGTTTACAAAGATCACAAAAATAGCCACGTGAATTTTGAATTTAGGTTTAAACATGAATTTTTTAATTTAAAATTTACAAAAATTTGAGGTTAATTAACCTTTGTAAAAAAATCTTTATAACTAGGATTGCTTCAAGAGTTTACTAGGTTAATTAACTAAGTTTAATAATCATAATTATTTAAATTCTTTCTAACTCCTTGTAATAAAGCCATTTCTGAATTAAATCGGTATTTTTTTGCAAAAACATTACATCCGTTCACTAGGAAAAAAAGGATCTTATCTATATAATCATCATGCTTGAAAAAGCGATTATGTTTCAGTTAAAAAAGAACAGAAACGTTTACGACAGATAAAAAAATCTGTTTGAACTTAATTAGGAGTAATCATGAAAGAACAGTGGCGCGGTTTTACCGGCTCTCATTGGGTTGATGACGTTAACGTTAGAGACTTCATTCAGCACAATTACACACCTTATGATGGTGATGAGTCATTCTTAGCAGGTCCTACAAAAGCTACAGATAAGTTATGGGGCGAGTTACAGCAGTTACAGCATGAAGAACGCGCAAAGGGCGGTGTTCTTGATATGGAAACTGAAGTAGTTTCAGGCATTACTGCTTATGGTCCAGGTTACATCAGTGCTGATAGCAAGGATCTTGAGAAGGTTGTAGGTTTACAGACTGATAAGCCTTTAAAGCGTGCTTTCATGCCATACGGCGGTATCAAGATGGCTGAAGAGGCTTGCACCACCTATGGTTATACCCCTAACCCTAAATTCCACAAGATTTTCAATGAGTATCACAAGACTCATAATCAGGCAGTATATGATGCATATACTCCTGAAATGAGACTTGCTCGTAAGAACAAGATCATCACTGGTCTTCCAGATACCTATGGTCGTGGCCGTATCGTTGGTGACTACCGTCGTGTAGCTCTATACGGTATTGATTTCTTAGTAGCACAGAAGAAAGCTGACTTAGCAAACTGCGGTTGCGGTACCATGACTGATGACATCATTCGTCAGCGTGAAGAGTTAGCAGATCAGATCAAAGCTTTAAATGCTATGAAGGTTATGGCAGAGAGCTATGGCTTTGATATTTCACAGCCAGCAAACAACGCTCGCGAAGCTGTTCAGTGGTTATACTTTGGTTACTTAGCTGCTATCAAGACTCAGAACGGTGCTGCTATGTCAGTAGGTCGTGTATCTACCTTCCTGGATATTTATATTGACCGTGACTTAAAAGAAGGCACCCTAACTGAGGAAGAGGCTCAGGAGTTAATCGACCACTTAGTTATGAAGTTACGTATGGTTAAGTTCGCACGTATTCCTTCATACAACCAGTTATTCTCAGGTGACCCTGTTTGGGCAACTCTAGAGGTTGCAGGTTTCGGCATGGATGGCCGTCACATGGTAACTAAGAACGATTACCGTTTCTTACACACCTTAGAAAACATGGGTCCATCACCAGAGCCTAACTTAACAGTTCTATACACTGAGAAGTTACCATTAAACTTCAGAAAGTATGCTGCTAAGATTTCTGTTGATACCTCATCAATCCAGTATGAGAACGATGATGTAATGCGTCCTGTATGGGGCGACGATTACTCAATCTGCTGCTGCGTATCTGCAACACAGACTGGTAAGGAAATGCAGTTCTTCGGTGCTCGTGCAAACTTGGCTAAGGCTCTTCTATACGCAATGAACGGCGGTATTGATTGCAAGACCGGTATGCAGGTTGGCCCAAGATTACCTAAGATCACCTCAGAGTACTTAAACTACGACGAGTTAATGGCAAACTACGATATCGTTCTAGAGTGGTTAGCTGATCTGTACGTTAATGTATTGAACTTAATTCAGTACATGCACGACAGATACTACTACGAAGCAGCAGAAATGGCTTTAATCGATACTGATGTACGTCGTACATTCGCAACTGGTATTGCAGGCTTCTCACACGTAGTTGACTCATTATCAGCAGTTAAGTACGCAAAGGTAAAGCCAATCCGCAACGAGAACGGCATTGCTGTTGACTTCGAGGTTGAAGGTGACTTCCCTCGTTACGGTAATGATGATGATCGTGCTGATAAGATTGCAGTATGGTTATTAAGAACCTTCTTAACCAAGTTAAAGAAGCGCCATACCTATCGTAACTCAGAGGCTACAACCTCTATTCTTACCATTACTTCTAACGTTGTATACGGTAAGGCTACAGGTTCATTACCTGATGGCAGAAAGGCAGGCGAGCCTTTATCTCCTGGTGCAAACCCATCATACGGTGCAGAGAAGTCTGGTTTATTAGCATCTCTAAACTCAGTTGCAAAACTACCTTACGAGTATGCTTTAGACGGTATTTCAAACACCCAAACCATCAGCCCAGATGCATTAGGTCACTCAGAGGACGAGCGTGTTAAGAACTTAGTTCAGGTAATGGACGGTTACTTTAACCAGGGCGCACACCACTTGAATGTTAATGTATTCGGTACCGAGAAGTTAATCGATGCTATGGAACACCCAGAGAAGCCTGAGTACGCAAACTTCACAATCCGTGTATCAGGTTACGCTGTTAAGTTCATCGATTTAACTCGTGAGCAGCAGTTAGATGTAATTTCTAGAACTTGCCACAAGGCAATGTAATTTAGAAAAATTACACTATAATCTGTATAAAGAGGGCGCCTTTTGGCGCCCTTTGTCTGAATAAGATAGAATTACTTATAACGATTCAGAGCATCAAGTATCTATCAGAAACTAGAATTTATAGGACACATGTAATGACTCAAGGTTATATCCACTCTTTTGAAACTTTCGGATCTGTAGACGGACCTGGTGTTCGTTTCGTGGTCTTTATGCAAGGTTGCCCAATGCGTTGCCTTTATTGTCATAATCCAGATACTTGGAAAATGAAAACAGGGGAGACTTACGATGTTGATACTGTAGTCAATAAGGCCATGCGTTATAAAAACTACTGGGGCAAAGATGGCGGCGTTACAGTAAGCGGTGGCGAAGCATTAGTTCAAATTGAATTTGTAACTGAATTATTTAAAAAGTTCAAGGAACTTGGTGTAAACACCTGTCTTGATACTTCAGCAGGTCCTTATAGAGATACTGATGAGTATAAGCAAAAGTTCGATGAGCTTATGAAATACACAGATCTTGTGTTATTAGATATTAAACATTCTGACAGTGCTGAACACAAAAAACTAACAGGTATCGGCAATGAGAACATCCTGTCTTGCGCTCATCATTTAGATGAACTGCATATACCAGTATGGATAAGACATGTTTTGGTTCCAGGCATTACTGATAACAATGAACAGTTACAGAATGTAAGAAAGATCATTGATTCTTTATCAAATGTCAAAAAAGTTGAAGTACTGCCTTATCATTCATTAGGTGTACATAAATATGAAGCTCTAGGTATTGATTACAAGCTCAAAAATACTCCAATGCCTGATAAATCATCAGTTGAAATAGCTTGTAAGATTTTAGGTGCACATCAAGACTAAGCTAAACTGAATAGTTGCACACAGAGATCCCTTATTTTGAAATGTTTGCATCAACATAGCTTATACAGATGCAAACATTGCTTCATGCAAATCTAACTTATTTACTCATCTTCTTTAAGAATAGATGCTTTTGCTTTCTATTTGAAAAGATTCTTTTACTTCAGCTTTTTACGCTAACAGCGCAGTTCTTTCCTGCAAAGGCAATTACTAAGCATAGATACTTTGAATCATTCTGTTTCCAATAAAAGGTTCAGCGTAATTCTTCCCTTCAATTTGAGACAGTGCTATTTCACTTAAGGTTGCTATATCCGAACCTGTATGCTCTACTTTAATCTCTATGATTACAGCTTTGGTATTGCGCTCTGCTTTAAAGGTAATATCAGGATAACCGTTGCCTGATTCATAGTTAAAATGGTAATCAGTGATGAGATTTTCACAACAGGTAAAATTCCATTTAAAAAGCCATGATAGTAGTTCTATAAAGGAGCTTTGGTTGCTGTATCTCGTATTGAGACATATTTTTGTAGCATGTCAAAGAAGATGTCATAAGTTTCTTTTTGATTGCCACAAGACAAAGCATCAACAAGCTTATTATGCAGGTTATGCTTTATAAATTCAGAGCCAAATTTTGACTGAAAGATCTTGATAAGATAGTCACGTATCTCAAGATTAGGAAGTTTTGCACAAATATTATTGTATCTTATACTGCTATCATCTAAGGCGTCAGTTGCATTCCAATCTACTGTTAAATATCCTTTGTGTAGTAACAGAGACCAAAAGTCGTCAAAGCTATTCTCTGATAAAATGTCATAGTTCATGGAATCGTTTAATTGAAAGGTAGCAGACTTACCATTAATTAAGATCTGAATGATATTTGTTGCATAACCAGACAAATTATCTAGTTTTTCTTTTAACTCTTTATCTTTATTAGAAACAAGATCACACCAGTAGGTATCTGTTTTAATTTCTGAAGCTATGCCTTTTCGCTTTTGTTCAAAATTGTTTTTTACAAAGTTAACAACATCTACAGGATTAAAGATTTCTTTGTCGTAGAATTTGTAACCACCGTAGTACTCTTTTACTATTGGAAAACAATATTCAAGATCATAGTCTTTTAAGAACTTTAAGGTCTCATCTTCAGTAAAACCAAACATGCCAGTGTACTTTATTTTATTAAAGATTATAAAGTATTTAATATATATTTATTAAATGCTATATTTATTTTTTTGATATGAACAACTGCCTATTTACTTGCTAAATAAGTAGTTGTTAAAAGTTAAGTGCTAGGGCACAGTAGCATTAAAACAGTTCTGCTTTTTACTTTAATCTTTTCACCTGCGTGATACCTGGTACTCATATAGAATGGAGTTACGTCTTTACCAGGTCCTAGAGATGTATTGATGAACTGGTACCAGCTCTTATCAAGGTGACCTGGAACGCATGGTATTTCGATGGTCAAATCTTCCCAAAAGGCATTAACAAAGATGTAGGCATACATCTCTTGTTTACTGTAGTAGTATAAAAAGCCAATTGAGTGAGACATATCAGACCAATCGGGCTGGAATGGTTTTATACCATGCCACTGGATCTTGGCATTAGTGAGCAATTTGTCTAATTTATGGTGAGGTGTATCATTTACATGCTTAATTTTACCGATTCTGGAAAGACCAATTAGTGTCTTGGTAAAATCAAACATCTCACGCTGTTGCTCATTAAGATCCCAGTTTAAATAGCTAAGCTTATTGTCCTGGCAATAGGCATTGTTATTACCATTTTGAGAGCGCAGTACTTCATCTCCCATACAGATCATTGGAGTACCCAGTGAGAGCATGGTAATTGCCATGAAGTTTTTCACCTGACGAAGTCTTAATTCATTTAAATGAACATCATCGGTAGGGCCCTCAAAGCCGTAGTTTGCTGAATAGTTGTTATCATTACCATCACGGTTATGTTCTCCATTAGCAAGATTATGCTTGTGTGAATAGCAAACCAAATCGTACAAGGTAAAGCCATCATGACAGGTGATAAAGTTAACAGACTTTTGAGCATCAACCATATGCTCGTTGTAAATATCAGGAGAACCTAAAAGTCTTAAAACAAACTTTTTGACCATACCAGGATCTGCTCTCATGAAGCTTCTGACATCATCTCTGAACTGTCCGTTCCACTCTCTCCATTTAGACCCTGAAATAGCACCTAACTGATACAGACCGCCTGCATCCCATGGCTCTGCAATTAACTTGGCCTCAGCAAGTCGTCTGTTTGCATCAATAGACAACAAGGTTGTGTTGTCGTTCATTGGGGCGCCAAATTTGTCACGGGTTAGAATAGAAGCTAAATCAAATCTAAATCCATCAACATGCATCTTCTCATGCCAGAAGACAAGTGAGTCAATAATCAGGTTTCTTACAACAGGCTGGTTAGCATTTAAAGAGTTGCCACATCCAGAGTAGTTCTGATAATAGCCATCTTTAATGATGTAGTAGCCATCCTTATCAAAACCTTTAAAACAGTAACTAGGACCGTTCTCATCACCTTCAGAGGTGTGGTTGTAAACCACATCTAGGATAACCTCGATGCCGTTTCTGTGAAGGGCTTTGACCATGTCACGGAACTCTTTTACAGGTCCTTCAATACTTTTATCGGAACTGTAGCCTTCGTGTACTGAGAAAAATGCCATAGGACTGTAGCCCCAATAGTTATCCATATTAGGTCTAGCATCCTTTTCATCGAACTGATATACAGGCATGAGCTCTACTGCTGTGATACCTAGCTCTACAAGATATGGGATCTTTTCAATAAGACCTTTGTAGGTGCCTCTTAGTTCATCTGAAAGACCTGAACTTTTATCAGCCGTAAATCCTTTTACATGCATCTCATAGATGATGGTGTTCTCAAGTGAATGGTGAGGAAAAGTATCAATACCCCAATCGTACTCGTCCACATTGATGACAGCACTCTTAGGTGCATATTTAAAAGCAAGCTTCTCGTCTTTAGGTAAGAATCTTTTGTAATCATTAGGGAAGAGTACTCTTTTTCCATATGGGTCAATTAAGATCTTGTTAATCTCTTCTGCCTGAGATTGTGCCTGTGGACTGTCTACAGTTTTTGTTACTCTATAAGCATAGATTTGACCAGCACCTATATTGTGAACAAATACATGCCAAAAGTAGGTGGATTTAAAAACTGTAGAGGACAGATGTACTACATAAGGGGAATCGTCATCTACTGCATCGAACAGTAAAAGATCAATTTCGGCTGCATCTGGTGCCCAAACGGCGAAATTTACACCATCTTTTTCAATAGTTGCACCTAAATGTCTGCAGTGACCTTGTGAAATAATATAATTCTTGTTGCTCACGTATACCGATCCTTGATAAAAATTGGTTTATATCTTTGTTCATATTCTGAATATAGATTGAGCTTAGTTGAAATTAAGTTCAGTTTAATAAAATGAACTCTCTAATCTTATTCACTTTTTTATTTTGTGCTCATACGCACTTACACAATTGTTGTACTCAATTGTAGCAATCCTGCTTTGAAAACTCTTACAGCTTATTCATCTTTCTGTGATGAAATTCATCAATAATGCTTTACTTCTAAATTTAAAGCACCGGTGTAAAACATAATTAAAATAAACTAAACAATAAAATCTATCTCAATGTTCATTTTTAGGGCGTAGTTAATCATTATGACCTAAATTATGTTATTTTTGACGGTATGCAAAACAACTATGGATGCAACTGATTTTGCAAAAGTTCTCTTTTACGAGGATCACCATTTTGTTTACCAAAGATGTAAATTGATTAGCAAATTGAGTATGCACAACACAATTCTTCATTGGAGTTTATAGTATGGCAGATTTAAACTACATTGCAGCAGGTCGAATCAACACCACACCTCTCGATCTTAATGGCAATCTTGATAAAATTCTCAAACAATGTGCACAAGCTGTAAAAAAAGGTATCTCTATTATAGCTTTTCCAGAACTTGCAATTTCTGGTTACAACTGTGGTGATCTGTTCTGGCATAGTGAGTTAACTAAAGGTGCACAGCATGCTTTGTTAAATTTAAAGTACTCACTGCCTGAGGGGATAGTTGTAGGTGTAGGTCTTCCTTTAACCGGCTCTGATAATAAGACTTATGATGCTTATGTTCTATTAAAGAAAAGCAAGATCATAGGTGTAAGTGTTTTACACTCATGCTATAACAGCTGTGACTCAAGAGTTCGATTCTTTAGAACTCCTTGTGTAGAAGGTTTATCTTTTAATATAGGTTCTGAGATCTTTACCCCTGCAAACACTTTTGAGGTTAAACTTAATGTTTCTTCAAAACAGACAGTAACCAAGAGCGTTGGTATTTACTTTAATGAAGGTGATTTAGCTTATCTTGATAAGGTAGAGCTTTTAATCTGTCCTGAGGCCAAGCGTTTTGAACTTTTTGATGACAAAAAGCGTGTTGTAGATGCTGTAGCCTTATCTTCAAATCTAAAATGTACCGTTGTAACAACTAACTTATTAGGCTGTGAAAGCGGTTCTGATATCTTTGATGGTCTGTCAATTATTGCTGATGACGGTAAGTTAGTCTCACAGAGTAACTATCTGTCATTTAAGCGAGCTGATTTTGTAACAGCATCATCAGGTATCAGTGAGTTCTTAAATGAGTATGACACTATTGTTAGAGCTGTAGCATTAGGTCAGTTTGACTGGATGTTAAAGACCCGTTCTCATGGTTTTGCTCTATCTATGTCAGGTGGTGCTGATTCAGGTCTTTGTGCAACTTGTGTCTGCTATGGTCAGTTAGCAGCACTACAAGAGTTAGGCTATGACGAGTATAAAGAGCTTTTATCTGCATTAAAGTTTGAGGTACCTGCTTTTACAGGTGATAAACAGTCATATGTAAAAGAAAAGATCATGCCTCAGGTCTTAACCACTGTATATCAAGGCTCAGCTGTATCTGGCTCTGTAACTAGAACCGCAGCTTCAAAAGTTGCTCATAACATCGGAGCAACTCATTATGAGTGGTCAATTGCAAAGTTAGTTGAAGATTATGTTGCTATCATCAATGGAACAACGCCTGATGATAAGCTTAACTGGGATCGTGACGATTTGACATTACAGAACATTCAGGCTCGTTCCCGTGCACCTGGTATCTGGATGATCGCAAACCGTTATAACAAGCTTTTAATGTCAACCTGTAATGCTTCAGAGGATGCTGTAGGTTATTGCACTATGGATGGAGATACAGCAGGTGGTCTATCTCCAATTGGTGATATTTCTAAGAGCAGAATTCTAAAAATCAATCAGCATATAGCTGATGATGGTATTGAGATTGTAAAAGGAGGCTTGAAACTTGATGTGCCTGATATGTCATACATTTCAGCTCAGGCTCCAACTGCTGAATTAAAGCCAGGTCAGACTGATGAGCGTGACTTAATGCCTTATGTGATTTTAGATAGAATTCACGTTTTACATCAAGAAGAGCTATTCACTCCACAGAGAATTTTAGATACTTTAGCAGAAGAGTATCAGAATTTCTCACGTGATGATCTAAAGCTGTTTGTAACTCGTTACTTTACAAGACTTGCTGTAAATCAGTGGAAGAGAGAAAGGGGCGCTACCACTTTTCATATTGAGAAGACTGATTTAAATGCAAAATCAGGCTTTATTTTCCCATTACTAAATGATGGTTTCAGATCATTGCTTGAAGATCTTAAATAACGTTTAGTACTAAAAAGTCTTAGATGCGCCTAACTTAACGAGTTTTTATTTCAATCAGTTAGGCGTCTTGGAACTTAAGGTCAATTTCAAGAGACCTGAATATGTAATATTGTTTTGTTTTACAATATTAAATTGTTGTCAATTATGATTGTTGTCTGCAATATGCATCTTTCTAAAGCTTTTTGCTAATTGATTTCTTAAATAGTGAAAAGAGATTATTGATGTCCCATTTATTTTGTTCTGCTTCCAAAATTTTTCTCAATGAATAATCAATAAGGTTTAACCATTTTCTTTCATGTACTTAAAAGAAAGAGATAAAAAAGTTATAATAAAAGGTTACAAGCGTATATGTTAAAAGGTAACTAATGAACAAAAAACACCCAGCTCAAAGACTTGATGTGATCATAGAGCAAGGATCACTATCTCCATTAGCAGGATTGAAGAAATTCTGGCCATTTTTAAAACCATATATCTTTTTAACCATATTAGGTGTTTTGCTTACTATCCCCGTAGGTGGCTTAGATGCAGCTGTTGCATCGTTCTTAAAGCCATTTATGGATAACGTAATGGTGGATAAAAATACTGAATTTGCTTTAAAGGTTCCTTTTATTATTATTGGATTTACCTTAGTGCAAGGTATCTGTATTTATACCTCAAATATCGTTAATACCTATGTAGGTGCAAGAATTTCAACTGATTTGAAATTAGCTTTATATAAGAAGTTATTAGTTAGTGAATCTGTTTTCTTTGATAAGAATACCTCAGGTATTGTTCTTTTAAGATTCTGTAATGATGCAGATTCTGCTACTACAGGTCTTATTACTAACGTAAAACTCTTCTTATCGAAGTTCTGGTCCTCATTAGGGTTATTGGCGGTTCTGCTTTGGAACTCATGGCAATTGTCTTTCATTGCCTTAGGTGTACTGATTTTGTTGGTGATCCCAATGAAGATTGCCAGAAAGAAGGTTATGAAGATCATGTCTAAGAATGTTGAGGCTCAGACAAAGATCAACACTACCTATGTAGAAACCTATTCTGGTATCAAGATCATCAAATCCTTTAACCTTATCAAGACTATGTATGAGAAGTTTCATAGAGAAGCTGAGGATATCTTTAAATTCTCTATGAAGATGACAAGAGATACCAACTGGTTATCTCCTGCTATGCATTTAGTTACAGCATGCGGTGTAGCAGGTGTGCTTTACTATGGTATGTATTTAATTACCACAGGTGTAATCACCTCAGGTACTTTCGTAGCATTCTTGGCTGCTCTAATCATGCTCTATACTCCAATTAAGAGTATTGGTAATAACTATGTAGGTTTACAGACAGCTTTATTAGCATTAGAGCGTATCTATGTTATCTTAGATACACCTTCATTTGAAGCAAATGATGGAGAGGGTAAAAAAGAACTTAAAGCTATATCAAAAGAGATTAAGTTTAACCATGTAAACTTCTCCTATGACGGTCAGAGAATGATCTTAAAGGATGTGAACTTATCAGTTCCGGTAGGTAAGAAAGTTGCTTTAGTAGGTAACTCTGGCGGTGGTAAGTCAACAGTATGCTCTTTGATCCCAAGATTATATGAATTAGATTCAGGCAACATCACAATTGACGGAACTGATATTACAGAATTTACCTTATCATCTTTAAGAGACAAGATCTCTATGGTGTTCCAGGACAACTTCCTCTTTGATGGTACAGTAAGACAAAACTTAATGTATGGTAAAGCTGATGCTACCGATGAGGAGATTAACCGTGCTATCAAGAGTGCATATCTTGATGAGTTTGTACAGAAATTGCCAAAAGGTATTGATACTTTAATCGGTGAACGTGGTTTACTTTTATCTGGTGGTCAAAAGCAGCGTTTAGCTATTGCAAGAGCAATTTTAAAAAATGCGCCAATCGTAATCTTAGATGAGGCTACCTCTGCTCTTGATAATAAGTCAGAGAAAGTGGTTCAAAGAGCATTAGATAAGCTTATGGAAGGCAGAACTACCATAGTGATTGCTCACAGACTTTCAACTGTTATGGATGCCGATAAGATCTTAGTTATCAATGACGGTCATGTTGTTGAAGAGGGGACACACAATGATCTGTTAGAAAAGAATGGCTCTTATGCAGTACTATATAGATCACAATTTTCTAAATCTCATCATGATAATCATAATTCTGATAACGAAGAAACAGTTGATAAAGTTACAATTGATCAAATTAATGATAAAGATTAAATTATAAACGATAGTACAAATATTTCTGTAAAAGTTATAAACAGAAATGTGTAATTTTAATGCAATACTTAACAGAGTTTTATTAGTAACTATAGATTTTGTTATAAGTAATAACTCTGTTTTTATTTGTCTTTTGACTGATTAAAGAGCATTTGTAAATTAATTACTTATAATTTAATTAAATTTACATAATTAGTTAGCCTTACCATAATGAAAATGGCAAAGATGGTAGTGTGAAGAGTAGGTTTTATCAATACAATGAATAAAGATAGTTCTGATAAGATTATAAGAAATGTTCTTGCTTTGTCAGGAAGTTTTGTTGCTTTTGCATCTCTATATCTAGCTTATTCATTATATTTTGGCTTTGCTCTTACAACAGTTAAGTTTTATTCTTTTAGACTTTACCTTTTTATCTTCATATTTGAGTACTTGTTCTCAACTGCATTTACTGGAGTGAACAGAAGTTTTATTTTTAGAGGTATTTTTAAAGAATCTGTTGCTGTATTGCAGTTGACATGTTTTTTAATTTCTCTTTTAGTTTTAATACTTTTCTTACTACACAGTTTAGGTGATTCTAAACGTCTTGTTATTGGATATTTTGGCGTTATCTTTTTGGTATTGGAATTTAGTTCACGATTATTGATTAAATTCGTATTAGTAAGACTTTATAAAAACTCTAAGTTTTCTAACAAAATTCTCGTAATAACAGACAATGACTGTAGAAATACTATCAAAGGTTTATTAAAAAATTTTGATTGGAGACGTGAAATTTGTGGTATTTCAGTTCCTCAAACCTTTAAACAAAATAAAAAAATCTACGGTATAGATGTCGTTTGCTCATATCAAACTCTATTAGATTACATTGCTCATAATAATGTTGATGAACTCTTTGTTACCGTCAATCTTGATGATAATGAAGAACTGAAGAATGTCCTATCTCAAGCCGAGGAAATGGGAATTAGAGTTAATATAAAGATTAATCTTGAAGTATTTGACTACTTACCTCAGTCTTTTATTATTGTAAGTAAATTTGGTAATCTGCACTGTATTTCTGTTAGTCGTATGTTTGTTTCACATCAAAAAGCTATTGCAAAACGCTTATTAGATTATACAGGCGGTATTGTAGGATTCATCATCTTTTGCGTTGCATATTTAGTACTAGCTCCGATTATAAAACTTGACTCTAAAGGTCCAGTACTCTTCTCTCAGGACAGAGTAGGTAGAAATGGAAGGATCTTTAAATGTTATAAGTTCAGATCAATGAGAAGTGATGCTGAAGAAATAAAAAAATCATTGATGTCTCAAAATGAAATGAATGGTTTGATGTTCAAGATGGAAAATGATCCAAGAATCACCAAAGTTGGTCATTTTATTAGAAGAACATCACTTGATGAGCTGCCTCAGTTTATGAATGTTTTAAAGGGAGACATGAGCTTAGTAGGTACAAGACCACCTACCGTAGATGAATACAATAACTACGAACCTAAACACAAAGCTCGTGTTTCAATGACTCCAGGCCTTACAGGCTTATGGCAGGTAAGCGGTAGGAGTAACATCAAGAATTTTGATGACGTAGTGAAACTTGATATGGAATATATCAATAATTGGTCTGTGCTTTTAGATATTAAGATTATTCTGCTAACAATTAAGGTTGTGTTGTTTGGAAAAGGGGCTAGATAATATTATTTTACGGCGACAAAATGAAGCCGACCGTTATCACAAAAATAGTTAGTTAATCATATACTGTAGTTAACCTGCAGGATGTTCTTTATATATGGACCCACTTAAACTTGCAAGAGATTTTGATAACTTTTCATAACGTAGTAAATGCAGCTATATATCCGGTCTCTTGTTGAGTATGCCTACTCTGACCTCTATGGTGTTTGCGACTGTATTCCTTAATTAACTTCTCGGCATTTATTGCCTTTAACCGCGTCAGGTTTGGTACAGCCCGGTTTTACCTGTTATGCCAAATTTATCTTTCTCTGTGCATTTCCCTGGTGGGAACTTTTTTGCTATTTCTCCTAAGAGTTCTTATAACAAATCTTTCGCTCTGTTGTAGAAAATAGTTGATCTAACCTTTCTAACAGATATTTAATATTTATAGATATTTAGAGAGGTTGATTACTATGGATCAACTATCAATCATTACTCAGATGTTTGAAAACTTATCAGACCATGAAAAATCTGAGTTCCTCAAATACCTCAAAGCTGATAAAACTAATCAAGAGATTAAATCATCAGATACTCAGAATGAGATAGTTTTAAAACATTCTAAAAATCCTTTACCTGATAGACCAGATTGCCCTCATTGCCAAAGTCATTACGTAGTTAAATATGGCAGAAATGGCAATGTTCAAAAGTTTAAGTGTAAGGATTGTGGAAAAATCTTTAATGTTTCAACCAATACCATACTGTTTTCAACGAAAAAAGATTTGGAAACTTGGAAACTGTTCTGTGAATGTATGATCAATAAATTTTCTCTAAGAAAATGTGCTCAGATATGTAATATAAATCTGCATACTGCTTTCAATTGGAGACATAAGATCTTAGATGCCTTACAGAATATGCAGTCAGACGTTACCCTAAATGGTATAGTTGAGAGTGATGAAACATTTTTTGCTGTAAGTTTTAAAGGATCAAAGAAAGAAAATTTTAGTATTCCTCGTGTAGCTCATAATCGAGGAAATTCCGTGCCTACACGAGGATTATCATGTGAAATGGTTTGTGTACCATCATCAGTAGATCTTGATCATCATTCAATCGGATTAGCAACAAATTTAGGAAAACCTTGTATACAAGACGTTTCTAAGGTTTTAGATCAGAGAGTTCAAGAGGGATCGATCCTTGTAACCGATAGCTACAAAGGATATCAGAAAGTTGCATTTGAAAATGGTTTAACCCATGTGAGAATTCCTAGAGGTAAGCATAAGTCTGGCTCATTTAATATAAATACTGTAAACAGTTATCATTCAGAACTGAAAAGACTTGTCGATCATTATTTCAAAGGTGTGGCAACTAAATATCTTAACAATTACATTGTGTACAATAATTTTGTTAATTTTGCGAGAGATACCTATTCTAATAAACTCAGTATTCTGCAATACTTTGTTTTCAGTACAACATGCATGACTAGAGGTTATGCAATTAAAAATCGCCCAACGTTGCCTTTTTAAAGGAAACTTTGGAATAACTTGTTAAAAATTAGACATTAATAAGGCATTAATTATGCAATCAATCAATCAATCAATCAAATAATCTTTCTTTAGATGAATTAAAAAGCTCTATTCTTGAAGATTTAAAATCAAGAGTTGATGATAAAATTCTTGAACAAGCGAATTTTGACCTGTTGTCTAAGTTGATTAAAAACGCAGAAAACAAAGAAGAAGCAATCGCTATTGCAGAATTAGGAACTACATACAAAAGAACAGGTTTTCATTTTGATAAAAAGCTTGAAAAGATTGGTTCTACAATAAAATATTTCAAGAAAAATTCTGAATTATCATTTTGCCAAAACGAACAGTCAAAAACTCATAAACTCATCATTGGTGATAACTATGATGCTCTTCTGAATCTTAGCATATCTTACAAAGGCAAAATTGACGTAATATATATCGATCCTCCTTATGGAAAGGATGATATGGGGGAATTTGCAGACACAAATTACAACAATGCCGTTACAAGAGATAATCTTTTGTCTATGCTTTATCCACGTCTTGTTTTAGCAAAACAATTGCTTTCTGACGAAGGCGTGATTTTCTGTAGCATTGATGACAAGAATCATGCATATGTGAAATGTTTGTTTGATGAGATCTTTGGAGAGAGAAGTTTTATTAGTAACTCAATTTTAGTTTCCAACCGTGGTGGTCGGGATTATGGTGGAATTGCAAAACAGCATGAATATCTGCTTATATATGCTAATGATGTGTTTAAATATGAATTAAACCCAATTGAGGATGAGAATAAGAAGTTTCAATACCAAGATGAGATAGGCGGTTTTAATTTAATGGAATTAAGAAACCGTAATATTAAATTTAACAAAGAAAACCGACCAAATCTTTTTTATCCCTTCTACTTAGACCAAAATAGCAAAGATGAAAACGGATTATATAAGATTAGTCTTGAGAAAAATGAAATATTTAACGTTGAAGTTTATCCTTCATTATCACAGGGGATTCAAACTGTTTGGAGATGGGGAAAAGAGGAAAAATCAAGAGCTAATCTGAATATAGAAATTTTTGGCAAAGAAAATCAAAACGGTGGATACATGATAGTTCAAAAATATCGTAAAACCACAAAAATGCAAAGAAGCATCTGGGATGAAAAAGAATTTGTAAATGAAAGAGGAACAGAGGTAGTCAAGGAAATACTTGGTAAAGGAGTTTTTGACTATCCAAAATCTGTATTTCTTTTGAAACGTGTTATCGAATTAGCCTCTAAAAACAATTCAATTATTCTAGATTTCTTCGCTGGTTCGGGCACAACAGGACAAGCAGTATTAGAATTAAACAGTGAAGATGGCGGTAATAGAACTTTTATCCTTTGTACCAACAATGAAAAAACAGATATGAATCCTAATGGTATTGCCTATGATGTCACATCCAAACGTCTAAAAAGAGTTATGTCAGGCTCATGCTATGACGGAACTAATGACTTTGAATGGAAAAAAAAGAATTTTCCATTAGGTGACAATCTTGATGTTTATGAAATAGCTGAGGTAAGTAATTCTGAACAAACTGAAGGAAAATCACCTTTTGATGTCATTGACGAGGAATTATATGGTGAAGTAAAGATGACACCAAAGGATAAGATTAAATGGGTTTGTGAAAATTTTTCTGTAACGCAGAAATATCTTGAAGATAGAATATAAGAGGTATTTAACATGTTACAGGAAGTAAAAGATTTACAGAATCAAGCTGTTGCTGAACTCGTAGAGTGTGTTGCAAAAAATGATGAACTAACGTTTAAAGCTCCTACAGGTTCAGGTAAGACATTCATAATGGCAAGATTTATGGATGAAATTATAAAGAAGAATTCAGATGTTATTTTTCTTGTCTCATCCTTATCAAAAGCAAAATTAGCTCAACAAAATTATGATAAATTTCAAGATTACGTTTCACACGGTTATATCAGGAATATTAGACCTTATCTGATTTCAAGTGAGGACAGTGGAGAAAACGCTTTATTCATTCCGACAACTGAAAATGTTTATGTTTTGCCTAGAGATTTATACAAGGATAAAAGTAAACTTAAAGGTCAACAAGCATTATTAAAATTCATTCAAGAGATTACTCAGAGTGAGCATAAACGTCTATTTGTAATAAAGGATGAAAGTCATATTAAGACAAATAATCTTGATGAGTTGAAAGAGCATTTTTCAAAAGTAATAAACATTTCGGCTACTCCAAAGGGAAAACCTAATGTTGAACTTAAAGAAATTGATGCTATAAATTGCCATTTAATTAAGACTGTTGATTATAAAAGCTCCAAAGATTACGAAGATGATTTCTCGATAAATTCTATTCAGTACAAAGAATTAATCGATGCTTTACGTTTGTTCAATCAGCTCAAACAGTCCTATTTAAAGTTCAATATTAAACCTTGTCTTATTATTCAGATATCGAACAAAGAACTTGGTTTAAAACAGCTTGAGCTTGTTAAACAGCTTTTGTCTACAAGTGAAGAATTCAAGGATTTAAAATGGATTAGCGTGGCAGATGATCCAAAGGCTTGTGATACTAACGATCAACTTATAAAAAGCTCTCCATTAAAATGGGAAGAGTATGCCGTAAAACAAGATTCTTTAATAGACATTATCATCTTCAAGATGAAAATCACTGAAGGCTGGGATATTCCAAGAGCCAATATGCTCTTTCAGATTCGAGATTCTCAATCAAAACAGTTGGATGAACAAATCATAGGTCGAGTTAGACGAAATCCAATGCTTCTTGATTTTGATACGTTAACAGATTTGAAAGATCAAAAGCTCTTAACAACAGCATATGTATGGGGGATAAAAGAAAAGTCAAAAGAATCATCTTCTGTTGAAGTTATCCTAAAAGGAAATGTCCCTGATGATATTCTAAATATCTCAAATGAAATTCAGAAAGAAATTAAAGTTAATGTTACTAAATTACTTGACAAGATTTCTACTGTTAAGAATTCATTTAGTGTTGCTGATTATTTATCAAAACAACCTGCATCAATAGCAAATAAGAGCATATTTGAACTTTACGAATCTTTTAATAATTCGAACAATAAGATCCAGACAGAATGTTTTAATTATGTTAGTGATAATAGTAATTCACCATATTCTGCGTATTTTGCTTTTGTGAATAATATAAATTCAATCAAGACAAAACTATCTGACGTGTTACAAGATTATTCAAATAGTATCGAAATAGTAAAAAATAGTATGGGCAAGAATTTGGAGGTTACGCTTCCTTTTAATTCTATGTACATAAAGGATTCAAAGTATCCTCTTACTGTTCAAAATTCAGTATGGAACAATGGTGACAAGATAGGTAATTTTACTTTTGATAGTAGGGCTGAGGTTGAGTGGTTGAGTCTTTTGCTAACTGACGGATTTAGAATCAAGAAAATTCCTTTATCTGATGATAAAGAGGTATTGCTTGTTGGTAAGAACTATCTACCTAATTCTGACATTAAGTATGAATACTACAACAATGATGGAAGACATTTTTCTTATCCAGACTTTATTTTAAAAAATGAAAATGATGAATATTTTCTTTTTGAAGTAAAAAGCTTGAATGAATCTTCTTCATTGAATATATCAACAGATGAGTATATCCAAAAGATTAATGCTCTTTTAGAATTTTATAAGGCTGTTTCTGAAAAAGTGGATCATTTCTTTTGTTTCCCAATTAAAACAGGAGATACTTGGAATATACACTGTTTCTATAGAGGACAGGAGTATCTTTTGGATTATTCTAAATTAAAATCTGTGGTAAATGGTAGAGATATCATGTCCATTAAGTAAAATGTTTAGTACAATATATTGTTCATGGAAAACTACATCAAATCTCTTCCATACGGTGACAAGATCTAATCATTACAAATGTTACCTTTTTCACGAAAGTGATTATTACTTTTCCAAACTTTAAAAAAATTTTAAGATTACTTTTCCAAATCATGTCGATTAGAAAAGTAATCTAATTTTTTGTTTATGTATAATATTGATGAGTTGAAATACTTTTGTTGGGTTTTCAATGAGTTAAAGATTTAGATCAACTTTGTTGTACAACAGAGCGAAATCTTTTTAAGTAAGCTTAAGCTCAGCAGATGTATCTGAGTCTCTTCTGCTTTGTTTTCAAATGTTTTCCTTTGAGTCAGCATTGCCCATAATATTCTGATTATCTTATTGGCAACTGCAATAATGATCTTCTTTGCTGGTTTGCCATTTAGTTTTAGCCTCAGAGCAAATCTGTCAAGGTGTGTATCCTTTCCCTGTTCAAGATGCCTTGATGCATTCTGTATAACCACACTGGCACATTGTGCTAAGAACGCTCTGAGATACCTGTTTCCTGTCTTGGTTATGCCACCTAAGGTAGAACGACCTCCTGTAGAATGCTGACTTGGAACAACACCGTTCCATGCAGCCATTTCACGACCATTTCTAAACAGAGAAGCATCACCAACCTCAGCTACAATGGCACTAGCTGTAAGAGGACCTACTCCAGGACAGGTTAAAGCTATCTTAACAAGCTCATTATCTTTATTAAGAGACTCAATCTTCTCTGACAGTTTTTTTTCTCTTTATTCCGACCTGTTACTATCAATGCGCTAATGTGGCTAATGATACTTGCTCTGCTTATCTTTTCTGCAACAGAATACCTGATGCGTAAAAAGATGGCTGAGAACAAACTTTCAATTCCATCTCCTGACCATAGGACTGAACTTACAAGACCTAGTATGATGAGAGTTTACCAGTACCTTAGTAGCTCTAGCATTTGTCTGACATACATACATGGTAGTGAGTTTGTAAAATTTACGGGAGTGCCCAAAGATATGCAGAAGATTTTGCTGTCTATGGGTGAGGAATGGTGCAGATATTATGTAAGTTCGACTTACAAAGCTTTTATCTGCACTGAGGTTTAAAATTTATGGCAGTAAAGATCAGGGAGAAATAATCCTAAAATTTACTGCGTAATGTCAGAACTATGGTACGATAATCAAGTTTTGTAATTCTTCAAAAAGCATATCTTTTCATTTAATGGAAATTATAATAATGTATAGTATAAATAATATTATCTGGGGGGGGTAAAACCAACTCCTATAGAGCTGACATTGACGGTCTTAGAGCGATTGCCTGCATCAGTGTGGTTCTATTCCATGCCTTTCCCGAATTACTAAATGGCGGTTTCATTGGTGTTGATATTTTTTTTGTAATTTCAGGATATCTTATCTCCTCAATTCTTTACCGAAATCTCTTTAATCCAGATTCACCCGGTAGAGTGAATATCATTGATTTCTATATAAGACGTGTAAGACGTATTTTTCCAGCACTGATTGCTGTAATTTTAACAACACTAATCTTAGGATGGTTTGTTCTCTTGCCAGACGAATATAAATTTCTTGGCAAACATGTAGCTGGCGGTTCTGTTTACATAAATAACATTATGCTGTACAGAGAGAGTGGGGAATATTTTAATGTTGCTTCCAATGCCAAGCCTCTGCTTCATCTATGGTCACTTGGTGTTGAGGAACAGTTTTACCTCGTTTTTCCTGTTTTTCTGTATGTTATCTACAGACTGAATTTAAACTTTGTTCTAAGTCTCACTGTCTTTACTGTAATTTCATTCTATCTAAATCTCAACGGCATATATAACAATCACCAGTCTGCTTCATTCTATTTGCCTTGGTGCAGATTCTGGGAGCTAAGTTCTGGTGCAATCTTAGCCTATCTTGTAGATTACTATAAAGACTTGTATAGTGACATTTTACCCAAGATTAAACATCTTATTTATGCTGTAATCTTCAGAAACAGTAAAAAAATCGATACCTGGAGTACCCTGTTTGAAAATCTTATATCTTTTACCGGTTTTTTCTTAATTATTCTAGGACTTACTTCAATTAAGAATGGTCAGAATTTTCCTGGATCTCTTGCTCTTATTCCAGTATCAGGAGCAATCTTAATTATTGGCGCAGGCAAAAAAGCTTTTATTAATAGAAAAGTTCTGTCTCATCCTGTAATGATATTTCTGGGACTAATAAGCTATCCTCTTTATCTGTGGCACTGGCCACTGCTTTCAATGGCATATATCTGTGTAGGTCAACAACCAGAAGCATGGATAAAAATCAGTGCAGTGTTAACAGCGGTTTTTCTGTCCGTCTTAACTTACTTTTATATTGAACCACCATTAAGATATGGAAAATATCCTAAAGTTAAGGCTACAGTTCTTATTTTTACATTATTCTTGACTGGAGGAATAGGTCTTACCGTTTTTTTTACAGACGGTCTAAAATATACCCTTAATTCAAAAGAAAGTGAGTTAATTTATAAAACAATGAAATATAAAATGCGTGACAGTTGGAATATATATGACCAATATGTAGACAACTGTAAAGAGACATTGTCTGGTTGGCCTGACAACACCTGTGGTTTTCAAAGTAAAGCAGGAATGAATGATGTTGCTTTAATTGGAAGTTCACATGCAGGACATCTTTTTTATGGTTTACAGGATTTGGCAAAGAGGAAGAATCATTCAATTGCACTGCTAAGTGAAGTAAATCAAAGTTGCTTTTATGATTTGTATACCCCAGGTTCTTTTAGTTCCTATTACAAAGGGATTTCAGAAGCTTATTCATACGTTAAGAAACAAGACAATATTAAAGTTGTGCTACTGGCGGATGTGGTTACAGAGTCAGTTGATTTTTACAAGCTTGTTAATCATCCAGAAATAAAAGATCCTGCATCAATTTATGAAATTGCTGTAAAAAAATCTCTTGACCTTTTAAAAGATAAAAAAGTAATTATAATCCTAGATTTATACAGGTTGCCTTTTGAAGTTTCATCTTGTTATGAAAGACGCATATCATTTAAAATGCAGAATAAAAACTGCAAATTCTCACCGAAGAGTTCTCCTATTTATAAAAACAGAGAGTTAATTAACAATGCTATAAAAAATGTTGCAAAAAATTACAGCAATGTTAAATTATTTGATTTATCTAAGGTGTTTTGCAATCATAAAGAATGTACTGCCAAAATTGGTGACAATATTTTGTTTTTCGACAATCATCATTTAAATATTGAAGGCTCAAAATATGTATCTACTTTTATTTTTAATATGATTGAGAAAACTTTTGATGAAATAAAGCGTTCACGATAAGCTTTACAAATTAATTTTTTTTTGAAAGATTATGGTGTATTACAGAAAAGAGAGTGATTTGGTAGAAGTCAAGAAAATTATAAGGACTCAGTATGTAATGTTTTTACAACTTAAACATTACATGAGTTCTGGATAAATAATGGTTCTGTCCTTAAATTTGTGGGGTCTTGGACTCATCAGTCTATCTTCCAAAGCTCTCCACCATTGTCATGAGGAATAAATATGCAGGCAGACAATAACTCTTCCATCTTATAATGGATCATTGCTATTTTTTCGATAGATAACGGATATTTTGCTAATCCCACAATTTTCTGTACTGACCCAAAATTTATTCTTAAGAACACTCAAAATCTCCACAATTTTAAAATGTTCGTAACAGTCAATTAACTTATATTTAACTAAATATTATGATTCTCATTTCTTTGTACAAAACTTGCATTATTAAGATCTATAAAATTCTTACCCCGTTGATAAAAAAAGTGTCAGCTGTGCAAAAAAAAATGCTAGAAAAATATCCCTATGCATTAGTAATTATTGTTCCGCTATTACTAACTGCAATTTTTACACAGATGTGGGGATTAAAAAAATCTATTTTAACATTTGTATTAAGCTGCTATTTACTTACAGGTTTAATAACTATCTGTAAAAATAAATTATATGGGGGGGGTATATAGTATGTATATCTGTGTTTTGTAATATACCAAGTTTATTTATTCAAAAACTACATCAAAACATTGGAGGACTACCAAAGTATTATGAATTCTTACAACAATGGAATTATATATTTGGGTTAATTTTTTTTGCTTTCGCCTGTACTCTTGTCATTAATTTTATAAGTAAATTTCTTAGTAATCACATTATTGTCAAATATTCTCTTCGAATTTTAGCTTCTTTTATACTTTTACTACCTGTATTTTATTCTGTCTGTTATCTAATAAATTGGACAATGGGTAACCCTTTGCTTGAATTTAATGCAGTTTTAGCTTTTTATCAGACAAATTTTTCAGAAGGATATTCTTATTTAAAAGATATGATTCATATAAAGAGGGCTATGGCTGTATCTTTTATTCTCATTTTTACATATTTTATTGCTTATAAAACAGTTTCATCTTCTTTTATAAGATTAAATCGATATTCCTGCTGCTTGTTTATAGTGTGCTTTTTTGTAAGTTATAATGGACACAACAAATTTTGGTATAACATTTTAACTGCACCATTTGAGGATGCAGATGCTGTATTGCAATCCTATTCTGATTATTCAAAACTTACAGAGCAAAGATCTTATAATACCCAAAACTTTAAAAATTACAGCAAATCAGCTTTTGACGGAACATACGTTATTGTCATTGGAGAATCTGAAAGTAGGGTAAATATGAACTGCTATGGCTACAAAGAAAATAATACCCCTTTTCAAACTAAACTTAAGATGAATAAAAACAGCATTTTCTTTAATAATGCTTTTTCAAATCATACTCATACTGTACAAGTACTAAGTTATGCGCTTACATCTAAAAATCAATATGAAAATCAATCTATTCATACTAAAGATGTTGTTTCTCTTATTGAAGTTGCAAAAAATAGTCTTGGTTACCACACAGTCTGGATTTCCAATCAAAGCAAAATAGGTTTCTATGAAAATCCTATTTCGGTTATAGCTGAAAGTGCTGATGAAAAATACTGGGCAAGCAATTTTGGATCATTGTCTTATTCAGATAAAAAGTATGATGAAAACCTGTTCCCTTATTTTGATAACTTAAATTTGTCTAAGAATAAAAATCTAATATTCGTTCATCTTATGGGAAGCCATGCCTCATATACAGACAGATATCCTGCTTCTTATGAAATTTTCAATTCTGATTCAAATACTGTTAACTCATACAATAATTCCATTTTTTATAATGACCATGTGCTAGAGCTTATTTTACAGAGAGCCAAAAAATTACCAAATTTTAATGGAATGCTTTATTTATCAGATCACGGAGATGATGCAGCAAAAGGTCTTTATCATAATTCAGCTCAGTTTACATATCCAATGGTCGAAATACCATTATGGCTCTATTTTTCTGATAGTTATATCTCAGAGCACTTTCAAATAGTTAATACCTTGAAAGAACATATTGATACTCCTTATACGAATGATTTACTTTTCGAAACAGTTTTAGGAATTATTGGTGGAGCAAATTCTGAGTTTTACAATAAAAGTAACGATTTATCATCTGCTGCTTATAAACATAGTTTTAATGACATCAAAACTTTGCATGGAGCTAAAAAACTAAAAATGATCCTTTTTTAGATGATCATTCAAAAAGTGCAGTTCCTCATATGTAGCATTTAATGAATATTAATGGACAAACAGCTTAATATAAAAGTGAATTCAAAATAACGAATTATATAAAAATGCTTCAGTCCTAAAAATATCAGAAATTAGTAAAAACTTATAATTTGACATTTAGAAGGATACGATCCGTTTATGTCAAAAGTAAGATATCTTTTTTGTGCTAATTTTTGTATTGGTTTATAAAATATCAACATACGCAAACTATGGTAAAATAATCAAGTTTTGTAATTCTTCAAAAAGCATATCTTTTCATTTAATGGAAATTATAATAATGTATAGTATAAATGATATTAAATTAGGGGGGGGGAGACATAATCTTATTTTAACCCTACAAACTGTAAGGTGTATTGCTTTTTTGGAAATATTTATGGTACATACTCACGTCTTAAATGATGTATTACATGGACTTGGTGGTAGTGGTGTATCAATCTTTTTTATTTTGTCTGGTTTCTTGATGGTCTATAACTATTTCAACCAAAATAAAATCAAGAAAATTTCTTTTATATCTAGCTTATTTTTTTCGTACTCCAAAATTAAGAAACTTTATATACTGCACATTCTATGCACTATTGCTGTTATGATAGTAGGTTTTGAATCAAAAGATTTTATTTATACGTCTTTTAGATTTATATTGAATTGTCTGTTAATACAAGGATATTTTCCTATTCAGGACCCATCAATCAATGGAGTATCATGGTTTCTGTGTCCACTGATTTTGGGATACATGGTTTTTCCATTTTTTCTGAAAAGAATGGAAAATTGTTATTCAAGTGAAAAAGCAATTTTCTCCATAATACTATCGATTATTATTTTAATTTTGGTGGGACTATCTTGCAGCAATTATATCTTACAATCAAAACCAGTTAATCAGGAAACCAATTGGGTAGAGAATATTACTGAATGGGCTTTGTATTATCACCCAATTATTAGGGTATTTGATATTATAATTGGATTTAACTTGGGCTACCTTTTTATAACTTTAAAAAAAATACCTTCAAGATGCAAAATTACTTGTCTTGAAGGTTTAGCTTTTCTTCTGGTGATAACAGGTTGTGCATTAAATGCGATATTTAACAAAAATCTTAACTTAGGATTCACACATCCTGAAATATGGTGGACACTAGATCTTGTATTTCTTCCTGGAAGTATGCTCTTGGTTTATAGTTTTGCTTTTCAAAATGGTGTTTTATCATATATACTGACTAACAGATTTACACTTTTTATTGCAAGTATTTCTGCTGAAGCCTATCTTATACATGCAGTTGTAATTCATTACATAAACAGTATTTTTTATCATATACCGTTTATAGAAAATCCTGAAATTTTTTACAATACTTATGGAAAATATGTAAGCCTTACTTTAGGCTTTTTATTAACTATATTTGCCTCTCTTGTATATCATAACCTATATTGTCGATATAAGTGGAATTTTACATTTATGAAACATCACAGAAAAGTATACAATTGGACAGAACGAAGTAAATAAAAAAATAGCCATGAACTTAATTTATTATGTTATTGGTTTTGAATCGATTACACATAAGTTGGATTGTATTTTTGTAATTGGTATGGTTAGGTGTAGTATTTTATGTATTTTAGTAAACAAAGTATACTGCGTAGCTTTTATTTATCAGTAACTTTGATCGTTATATTTTCGCTTTTTTATAAATGTAAATATGGCTATGCGACATTAGATGAGGCTTTCTACCCAACTATCGCTAAACGATTCTTACAAGGAGACAGAATTTTATTTGATGAGTGGAATAATACTCAACTGTCTGCTTTGGTAATCATGCCTTTTCTTAAGATTTACTCTTTATTTCACTATGATTACTCTGGAGTATATCTATATTTTAGGTATGCTTATACTGTTATAAAAATCTTAATTACATTTCTGCTTTTTTTTAATCTTCGACGTTTTGGAGAGTTTAAGGCATATGTTGTATCTTTGATTTTTTTAATTTATTGCTGTTATGGTTTAATGGTAATTTCTTACAACTCCATAGCCATATTTGGTATCCTTCTCTATATAATCTGCTTATTTTGTGCTCCAAAATCAAAATATAGATTTATTAGATATATTATTGGTGGAGTTTGTCTTTCAGCAGCATGTTTAGGAATACCATATCTAGCAGGATTATTCTTACTGTATTGCTTAGGTGTTATAGTAGTATCAAACAAAAATCTAGCATTACCCCATGAAGTGAAATTATTTTATTCCTATAAAGCTTTACTTGGGGTAACGGTTGGAATTTTCGTTTCCCTTACTTTTTTTATAATTTTTGTATTCAGTCATATTTCATTATCTCAACTAATAAATACATTACCTCATATACTTATGGGAGATCCTGATCATCCTGTAAATACATTATACAAGTATACGATTGGATATTTTTCAGCAATTCTGCTGGGTCATGGTGGCATGGTCATGTTTGACAGTGAGTCTACACAGATTTACGTAAAGCTCACAAGCATTTTAATATATACAGTTTACTTTTTACTATTCATAACATATTTTTTTATTCGAAGAAAAACATCGGACGTAAAAAAAATCTCAAGCCTATTTACAATAACTTCAATCGGTTTCGGTATTGTTTTAATTATTTTTTACATTAAGTTTTTTGTCGCAGACGTACATCTTAACAATCTTATTTTTGTACCAAATGTTATAGCACTAACTGTTGTATTTTATAAATACTTTGATGTCAGAATACAGAGGATGTTTTTTATTTATTATATTCCAGGAATGATACTGACATACTTTGAATACATAGCCTCAAATACTGGATTTTCTGGCATATCAGGTTTTTCTTGTGTTGCATCAATAGGCAGTTTGTTAATAATTCTGTTTTCTTATGATTCTATAAAAAATGACTTTAAATATTTTAAGTATATAATTACTATCTTTTACGTTATATTGATTGCTTCTACTTTTTATTACAGAATGATTATTGTGTTTTGGGAAGGTGTAGGATTAAATCAATTTACAAAACAGATAGATAAAGGGGTTGCAAAAGGTCTTTTAGTTACTGAAAACAGATTAAAAAAATATAATGAGATCCTTGACGATGCAAATAATATTAAAAATGATCCTGAGTCAGCAAATGCATTAATTATTGATGACAAAGTGTTATGGATGGAATTACCTCTGAGGTGTGCCAGTTATTCGCCTTTAAACTACTCTATTTCAAAAAGTAGAGATATTTTATACAACTACTACAAAATTCATGAAGAAAAAATTCCTGATATTATTTACGTCGGTTTTAGTAACATCAATAATCAGCAGATGGCAAAAGAGTTATCTATATTTTTCAATTTTGACTTAAAAAAAGGGAGAGCAGGCTGGATCCTTAAGCCTAAAAGATAGTTATGGACGTATTATACATAGTAATGCCAGCTTTTAACGAAGAAGCTAATATTGAAAAGACTGTTAGAGAATGGTATGCCGTTCTTTCTGAAAAGTCAGAAGATTCACGACTGGTTGTTGCTGACTCTGGCAGTACTGATAAAACTCATGATATTCTTCTTGCCATGAAAAATTCAGATTATCCAAAATTAGAGATCCTTGATACTGATAATTGTTTTCATGGTCCAAAACTTATAGCCCTTTATAAATTTGCCATTTCAAATCATGCTGATTATATTTTTCAGACAGACTCTGATGGTCAGACAAATCCAAAAGAATTTGAATCCTTTTGGTCACTGAGAAATGTTTATAAGGGGGGGGTATTTGGAAACCGTACAGAACGAGGAGATGGAAAAGATAGAGCGTTTGTAGAAAAAGTGGTATGTTTCCTGTTAAAGCTTTTTTTCAATGTTAAAGTACCTGATGCAAATGCACCTTTTAGGTTAATGAACACAAAAGCTGTTATCAAATATATTGATAAAATGCAGAGTGACTACAACCTGCCTAACATCATGCTGACAACATACTTTGCCTTTTATAAAGAAGAGATCATCTTTAAACCAATTTCCTTTAAACCTAGAACTGCAGGTAAAAACTCAATCAACATCATAAAGATTGTTAAAATAGGACTAAAGGCATTAGGTGATTTTTATAGATTCAGAAAAGGAATGATATAAAAAGAACATGGAACTTTTAGCTTTGTGGAATAAGTATAAGGATATCTTTCCATACGCTTTTTTCGGTGTATGCACTACAGCTGTCAATGTAGTTTCATATTGGTTGTTTGCAGATATTCTGAAATTCTCTGTAATGCAGTCAACCGTTATTGCATGGACTCTTGCAGTTCTTTTTGCTTATGTTACTAATCGAAAATGGGTTTTTAAGAGTAATATCAGGAGACTTGTTCTTGTATTAAGAGAAATTGTACTCTTTTTTATATGCAGAATTTCTACAGGAGGGATAGATTTTTTCTGCATGTGGCTTTTTGTGGAAAAATTAAATCTTAATGGTGTTGTGATAAAGTTTTTAACAGATCTGCTAGTCATAGTTCTAAATTATCTGGCAAGCAAGTTTGTAATTTTTAAATCAAAATCTCTTTCTTATCATAAAAATTGCTAATAATGATAACAGCTGCTTATTGATAAATAATAGAGTTTACGATTTAGATTACATTGTTTTATTTTTTTGATGTTGATGACTGTTGTCTGGTTGTAATAGTCTTTTTTATGAGTGTTATATGTACGATTACTGTGTTGTTGGGTCTGGTCTGTTTGGTGCTGTTTTTTCTCATGAAGCAATCAAACATGGTAAATCAGTCTTAGTCATTGAAAAAAGAAGCCATATTGGAGGAAACATTTATACAGAAGATGTAAACGGAATAAATGTTCACAGATATGGAGCTCATATTTTTCATACAAACAATAAATTTGTATGGGATTATGTTAACCAGTTTGCTGTTTTTAACCGTTTTACTAATTCACCTCTGGCAAATTACAAAGGGCAGATTTTTTCACTTCCTTTCAATATGTTGACATTTAACCAAATGTGGGGAGTAAAAACTCCTAAAGAAGCTTTTGACATAATTTCAAAACAGCGCCTGACTGTTAATGGTACTCCAAAAAACCTTGAAGAACAGGCAATCTCACTTGTTGGTAGTGATATATATACAAAACTGATAAAATGTTATACAGAAAAGCAGTGGGGCAGAGACTGTAAAGAGCTTCCTAGTTTCATTATCAAGAGACTCCCTGTTCGTTTTACATACGATAACAACTATTTTGATGCACTTTATCAAGGGATACCCGTAGGCGGTTATACAAAAATCATTAAATCTCTGCTTAAAGGCACAGATATCTTGCTTGAAACTGATTTTTTGAAGAATAAAGCTGAATATGCAAAATTGGCAAAAAAAATTATTTTTACAGGTCCTATAGATTCGTTCTTCGATTATAGCTTGGGGACTCTTGAATACCGAACCGTTAAATTTAAAACAGAAATTCTTGGTATTAGTAATTATCAGGGTAATGCAGTTGTGAATTACACTGATAGCGAAACCCCATTTACAAGAATAATTGAGCACAAGTGGTTTCAGTTTGGTAAAGATGAATCTGGTAAAGAAGTTGCTAATACAGTAATAAGTAAGGAATACCCATCCGAATGGGTAAAAGGGGATGAGCCATATTATCCTGTAAACGATCAAAAAAATCTAGATTTATATAATCAGTATAAACAACTTTCAAACAATGAAAAAAATATTATATTTGGAGGTCGTTTAGGAGAATACAGGTATTACGATATGGATAAAACAATCGAATCTGCTCTTGAGTTATCAAAAAATGAATTTAATTTGTAAATTTTTATTCGCAAATAATAAATTTGCTTTCGGTTGGTAAGAATATAATCTCTTCCAAAAAATATTTTAAGTAACAATACACTTGAGGTATGTTCCTCTATGCGTGACAGCTCATTTGAATTTTTACGTCTACTTGCTATGTTCTTCATTATTTTGGGACATTGTATGCTATCTACAGCAGTGAATGATCAGAATATAATGAGTACTCTTGACTTAAGTGGAATGGGAGTATTGGCATTAACCGCTTGTGCAGTAAACTGTTTTTTTTTAATTTCAGGATATTTCTTTAAAAGCTCTTCTCTGAATCTGAATAGAGTTCTTATAATCTGGTTCAAAACAGTATTTTATTCAGTTTTTTTATATCTTATAGTTTCATTAATATTTTTTAATTTCAGCTGTAAAGAACTTTTATCATATTGTTTTCCAGTATTTACCAAAAAATACTGGTTTATTCAGACCTACATTGCACTCGCATTAACAATGCCTTTTATTCTGTCAGGTATTGAAAAGTTAAGTAACGGTAAACTTACTTTTTTAGTTATTGTTTTGGTCATATTCTTTTCGTGTCATGAGACATTTATGAAAGTTAAATTCACTCTTGATCAGACTCAGGGTTATGGATTTATGAGTGGAATGATGTACTACATAATTGGTTTCTGGATACGAAAAAACAGTTCACTAATTTGTGCAATTCCCAAGACAGGTTACATTGGACTGTATTTAACAGTAAGTTTGCTAATATTTTTATCAGGTTATTTAATAGTCAGATTTAACATCGCAGGAGGTGTTGTTTCGAGAGCAAACTTCTATGCCTACAATTCGATTACAGTTCTAGTTCAAAGTATCAGTTTATTTTGTTTTTTTGTAAAAATTTCCAGACTCAACCTAAAGTACAGATCAATCAATTATCTTTCTAAAAATGTATTGGCAGGATATCTTATTTCATCTCACCCTATGCTATTATTTTCTATATGGAAAATAAACTGTTTATATCATATTGCAACTGATATATCTGTTGCTGCTTTTATAATTTTAACAGGAATACTAACTTTATGCGTCTTAGTGTTATGTATTTTGGCTGATAAGGTTTTAGACAAGATAATTAAGCTCTTCCATGTTAATTTAGTCATGCAACAAATTGATAACACGGTTAATTCATTATTAAAGGTTAAGTAAGATAACCAATAATTATGACAATCATAATTATTATAACTGAATGCTTAATTTTATCAGGTAAAGGCAACTAACATGAAAATCGCACATCTTTTTACTGGAGGAAATATTGGAGGAATAGAATGTATGTGTCGTGAATACACAAAAATTTCGATTCATGAACACTATATTCTAGTTTTATGGGGAGATGGACCTGTTCTCAAGGAAATTATGGAGAACGGTATTAAAGTTGTATATCTTAACCTTAAGCATACAGACCTAATATCAGGGTACTTAAAAATTAAAAAATTCTGTTCAGATAATAAAATTGATGTTCTGATTGCTGAACATGAAGCAATTCTAAGCCATGTTTTTTTATGGATGTTCAAAAAAAATAACTTAAAAAAAGTCGTGTATGCTCACTGCAATGCATCATTTATGTGTCGCAGTCAAGAAAAAAAAGGCCTTTTTATAAGAAAATTGATCCTTTCATTATCAATGAAATCTGCAGATCTGGTTGTAGCAATTTCTAATAATGTAAAATTAAGCCTCATTCAGCAATTTTCTGTGCCTGATAGAAAAATCACTGTCTTGTACAATGGAGTTGCTCTGCCTAACAATTTATTAAGTTCCAGGAAAAAGGATTTACATAAAATTATTTATGTAGGCAGACTTATAGAAGATAAGGGAGTACAGAAAATTATTGATGCTGTAAAAATGCTAGGTCCACTCTACCACCTGGATATCATAGGAGATGGTCCATACCGAAGTACTCTGGAAAATCAATGCAAAGATTGTGAGAGTATGTTTTCCTTTCATGGATTTCAGTCAGACGTCTACAGCTATCTTTCCAACACATCTGTTTTTGTTCATGTTCCAGATTGCGAGGAAGGATTTGGCTTAACCGTAGTTGAAGCAATGGCCTCTGGTAATATATGTATAGTTGCAGAAAAAGGTGCACTACCTGAAATTATTCAGGACAACTATAATGGATTTGTACTCAAGCAGAGTGACTCAAAATCAATTGCTCAAAAGCTTGATTTTATTGCGAACAGCAGCTCTGATGAATTTTTAGATAAAATTCGCAATAATGGAATAAACACAGCTCATAATCTGTCAATAAATAAGTATGCTGACAATTTAGACAAATTATTATCCTGTCTATAGTACAAAATTTAAGTAGGAAAAGAGCAAGGTATCAGCTTTAATGAAATCAATGGAGTCTTTGGTAAGTAGGATTCAGGAATGAGTCTTAAAGATAAGTTCTCGGTTGTACTTGAGACAGCATCCATGAATGACGAGCAGGTAGGAGAGTATTGCAGAATGCATGGCATTTACAAGAGCGATCTTGAGAGATGGAAAGCTGAATGCAGACAAGCCTTAGAAGAGCCAGTAAGCAGAGCTGATTTAAAGTAGCAGAAAACAGAGATAAAAGAGCTGAGACAGAAGGTAAGCAGGCTTGAGAAAGACTGTCAGAGTAAAGACCGCCAGATAGATAAGAAAGACAAGGCATTGGCGACTTATGCAGCCCAAGTTATCGCGATGAAAAATTTTCAAAAGCTCTTCACGGACAGCTACGCGGAAGACTAAACTGTGGTAATGAGCATCGCTATTAACAGAAAATTTATGGTATATACTGAAACACAAATTTCTTACAGTATGACCTTAAAGGAAGAGGGGCATATTACAGACAGCGTAAGATTGTAGTCAAAGACATTGAAAAGGCAAGACTTGAAGCTATGTATGTCACAGTAGATAAAAAAGTACATAGAACTTTAATCAGAAAACACAATTTTAAAGATTTCTCCATAATTTTAAATTAAAGATAATTCAGACTAATAAGTAGGTCTTATTAAAAATATGAAAAACTTCCCCTGTAAAATCTGTTTTTTTGGTCACAAAAGAATTCCTTCAAGAGAAGGTGGTGTTGAGGTTGTTGTCGAAGAATTGTCAGTAAGACTTGTAAAACAAGGGTATGATGTAACCTGTTTTAATCGTAGAGGACATCATGTGAGTGGAGCTGAATTTGACGGAAAGATAGAAAAAAATTTCAAAGGCATTCATATCAGAACAGTCCCATCGATTGACAAAAAAGGACTCTCTGCAATTACATCAGCTTTTTTCTCAACTCTAATGGCTTGTTTTGGTAATTACAGAATTGTTCATATTCATGCTGAAGGTTCAGCTCTTTTTTGTTTTTTTCTGAAATTTTTCAGAAAAAAAATTATTGTGACCTGTCATGGATTAGATCATCAGAGAAATGGAAAGTGGGGCAGATTTGCCAGAAAATGTATTCTTCAGGGTGAAAAACAGGCTGTTAAACATGCAGATAAAATCATTGTATTAAGCCACAATATTCAAAACTATTTTAAGACTGTTTACGGAAGAAATACTGTTTTCATACCAAACGGCGTCAACAAGCCTGTATTGAGAAAACCAAAACTTATTGAGCAATTATACGGGCTTAAAAGGAATTCTTATTTTCTTTTTTTAGGAAGGATTGTACCTGAGAAGGGAATTGAATATCTTATAGATGCATTTATGGACATCAATACTGATAAAACTCTTGTTATTGCAGGAGGAAACAGTGATTCTCAAAACTTTTTCAATCAAATGAAACATAAAGCACATTCTGATAAAAGAATTATATTTACGGGGTTTATTCAGGGGGAGATTTTAGAAGAACTCTATAGTAACGCTTATGTTTATGTGTTACCGTCAGATCTTGAAGGTATGCCTCTAAGTTTATTAGAAGCAATGAGTTATGGTAACTGCTGCATCATATCGGATATACCTGAATCTACTGAGGTTGTCGAAAACCATGCCTTAATCTTCAGAAAATCGGATACAAATGACTTGAGAAAGAAACTTGAATATACATTATCACATGAAGAAGAGGTTAATAAATTTAAAAATGAAGCATCCGAGTTTATCTGCAGTAAATATAATTGGGATCACGTTGTAGAAAGAACAATACAACTATATCAGGAAAAATGACATGAGAGTCTTAATGATTAACAAATTTCTCTTCCAAAATGGTGGCAGTGAATCTTATGTTTTCAGATTAGGAAATTATCTTAAAAAACAAGGACACAGTGTTCAGTATTTTGGCATGGATCATACAGACAGATGTGTGGGTAACAGGGTAAATGCCTACACTCAATATATGGATTTTCATAAAAATCGGGGAATATTTTCAAAATTTTTCTATGCGATAAAAACAATTTACAGCACTGAAGCAAGACGTCAAATCAGAAAAGTCCTTGAAGATTTTCAACCTGATGTCTGTCATTTGAATAATTTTAATTATCAGCTAACACCTTCTATTATTCTTGAAATTATAAAATGGAAAAGAAAAACTGGTAGGAACTGCAGGATTATTTATACCGCACATGATTATCAGCTTCTGTGTCCTAATCACATGATGAATGATCCTAAAACTCATCTAAACTGCAAAAAATGCCTTAGCAAATCATATTTTCACTGCGTAAAAGGTAAATGCATACATGGGTCAATGCTTAAAAGTTGTATAGGTGCATTAGAAGCATATCTTTGGAGATCATTGAATGTATATAATCATATTGATAGGATCATCTGCTGTTCAGACTTTTTAAAGAAAAATATGGATCGGGATCCTCTGTTTGCATCAAAAACCGTAACAATTCATAATTTTGTAGATCAAGTTCCAGATATAAATTCTGAAAAAAAAGACTATGTTCTGTATTTTGGAAGATTTTCTGAAGAAAAAGGTGTCAATACTCTTATTGAAGCTTGCAGAGAGTTACCTGATATTAATTTTATTTTTGCAGGAAGCGGTCCTCTTGAAGAAAAGGTGAATTCTGTACATAACATTGATAACAGAGGTTTTCAGTCAGGTGATAATTTAAAATCTCTAATCAGTGAAGCAAGATTTTCAATCTGTCCGTCAGAATGGTATGAAAATTGTCCTTTTTCTGTTATTGAATCTCAGATGTATGAAACTCCAGTTTTAGGTGCTGATATTGGTGGAATTCCAGAACTGATAAAAGATGGTTTCTCTGGTTTACTTTTCAGAAGTGGAGATAAGGCAGATCTGAAGAATAAAATAAATCTCTTGTGGAACGACAAAACCAAATGTAATGAGTTATCTGAAAATTGTAAAAAATTGACATTTGAGTCAATAGACTCATATTACCAAAAGTTAATAAAAATATATAAAGGTGATATGATAGTCTAAAAGATACAAAGAGTTTTTATTACCATGCACATTTTTGTATGGATAAAAAATAATTAAAGTTCCTCTAAAGAAATTCTTGCAAAACCGGTAATCGAATATAAAGGTCCTTTTATGAAAGCAGCTAAAAAATTGAACGGTACCGTAATTGTTACTTACAGATGTAATGCGCGCTGTTCAATGTGTAACAGATACAAAGCCCCATCTAGAGCTGATGAGGAAATTGGTATAGAGACCATAAAAAGACTTCCTGAGATGTATTTTACCAATATCACAGGTGGTGAACCATTTATCAGAAAAGACCTTAAAGATATAGTAAGAGAACTATATAAAAAATCAGATCGTATTGTAATTTCAACAAACGGCTTTTTTACAGATAGAATTATTGATCTCTGCAGTGAATTTCCAAACATTGGGATCAGGATATCTATAGAAGGTCTTGAGAAAACAAATGATATGATCAGAGGTCTTCCGGATGGTTTTAAAAAAGGATACGAAACCTTAAAAAAATTAAAACAGATGGGATTAAAAGATATAGGGTTTGGTATGACTGTTCAGGATCTTAATGCGGATGATCTGGTGCCCTTATATAATATCAGTAATGAACTTGGAATGGAATTTGCCACAGCATCACTTCATAACAGTTTTTATTTTGTTGAATCAAAAAATATTATTCATAACAGACCTTTTGTAGCAAAAAATTTTGAAAATCTGATTAATCTTCTGTTAAAAAGTAATAGCCCTAAAAAGTGGTTTAGGGCATATTTTAACCATGGTCTGATTAACTACATATATGGACAGAAAAGACTATTACCATGCGATATGAGTTTTGACACTTTTTTTATCGATCCTTACGGTAATGTAATGCCTTGTAACGGTACTAAAGATAAAGAAGTAATGGGTAATCTTAACAGACAGACATGGGATGAATTGTGGAACAGTGCTGAAGCTGAAATTGTTAGACAAAAAGTAAGGAGCTGCAAGCGTAACTGCTGGATGATAGGCAGTGTAAGTCCTGCTATGCATAAATACATTTGGAAACCAGCATTCTGGGTTCTTGTTCACAAGTTAAAGTCTTTTTTTACAAAGCAGCCTTACAGTATGTATGAGCTAAAAGTCTGCAGAGATTTTGAATCTGGAAAAGTAACAAAAGAAAATCTTGATAAATGTTCAACATGTGAAATTTCTTGTATTGTTAATGATGGATTAAGTAAATCAAGTAAAGAACAGCTAAAATTCAAGTCAGGTGAACAGATTGTTGATGATGATATTTCTGAGCAGATGAAAAATCATAACAATCAGTAAGGTAAAAAGAAAATTGTTATTAAGCCTATATCTTTTCTCAAATATTTAAATCTCAATCGTTAATTTATCTTTTTATAAAAAAACATTTGCAATATTTTTAATCGACTGAACTTAAAAAAATAATTTAATGAATTCAAATAATAAAAAACTGGCACTAAACATATTTCTGATGTTTTGGGTTTATTTTTTGCCTAAATCATTAGGTTTTCTATTGCTTCCTGTGTATACATCCTATCTTTCAACAGAAGAGTATGGTATTGCTGATGTTATATTAACTACATCTTGCCTTATTTCTCCTTTTGTATCACTTGGTATGCCTGGTGCTATATTCAGATTTAATATTGAGAATAAAGATGATTACAGACCATATCGCATTGCAACTTCAATTTTTGTTAAGAATGTGCTAATTCTTATACTTGTTTTATGTGCTGTATATTTTCTTTTTCAAATTAAGTTTCTCTATCTTTTTTATCTTTTTCTTACAATAGGTTTTTCATTATTATCAGATATAAACATCAGCTACCTGAGAAGTCTGGACAAAATGAAACTTGTTTCATTTTGTGGAGTTGGATCATCTTTTCTTACTGCATTTTGTAATGTTCTATTTATAGTAGTTTTTAATCTTGGTTTATACGGTTTTCTACTATCATCTATTGTAGGTTATGCATTTAATTACCTTGTCTCTGGAATTTCTATATATGGATATAGAAAAAAGATTTTATCTGTAAACAAGCTTAAAGGCATAAAAATCCTTAGAAAGGAAATGCTTCAATTCAGCTTTCCAACAATTTTTTCAGGGATCTTGTGGTGGGTTACGTCATCTTCAGACAGATATTTTATAACGTGGATGTGTGGCAGCAGTGCTAACGGTATATATTCTGTTGCTTTTAAAATTCCTTTAATAATCGTAACTATAGATGCAATTTTTGGAGCTGCATGGTTAAACACATTGTACGACACATACAAAACAAAAGAAGGAACGGCTTATATTATAAAGGTATTTAATGCTTACAGCTTTTTACTTTGCTTTTTATGTTCATTTTTAATAATGACTAATAAATTTTTATCAAGTCTACTTTTTTCAAAAGAATTTTATGAAGCCTGGAAATACGTGCCAATTCTGTTGATTTCAGTGGTTTTAAGCACATTATCATATTTTCTATCAACTCTTTTAGCTGTTTATAAAAAGACAAAAATTTCTTTGAATATATCAATAATAACCACTCTATTGAATGTATCATTAAACTGGATTTTAATCAGTATAACAAGAAGTCCACTTGGAGCTGCTTTAGCCACCAGTCTTTCATTTTTAGTAACCTATGCTTTAAATTATAAAAAATCTAAAATTGTTAGTAACATTGACTTTCATACTGGAAAGCAGTTATTGATGTTTATAATTTTGTGTTTACAAAGTGCTCTTTGTATCACGAACGACAGTCCGGTTACTTCTTCTTTTATTTCATTAGTTTTGATTGCAGTTCTTAACTATAAACTTCTGAAATACTTTTTTAGTAAATTTAAGCTCAAAATTAAAAAATTTGGAGGTTGATAGCTTTTTAAAATATAAAAACTTACATGATAAAATATATTGAGCATCGTTTGAAAAAATCCTTCTGCGCAAATTGTGTGTAGGGGCAGGAAGCGGAGCTGATTGGTAAAAGATAGCAACTATCTGAAAAAGATAGAATAATTGATTCAATTAAAGAAACAAAGGAATTCAAAGCAACAGATATCAAAGGCATAAGGGACAAAATCCTTTGCAACTATGGCTCATCTGCTGTACAAATTGTTAATTGGATTAAATCTGAATGTACTCAGTAATAAAGGTAATTTGAAGAATAAAATATGATTGATTCAATAATTAGAGATTTTTTGTTGGAACCTTTAACACAATTGTTTGCAGGTTTATATACTGCTATACAAATCTTTGTTCCAAGTTATGGTATTTCAATTATCGTTCTGTCAGTTGTAACAGCAATAATAATGCTCCCAATTGAAAGAAGAGTTAGAGCTTCTGTTTTAAATGAAAAAAAAATAGAAAGCATTCTAACTCCTCAACTCGATAACATAAAAAAAATCTATAAAGGAGCAGAACAAACCCTTGCAATTAAAAGGTTATATTCTCGTTACAGTTATTCTCCTTTTTATGCTATCCGAAACATTTATTTTATTCTGATTCAGTTACCATTTCTAATTGGTGCATATCTGATGCTGTCAGAAAATCAGGATATTCAGGGGGGAGGTGTAAGCTTTTTATTTCTGAATGACTTGGGCAGAGAAGATAAACTTTTATTTGGGCTAAATATGATGCCTTTGCTAATGACAGCAATCAATCTTCTAACTTTGTACTTCTTAAATCTTTCAAAAAAAGAAAACTATCAGGCAATTGCTATTGCGTTTTTTTTCTGTGTATTGCTGTACAAAGCCCCATCGGCATTACTTCTTTACTGGACAATGAATAATGTAATTCATCTTGTCAGAGCAATATATAAGAAAACTCTAAAAAAACAGTTTAACGACATCTACAACATTACAAAAAAAAGAATTAACTCGTTGTCTGTATTTTTTTTATATTCAAAGAAATATTCTGATTTTAAAAAGTATTTTTTAGATAGTGCAGAGAAAGAATTTTTTAAAAACAGTTGGAGGTATTATCTTTATTTAATTGTTATCGCAGCTTTTGTAATAATTTCATTTAATAATATAGGACTTTACTCCCTTGAAACGATTTTCAGAAGTATATTTATTATCTTACTGATAACTTCAGCTATCATCCTTGTACTGTCAATTATAAAAAAACTGATTCAAAAAACATCGATTCTAAGAATACTTTTTGTTTATACCATTCTTTTTTTAGGATATGTATTTTTCTATAAAAAAATAACTTATTGTTTACAAGGGCATATTTATTTTGTTAAAACTACAATAATACTAATAACAACAGTGCTCTTTATTTCAATCTTTTTATTAGGAAGATTTAAACTTCTTAATAAATTGATAATATTATTTATTGTTATTTTTACAGGTTCTTGCTTGTATGAAAATCATGTCGCTACGAATGAATATTTAAAAGGAATAAAAACTTATTCAATACAACTAAAAGAAAAGCCAAATATTTACTATATTTTATGTGAATCAATGAACAGTACTGAAATTGCTGTTAAAACTTATGGTTTACCTGCAAAAGAAAAAGAATCTTTTGAAAACTATCTAAAAGCCAATGACTTTACAATCCCTGACAAGTTATACAGTAATGGAAATAATACTCTTATGACTCTCCAGACAATATTTTCAATGACAGATTTTGCTAAAGGTGTAAGAGGAAATTTGGAAGCACCTCCTATCGTCAGAAGAATGATAACTGGAGGAAAAGATAATACTTTACTAAAAATACTAAAAGATAACGGTTATCATACATCTGAAGCTCTATACGCTGATGGATATTTTGGAACTGTTCAAGGCCCTTTATTGGATTATTATGATTCAGGTTATAAATACAATGGATTGATGCCTATTATTAATTTTAATAAGTTTTTTGCTCGTATCGTAACCAAATTAAAACTAGATAACAAACCAACGGTTCGCTACAAGACTTCAACTGAATTTTTTAAAGATTATTTTGAAAATGAACCTATTGCCCCACATTTTCTTTGTTATAGATTGTCTCACACATTTCATGCAGGAACATATGCAGAATTTAACAGACAAGAATGGTTAAGAGACAGTGTATATAGAAATGAATATGAAAAAGAAATTCAGGATCTTAAGAATATTACCAGTACGATTTTAAAGCATGATCCTGACTCTATCATCATCTTATGTGGAGACCACGGTGCATGGCTTTATTGGCAACAGTTTCAATCTAAATCAGAATTAAAAGAATATCTCAAAGAATCAAAAATTACTTATGAAGATTTCATAAATGATAAATATAAAGTTTTTGCAGCCATAAGAATTCCACATAAATATGGTAAAATTGAAGAACTGTGGTCACCTGGTAATATTTTTGCCAAAATATTTACAGTAATAGGTTATAAAGGGGATACTTTAAATATATCAAATAACTTCTCCTACTATCATGACAATTCATTTTCAGATATGAAAAAACCAATTATAAAAGAAGGAAATATTGTAAATTTATCTGAGCTTGAATAATTGTTATATAAAAGCAAAATCATACCAACCATGGTCGAGATCGTTTGGTTTTTGTAGGACAATTTATCTAAATTTTTAAATTTTAATTCTATTTCATAACATAATTCTGTTGGATAAAGAGCATGATAAAAAAAGTATATGTAGGAATGTCAGCTGATTTAGTACATCCAGGTCATTTAAATATCTTAACTAAGGCATCTAAATATGGAGAAGTTATTGTTGGATTATTAACTGATGAGGCAATTGCGTCTTACAAAAGACTACCGTACATGTCTTATGATGAAAGATATGCTGTAATCAGCTCTTTAAAACAGGTTTCAAAAGTAATTCCTCAAACTACATTAGATTATGTACCTAATCTTGAGAAAATTAAGCCTGATTATGTTGTTCACGGAGATGACTGGAAAGAAGGTGTTCAAAAAGCTACAAGACAGAGGGTTATAGACTGTCTTAAGCAGTGGGGAGGAGAGGTTATAGATATTCCTTACACGAAAGGAATTTCCTCATCAAGACTAAATGCTGCGTTAAAAGAAGTGGGTACAACACCTGATAGAAGATTAAAGAGTTTAAAAAGACTGCTAGCTGCAAAGCCTATCGTTAGAATTTGTGAGGTTCATAATGGACTGACAGGTTCTATCGTTGAACATACTCTAGTTAAAACAGATAAAAATTATGAATTTGACGGAATGTGGGCAAGTTCACTTACGGACTCAACTGCAAGAGCAAAACCAGACATAGAAGCTGTTGATATTTCCTCAAGATTAAGATTAGTCGATGAAATCTTTGAAGTAACAACAAAACCAATGATTTTTGATGCAGATACTGGAGGAATACCAGAACACTTTAAATTCACGGTTAGATCGTTAGAAAGATTGGGGGTTTCAGCTGTAATAATTGAAGATAAGACTGGTCTTAAAAAGAATTCACTTTTCGGAAATGATGTTGCACAAACACAGGATACCATTGAAAATTTCTGTCATAAAATTCACGTTGGAAAAGCCTCTCAGATAACTGATGATTTTATGATTATTGCAAGAATAGAAAGTTTAATTCTTGAAAAGGGACTTGATGATGCAATCTTAAGAGCAAAGGCATATATGGAGGCTGGTGCAGATGGAATTATGATCCATTCTAGAAAGAAAGATCCATCCGAGATTTTTGCATTCTGTGATTTATACGGTAAACTTTCTAACAGAAAACCTTTAGTTGTTGTTCCTTCAAGTTTTAATCAGGTTAAAGAAGATGAGCTTGCTAAAAAAGGTGTGAATGTAGTGATTTATGCTAATCAGCTGTTAAGAGCCGCTTATCCTGCCATGAAAAAAGTAGCTGAAAGCATTCTGACAAATCATCGATCTTTAGAGTGTGATTCTGAACTGATGAGTATTAAAGACATATTAGATCTGGTTCCAGGTACAAGATAATTATGGACACTAAACATTTTATAGAAATTTTATTAAATTGTGATTGTAATTTTTTTACAGGTGTACCTGATTCATTACTGTCAAAATTCAGCTCCTGCCTGATGGAAGAAAATAAAATTAAGCATATAATTGCAGCAAATGAAGGTAACGCAGTCGGTTTAGCAATAGGAAATTATCTGTGTACTGGAAAAGCTGCCGTAGTGTACATGCAGAACAGTGGTCTTGGCAATACAGTGAATCCTATTACCTCCCTTGCAGATCCAAATGTATATGGAATACCAATGGTTCTGATAATAGGCTGGAGAGGTCAGCCTGGTTTTAAAGATGAACCACAACATATTAAACAGGGCGAAGTAACCATAGGACAGCTAAATCTTCTAAACATTCCTTATATAATTTTAAATTCTAATACAGATGTTGAAAACGAACTTCCTAAGTTAATAGGCAGGATGAAAAAAAGAAATGGTCCGGTTGCAGTTGTTGTTGAAAAAGGCGCATTAACTGGTAATTACCCTGTAAAAAAACATATTGCAGACAGTACATTGTCTAGAGAAAAGTCAATAGAAATTTTGTCAGAAATTCTTCCAAAAGATACCATTTATATTGCTACAACAGGTAAGTCAGGAAGAGAGTTATATGAGATTAGAGAAAAACGCCACGAACCTCACCATGATTTTTTAACTGTTGGTGGAATGGGACACGCATCATCAATTGCACTTGGTGTATCGCTGTCTACACCTGACAGGTTAGTTGCTTGTCTTGATGGAGATGGTGCTTTTTTGATGCACATGGGGGCAAGTGCAGTTATTAACAGTTGTAAACCTAAAAATTACCTGCACGTTCTATTGAACAATTATGCTCATGAATCTGTTGGTGGACAGCCAACTGTTTCTGATAAAATCGATTTTTCACTTCTATCAAAATCGGTAGGATATTCAGAATATTATAAAGTGTCATCTGAAAAAGAACTACAAAAGGTAGCTTTATCCTTATCACAAAAGGATTATATAGGTTGCGTATTGGTTGAAATTTTAATAAATCAGAATGTTCGTGAAGATTTAGGAAGACCAAAGATAACTCCTGAAGATAATAAAAAAGAAGTAATGAAGTTTATTAGTAAATTCCATGATTGAGAAAGATAAAATAATTATTGATAACACTACTGTTTTTACAGGAATTGAATCTGTAAAATTATGTGGTAAGAAGCTTAATGAAATAGTTTTAGATTGCAAAAACAATGTTGTTCTTTTTACATCTTCAGGTCAATTAAAAAGAGGTACTCCATTTAATTGTACTGAATTTGCAAAAATTATAGTATGTCAGCCTAATCCAGATTTAGACTTTTTGGATAATGTAATATCTGAACTAAAACGAATTAGACCGTCATATATTATTGCATTCGGAGGCGGTAGTGTAATTGATTCGGCAAAAGTTGCTTCAGTTTTCTTATTTTCAGATATATCCTTAAATGAATATTTTAGAAATATCCATTGTAAAAAAACAATATTCAGCAAAAGATGTCATTTAATATGTATACCGACGACATCTGGAACAGGAGCAGAAATTACTCCTTTTGCCACAGTTTGGGATAGAAAAAATGAGGTAAAGCGTTCCTTTGCCTGTAATTTATTAGAACCAGATTTCATTTATCTTGACCCAAGGGTTACTTTGACAGCTCCAAAGGAATTAACCATATTCTGTGCAATGGATGCATGTTCACATGCATTAGAATCATTGTGGAATAAGAACATGACTGATATTTCGTTTAAATACGCTATAGAATCTCTTAAGCTTATTTCTTGTAATCTCATGCCACTATTAAATGATTTAAATAATGTTTGTTATAGAGCTAAGATACAGCTGTCTAGCTTTTACTCTGGTTGCGCTATAAGAATTACCAGAACAGCTATAGCACATTCAATTTCATATCCAATTACGCTAAAATATAATGTTCCTCACGGTTTGGCCTGCAGTTTTACACTAAAAAAAATAATAGATTGTGTGACAAAAAATCAATTATGGAATAAACAGATCCCAACAGATCTAATAGAAAATATAAGCAATTTAATATCAGCTATAGATCTAGACAGCTATTTAAAACAATATTGCAGTAAAAGTGATATCATCAACTTAATCGATAAAATGAATACTGTAGGTAGAGCTGATAATTTCATTGTTGATAATTATAAATTAAGAGATCTTCTGTGAATTTAAATAGTGCCATTATGGATATGATAATGAATTATATTATTTTCATGAATGCCATAAATATCATAGATATCAACAACAGTTTAGACTGATTTTTTTTGAAAGTGAAAAACGTTGTCGATTAGACACAGGTAGTTTGGTCACAATGAATATATTCAGCCCAAAATTTCATGTAGAAAATCTCTGCTATAACTTGTTAAAACAGGTTCCAAAACTTATGGAATTTAGAAAATTCAGATTGGAGTTTTTTTTTGTAATATAACCAAATAAATCAAATGATATCATTCAATTTTTTTAAATCAAAGATCATACTAGTTACATTTATGTTATTTGCCTTTACTAAGGATGCTTACGCATATTTAGATCCTGGTTCTGGAAATGCAATTATCTGTCTGTTATTAAGTCTTGCAGGAGCTTTTGTATACTATGCAAAGTCTTTATTCTATAAATTTGTAAGTATTTTCACTGAACAAAAAGTTAATGAAGAAAAAAATAAACAAATAGCCATTTTTTCAGAAGGAAAAAACTATTGGTTAACTTATAAACCTATTGTTGAAGAGCTAATATCTCAAAAAGTTCATTTTATCTATTATTCTATGGATATTCATGATCCTGCACTAACCATTGATAATGTATACATGCATTCAAAATACATCGGTTCAAATAATAGGGGATATGCTAAAGTTGGATCTTTAAGAACAAAAATTCTTTTAACCACAACTCCAAATATAGGATGCGCTGGATACCCATTAAGAAGACCTAAAAATGTTGAAAAATTATGCCATGTATGGCACAGCATCAGTGACACCAGTGCTTATCATATCGGAGCATTAGATCATTATGATGTTGCTCTAACTGTTGGAAATTGGGTAGAAAGCTCTTTAAGACTGATAGAAAAAATCAGAAAGCTAAATAAAAAAGAGATTATTCCTGTTGGTTTGCCTTACTTTGACGAACTAAGGAAAATCTATGATAAAAAGTTGTTAAATTATACAAAAAGTATGTCAACTTGTGTTATAGAAAGCCATCCTGAACATAAAATAATACTTGTTGCTCCAAGTTGGGGAGCTAAAAGCTGTCTTAGAGTCTATGGCACAGGTTTTATAAAAAATGCTTTAGAGCTTGGTTATAACATAATTTACAGACCACACCCTCAATCTATTAAAGTAGAAAATGATTTTGTAAAAAAAGTATGTTCACAATTTAAATTATATAAAAATTTTAGTTTTGACTGCAATTCTGATCCTTCTGATTCAATGATAAAGTCAGACATGATGATTTCAGATAAATCAGGAGTCAGATTTGATTATGCTTTTATATACGAAAAACCAGTTCTTACACTAGATCTTCCTTTTGATGTGATGGATGAGTATGAAGCGATCTTTCTGGGAAAAGTGTGGGGGGAACAGGAAGCGGAGCTGATTGGTAAAAGATTGCAACTATCTGAGAAAGATAGAATAATTGATTCAATTAAAGAAACAATGGAATTCAAAGCAACAGATATCAAAGGCATAAGGAACAAAATCCTTTGCAACTATGGCTCATCTGCTGTACAAATTGTTAATTGGATTAAATCTGAATGTACTCAGTAATAAAGTCGACGATGATCAGAAAAAATCACTGATTTTTGTGGCACTGTTGAAATGAACTTTTTTTCAAAAATAGAAAAAATTGAGTACAACAGTCAAGAAGTAATTTAAAGAAATTTGAGCTAAGGATTACGGTTTCGTTCAGAAGTTACAGGAATTTGATACACAGATCAAACTAGCGTATTGACCATCGACAATGAGCTTTAAATGACGTCTAATGCCTTATGGAAAAAGGATTTTTCTATGTCAGGCAGAAAGTTTGTTGATTTAGTCAGTATGACCGTAGCAGATGGACCATTGAGTTACAGAAGCATGCCTTTTGGGAATATGCCATTTGTAGCAGGTATGTTGGACAAGCTTGGGTTACAGGAGCTTATTGACGAACTCATTGGTAAAACAGGATCACATGTTGAGGTCAGCAACGGAGAGATAGCTTCAGCACTTATAATGCAGATGCTTAATGTTCCGTATTAGACTTTATGTGGAACTTCAGAATACTTTGAGAACATACCTATTGGAAGTTTATTAGGACATCCTGGCTTAGAAGGTAAATCCTTTGGCAGAGCAGTCTTGTCAAGGTTTCTGGACAGTGTTTACGAGTATGGTTCAGAAAGATTATTTTTAGCCTGTGCATCGCAGACTGTAGAAAAGCTAGGCATAAGTGTAAAAGAGGCACATATAGACAGCACCACTTTTCACTATGGTGGTGATTCCTATAAGCAGAAAGACTGCCCGTTAGAAATAAAACTTGGATACTCAAGATAGCATCGCCCTGACCTGAAGCAGGCAATCAGTGTGATGATATCTGATGGAGGGAGCAGAATTCCTCTGTGTGCAAAGAATGTGTCAGGAAACGTCAATGACAAGAAGTCATTTTATGACATTACCATTGATACACTGCCTACACTTCAGGGTATATATAAATACTTAAAGTACATTGTAGGCGATAACGCTCTTTGAACAGGAAAGATAATAAACTCAGTCAAAGCCAAGGGCATGGATGTTGTTTCAAAACTTGCAGATCATAGCAGTCTGAGCAAAGAGTGTTTTGAAAAAGGAAAGGGACAGAAAACTCAGTTTGAAAAGATATTTCCTGATGATGAGCTTAGTCCCAAAGGAATGTGGTGTGATGACTGTGAGATTGACGTAGTCAAAGTAAAAAGATTACTTGTCTTAAACGGAGCACTAAGGGAAAAGAAAACCAGAACCATAAGCAGGAAGGCTCAGAATGAACTTGAAAGACTTACAAAAGGCTTTGAAAAGTTGGGGGCTAATCCATGCAAATGTCTTGGTGATGCTCAGAAAGCTGTAGCTGAACTTACAAAGAAAGTTAAATTCTGCACAGTTGATAACATCTCTTATGAGGATGTCTTTAAAAATACCAGAGGCAGACCTAAGAAGGATGTTAAAAAAAGAGGTTTTAGCAGCTGTTAAAGTTCATGCTACAGTAAGTATCAATAAAGAAACAGTAGACAAAGCTATTGCTCAGGAGATGATGTATGTCATTGTTACTACTGCACTGAGCGTAACTGGACCATGGCTGAGCTGTTAGGGGGTATAAAAGACAGAGCGTTATAGAAAGAAGCTGGAGAGTTTGTAAAGATCCTCGCTTCTTTGTTGATTCAATTTACCTGAAGAAGCCATCAAGAATTGATGCTCTGTTGTGGCTTATGAGTTTAGCCCTACTTGTATACTCCGCTTTGGAATATTACTTGAGACAGACAATGCGTGAGCATCAGCTGTCAATTAAAAACCTGGAAGGTAAAGGCAGAAATGAAAGACCTACTTTAATGAGGTTCTTTCAGTATGTGTTTAACAACACTCTCTCTATAGTAGGAGCTCCACATACTGACATTCTGCAGATACCGTGGTTTAATGAAGATTTACAGAACATCATCCGATGTATGGGATATGGGACCTGAATGGACTCGATACTTTAATAAAGAGACTTACAGAGGTGCTTTTAATCAGATGACGTTTTAAAAATGGATAAATTCAGGAAAAAACAAAAATCAGTTAGTTTTACAGATCGTTGTCGGTTTCAATACTAGTTTTAGAGTTCTTTAAATTTTACTTTTACTGACTATTTGGAATAAATAAACATGGATTTTACTTTTGGAGTATGTACATATAACTCAGAATCGTATGTGATAAATACGCTTGAGAGCATCAAATTTCAGATTGTTAATTTTTCTAAAAATATTAATTGTTTTTTGGTAATTTCTGATGACAGTTCTTCAGATCACACGGTCTGTTATATTCAGAATTGGTTAAATTTGAACAGCAAATTATTTGCTGGAGTAAAACTCTTAACTCATAAAAATAATAAGGGAATAGCTAATAGTTATGCAGATTTAATTCAAAATATCCATACTGAATTATTTATAAAAATTGACGGAGATGATCTCTTATGCTCTGAAAATATTTTTGAAAAGTGTTTAGATCTTAAAAAAGACGAATGTAGAATTTATGTTCCTTTTATATTTAAAAGTGATGCAAAAGTTAGTGTTCGTGACCCTGATGCAATGAATTCTTTCTATTACTCTACAAAACAATTCTATAACAAGGATTCTTTAAGATTGATTGAAACTTACAAGCCATTCATGACACCACAGGTAATAATGACAAGATCTAATTTTTCTGATGAATGCTTAGAGTTCTTGCACAAATTTACTCAGTTTGAAGATGACTCATCTATTTGGTTCATTTTCAAGAATAATCCTAATATAAAATTAAAATACTTTCTTACACCTTTAGTTTTATATAGAATTCAAGATAAATCTTTAAGCAATGGATTGGAGAGCATACATCAAATACAATTTTTAGATGATCTTCATAATTTAAAAAAAATTATGTTTAAGTCTTCTTGTTCTTTCTGCTCAAAAATTTTCTTGATGTCTGCTGTTTGGGAAACATTTTTAATGAAACACAGATTTGCAACAGATAATTGTTTACACCGAAAAATATTTACTCATCATAGAAATAAAATAAGAAGAAGATTAGAGAATGATGAACAGTTTTCAATATTTTTAAATCAACTTGATTTGTTATGTAATCGAGAAACTTTATATTTAAAGAAGATTATTGAATCATCAAAAGAATTCTTTGAAGAATAAAATGACTTTTGTTTGCTTTATTGATTAAGTGGTTTTCGAGTTATAAGTTTAAAGACGTTAACCACACTCTTAAAATGCATAGAAGATTTTACAATATGATTTCAGTAACAATTTCTTATTGGTTTCACAACTATACTTAGTACAATATACATTGTTGAGCTTATTGTTATAGTCAAATATATTTACTAGTAATATGAAATAACTTATAAAAGTTTTGTATATGGAATATAAAATTATAGATTTTCCAGTTCACGGAGATCACGAAGGAAAATTGGTAGCTTTAGAAAAAAATGCTGATTTTCCATTTGAAATTAAGCGAGTCTATTATATTTGGGATACAGTGCATGATGCCATAAGGGGACGTCATGCACACAAGAACCTGCAACAGGTAATAATATGCGTTAAAGGCGAGTGTGATTTTATTTTGGATGATGGCAAAAATAAAGAAACCATTCATCTGGATAAACCAAATAGAGGACTATATATTTCAAGTAATATATGGAGAGAGTTTACAAATTTCTCAGATGACTGCGTAGTCATGGTTCTTGCTTCTGAGCATTACAAACCTGATGATTATGTTCATGATTACAAAGAATTTAAAAAATTAGCAAATCATTAAAACAGGAATATTTGATGATTAAGTTTTTAGACCTAAAAAAAATTAACGAGAGATTCAGAACTGAAGTTGATCATAGAATCAATGCTGTTCTTGATAAAGGCTGGTATTTACAGGGAGAGCAGAACTCGATGTTCTGTTCAAATTTTGCAAAATTCTGTGGTACTAAATATGCTTTAGGTGTTGCTAATGGCCTTGACGCTCTAAATTTAATTATCAAAGGATATGGCTTTGGTAGTGGTGATGAGATCATAGTTCCTGCCAATACTTTTATTGCAACAATCTTATCTATTTCAGAAAACGGCTGTACCCCTGTTCTCGTTGAGCCCGATATAAATACATTTCTAATTGATCCTGATCAGGTTGAATCTAAAATCACAAGCAAAACTAAGGCAATCATAGTTGTTCATCTGTATGGTCAGGCTGTTAAGATGGATAAGATTTATGAAATTGCAAAAAAACATAATTTAAAAATTATTGAAGATGCTGCTCAAGCTCATGGTGCATTATACAACGGTAAAAGGGTAGGTGCCTTAGGGGATGCTGCAGCCTTCTCATTTTATCCTGGTAAAAATCTTGGAGCTCTTGGAGATGCAGGTGGTATAACCACGAATGATAACGATCTTTATGAAAAGGTAAAAGCCCTGGCTAATTATGGTTCAGACCATAAATACCATCATATTTATAAAGGAACAAACTCACGAATGGATGAATTTCAGGCAGCTGTTCTTGATGTTAAATTACCTCATCTAGATGAAGATAATGAAATAAGGCGTAAGATTTCTAAATATTATCGAGAAAATATCAAAAATTCATTAATAACTCTTCCAAAAGTAAATGATGAGTTGTCTCACGTTTGGCACATTTTTGCCATTAGGTGTAAGTATAGAAATGAATTAATTAAGTATCTTTCTGATTTTGAAATTGAAACAAACATCCATTATCCAACTCCTCCTCATATGCAATTAGCTTATTCAGAGTGGAGCAACAGACATTATCCTGTTTCTGAACTAATTCACGCTGAAGAAGTTAGTCTTCCAATTTCACCTGTATTGACTGAGGAAGAAGTTTCATTCATAGTTGATAAAATTAATAATTTTGAAATTTAAATTTTCACTCAGAGTTAGAATTAATGAAATTAAGAAACTTAGAAAATAAAGATGCTGCTTTCATGCTTGAGTGGATGCATGATACTTCAGTAATAAAGTACATGAGATCTGATTTTATTAATAAAACTAAAAACGATTGCTTGGAGTTTATAAAAAATAGTAATCAATCTAATATCGATATTCATAAAGCAATTGTGGATAATAATGATGAGTATTTAGGTTCTGTTAGTCTAAAAAATATATGTAATAAATCTGCTGAATTTGCAATCATCATTAGAAAAAAAACAATGGGAAAAGGTGTTGCTTCTTTTGCAATGAAAGAGATTATTTCTTTTGGTTTTCAAATATTAAAATTGGAATATATTTACTGGTGCGTCAACTATAAAAATATTAGAGCCATAAAGTTTTATGACAAATTGGGATATAAAAAAGTTTTATTTGATACCAATCTAAAATCTAGAGTTATTGGGGGGGGTACAGCTCAAAAGAGGTTAATAACTTTATTTGGTATCAAATTTCTAAAGAAGAATTTTACACTATGTCTTCTTTATAATTTTTTACATAATCTCCTACTAACGATTAGGTAGAGGTTATGTAAATGAAAACAATTTGTATCGCAGGTAAAAATAATATTGCTGTTGATCTTTTATTACACTGTATGAAGTTCTACCCTAACTGTAGATTAGTATGTATTGCAAATAAAAACGACTGTGGCATTAATAATTGGCAAAAATCTTTAAAGTTCTTTGCAAAGAAAAATGATGTTGAAATTCTTCAGTTGCAAGATGTTTACACATTAAGTGATTTATTGTTTTTATCATGTGAATTTGACTCTATTATTAAGCCAGAAAAATTCAGAAGCAATGAGCTGTACAACATACACTTCTCTCTGTTACCTAAATACAAGGGATGTCATACATCTGTATTACCAATTTTGTGGGGTGATATTTTTACTGGAGTTACTCTTCATAAAATTAGAGCTGGAATAGATACTGGAGAAATAATAGATCAACAGAAAGTTGATATTTTAGAAAATGATAATTCTCTTGATTTATATAAAAAACTTATTCAGTCTGGCACTGACATAGCTATTAGAAATCTTGATAAGCTACTAAGAAAAAATTTTGATTATTTTAAACAATCACAAAATGGATCTACATATTATCCTAGAAATTTTATAGATTTCTCAAAATTAACACTAAACGTTAACAGAACAGCTTTTCAAATAAAAAATCAGATTAGAGCGTTTTCATTCAGACCTTATCAGTTAATTTCCTGGAATGGCATCAATTATATAGATAGCAAAATATTAAAATTTGTATCAACTCAAAGGCCAGGAACTATCTTAGAAGATACTGATGTATATACGGTTATTACTAGTGCAGACTACAATATTTTGTTATTTAAAGATACATTAGATCAAGCTAACGAACTCATAAAGCAAGGAAAAGATGCTAGAACGTTTTTAGTATCAGAAAAGATAATCAATTCTCAAGAATGTCACGGTTGGAGTCCCTTAACGATAGCTGTTTACAATAATAATCTGTTTATGGCTGAATGGTTAATTAAAAATAAAGCCGACATCAATGTTGTCAATAACAACGGAACGACATTGCTGATGTATGCAAAAGATTGTTTTAAAAACACTGGTGATCCATCCGTGTTTGAATTATTGTTAAATGCTGGTATAAGTACTGAAAATAAAGATTTTAACGGTTTAAATCTTAAGAATTATTGCGATATGGAAGGAATAAGACAAATTGGAAAATATTCTTTTTGAATTAAGTTATTAACTGTTCAGAATCTATATTTCATATCTTGATTTTAACAACCTCTGACTTTTACAGACAGAGTGTTCTTTGTAAATTTCATTGTGAATATGCTCACATTTTGTCTACTAAGTGCTTTTTCTTTTTATCTGAGAAATCACCGCATATAGCGCTTATAAGGCTCATAGACCGATCTGTTTTTTGTGCCTTTAGTTTTGACATTTTGTCTTATATCAATCTGTAGCGATCTGTACAGATCTCTCAGATCTTTTTGAGAGTAATGACGAAGTTGAAATCTCAGTTCAGAAATGACTAAAAATCGCTACTGCTATAATAAAAGCAGTAGTAATGACATTGGGATATGACAGTGGATTTCAACGAGTTAAAGCAAAAGATGTACAGCATCTCCTTAGAGCTTAAAGCAAAGGCTCCAAAGGATCTTTCTCTGCTTGTTGAAACTCAGTCCTTTATGATAAAGCTGATACTTGAAATGAGCTCATCGGTTATGTCAGAGAATAAAAAACTGCGTGAGCAAATCAGCTCTTTAGGGAAAAGCATTGAAGAACTTTAAGATATAATCAGAGACTTGAAAAATTAGCTCAATCAAACCTTAAACAACAGCTCAAAACCACCATCAAGCGATGGTTACAAAAAGAGTCCTAAAAAGAGAAGTCTGAGAGTATCAACAGGAGCAAAGGCATGAGGACAGAAAGACCATAAGGGAGCACATTTGTCAGTACCGCATGTAGCTGATGAGGTTAAATGTCATATTCCTAAAAAATGTCAGTGCTGTCCAAATCTCAAGACCTGTGTTGCATCAGGAGATGTATTTACCTGTGCAGAGTCACGTTATGTGATTGAAGCTAAGACCATAACTCATGTAGTAGAGCATCAGAGCAAGGTGGCTACTAACTGTCCATGCGGCTGTCCTTGTAAGGATGAGAATCTTGCAGGAGAATTTCCTGCAGATGTCAGAGGCTATGTACAGTATGGAAATTCAGTAACAGTACTTGCTGCACTGTTATCAGCCTATGGAGCTGTAGCCTATAACAGAATACATGTTCTGTTAAACGAACTGTTTGGTATCAGTCTTTCAACTGGAACCATAAGCTCCATGGTAAAGAGATGCTCGGATAAGATAGCTTCTGTTATGGAGAAAATCAGAGAACTTTTAAAAGATTCTGATGTAGTCAACTTTGATGGAACAGGATTAAGAGCCTTAGGCAAACTATTTTGGGTACATAACTCATCTAATGATTAATATACCTATCAGTCAGCTAATGAGAAACGTGGCTCTATTGGAATGGAAGACAACGGTGTACTTCCAGACTTTACAGGTATTGCAGTTCATGATGGATGTCCTTCATATCAGAACTTTGAACAGATTGAACATGCCTTATGCTGTGCTCATCTGTTAAGAGAACTTAATGCTGTAAGAAAGAATGATGAAAATCATATCTGGGCAGAATGTTTTCAGAAACTCCTTATCAGAATGAAAAAAGCTAAAGAGGATGCCATTTCTCTAGGTTAGATATTCCTTGGAAAAGAACTTTTAGAAGCCTTTTCCAAAGAATATATGCCGATAAGGAATGTCCTCCTCCTGAGATTACCAAAGAACGGAAAAGAGGCAAAATAAGGAGAGGTAAGATCAGAGCTCTGATTGAACAACTCAAAAAGTTCAAGGATGACGTGTGCCGTTTTGCACATAACTTTGCCGTGCCTTTTGATAACATTCAGGCAGAACGTGATGTTCGCAATGTAAAAACAAAGACAAAAGTCTCATGGTGTTTTAGAAGTGTTAAAGGAGCTCATGACTACCTCAAAATAATGTCTTTCATTAGTACCGGAAACAAACATGGTATTAACGCATTTGATGCTTTAACTGCTACTATTTCCGGTAATGCTAAAATTATTTTGGGTGAGGGGTCTGAATAGTTACAAAAATATATTTTGCAATTATTAAAATTTTTACTTGACATGCTCTCGTTCATAACAGTTACAAACTTTTAAGGGAAACAACAAAATGCCTTATGTAAGTGTGTTAATGCCAGTATATAACGCAGAAAAATACTTAAATCAATCAATACATAGTGTTATTGCTCAGACTTTTACTGATTGGGAGCTTATTATTGTCGATGATTGTTCAACAGACACTTCTTTTTCGATTGCTAAAAAAGCAAGTGAGAATGATGAAAGAATTAAGGTATATAAATTACATGTTAATTCTGGCTCTGCACAAAAGCCAAGAAATTATGCGGAAAGTTTAGCAACAGGAGAATTCGTCACATCTATTGATTCAGATGATATGTGGGAATCCAAATATCTTGAACTGATGATTAAAAGACAAAAGGAAACAAATTCAGATGCTGTTGTTTGTTCCATGTTTGATTTGGATGAGAAAGGAAATACAGGAAGTAGATTTAACCCCGTATCAACATTTGATATCAATCAAATCATTACAGGCAAAGAGGCTTTTCGTTTAACTGTTGGAGATTGGAAAATAAACGGACAAGGACTACTATTACTACTACTGGCTCGAAAGTCACATGAACTTTTTTCAATTCCCGATGAGATTATTAATGCCGATGAACTTTTAACTAGACAACGATTTTTATGCTGTAAAAAGGTAGCATTTAGTGAGGCTAAGTATTTTTATCGTTCTAATAGTCAATCAATAACAAAAAAATTCTCTTTAAAATTTTTCGGTTATCTTGTTACAGCAAAAGCGTTAGTCGAACTTACAAAAAAATTTTTTGGAAAAGAAGACGAGATTTATAAATACGCTACATTAAATTATCTCAAATATATTAAGTACTCTATAAAACTATATGCTGAAAATAAATATTTAATAGACGATAATTTGCAGGTATTAAATAATATTAAGAAACATTGGTTGTGCTTAGATTTTAAACAAATTATGAAATCGAATTTAAAAGATAAGTTGACATATATATTAGGAGTAAACCTTCTTCTTTTGTATTTTAGAACAAAGAATTTTATTCATCTATCATTATGTGCAATATCAAAAATTTTTTCTCAATAGTACATTTATATTCACTTAGGACATATCTTAAATTAATTTTCGTATATAGGACTCAGTTAATAAATAATGAAAAATACACTTGTTTCAATCGGAATAATAACCTATAACTCTGAAAAAACAATTTTAGAAACACTAAATAGCGCCTACAATCAAACATACAAAAATATTGAATTAATTATTTCAGATGACTTTTCTCACGATAATACAGTCAATATATGTAAAGAATGGATTTCAGAGCACAGTTCTAGATTTGTTAACTGTTTTGTCGTAACCTCTACGCAAAACACTGGTACATCAGCAAATTGTAACAGACTGATAAATTATTGTTCAGGAGAATATCTAAAAATATTAGCTGGTGATGATATTTTTATCTCAACTTGTATAGAGGATAATATCAAAAATATCGGTACATCTGATATGCAAATTTCAGATCTGATAAGGTTTAACTCTTCTTCATTATTACCTTATAAAAACCCAATTAACTTCAATAAATTCTGCAAGCTTCCAATTTCAAAACGAGTTCATTATTATGCAAGAACAGGATTCTTTTGTAATATTCCTACTATATTTCTTAGAAAAAGTATTTTTGATTTAGTTGGAAAATATGATGAGAAATCCAAGATTTTTGAAGATGTTCCTTTCTTATTAAAAGTCTTTTCATCAAATGCAAAAATATCTTATTTTTCTAAAATTACTGTCAAATACAGAGAAGGAGGAATATCAAATTCAAATTCTGTAAAATTTGACAAGGAACTCTTAAAGATATTTTTTAAATATCGAATTAAGTTTCTTCATAATGACAGTATATTAGATAGAATAGTAATATTAGAAAGAAGATTGTATAATTTATTACTTGACAAGAAAGAGTCTAAGACATTACTGTTAAAAATTTATTGTCGTATTTACACAAAATATCTAAAACTTATCAATAGAATTTATTAAAACTGTCAGAACATTCTGTGTTCAAAATTAAATAATCAGCAAGAGAAGAATCTAATTGTAATTTGTTCTCGAGTTTTACAGTTACCTCTTAAAACCTTTATATTACAACAAGTTAGTCATTTTAACTTGTAGTAACTTGACTTTCTCACTTGAGAAAAAAAACTAAAGACCTTATACACTAACTGACATTGAGCAGTAAAAATTAGGAATATATTCTGATTTATTTAAGTGTTTGATTTTCGATCACTTTTTAAAAGGTGCAATTAATGTATCAATTATTTTAAATAAATCAATCTGATAATGTTGATCTTGTGAATTTAGGAACACTTTACAATATTCTTATTATCACTATGTGATACAAAGATCACGCTTGGTACTATAAGCTTGAGTATGCAGTCAACATAGGTTAAAAAATAGCCATCAAAGATGTATTACAGGATCACGATGATGGCAGTACAGTTTGATAACACAGGTGATTTACTTTCAACAGAGCTAGGAAATATAGGACTTACAGCAGCAGGTTTTGATTACTTTGAATTAGCACCAGTAATTGAATCCTGTATTGGAAAGATATGTTCACATGTAAAGGTAACTCAAAGTGAGTTAGTGAAGCTTCTGTGTTGTCAGGTATTGAATGTACCATACCAGCCATTGTACGGAACCTCAGAGTTTTATCGTGGTAAACCTGTAAGAGCTTTAACTGGTAATGAAGAGCTTAATGTAGAAGACTTAAACAGGGATGTTCTTTCAAAACTATTAGATGCCATAGCAGACTTTGGACCTGA
>ERZ1035001.16-NODE-16-length-125191-cov-11.623993_pt1 | contig 125191 bp, 127 predicted proteins | sample MGYA00520685_ERZ1035001 | MGnify/ENA primary metagenome ERZ1035001 (study PRJEB33766, sample SAMN09781749) | gut metagenome | biome: gut microbiome | host: Homo sapiens | place: Madagascar | study: EMG produced TPA metagenomics assembly of the PRJNA485056 data... | reverse complement strand
AATTTTTCAAATTCTTGGTAAAAGTTTACCAAACCTATGAGCATAGTAGTGCGTACGTATAGAGCAAAAATATTAAAAAAATATTTTCTTTTAACTATATAGTAGGACTGAAAAAAGCTTTTTAAGCTTTCTTTTTTACTCTTAATAACTTTGAATCATCAAAATTTCTCTTCAACTATTTAATAAGATTCTTCTTAGAAAATAGAATAAGAGAAATTTTAAATGACTCGAATACTTTACCTAATATCATGTTCTAAGATACATTATCTTTTTATTTTTTACAATGGATATTTTAGATAATCTGTCTTAGTTGTTTATATATTTCAATTATCTGTCTTTTAAGATGAATCTAAGGACAACTTGCTCAGGCCATTGTAATAGAATGTGCTGGCAAAGGACACGTCTTTCTGCTTTTATCATCCTAATAAGTTCAATAGGAGAGGGAAACCTCTCCTATTGGCTTTTAATATATCTCGACATACTAATAAAGTTTAACTCCATTTAAAGGAGGTCAATATAAATGAATTCCAAGAGAAAACAAGCTCAAGATCTTATTTTAAAAGTAATGGATACTCTTGATAAGACTGGAGCTAATACAGCTTATTACCAAAACAAATTCAAATCGATGACTGATGTGGAATTTCAGAATTGGGCATCTAAAGCACTTCCCATTAGATTTCATACTAAACCATTTGAAATTGAGCCTAAAATGTATGAAATTGAAGATGCTCTTAAAATCTTAGGAGTTCCTCTTTTGGAAAAGGTAGCTTTACCATATCTCTATGTAAATAAATCCGGAGAGCCTGTATGGTCTAAAGAAGCAATGGTAGTTTATATCCATATTAAGAAGATGAAGCAGTTCATCACAAAGAAGAATGCTACTCCTCTTAGTATTGATAACCGTGATATGAAATCCGGTCTACTTGTTTCTCACGATAAAGGCGGTAAGTCTTCTGATAGAGAGATGGAAGCCATGGTAGTTATGGGCATGGATAAAACCATGAAAGAAATGTCTACTTATAGAGCAGACTATATGGATGCTAAATCTATTGCCTATCAGACTATTACCACTACTGGTACACTTTCTCAGAAAGATATTCCTATTTCTAACTATGATTCTCTTTCTAAGAATCAGTTCAATACATATTTGGTTGGATCTCTTCTCAATACAAATATGCTGAATGTTGATTATATGCTTCCTGCTACTATTGCTAATAGACAAAGAAGGGTAACCAGAGAGACAGAATAAAGAAATATGGTTATATATCATATATATGACTTAAGATCCACAACTTAAGTCATATGTTTAGAAGTTACCATAGTCCTAAACATAGAAATAAATACAAAGGAGGTTAAATCTTATGGATAATCAATTCTATGGTGTTATCCAGGAGCAGGGTTTCGTTACTGAAAACACTGGCCTGGGTTTCAAACCTTTGACTGAGTCTGAGAAGAAAGACCTGGAAAAGAAGTTTGACAAGAAAGAAGACAAAAAGAAGTAACTCTTAAAACAATTTCAGGCTCTAGAGTTAGTCTCTAGAGCCTTTAAGTTTGTTTGTAGTGTTACACCAGAAGCCGAAAGGAGTCAATCAAAATGTTTTTCGAAAACCATCATGCACCTCGTCACTCTAAACTTATTGCAGTACTGATTCTAGTAATGGTATTTGCAGTAAACACTGGAGTTGTACTTGTTGCAGCTGTGTCGACGATGGCACAAGAAGAAACTACCGTAGGCGAATTGAATTATAGCAATAATTATGATGCAATTCGGCTCAATCAGTTCATTGAGGGAAATCATAGCGATCTCTCTCATTTGAAAGAAGGAGCTCATGAACTCTATATCGATAGTGATTTAGAAGTTCGTGAAGAAGAAGTCGAAGAAACGACTGAAGAAGAGATCATCGATGAAAAGGCTCTTGCAACTTATACTGTACAGCCTGGTGATTCTCTTTGGAAAATTGCTGAAGAAGTTTATGGAGACGGCACTCTGTACAATTCTCTTATCGAGTTGAATGGACTTGAGAATGAGTATGCTAATATTTATGCTGGTCAGACTCTTCAGTATTACTCTTACGAATTTACTGCTGAAGCGGTAAGTGTACAATATTCTTCATTGCACAAGGATGATCCTAAGCCGGAGAAGACTGTGACTTCTTCTACTAAGAATGGAGAATCTGGAAGCAATATGACATATCAAGGAAAGTTCTTCATCACTGGTTATGATCCTTACTGTGCTCATTGCTGTGGTAAAGCAAATGGTATTACAGCATCTGGCACTAAAGCAACAGTTGGAAGAACTATCGCAACTTCTAAAAAATATCCTTTTGGTACGAAACTTTATATCGAAGGATATGGAACCTATGTTGTTGAAGACAGAGGTGTAAAAGGCAATGTGATTGACGTTGTAGCAGAATCTCACGAGGCTTGCTATAAACTCACAAAGCATAATGTCGACGTCTATGTCGTGAATGACTAATATTTTAAAGGAGGAAAAGAAAATGTTAAGATTTCAAGTTATTGGTTGTGGAGCAGCTGGTAACAAGGCAACTATCGATCTCGTTGAGAGTGAAGTTCTGAATAAGGATGAGTTCTCTTATTTGCTCATCAATTCTACGAGCAAAGATATTCCTGCCAATTATCGTGAAAAGGCTCTTATCTTTGGTAAGAGCCTTGGCGGTTGTGGTAAGGAACGTGACATCGCTAAGGACATGATTATCCATGATGAAGACAATGGTATTCGTGCCCTTGACAAAATGGTTGATCCGTATGCGGACGTGGTTATTGTCTGCGGATCTACTGAAGGCGGAACTGGATCAGCCAGTGTTCCCATGATTTCCAAGTATATCAGTTCTGTTTTAAAGCAGCCTGTGATTGCTTGTCTCTTCTTTGGCTTCAATGATGACGCCAGAGGAATGCAGAATAGCATCGAGGTCTGCCAAGAACTTCCTGAAAATGTTGGAGTCATTTCTATTTGCAACTCTAAGTTTTTGACTTATACCAATGGAAATAAGTTAAAGGCTGAAGAGCTTGCAAATAGTCATTTTATCAGTATCATCAGAACTCTGTCAGGTAAATCTATTTATGAGTCTTCCCAGAATATTGATGATACTGACCTGAAGAAACTGATCACTACTCCTGGGTATATGACAGTGATGTCTGCAAATATCACTGGTTCTAAATCTCCGGAGCAGGTTGAGAAGAAAATCAATGATTCTTTCATTGATACTAAGTCTATGGACTCTCCTTCTAAATCTGCAAAGCGTATTGGAGTTATCTTCGATGTAAAGCAGGAAAATCCAAATGCTGATTATCAGTGCAAGATTTTTAAGGATCTCTATGGAACTCCGTATGAACTGTTCCTGCATGTCCAGCATGTCGGGTCTCTCGAGACTGTAACTTGTATCGCTGCAGGCCAGAAAATGCCTATCGATGAAGTGAAGGAGATTTTTGAAGAGTATAAGAGAACTTCTAGCGAGATCAACAAATCTCGTGACGAGTTCTTCGATACTCTGAACTCCTTCAAAGGCAATGCTGAGGATTCCATGTTTAACATGGGCCTTAACAAAAATAATAACGGCCCTTCTGAAGCAGATCGTAATGCCTTCTTTAAAGAGTTTGGTGTCGATCTGTCTGAGAAGAAGCCTGAAGGAAAAACTCCTGTCGTTAAATCCGTCAAGGAGTATTAAGGAGGTATAACTCCAGATGTATATTCCTCTTGGAGATTTCAATTCCAATATCCAAGCATTAAAGCAGCAGCCTCAGGTAACTGAGCAGCCTGTAAACTTTACCGGATTTAATACTGATTACTTCTTTAATCAGATTAAATTCATTGATCAGATGGATGACATTACTCTCATTAATTTGATCAAAAACCATGTTGATGTCATCGTTGAGCGTACACTCTCTGATGACAAGTCTATGGGAAGCATTCTTTCTCATCCCAAGTTTGTCAATGCTTATTACAGAGCTATGAAAATGATCCCTATTGATTACGATCGTAGACTCTTCTGCAATAAGCTGACTTACGAGTATTCTATCATTGATAACTATGACAGAGATATTCTGGCAAAGTTTAGAGAGATCTCTTCATATGTCAATGAAGATATCGTAAGAAAGTTAACCAATAAAGGTATCCCTGTAAGAGCTGCAAATGATCTTGTTACTTGCAGATATTCTTCTCGTCATGAGAACGTGAATATCAAGAGATTGAATTTCAATATGTGCAAGTACAGCGCTGAGATCTTTAATGAGCAGACCATCATATGGGTATATGAAGCACTCTTCGATCGTATTGGAGAACTCTTCATTACTTCTATGCTTGAAGTATATACCCAGCAAGAGATGGATGATCTGGCAACTGACTTCAGGGATGTCTATGGAAATGTCTCTCTGGCACTTTTGACCATTCTGAATAATATGCCTTCTGCTGCTATTCGTGAGATTATCTTGAAGTATACTGATAGATATATCTCTTGGTACAGAGTGACTCATGAGCTTCCTAGATTTACCTTGCGCTCTTTGTCTTCTGACTATGAGCGTATTGTCAGAGTTGTGGAAACTCTGTTGGCTGAAGGACATGATGTTCCTTAAGCAATTAAGAATAGGGCTTCGGCCCTATTCTTTTTTTTATTTTTTACTATGGCTAGAACTCTTAAGTAACGAAATGACTTGAAATAAGTCGAATTAAATAAATTTAGGAGGCATAACAATGATTGATTTTACCACCAAGAATATTGAAGACAAAGGTCAGGCACGACTGACTAATAGTGTTATGAGTAATGTGGAATTCTCTGGTTTCAATCTGGAGATTCCTGATGATAAGAAAGATCTGTTTTTTGAGATCTTTGATTCTATGAAAGACGTAAAGAACCTTATTGATGCAACCAATCTGGTTTCAGATATCAGTAAGGACTTCAAAGCAAATGATCCTCGTATTAAGAAGATCTTTGAGCTCATTGGAGGAAATGATGAGCTGATCGCTGACATTCTCAGCTTTATGTATAACCGCATTGCTATTGAGAGCAATACCGTTGCTGCTATTGCAATGAAGAAGGTTAGACAAGATAATCGTGATGATAGAGATTTCGAAACTGCTATCGATGAGGCATATGATGCAGTTAACGAGGCTGAAAAGGCTGACGCTGATGACTATGGTGCTGGAGAAGCCATTGCATCAGATAGTGAAAATCACGCAGAATTGAAGGCATAAATATATTGACAAAAGGAGATTAAATTATGGGCAGTATCTTGGTGAAACAGTTTAGAGAAGCAGCATCTAAAATGAAAGACTCTAATATGAGTCGTGAAGGCGAGTTTGATGTATGCTATCCTACTGGATTCCTGAACTTTGACTTCCTTAATGGAGCTATTGTCAAGGTCGATGATGGGACTAATCAGTTCTCTTATTTCTCTGCAGGCATTCCTGATGGCTCTCTTGTGATTTCTATTGGGCGTTCTGGTTCTGGCAAAACAACGTTCAATATTCAAGCCGCCGCAAATATTGTGAGACCTTTTGAAAACTCTTGTATCTTCCATGATGATATTGAGGGTGGTTCTACCGCTAACCGCAGAAAGGTACTTACTGGTTTTACCGATGAAGAAATGGAAACCAAATACATTTATAGAAACTCTGGAATTAATGCTGAGAACTTCTATGCCCGTATTAAAATGATCTATGACCTGAAGATGAACAATCCTGACCAATATCTCTATGATACTGGATTGGTCGATCCTCAGGGTAAGAAGATCATCAAAATGGTACCTACCGTTTATCTTCTTGACTCCCTGGCATTGCTTATGCCTGGAAAACTTACTGAAGAAGAAGAACTGTCTGGTCAGATGAGCGCTACTGCAACTGCTAAGATGAACTCTTCTAGCTTTAAGCGTATTGTCCAGATGCTTAAGCCTGCCAATATCATTCTGATGGTCATCAATCATATAACCCAGAAGATTGAGATCAATCCGATGATGCATTCTAAAGGCCAGCTCTCTTATCTGAAGCAGGGTGAGGAGCTCCCTGGTGGTCGTACTGTTAACTATCTCGCCAATGTCTTCCTGCGGTTTGATGATAACACCAAGCTGAAGGAGTCTGAGACATTTGGCTTCTCTGGAAACTTGACTGATATCACTTTGGTTAAGTCTCGTAACTCTAGAGCTGGACAGGCTTGTACTGTTGTATTTGATCAGGTAAATGGATTTGATCCTGATTTGAGTCTCTTTATCATGCTCAAGAATACTGGGCATATCAAAGGTGCAGGAGCCTATCTATATATCGATGATCATTCTGATATCAAGTTCTCTCAGAAGACATTCAAAGAAACTCTTGCTAAGTCTGATGACTTGCAGAATTACTTTGCTGATGCTGTAGCTGAAGAACTTAGAAAGATTCCTGTGGATACTATTTCCGGCAAGTCTCAGAATTATAATATGGCTGCAGGAATCATGGCCAAGATTAATTCTATCCCTCTCGGTTAAATTGATCTGAAAAAATATATTATTATAGTAGAGGTGTGAAAAGTACATGCCTCTACTATAATTCTTAAAGGAGGAATTAATCATGGCTAAACTTAATCTTAACGAAGTCTTCGATAAAGACGTTGTTATAGAAAATCCTAACTTAATGCTGGGCAAAGGTCTGATGATGCCCTTCAATGGATCCAACTCTGGTTCCAGAAAGCTGATGTTTGGTACACACTTGGAGCAGCGCCTCCCTCTGTGCAAACCTGATGTCCCTTATATTCAGACTGGTTATGAGAAGCAGTTCGGAGAATATTCTTCTTCTTTTATAACTGCTAAGCATGACTATGAGATCTTTGATAAGATATTCAAGTATGACTTCAATCCTAACTTTCAGTATTATCTCATTGCTGTAGATCATGAAGATAAAGTAATTACTGTCTTTGAGAAGAAGGCATATAAACATGTCACTGAAAGCTATGGCTATACTTTTAGTAACAATGGTGCCATCAATTATGCAGAACCTGGTACTGTGATTTCTAAAGGGACTACCATTATCAAGTCTCAAGCATTTGATGAGTATGAGAATCGTATGGACGGCAAGAACTTCCTTACGATGTATACCGCATGCGAAGAGACTATGGAAGATGCAATTGTTATTAGTGAATCAGCTGCAAAGGCTCTTGCGTCTCCATTGATCAAGAAAGTAACTGTGCAGGTTAATGATAACGAAATTCCTCTTAATCTGTATGGCGATGATGGGAATTATAAAATCTTCCCTGATATCGGAGAAGAGATCAAGAATAGCATTCTCTGTGGTATGAGAGTTGAGAAGAAAGAAGAATCACTTTATTCTCTTTCTTATAACCGCCTGAGAGAGCTTATGATCTCTGATGAAAGATACACTGTTTCTGGTAAAGTAGTTGATATTGATGTCTTCTGCAATGCTCCTGATAGATTTATTGATAATCCTTACTATGGACAGATCCATAAATACTATCAGGGCCAGATGAGTATGTATCAGAGAATTGTAGATGCTGTTGAAGTTGGTTTGGCTGATGAGCTCAAGAATGGGTATAAACTGGATTATGAAATGCAGAAACTCTATTCTAGAGCTAAAGGTGCAATTAATGGCCAGCAGTATTTCACAAATGGAAAAGCATTCTCTAATATGGTTATCGAGATTACGGTGATTGATGAAGTCCCTGTATTACGCGGAGATAAAATTACCAACAGATATGGCGGCAAAGGCGTTGTATCTAGAATTCGTCCCGATGCAGAAATGCCCATGACTAATGATGGTAAGCATGTTGATGTTTTGCTTAATCTTTGTGGTGTTGTGGGTCGAATGAATGCAGGACAGCTCTTTGAGCAATCTATCAGTTTCATTTGTATGAAGTTGGTAGAGTTCTTTAGAACTGAAGTTCTTGATGTGGGTCAGTGTCTTGATATGTATCTGAACCTTATCAAGATTGTATCCCCATCTATGTATGAGGAAGTAGCCACATTGATTGATAATATGAGCGATGAAGGACTCGCTAGTGCTTATATACAATCTATTATGGATGATGATTCCATTTATCTAGCCATTGAACCTATGACTGAGAATATGACAATGGATAAATTGGAACAGCTTTATGAGGAATTTCCTTTCATTAAGATGGAGAAAGTTCTCATGCCTATTTTTGATAGTAAGAATGAGTTGAGATATGTTCCTTCTCGTCGTCCTATCATGTATGGCTACTTGTATTTCTATCGTCTTAAGCAGTATGCTGAAGAGAAGTTCTCTGTGACCTCTCTATCTTCTACTAATATTAAGAATGAGAATACAAGAAATAAAGCTAGCAACAACTATCGAGCAATGTATGCTAGAACTCCTATTCGCTTCGGCGATATGGAATTCGGCAATCTGTGCCATATGGGAGCAGACTTGGCATCTCAGATTCTGATGATCTATAGTTCTTCTCCTTTGGCAAGACAGCTCTGTGAACAGCTTGAGACTGATGACCCGTTTAACATTGATGTGAAACTTGACATGGATTCTAAGAATCGTAATGCTGAGATCCTCAATGTCTATCTTAAGACTAAAGGTCTTCGTCTTGTGTTTAAGAAACACTTGAAGAAGAAGAAAGTAGCAGCCGTTGAAATGCCTGTTGCTTATTATGATCCTATTCAATATATTCCTGCCATCTTCTATGGACCTGGTGAAAAGGAAAATGTCGATATTGATAAGATCATCCAGGATTTGAAGGACTCTGTGAACAAGCCCAAACATCCTGCTGTATTCTTCCCGGCTGAATTCTTTGATGAGATTCATCTGGATGAAGTTAAAGAGGATAGCGCAGAGTAATCTGCGCTATCTTTCTTCATGACCATATATTATATCGATGGAGGTGTAGTAAATGGAATATTTACAAAGAATTTTAAATCAACTCCTCAATGCTGATATTTCTGGAGTTAATCCGGAATTCATTCAGTATTGCGGAAATGAAGCTCTGAGAATTCTTGATAAAAAAGAATTGAATGAGTATGACATTGCATGTATGAATCTGATTATTCAGATTTGTCAGATTCTGTATAACAATACTGATCGTAGTCTCCTTCCTCTTGAAGATGGAGTCTATGATCTTCTCTTGGAGAGAGATAAATCCTATAATGACAAAGTTCAGGTAGGAGCTCCTCCAATTGAATTCAAGTCTGATGGAGAGATTGTCGCAAACTCTGATATCAAAACTCCAGCCATCTTTATGGATGATCCTGAAGAGTATAAGAAGAATCAGATGTTTGAGAAAGATATTGGTTATGCAGCTCCTCTCTATCCTGGACTCTATGATCAGCAGATCGATAGAAATGCACCCATTAATAGTACAAAGAAATCTGTATCTGTTGCTCATAATTATCCGAAGCTTGTAGGTACTCTTGATAAGTGTAAGTTTACTCTTAATAAAGAAGCTAAGGATAGAGGAGTATTTGATGATAGAGATGTAGCTATCTTTGAAAGAGATTTCCTTGGTAAGCATATGCAAATGGGACTGTTTGGTCCTAATGATGAAATTACCTTGATACTTGAATTGAAATATGATGGCATTTCTGTAGAAGCAGATGTGACTGATCATATTATCTCTGCAAGATCAAGAGGAGATACTGGAAGAGATCTGGCTGCAGATCTGACTCCTATCTTAGGAGGATATAGATTCCCATTCTGTCCTCAAATGCCTGAGAATGAAAAGCCTTTCGGAATGAAATTTGAAGCCATCATTTCTCATAATAATCTAGATAAGATGTCTAGACTTAGAGGAAAGTCTTATAAGAATGCCAGAAATGGTATTATTGGGCTTTTCGGCTCTATTGATGGATATAATTATCGTGACTTGATTACTCTTGTACCTCTTGCAACTTCTATGGAAGATTTGGATAGAGTTACAGAGATTGAGTTCATGAATAAGTATTATCATTCTGGTGAGAAGTTGAGATATGCAGTTGTAACTGGAACGTATAATACTCTTCTTTATCAAGTGTATAAATTCGTAAAGGAAGCTGAGAGAATTAGACCTATCATGCCTTTCATGTATGATGGAGTTGTAGTCTCTTATGCAGATCCTAGAATTATTCAAGCACTCGGTAGAGAGAATTCTGTCAATAAATATTCTGTAGCAATCAAGTTCAATCCTTTGGTTAAACAAGCATTGTTTACAGGATACACTTATACTGTTGGTCAGAATGGATTGATCACTCCAATGCTTCACTTTACTCCAGTAGAGTTCTATGGAACTATTCATACAAAGTCTTCTGGACATTCCTTTGCAAGATTTAAAGAATTGAATCTTGGAATTGGTGATGCTGTTGAGTTGGAGTATCGGAACGATGTAATGCCTTATCTGACTCGCTGCGAAGATCAGCCTGCATGGGGTTCCCATAATCCTCCTGTGCAGTTCCCTACTACTTGTCCTTCTTGTGGAGGAAGAGTTATCTTTACAGATAAGAGTGCATTCTGTACTAATCCTAACTGTCCTGAAAGGATTATTGCAAGAGTGACTAATATGATGAAGAAGCTTAATTTGAAAGACTTCTCTTCTGAGTCTTTGAAGTCTATTAGACTTAAGAGTCTTCATGAGCTCTTGAATGTAAAATACGAGGATGTAAAAATTCTCGGTGAAACAAATGCCAATAAGTTTATGGAAAGAGTTGCAGAACTCAAGTCCACTCCTATGTATGATTATCAGATCGTAGGTGCTATTGGCTTCTCTAATATTGCAGTAGAGACTTGGAAGAAGATTCTTAATAAGATTCATCTCCAGGATATCATTGATCAGGATGAGCATACTCTTTATGATCGTTTGATCAATATCAAAGGCATCGGACCTAATACTGCTGCTTGTATCTGTGCAGAAAGAGAAGAGTTCTATGATGATCTTATCTCTGTCTGTAATGAGATGCCTAATGTAACTTGCACTACTGGTATTACTCTTAGTAGCAAATCTATTAGATTCACTGGTGTTAGAGATGAAGAGCTTTGCAACTATCTCTGTTCTCTTGGATATGATGCTAATGGAAATGCTGGTGTTACTAGAAATACAGATATTCTGATTGTACCGTATGATGGATTTTCTAGTAGCAAAACATCTAAGTGTGGCCCTGGTACTACTATTGTCGATATTGCTTCATTCAAGGCAAATATGGACAAGTATTTGGCGTAGTAAAAAGTTACCACAAGCCAAACTGACTAATAATCATATACTATAAAAGTGATTATACAGCCGTACTAAGGCTGATAATTAATAATTCTTTTTGACAAAGGAGAAGTTTATTATGGCACAGACGCATGATTTCACGGAGACTAGTATTTCTCAGGAGCTTACCTATAACCTGATGGAACACTACAACCTGATCTGGGCAACCAATCGCTGCCCTGGTCTCTATCGTACTATTTTCTTCACTATGGCAAACGTTCTTCGGTTTAAGAAGTCCAAGTCTACTCCGAAGATTGGCTTTGCTCTGAAGGATACTAATGGCACCTTTAAGATTGGTGCTATTCTGACTTATCATGCACCTGAGGATAATACCGATGATGATGATAAGGGCAACTATACCCTTGAGTTTACCATCAATGAGTCTGACATGAATGATCTGGATGTAATTCTGGACAATCATTCTGACCTGTTTATCGAGGCATCTGGTAAGATGGCTTTCGATATCATGAGCTGCCGTTTCGTGAGCATGGAGTATTGCAACAACATCTTCGTTGAGGCAATTGATACTCTGATCAAGTTCATGGATGCAAATGCAACCGAAGATGGTGAGTTCACCGTTGTTTATAATGGTGTCTTCACTGCTACTGTAACCGTTGAGGGTGGTGAAAAGATCATCTCCATTGTTCCCGGTGAGATGATTAAGCAGTATATCAAGGGCGACAACAGCCTGTAAGATATACAGTCTATCCGGAGGCGGGGTATTTCCTCGCCTCCGGTTTTATTTTTACAAAAGGAGTGTAATTTATGGCTGTCGTAAAAGCAAGAATTGACAACTACATTTATGATGTAGTTTCTCTTGCGGAGTACAACTCCAATCCCAATTTATATCGCGGTCAGTTTGTAGCTGTCGATCTTCATGATGGCTATCTGTATCCGCTGAGAAATAATCCCAATGACCAGCGCCCGGGCATGATCGATGTTGGTCAAGCACAGTTCTTTAATAGACCTATGGGAAGTCAGTGTCCGATGTATAGTAGTCAGAATATCATTGATTTCTCTAAAGCAAGTTCTACTAAAGACGTCATTGAAGCTCAGGCTAAGTTAGCTAAAGAGGAGAAGGCAATTCTGACGAGTATTGATAATATCTTTACTCCTCCTACTTCTCCTGATGATACACCTGAGATGAGCCTGCTCAAAGAAGCTATCACTAAGAAGCACATAGACATCGATAAATATGAGCAGAGATTTGGAAGCAATTACAACAATGACAAGCGTCTCTTGAAGAAGAATAATATCACTTTTGGAAAGATGCGCAATGTCTGTAGGAATCTGGATATCAAAGCTACTCTTGTTCTTGAGGATAAGAATGGTGATGTTCCTAATCCTATGAATGATCGAATTCAAATCTGTTTAACCGATGGATTTGAAGGAGATGATGAGGGGGATAAGTGATGAATCAGAGAGAGCTAATTTCGAAGATCTGTGATGCCAGACCTCGAATGAATCCCCATTTGTTTGAAAGAGATGATGATGAAGTCATCAGACAACTCATGGATGCTATCAAATCCTGTGAAAGAACTGGAGCTCATTTCTCCATTCAAGTAAAAGGATTCGATATCATCGATGATTTCGATCAAGTTAATAAGATCTTGTACGATTACTATGAAAGAGCATATCGTAACAAGACTAAAGCAAAGAGAAAAGATAATCGGTATGAGTTTATCAATCTTAATGAGAGTGATATTCGCCTTCTGATTGTCCATTATCTCATTGCAGATAAAGACAGACAGGAAGATCTTGATGTAATCATTGCTGTTCCGAGAATAATCGATAAGTATTATTTCCGGATTGATGGAATTATGAGATCCACCTTATATCAGGTAGTCGATGGTTCCACCTATAACAATGGTACTTCTACTTCTAAATCTCCCAGTGTTACTATGAAGCTTATCTTCATGGCAGTGAGAGTTTTCAGAAGATATCTCGAGCTTCCTCTGTCTGATGGATCCGGAACTATCAAGGCTACTCACTATACAGCTTATTCTTTCAATAAGACAGTGAGTGCTTTAAAATATATTATGGCAAAGTATGGTTTTTATGGGACCATGGACTATCTTGGGATCAGAGATGTGTATATCACTAACAATAATCCTGAGAATCCTGAGTTCTATACTTTCAAGAAGGGTGATACCCTCTTTGTATCCGTACCGAAGCTCTTGTTCGATCAGGACCTGATCACTCAGTCCTTTGTAGCAACTGTCTATAATTCTATCTATGAAGGTATTCCTATAAACTATTTCTTCGATACAAACTATTGGGTCAGATCTCTTGGCTCTGATTTCAATAAGTTGAATATCGAGAAGTTTGTTGAGATCTTCACTGAGGAAGATAAAACTGTTGTTGCAGATACCTATGAAAAGGGTCTGAGTATTATGGACTCCTTCCAGTCTATCTATGACCGTTGTACTTGTCATGCTTTGAAGCTCAAAGAAGAAGATAAGAGTGACATGTATGCAGTTCTTAGATGGATGCTAAGAGAATATAACAATCTGAGACTTAAAGACAATCTGGACATCTCTGTTAAGCGTATTCGTTTTGCAGAATATGTAGCTTCTCTTTATGTCATGAAGATTGCTAAAGGAATCTATCGTGTTGCTGATCAGAATAAGAGAGCTAGTATCGAAAGCATTACAAGAGCTATTAAGACAGACCCGCTCTATCTGTTGAAGGCAATTGTTCTGTCTAAGATGATTAGCTATCGGAATATGGTATCTGATATGGATTCTATGCAGGCTCTCAAGTTCACCTATAAAGGTGTATCTGGACTTGGTGAGAATGGCAGTAAATCTATCCCTGATATCTATCGTTCTATTCAGCCTTCCCATATTGGTAGAGTAGACCTGGATGCATCTTCTGATGGCAATCCTGGTATTACTGGTACTCTTAATCCGTTCCTTGAAATGGAAAATGGTTTCTTCTCTGGTTATGAAGAGCCTGATACTTGGCAGGCAAGCTACGATCAGTCTGTCTCTGAGTATTATAAGGCTAAAGGTCTAAAAGAAGCTGTTGAGTTCCAGCAGAATCTTCTTGGAGTTGATAAGTCTGAGGAGATTTCTCTGCTTAATGACATCACCTGCAATATGGAACAAATCATTAAACCGATTGCTAAGAAACTTCAAGAATGTGCAATCTTTTATGATTAAGAGGTGATGAAATGGCTGTTAAGTATTTCATCTACTCTTCTGAACAGATGAAGTTTAGAAAGACTGTAGATGCAAAGATTGGTAGAACGTATAATCCTGGACAGCTTTATACTGGTGCTAGAGCAATTTTGTTTACAGAGTTGAGCAGCACTGGTAAGTCCAGGTATTCAGATGCAAAGATTGTGTATAAAGGTGAAACTGATGGCCTGAAGTACACACTTCCTGAAACCATTTGATGGAGGTGATCATTCATGTTAGAGAAAGATTCGATTGATCCTATCATGTACTATGGTATCAATAAGTGCCCTAAGTGCAATTCTATTCTTACTATCGTAGATATGGAGACATCATTTCTTGAATTGGCAGATAATGGTTCACCTATCAATGAAACCACTTTGGTCAAAGCTGAAGCTGTTTGCAGAAATTGTGGCTATAAGGCTCCCATGATGAGAGATGGAATGTCATATAAATATGACAATGAAGTCAATCGGATTGATAAAGAGCATTATATCCGTATGAAACAAGCAGAAGTTCGGAAAAGGATGGATAGTCTTAAACCTACGAAAGATAATCCATTCTGTATTAATGTCAAAAAAGAGCAGGATTAAATAAATCCTGCTCTTCTATTTTTAAGGAGGTTGCACAAATGGCTATTAAATTCGACATCATCAAAACTAATATTGCTACTGGAGATGTACATGCAGAAACCATTGAAGTAGAAAAAGATGAAATGATGGATAATCTGCTTCCTGGTTATATGAAAGATACTCAGAATAATACTGATATCTGGGTCTATACTGATAACGGAAGTAGAAACTTCTTCGCATCTTCTAATAAAGATCGTGATATGTCTGATATTACTAAGGAGAATCCTATTTGCATTGGATATCCAGATCATCATTATACCACGATTTATTGCAAGGATAATAAGATTCATGCAGAATATCATTTCCTCGGTTATTGGGATATGCAGGTTGCATATCACAGTATTGTAGAATCTATCGTAGAGATTGCTGATGAATTCTATCCTTCAATTAGAAATAAGTATGGTGAAATCGCAATAAGTATTTCCGAAGTTAATTTTACATTCTAAGGAGGTAAAGATTATGGCTAATACCAAGATTATTCAAACCAAGTACGATAACAACCCCAATTATCTGATGGATAGATTCCTGGAGTGTGTTATCGAGACTGGTAATTCATATCCCAATGATAGCAGTGTTATCAATGATCCGCTGAGAGTTCAGCTTCAGAAACTCTATGGTATCAAGCTGTCTATGTTTGATACTCATAGTTTTAGACTTGGAAGTTATACTGGGGTTTGCTTTGAAGATACCTACTATATCTATGAAGCTCCTATTGATATCATTAATCGCCTGGTTAATGATTATACTGAGTATCATATTCCTGAAGTTAATTTCCCTGAAGGAATTCTTCTTGGTTTCTTCCCTTCCGAGTTCAAGGATATTGAGTTCCGTAAAGCTCATATGATTGAGTATTCTAAAGTTGTTTGGAATCTATACAGAAACCTCATTGCATATATTTACAATTCTAATACTCTCTCTTCTGATGTAATTGATATATATAAAGAACTCTTTAAGCTCAATCTGTTTGCTCAGATTCGTGAAGCTGGAACAAATATTCCCTGGACTGATAGAGGCGGCTTATTCAATATTGCTTGCACCAATAATAATGCAGGCAGAACTATCAATGTTGTTTCTGATATGTCTTATCAGCTTGGATATAGCATGACTGCCTGTGAAGTAGAAAGTAGTGTTAAGCAGATTCAGGCTACATATAGAGCATATAATTATTCTGAGATTGGTGATCTCTTCAGAACATATGGCTCCAAGCATATGAGAACGTATTGTGAGGATGACAATTGCTTTATAAAAAATTCTCTCAATCTTAATGAAGAGGACTAAGCCAAAGAAACTAAGTCTGAGGAATAAATAAAAAGAGGGGCTTATTGCCCCTCTTTTCTTTTTTAACAATACCACCAACATTAACGTAATCGCTAGAAATACGTTAGTTTAGGAGGTATTGATATGGCTAAAGATCCTGCCATTTTCTATCCTTACAACTATTGTCATAATTGTAAGACCAATTCGATTGAAATTTATAGTTGGCATAACTACCCACAGAAGTATCAGAAACTTCTCGATCAATATCAGCTTAATGGAACTATTCCGCCATCTCTTGACAAGTATGGTATCTTCACAATGAGATGCAGTAGATGTGGAAGAGAATATAAAATGGTTTGGGAGAATGGAATTCCTAGACCTATCCATGATAATTTTGATTCTGATTTATTCATGGAAACTTTTAAAGCTCAATCTATCCTTGGTAGACCTGATATAACTACAAATGTCTATGAGGAGAAATTGAAATGAGTCAGCTCATTGTTTGTCCATTCTGCTGTGAGTATGTAGGATATTATCCTTATACCTCAGTAAGCTATCTTGAAGATACTAGTACTGGAAAAGAAAGAATCTTTAAACAAGAATATGCAAAGTGCTCTAATTGCGGGAAGATTTTTCTTAACCCAGTATTTGAGAAAGAGAATGAAGAAGCTTTAAAGAAAGCTAAGAAACAAATGTTTGAAAAGCTGAGTTGATTATATACTATGATTATGAGGTACTTAATAGTGCCTCATAATATTTTTAAAGGAGAATGATCATGAAAGGCGTTACATATGAACTAGAAAATATGCTTATTCTTTTCAATTCCCAATGGTTTGGACTTCCTAGAGATCAAAAGATTCCTGATACTTTCACTAAGAAGCAGATGAATGCTCTTCTTAAATTAGAAACTCCTATTGGAACAAGATCTCAAATATATAAGAAAGCTCCTTTTGTTATAGTTTGTATGACAAAAGGAATGGATGTATTCGATATTGCCAAGAGACTTGGCGTATGTCCGGAAAGAGCTAGACAGCTCTGCCAAACTTCTAGAGATCTATATATAGAGAAATGGAAGTTTGAATGTCAAAGAGATAAGTTTCCTCAATTTGTTTATGATATCGATCTGAATGAGAAGATATATAGATTTCTATCAAATTATCTTACTATTCGGAAAGACTATCCTGTTGATTGTATATATAAATATACAGTTGAAGACCTTCTGAAAGTTCCTGGAATTGGCCCATATTTTATGGACTGTATTCAGCAGTCTCTTGAAAAAGTTGGATTACCTAGAATTACAGATTACAGAGATTTCCAGGATTAAATAAGAAAGGAGCATATTAGCTCCTTTCTTTTTTCGTATTATACAACAGGCGAAACAATCATATAATGTTGAAATGAGTACATTTAGGAGGTTTCAATATGAGATTTGGATCTATTCATTTGGAGAACTATATTGGCATTTATAATGGTATGGGACTCCATGAATTAACTATTGATTTTACAGTTGGCTGCCATAGAAATATTATTATTCGTGGAGACAATGGATCTGGTAAATCTACTCTTATGAAAGCCTTATCAGTATTTCCTGATGGTAATGAGAGTTTTATTCCAGGTCTTCCTGCAAAGAAAGAAATAGTGCTCATTGATGGCACTATTATTTATACCCTTACATTTGTCCATGGAGTAAAAACCAATGGACAAAGAGAAACCACTAAAGCATATATCTTAAAGAATTCTGGTGGAATTCTTAATCAGCTGAATGAAAATGGTAATGTCTCTTCTTATAAAGATATTCTCTATGATGAGTTAGGCTTAGATCCTAACTTTGAGTCATTATCTCAGCTTTCTACAGATGATAGAGGTATTGCTGATAAGAAACCTGCAGATCGTAAAAGATTTGTGAATATGATTCTTAATAACTTAGAAGCTTATAATGAGATTTATAAGACCCTTACTAAGAGAGCTACAAGTTATAAGAATCTAATCAGCTCTATTACTGCTAAATTGGGTACTATTGGTGATCCTACAGTAATTGCATCTAATGTAGCTGCAATTGAGCAGACTATGAATACTCTTCAAGATGCAAAAGATCAAGCTATTGAAGGTCTAGCTAATGCTAAAGCTAAAATTGAGATGCTTGATCCTGATAAATCCATTCAATCTACAATTGAAAGAATTGAAAGAGAGAATAGAGAATTCGAAGAACAAATGAAATCTATTGGGTCTAGTATGAACAGTGCTAGACTTGATGCTAAAGTCTCTCTTACAGAAGATATTGATACTCTTCTTGCTGATACCAAAGCTATGATCGACAAGATCAATATTGATAATCAAATTAAGAGAGGGCAGATTGAATCTCTTCTTAGAGAAAGAGAATCTGAAACAGCTGAATTGACATCTAAACTTCAAAGATTGCAATCCTTTGAGCAGGAATGGAGATATGAATCCATCTGTGATGAGATTGCAAATAATGAAGCAGATAAGAGACAGATCGAAGTACAGCTGTCTGGTACTGGAATTGCTAATATCGCTGATTTCAGTAAAGATAGTTTTATTATGGCATTGGAATCTCTCAATAGAATTGCTGAAAACATTTCTAATCTGAAAGACTCTAGTGACTATGAAACTTTATATCCTATCATTGAAGGATATATTAAAACTGGATGTATTCCTAATCCTGTAATTACAGATTCTATTGAGAAGAGCATTGAAGGTCTTAAATCTAGTATTGAAAATACTAAGCAGACTTTGGTAGAAGCTTTTGCAAATATCAAAGCAATGGAAACTCTTAAGCTTAGACCTTCTACTTGCTCAGATGATAACTGTCCTTTTATCAAAGATGCAGCTGCTATCTCAAAGACAGATCCTGAAGGCACCAAGGCACGTGCATCTGAGAGTCTTGAAAAGATGAATTTGCAGTATCAGCAGCTTTCTGATCAACTGCAGTCTTCTCTTAAAATGAATGCTGTTATTACACAATTTAAGAATTTCTTAAGAGATATTGATAGGAATAAAACTGCTCTCTCAAAGCTTCCTTGTTGGGATGTCTTTAGTAATAAGAGACTCCTTGTAGAGAAAGTCTTTAAAGGAAATTACTCTGATTATATCAATCAGATCTATTCCTATATCTCTTATGCTAATCTCTTTGATCAATACAGAGCTATCAATGATGCTTTGTCCAAACTGTATTCAGAGAAGGCTATCTATGAGTCTAAGCAGGATGTAGTTGATGAAATTCAGGCTAGCATTAATACTATTAATGCTAGACTTGATGAGATTGCTAAAATGGTAGCTCCCATTCAGAGTTCTCTGTCTAACAATGACAAAACTCTGATTGAGCTTCAGAGTAAGTATAGTCTTCTTCAGTCTATTGCTGAGTCTCAGAAGAGATATGATGAATTGAAGAATTCTATTGAAGTTAATAAAGCTACCTATAATGCAAATATTAATAAGATTAAGCAGATCAATGAAGCCAATAGACAGGCTAATATCTTTATTGATAAGATTGAAGAGCTGAATAAACAGCTTAGCCCTCTTATGCATGATAGAGATAGATTGAATCATCAGATGCGGCTTGTTGATGATTACAATAAAGAGCTTGCTCAGCTTCAAAATCAGTATAATCTTATTGATACTATCCGTTATTACTCATCTCCTACAACAGGTATTCAGCTTGTATACATGGAGATGTATATGGGCAATATCATTCAAACTGCTAATCAGCTTCTTGGTATGTTTTTTAATGGGCAGTTTAAGATCCTTCCATTTGTGATCAATGAAACTGAGTTTAGAATTCCTTGCGCTGGAGAAGGAATTGTTAATGACGATATCTCATCAATGAGTTCTGCTCAGATTGCAATGATCTCTATGATCTTAAGCTTTTCATTCTTGTATAACTCTTCAAGCAAATACAATATTTTGAAATTGGATGAGATCGATGGACCTCTCGATAGTAATAATCGTCTCATGTTTATTGACGTTCTTCATAATGTCATGAATATGATGGGAACTGAACAATGCATCATGATTTCTCATAATTCAGAACTTCAAGTTGATGATGCTGATATCATTCTTTTGAAATCTTCTGAGAATAATGATTATAATCATGGAAATATTATTTGGAGATACTAACACTATATTAGAGAGAGATATTGCCGTTGTCTTTCTTTACGCGCGTTTTTCGATCCTTCCATCAAATATAGCCCCTAAGGTAGTCCAGCCTTAGGGGCGCTCCTTTATTTATAACTATTAAGTAAAGACAGATGTTCTTTGATCATGTGTATACCTCCTGAAAATATACAAAGAATTACAAGAGTGGAATAAATCCACTCTTGTAATAATTTATTACCATACAAACTAAATAGTAATCGCAGAATGCGGGCTGTGTCCCTTCATTGTGGACAAGGCCGCCTCCTATTCCCGAGCGCCGATCGTTCATACGGTTCCTTACCGACACTCGGCATCAGATCCCCGCTGATGCTTTTTCTAAATGTCCATATTGCCACTAAACTCACGCTTTCGTTTTGCTGCCATTTGCGCGGCTCATTGAGTTGGAAGCCTCCTACGTTTTGTGTCAGATGTTCATCCATGAATCTCCATCTGTGTTTGTCGGCGCATCGGGCCCCCATCGGCGACCATGAACGTTTCCCGTTATGTATGCGATTGCTTCAAATCCCCCACCGGATTATGTTCCGGTGGGGGATATCTTTTTTTTTTTTTAATATTCGCTGATGTCTCCATCGCCAACAAAGACAAGAGGCCAAACAATATCAAGATTCTTGTTTCTTGCACTCATGGTGTGGACATCAATATTTGTGTCATCCAAAAGGAATGCATCAGGTCTAGGATAGTTAGGAACAGAAGCACCATTAGTTCTATCAATGACATCAAAGAACCTTTGACCAGTAGACTGGTTGAATTTAACAACAGTCATGATATTAGGATTGCTTTCCATTCTCATTCTAGCCTGCTCAGGAGTAAGCTGACCAACAGGAAGATCACCGGAACCCATAGTGATCGGACTGATACCATTACCCATAGGATCCATAGTCATTTCTGTAACGCTAGGTACATTCGGCGATGTATAAGTCCCTACAGGTGTATTAACAAATGCTTTATACAGATCCATCATACGGCTATCGTCAGATTGATCCTTCTCAGCGTCCTTAGTCATCTTCAAGCGGTCAAGCTCTAGTTTGTGCGAGTTCTGAATAGTAGCGTTAATTTCCTTAATAGCAGCGATCTTAGTAGAGATAAGAGATGCAGAGGATGCAGTAAGATTGGTGATATAAGTGTACTTATTCTTCAAAGTCTTACTGGCTCTGATATTATCAATATCTTCCTTGACCTCAGCGCTAAGCTGATCAGTCTGAGCAATAGCTCCTTCCAGCATCAGGTTAGTCTTACTAAAGGTCCCGAAATATCCAGCGCTTTCATCTGCAACAGCCGGCTTATCGGAGATATCTCCTTTAAATGCAGGAACTACACTGGCTTTCTTTCTGCTATTAATCTTAGCAGTCTTTTTATCAGTATCGTCTTTAAAGGTACTTCCTCCATCTTTAGTAAAGGCAGAGAAATCTACACCCTTGACGACTTCGCTAGATTCTTCTTTCTCCATATTAACGATTGGAGATAAATTTGCAAACAGTTTCATTTAAGTAAAATCCTCCCTTAAACTTCTGTTTTACTCTCATGTTTGAGAATTATAATTTACAGCAGCATAAACATGCAAGTAAGAGATGATATGCCCATCTCGCTGTGTGAAGTGTCATAATTTACTCCCTTTGTCACAGCTTATCACCCATGGATCAATCCATGGGTGATTTGCCATTTATTCTATGAACCGTAAAAGTCCAATAAAATAGTTGTATATTATCATAGTAATAGAGTGATAATAATACCATCATTCTATAATATTATATGGGGTGCGACATAATATACGCACTTAGTCCGAAAGGATGAAGAAAGGAAACAATTATGCTGTGCACTACTTATGAAGAACTGAACGATGCTGTTCCTTATATCGTGGATGATCAGGATGCTGTAGACTTTTGCGAAGGAATCTACACCGCATATTGCTATAAAGCACTCTGCGAATGCATTAGAAAATCCCGGAAACAGTACAGCAACAAGAAGCTGTATAAGTATACAGCACTTAGTAACAGAGTTACTAATTATACGATCTTTCATGGTGAAGATCCCACAGAGCTGAAAAACTTCTATCATAAGTGCATTGAGCACTTTGGATGGAAGGCTGTTCAAGCTATCGAAGATGAATGCATCTTTGGTAAAGCCTACATTAATGCACTGCGCTATGCAGGCAATAATGACCAGGCTGTAATTCCTACGGCAAAGCTGGTGTTTGAGGAGCTAAGTAAGCTTCTTAAGAAATACCAGTATGCAGGATTCGAAATTGCTGAAGATGCAAAAGAGTATCTTCAGTAATTGAAATAAAAGGGTGGTTAATTCCACCCTTTTATTTTTTCTTAAAATGAGTATAAATGTATATTATAAGTATAGGTGAAACATAAAGGTAATGCAAAATTGAACTCATTGCGTACGTTTAAGAAAGGTGGTTACTATGGAACTCAAATTACCATCTCACCAACCTGGTGATAATATCACTATTATGAATACCCTTTCTGGAAAGCTTCCACAAGAAAATGGAAGAACTGTAGAAGGGCTTATCTTAGTTTACAAAGATTGTGATACAGGATTGAAATATAAGCAAGAATATATTGATCCTGATTACACTTATTATCTTGCAAAGCCTGATAAAAGAGTCAGCTATAATAGACTCTTTATTGATAAGAATGATGTGCAGGCTGTAACTGTTCCTCATAAGCAAGTCGAGAAAGACATTGCAATTAATGTAGGAAAGAAACAATGGTTCTATGATAATGTCTCTAATGGAAACTTTAGAGAGAATAATAAGATTCATTGTCATCCTGATGTATTTGGATCTGATATGCATATCGAAGATCATTATAGATTTGCATTTAATGAGACATATAAAAATGAACCTTGTCCTGTTACAAAGTCTTATCTCGATATTGAGGCTGATACTATTAGCATGAGAGGAGACTTTCCTCAATTAGGTGAGTGTCCTGTAAATGCTGTAACTCTTATTATGCAGGAAACCAATCAGGTTTATACATTCCTTCTCGAAACTCCTACAAATGATCAGATTCCTGAATTTAAGAAAATAGTTGAGGATGGATCTATTTATCCAGAGTTGAAAGAGTTTGTAACGAATGCTGTTGGTGGTCCTGAAAAGGCAGTAAAGTTTGGAATTGATAAATTCAATTTCAATTTCTTGATGTATCCAAATGAAAAAGAGATTGATATGATCTCTGACATTTTCAAGGCAATTAATACTTTTAAGCCTGACTTTACTTTGGCATGGAATATGTCATTCGATATTCCTTATCTGATGGAGAGAATCAGAGTGCTTGGATATGAGCCTTCTGACATTATCTGCCATCCTGATTTTAGTATCAAATTCTGTCAGTATGTGATTGATGAGAGAAATAAGAATGAGTTCGCTGAACGTGGCGACTATGGTCTTATCTCTTCTTATACAACTTATATTGATCAGATGATCCAGTATGCATCTAGACGTAAAGGTAGAGGCAGACCTTTATCTTTCGGATTGGATTATATTGGTGAGCTTGTAGCAGGCGTTCATAAACTCGACTATAAGCATATTACTACGAATATTTCCGAATTGCCTTATAAAGATTATAAGACATTCGTATTCTATAATATCATGGACGTTATTGTTCAGGTGTGTATTGAGTCTATTACTGGTGATATTGAGTACATGTTTTCTAAAGCTATTGTTAACAATACTCGATATCCAAAAGTGCATAGACAAACTATTTATCTGACTAATAGAGGGATTAAAGAATTTTATAAAGATGGTTTTATCATGGGAAATAACGTGAATAAGTTTAATGAAAAACCCACGAAGAAGTTCCCAGGAGCATTTGTGGCCGATATGAGAAGGGTCAATGACTTTTCTAGAGTAAAGATTGGTGGAGTGCCAGTACAGATTTTTAATAATCTGGATGACTTCGATTATTCTTCTCTGTATCCTTCTAATATTCGGCAGTTTAATGTCGCAGCCCATACTCAAATTGGCATGATTCTTATTCCCAATCAGGTTATGCAGTTTGAAAATAGGCAGAAGGATGATTCCTATTCTAGATCTGGCCAGTTCTTGGAGGATATGCAGTCTCATGTTTGGCTCGAGTCTGCATCTAGATGGTTTAAGCTTGGTAGCTTTATGGATCTTATTCATGATATTGAAGAGTTCTATAGCACTATTGCAAATCCATCTAGAGGTCTGAGATTGTATAATGATGCTGGATATATTAATCCGATTATTATGATTAATAAAGATCTTCCAATGTCTCCTGCAATCTTCTATGATAATCCCAGAGAGCCTGTATTTGCACCGTTTGATAAAACTAAAGCAGAGGAGTGGAGAGCTCATGCAATCGCAAATCCTTACCAGCAGTTCAAATAAGTTTATCTATATTGATAGAGTAGATGACTTGTTTAAATTAGCTGCATCGATGAAATGCAATACCTTCATTATGAATCCATTTGAAGGTATTTTATATGGTTCTTATGAAGAGCCATACTCTATCATCGAGACAAATGTTCCATTCAGAGTCTGTGATGATATCTTTATATTTACAAGTAATCTCTTTCAGTCTGCTAGGTCTAAAGATATTATTAATAAATATAAAACATTCTTCTATATTCCTGAGGCTCCTCAGTTCTTATTCCCTGAATGCATGAGAGCAAAACTAATGAATAATGGTATTGCCATTGATTGGGATTATTATATTCTTAGAGATGCTCTTACTGGAGAGCCTTTGGAAGATTATATCTGCAGTCAGCTTCCTGATAGCATGTTTTCAATTAATGGACTTATTGCATCTCTTTCTGGATACAAGCAGTCCATGAGTAATGGAACTTATTATCAGAATATTGTATTCGATGACTGCCAGAAACATCCTGTAATTATGGATGTAATTCAATCTAAGGTCTCACAAGGACGTAAACTAATGGTTTTAGAACAAGGCGATAAGAAATTTGCCTTCTATGCATTCAAAGGACTATTAGGACCCTTGACAAGACAAGATAAGCTTGTAATCTACATTGCAGAGAATATATTCATTCCTAAGAAGTTCATAGCTACATTTACAGTAGTTAAGAAATCTAAATTAGGAATCCCTGAAGTAGCATTACAGTTTATCTCAACTCATGTGCCAATGATTAATTTGGTTTGATGAGCTTAAAGAACCGCAGGTCAAGCGCCTGCGGTTTCTTTTTTATCGCCAAACATCCAAGTAATTAAACCTAAATCTTAGATAGGGGTGATTAGTTTGGCAAATGAGGATAAGAAGAACCAGGCGAATCGTAAAATCCAAAATATTGCAGCTGGTATTCAATCCAATATGGATAGTCTCTATCAGACTACCTATTTCTCAAGTCCTCAGGCTAGCAATGATATCAAAAACTTATCTCAAGATATTAATGATAATATCGATAAGATTGTTAGTCGAAACATGAACACGATGGGCATGCCCACCATGTCCATTCTTTTTTCTCGTCTATTAGGTGATTCTAAGGCGAATGCCGATATGGATCTTAGCAGCATGTTTGAGAATCCGATGATGATGGACGACATGTATGCTACCTATATGGGTAATAGATACCTTGAAGAACTTGATGCAGAGATTGATAATGTCTGTAAGTATATGCCTGACCTTGAAGAAGCTCTCAATGTAAAGAAGGATGCAGTTCTTTCTGCAGACCATTTCTCTAAAGACTTCTTGAATGTCAAGTACCCTACAGATATTACAAGTGAATCTTTTGCTCAGAGAATTACTGAGCTTAAGAAAAAATATAAACTTCAGCAGATGGCTGAAGAGATTTATGATGGTACTGCAAAGTATGGTGAGAAGTTTATCTACATTGTCCCGTATTCTACTGCAATTTCTAAACTTCTTGCTCAGAAACCTGATGTAACTCCTGAGATGCCTTATGGATTAAGAGCAGAGTCTGGAATCCTTACAGAATCTCAGATTAAAGAGTGCTTTAGCTCTACTAGCCATAAGTATCTTCTCAAGATGGATCAGAAAGAATGCAGAATTATTTCTGAGTCTGAAGCTGCTTATAAATGCTCGTCTCCGAGTATTATAACTGAATCTGTCGTTAAGTCTTATACTGGAGCGGAGAAAGGAACTAAGTTTGAATCCAATCCTATTCTTGGTGATGGACAGAGTTTTAATCTCGGTATTGAGATTGATGAGTCTGGTATGATTGAATCTGCAGTTATTGAAGCTGCTCAGATGATTCGAGTAAAAAGTATCAGACAGAAGTCTCTTAAAGAGTCTTTTGCTGAAGGCGCTAGCTTCCATGAAGCCATGCCTCAGGCTAAAGGAAATCTTAATTTCAATAATGTATTGAAGAATAAACAAAGTGAAGTAGTTAGTGATGGCCTTATTGGCAGTGCAGTTAAAGGCGATCCTGATTCTTCTAAATTCAAAGTCAAAGTCCCAGGTGCTGTTGTTAAGTATCTGAAACGTAAGAGTGTAATCCCTCTGTATATTGATGATACTAATCTGGGATATTACTATATCGAACTCAAAGCTAAGGATGATTTTGATACTGCTGGCGGTTTTAGAAACCTTCTTGGTGATAATATGATGTCTATGGGAGGAGCTAGTAGAACTAGCTTGAATAGTATCGATTCTGCTAGACAGGAAGAGACTATCAAGTACGTTGCTGGTCAGCTCTCTAGATTCATTGATAAGAAGTTTGTTAATATGAACCAGGATCTGAGCAAAGAGATTTATGAGATCTTGAAGTTCAATGATCTCTTTAATACTCCTAGCTTGGATATGATAAAGATTAGCTTTATTCCTCCTGAGGATATTCATCATAGTTATTTTACTCTTGATGAAGATCTTCATAGAGGCATTTCTGATCTTGCAAGAGGCTTGATTCCTGCTAAGCTCTATGCGTCTCTGTATGTAACCAATACTATTGGTATCATGACTAGAGGGCAGGATAAGCGTGTTTACTATGTCAAGCAGATGGCTGAGACTAATATTGCTCAGACATTGATGACGGTAATCAATCAGATTAAACAGGGTAACTTTGGTATTCGCCAATTTAACTCTATTAACAACGTCCTGAATATTACGGGTAAGTTTAATGACTATATCATTCCCCGTAGTTCCTCAGGTGATGATCCTATATCGGTAGATGTCATTTCTGGTCAGCAGTTTGATGTCCATACAGATCTTATGGATGTGCTTAAAGAAATGGCTATCGACTCTACTGGAGTTCCTTTGGAAATCATTCAGACTAGACAGAGTGTTGATTATGCTTCTCAGCTCTCTATGTCTAGCTCTAAGTTCTTAAGAACTGTCTATAAGAGACAGGAAAGATTCCAGAATATCATGTCTCCAATTATCAGTGCTATTTATAACTATGAGTATGGAGAGAATGTAAATCTGGAAGTTACCTTCCCGCCTCCTGTATTCTTGGACATGGCTAATACGAATCAGCTTATTACTAATACAAAGGACTTTGTTGATTCTATTATCGATGTCGAAATGCCTAATGAAGATGATGCTATCAAGTCTAAGTATAGACAGAATCTCTTCATGCATTATATCGGTACGCATATTGATATTAGTGCTCACAAGAACATTCTTGATCAGACACTTGTTCAGATTAAAGAAGAACAGAAGGAGTCTGAGGTGGCTAGCGCAGAAAGCCCTTCTGATTCTGGTGGCGACTATTACTAATATGAGAAAGAGACACACCCTAATTGGGTGTGTCTCTATTCTTTTAGCGGTTAGAGGTCAGAGAGCTCTGAGCCAGACCAGAAGTGGTATTAGACAGAGCCTCATAGTTGTAGTCCCAGCTATTGCGGTGGACCATCATGTTATTAGCGGAGTTGTTCATCCAGTCAAGGATCTCCTTAGCCTTGCGATTGATAGCAGAGCCACGCAGGGGGAAGCCCTGGTACTGAACGTTGACAGCAGAGAACTCAATATCACCGCGCTTGAAGTCAGTGTACTGAGAAATCTGAGCAGTCGTGGGATAGCAGCCAATCCAATAAATAGCCTGCTCGAGCTCCAGACCAGTGGAGTCGGTAGCCATGTACAGGAAGCTGAAGGTTTCCTTCTGGAAAGACACATCAGAAGGCTTGATAATGGCATTATCACCGGTACCAATCAGACCATTATAGGTCTTGAACTGAGTAGCCGGATCTCTGACGGAACGAATGTACAGCTCATGGAGCTTAGTAATCGTACCACCAGCACGCTCATTATAAGTCATAGAGAATTCAGAACCACCGGGAGTCGTGGACTTACCAATGACATTGATGGACTGAATATTGTTGTTGATTTCCAGGTTATCGGTACTGATATCATCAATACCGGAATCGAGGCCAAGGAACTCATACTCAATGATGTGCTTATAGGAATTGACCAGAGTAGCAACCTCAGTGTCAGAGGAAGCCATCTTGGACAGGAAATCAGGGATGGAGACCAGCACCAGATACGGATAGCCCTTTTCATACAGGTCGAACTGCTGGAGCTGAGTCCAGTCCGTCGTACCACGGAACAGGGTATAGCCAGTAACATCTCTGGGCTGCTTCAAACCATCATACAGATTATACTTACCCATACTTCATAGTCTCCTTTCTTAGGATTCGGAAACGGTGATAGCCGTAACCTTGAACCATTCAGTCTGGATAAAGTCACGGTGGCACACGTTAAGAGCAGCATAGAAGATCTTGTTGTTGACATACGTCGGATCATTGACGTAGCTAAACTCGATAGACTTAAAGTTGCTCCGATAATTAGCGATAACATCCTCGATATCAGCCTTGTAGCGCTCCAGATCCTCACCATCGATGAAGCTGTAGCGGATAGCAGGACAACGAGTACGAATAGCGCGAACAACTTCCTGAGTACCCAGGATATTGTTCAGGAAAGAGAACTGAGTATATTCATCCTGAGAGGTGTACTCAGTCTCGAGAACCAGATCCTCGCCGATATAAGCGGCGTAGTTAATACGATTGTCTTCCATAACTTCCTTCTGGTTGTTGTCGGGACAAACCACAGGAGTGAAGTTAACGGTACCAGGAACAGCATCATCAACGATCATGCCATACTTAATACCGCAGACAGGCAGAATGCGACCCGCATTCATATGGGACACCATCAGTCTGGCCAGAGTATAACCAACAGTGACAGTGACCTGCTTCTTAGAATACGGATCAATGATATCATAGTAAGTGCAATAAGTTGCAATGAACTTATTCTTCACAGACAGGCTATCATTGTAATCAGTAATCATATCGAGAGTATTGTTATGGATGCCCATATCACGCAGGAATACAAAGTCCTCACGGAAGGTAACCAGAGTCTCGATAGCTTCCTTAACCTTTGCAGGATAGTTAGCATCGATACACAGCTCGATCTTATACTGATCCAGGTTGAAGATGCAAGTATCATAAGTGCCATCAAGAGCAGCCTCAGCGAGCTTGCCATAAACTTCATCATGCTTACCGTCAAAGGGAGCATCACCCAGAGAACCATTAGTGCCATCCAGCAGGGGCTGGCCAAAGCTGTTGTTCAACTTCTGACCGGCTTCATCAAGCTCGATGGTTTCAAGCTGAGTACCCTTACGAGAACAACCGAACAGGAAGTCGATAGAAGCAACTTCATCCTCAGTCATACCGGTGATCTCAGCAAGCTTAGCAATGAAGGAGGTAATGCCTTCATCATTCTGGATGCAGCGAATCTGAGAAGAGCTAGTATCAACAACACTCTTCAGAGAATGATTGGTGGAATTCACCACCATATTGGGAACGGCACTGAAAGACAGACTCTCCTGAGTCACATCATTCTCAGTAACAACCAGAGTATAATCCAGATAAGTCTTAGATCTGGAAATACGATAGTTGGGAATGATCTTGATACGCTTGTCAGAAGAACCACGGCCATTATCAGTAATGGTATACAGCAGGAACTTTCCATCCTCAGTAATGGTCTTCTTTACAGCATCATAGACTTCCTTAGGATCATTCTGATCGATGTTCTCAGTATGAACGTAGTCATACTTAATAGAAGCTTTCTTGATGTTCTTCGGAGTTTCAGTCACATCAAGAGTGTCATCACCATTAGGATCGAGATAGATAAGGTTACCATCAGTATCCTTAGCCTGCTCGGTCTTTTCAGTAACAGTGGCAACAATAGAGATGTTTGCGAGGGTTGCGTCATCAGCAACAAGTCTCTTGGACAGCAGACGGGCACCAGCATTAATGGAGACAGCTGCCTGAAGCAGGGGCTGACCATGCTTCGCAAAGGAGATGCTATCGCCATAAGCTTTAAACCAATCTTTACCAGAGAGAACGGTCCAATCTTCAGGACCCTTGTCAGACGTAAACAGAGACAGATACAGAGGCTGCTGGCTTACTTCAGTAATCGGCAGACTCTGAATTGCAGATTGATCATCGTATTCGATGATAGTTCCGACATACATCTACGTATTCCTCCTTTTATAATGAAATTGAACTAAATCCATAGATGATATTAGAGCTTGTAGCTTTTATTTCTATGTTAATATGCCTAATTAATCGCTGGTTCCCATAATCAGCTTCTCCATGGGCGATCCAACGTCATTAGGATGCATAACTGCACCAACAACAGCGTTATCCCAGTTCTCACTTCCAATAGAAGAATTGGGAGAAATATACTTAGGTACATCTCGAATACCAAGCAGTTTATAAGAGCATTCATCAGTAAAATTAGTTAATCTGAAAGGAGTATTCAGATCCTTTCTAGATCTAGCCATCTCACTAATAACTACTCCAAACATCTGCAGAGTAAGACTATAAGATGAACCATTTAAAGCAATTGACTCAGTAAAGTATTCCTGAAGCTTTCCATAAGGAATAGTCTGCGGAGTTTTACCATACAGGAAGATTCTATAGAAGGATTCGACATTGCCGATATCCTGAGGGACCTTTACAGATACAACTACAGGATCATCTTTGTAATAAATAAGCAGTCTATAATCCTGAGGCTCTACATCTGGTCTAAGCTTAACTGCTTTTTGCTTTTCGATTCTAGAAGGCTTAGTCAGAAATACTGTAGGGAAGAAGAATCTCTGAGATTGACCAGCCTTACCACTAGGAGAAACTAATGCATAGTCAATAATGCCCAAAAGACTGACGTATTCACCATTAACTACAGCATCATTTCTACCTTTATCGAAATAAGTTTCAGGTACATAAAAGATGAATTGGCCCTCTCCATTATAGAGGAGACTATCTCCATCTCTTCTTAAGAATTTGGGGACTTCATAAGCCATAATATATACCTCCTAAATCTATAGGAGTCTACTGCCATAGTAGACTCCTAATAGAATTATTTAATACGCAAAGTACCCATGATAGGATAACTACAAGTACCCTTTATAGTTGCGCTACCAGCAGCACAAGTAACAGTTACACCAGAAACCAGATCAGAGACAGAATAATCAGGAATAAAAACTCCAGTATTATTTGCAGTGATTCTAGAATCAGAAATGGTTACAGATCCGGTTGTGGGAATTGTTGCTTCAAGAGAGAATTCGCTGACTACATCAGCATTCAAGCAAACCCAATCTCCATAATATGCCCAATACTTCTTAGTATCAGTACAGAAATAGAATTTACCATCGATAGGAACAAGCAAGTTCTTTCTCTGAGTATCGGTCAAAAAGATGACAGTATCTGCCATCTTGACAGGAGCTCCACCAGTAGAAGGAACCATGTATACATTGGTACTATCTTTACAGCAGATAAAAGAACCTGCTGCTAATTTAGTATTTCCAATAACTTGACTTTCATTAAGTTCATAGAAATTGACTCTAACAGAAGCCATTTATATCGCATCCTTTCTTACAAAAGAATTGTCTTAATATAATGTAGCCTTGGTAAATTAAAGGACTGGACCCATTTCGGGTCCAGTCCAATGATTAAGCAATAAGCTTAAAATTATGCGATGGTCGTCTTCCAGGTCAGAGCATCGATCAGATCCTGCTCAGCCTTCTTAGCACGAGTAACCTCGTCATCGGCAGTCTTCTGAGCAGCCTTGACAGCGGTATCCAGAGTGCCCTCAACGCCTTCAGCACGCTCCTTCTCAGTTACGACAGCAGCAGCGGCATCATCAGCAGCCTTCTTAGCAGCCTCAACAGCAGTGTTCAGCTTGCCCTCGGCAGCCGTAGCGCGAGTGGTCTCAGCAGAGACAGCAGCCTCAACAGCCTTCTCGGTAGCCAGAGTGGTAGCATCAGTGGTCTCAGCCAGAGCAGCACCACCAGCCTTCAGGCCAGCATCAACAGCGTTGCCGTCAGCATCGAACTTGGCCAGGTTACCGGCAACAGCGTCGGCATCCTTGTCCATCTTGGCAGACTGGTCGACAGCATCAACGTACAGACCATTAGCATCGCTCTTCAGGATGTTGCCAGTCTTATCAGAGATCTTGACATCGACAGAGATCTCATTCGTTGCAGAGACGGAGGTAGAAGCAGTGGCGCTAGCCTTGCCGGTGTAGATATCAACCAGAGCGGTAGCGTCAATTTCAACCTTATCGGTCTTCTTGTCGTCGAAGTACAGAGTGATCTTCTTGGTAGCAGCATCATACTCGCCGGACTTGACGAAACGCTCCAGATCCAGGTCAACACCGGTACCAATAACGTTACCGGCCTTATCTTTCAGCTGCAGCTTGCCAGTGCCCTCGGTACCAGTCTTATCGAAAGCCAGGTCAACAGGCAGGTTGTCGATCTCAACTTCATGAGTCTTGCCATCGTTGCTGGTGAAGGTCAGCTTATTAGTAGTCTTGCTATAAGTGACCTCCTTGAAGGCAGCCTGAGCTTCAGCGGCAGCAGCTTTCAGAGCATCGGTAACATAAGCTGCAACAGCCTTACCAGAGACAGGATTGGTACCATCAGCAGTGACAGTATCAGCAACAGCCTTGATGACGGTCTTCCAAGCAGTACCGGTATAGGTCTTGCCTTCCAGAGTGGTCTCATTGATGTACAGCTGGCCAACAGCAGGAGCAGTCGGCAGATCGCTGGTGTACATGATGACAGACTGAGTGAACAGGTCATCGCCACGATAAATTTCCTTGGTATCGCTCAGGAAATACAGGTTATCGCTACTATGAGCAGCGGCAGCAGTATACTGAGCTTTAGTTACATAATACCAATTAAGCATATGAAAAATCCACCTTTCTAAAAGTACTGACTAATGAATTCTTGATTAGTCTTACATTAATGTTTGGATCTAAAGCCAGCCAGGCAGTGGTCAGTTCTTCACCATGGGCAGTTCATAAATTAATAAGAGAGAGCTTAATTGCTCTCTCTTATTAACCCAATTACATGGTAGTTTTCCAGGTAAACATGTCGCGAATGGCCTTCTCGGAGAGGACCTTCTCATCAGAAGCTTCAGCAGAAGCCTCATCAGTGGACTTAACGATAGCAGTCTTAGCGACAGCATTCTCATCAGTGTAGGTTTTAGAAGCCTCGACAGCAGCAGTTTTAGCGCCATCAACCTTCTCATCCAAACCAGTGACCTTTGCAGCATCGACAGCTTCGACAGAGATGGTACCATCCTCTGTAGCAGAGATAGAAGTGCCATCAACCTTAACCATACCAGCACCAGAGGTGGAGGCAGTAGCAGGCTCATAGACCTTAACATCCTTGCCATCGACAGAGATGTGACCATTCTCAGTACCAGCAACAACAGACTGAACAGCAGTATCAGCCTTAGCACCCTGAGCAGCAGTAGCAAACTCAGCGACATTATGAGTGATAATATCACCGAACTTCTTAGCAGCATCAGCGTCCTTAATAGCCTCAGCGATGTAAGAGATTACATCCTTAGAGGTAGCAGTCTCAGGCAGCTTACCAACAAGAGTATTCAGAGTAGAAATATCACTCTTATTCTTGTTGATATCAGACTGCATCTGAGTAACTTCCTGAGAGTGATTGCTGCACCAGTCAGCAATCTCCTTCAGAGTATCGAAGGCCTCAGGAGCATCAGCCAGCATAGCGGCAACAGCAGCATTGGCCTCATACTTAATGGAGCCCTCAGTAGTCTCATCGCCCTTGAACTTGGTGATATCAGCCTGAGCAGCATTGACATCAGTACGCAGACCAGCGATAGCAGTCTTATTAGCTTCAGCCTGAGCAGTAGTATCGGTTACAGTCTTCTGAAGAGCAGCGATGTTCTTCTGCAGACCTTCGACAGTGGTAGAAGAAGGCTCATACCAGGCCAGCTCATAGCTTTCGCCATTCTTGATGACCTGAGGAACCAAGCCCTCTTTCCAACCAGTCGTCTCGACATAGTGAGCAGCCTCAGTCTCGGTCTCAGCGACATAAGCATAATACTTAGTACCGAAATCCTTCAGAGTCAGAACTTCACCACTCAGAACGATGGTCTTATCATCGCCAGCAACAGACTTGCCAACTTCCTTCAGGGTCTTATCACCCTGGATAGAATAGTGAGTAGCAACATCGTTTTCAAAGACAGTGAGAATCATACCAAAGTAGTATGCACTGTCAGAGCTACCAGCATTTACAGCAGTAGCAGCAGCAGCTTTAGCCTCAGCAAGGCTACCAAACATAGTACGTACATCCAGGGGGAATGCACTAGTCGGGTTAAAGCCTACGCTAAAGTTAAGCTTATTGGATACAGGAGAATAACTAGCCATTATATTTTACCTCCTTTCTTAAATCTGAACATCGAAGGTGTTAGCCTTATCGTTAGCATTAGCAAAGTCACAGACGTAGACTTTGTAAGACTTAGCGGTATAGCCATTAGCACCCTCAACGTCAACATTGCTCACGGTGAAAGCAGACTTAGACTCTGCACCCAGACCATTGACATCCTTAACAGAAGCAACATCTTCCAGAGTAGCAGGATAAGCGAAGACAACACGCAGAGCACCGACAGGGATGGGGATAGAGAACTTGGAACCGTTCTTAGGAGCATCCATGCTCTTAGCCAGAGCACGAATAGCAGCAGAATCCAGAGTACCGGTCTTAGAAGTCAGAGTGCCATAGAAGCACTTACGGAAACCGGTAATAGCGGTAGTAGTCGTAGCAGACTTAGAACCAGCCTTGATCTGGCCAGAGGGGAACTCATTCTTGGTGTTGGTCAGAGGCACAGCACCATCAGCATAAGTAGCCTTGGCAGTGATCTTATAAGAAGTATCATCACCAACGGTGAAAGCATCAAACTTACCAGCGTTGGTAGTGAGACTATGAGCATCAGTATCAGTGACTTCCCATGCAGTAGCAGTGATACCGGTAGCAGGACCAAACTCATACTTACCAGCATTCAGAGTAGCAGTGTAGGAAGGAGTAACAGCAGTACCAACCTCATAAGCCTTATTCTGAGGAGCAGACAGAGAGACAGAAGGCTGAGTGATGGCAGGAGACTTCTCCTTAACGAAGATAGTATTCCAAGCATCAACCAGATTCTTACCACCGACAGCAACGTTTGCCTGGCCATTGGTCAAAGTAATGTTACCGACAGCAGAAGTAGTCAGCAGATCAGCAGGGAAATAGACATTCTCTGCACTGTAGTTGCCATCGAAAGCAACCCAGTCAGTGCCATTGTAATAGTAAGCGGTCAGCTCAGTCTTATCGCCAGAGATAACCTTCTTTACGATACAATAGTCGCCCTTGTTGGGAGTAGACTCACCAACAGCCTCAGAGATAGAAGCACCCTGATAAATGGTTGCATTGCTAGCAAGATCAGCAAAGGTCTTACCAGAATCAACAACCTGCCCATTAGTGCCAAAGGTAGCAATATTGCCTTCCTTGGCATCGGGCACCTTGTCCATCAGAGCAGACAGATCAGGAGCTGCAACATAAAGACCATCTTCCTTGACAATGAGAGTATTACCCTCAGCCTGGGAGATCTTAATGGTAGCCTTGATCTTGTTACCAGTACCAACCTCAACGGTAGCACTAGTAGTTTCCTCACCGACGTATACATCGATCAGATCGCCAACAGGAATGGTGACGCTATCTGTCTTTGCCTCGTCGAAGTAGAGGATAATAGACTTAGTGGTGGCATCATACTCACCGGAGTGAACAAACTTCTCCAGAGCAAGATCAATGTCTTCACCAAGCTTGTTACCAGAAGCATCCAGCAACTGGAGCTTACCTGTAGCAGAAATGTAGTTCAGCTTGCAACCAAGACCATCAAATACGATGGTCTCTTGAGTTTTATCACCCTTAGTGGCGGTCAGAATATGCTCAGCAGCATCCCAACTCAGAGAAGAGATAACCGTAGAGGTAGACAGACCAGCCAGAGCAGCAGTGACGTAAGCTGCAACAGCCTTACCAGAAACAGGGGCCTCGCCTTCAGCAGTCACTTCAGAAGCAACAGCCTTAATGACGTTGGTCCACTTTTCGCCGTCATGAATATAACCCGCTAAGCTAGCGGAGTCGATATACAGACGATTCTTAGCAATACTCTCAGTAGGGAGTGTAGCATTATACAATACTACACCCTCAGTGAAGGGCACTGCACCACGATAAATTTCCTTAGTGTCACTCAGAAAATAAAGGTCTTCTGCGACCTTATTTCCGAGCTTGTACTCGGCAGACGTTACAATATGCCAAGACATCATATCGGGAACACATCCTTTCTTTATGGATTTTACTAAATTGTTGACATGTATTCAACGGCAGGAGAGAGGGTGGAATTAACCACCCATCCCTTCTTTCCATTCAAGATGATTTTCAACTGTACTCACTCTACCTTCGAGTTTCACAGCATTAAGAAGAGCATTAACCCACTCTTCTTCCGTGCCTTCATAACCAGCTTTTTTGGCGATATCATACATAGAAGGGCCAGTTTCACCCTTCAAAGATTCAAGCCACTCCTGCTCAGTGCCTTCAAAACCAGCTTCTTTAGCAAGCTCATAAGCATTTTTTCCAGGCTCACCCTTCAAAGACTCCAGCCAATCAGTAACACTACCAACGAAACCATGTTCAACTGCGATCTTATAGGAATCATTAGGGGTTACGTCAATAATATCCTGAACTTTACAGAAAGTAATTCTTTCCCTCTGAGTCCGATTATCCTCAGAGCAATCAAACAGAATGTAACTATTCTGAGGGCATGCTCTATTCTGAACGATATTCAGAATACGACCAGACTTATTGATACAAACACCATCTTTAATATAGTAGACAATATATAAGCCATCAGGGCTTACAACCAAGTTCTTCAACTGGCTGCAACCAGCACTCATGGTGACTCTATAGATTGCCTTATCAATAGGCTCAGCACTAATGACAGACATTAGATAACCTCCTTTAATAAAGTCTTACTAAATAGTTAAGCCCTACTCCTAAGTATAGGAGTAGGGCCTAATAAGTTAATTTCCAAAATAGAAATCAACCAATTCCTGAAGAGAAATACTTCCAGTAGGAACTTCATCTGCAGGATCATTCTTGTAGTTTACTACTTTATCCTTGAAGTCGATCAGAACTTCCATATCCCCAGAATTCATCTTAACTTCCTGATTCTTGTAATTACAGCTATTGCAATTACAAGAAGGAGTTTCAGGCTTATCAGGTTCAGGATCAGGAGTAGGAATACTATTATCTCTAATCAGAGTGCAGTCTCTGATCTGAGACAGAAGAATAGTCTCACCAGTTCCGAAGTTGAAATCAGCAGTATCGAATTTTAATTCGACATCGTTGCATTCCTGATCATCACGAGTGAGAAAATCATCCTTATCAGTGGATCCACATCCACATTTTGCATTATAGACCGAATCTCCCATTCCGACCTGCTCAGATATACGCACAGGGCCAGCTTTAGGAGGTCTCTTATCGATGGGTCTGATAGAAATAAGCTGTCCATCAAACTCATACATAGTCTTTTCATTGGAATTATAATAGGCAATGGTATAGTCATTGCCGAGCTTCAGAGTGATGTCTTTTACAGAGCCTTCTTTGTCATCCATCAGCAACTTCAGGTTGACAACTACAGCTTTTACGACATCTGCAGAAATACCGATAAGCACAACTTTAGCCTCCTTATCTTTATCACAGCAACCAGGATCAGGAGGCCCGGGCTGCTTGCTACTAGCATAAGACATATCCACAATATTTCTAATAGGAATAGTGTGAAATACAAGTCCTTGGTATTTATTTGCAGAAGAAGTATTGAGGAAGCAACCACATGACGGCATGCCAGATCTGATGGTCTTTTCCTCAGTACTCTTCTTACCAGTTTCAGGGAGACACCTCAACACAATATACTGATTGCCAGGACAAGAATTATCACCATTAATGGATTCAATCTCACCTGTAATAGTCTTTCTTGCACCAGTCTCCTCATCAAAGAAACAGACTGTATACTCGTAGTCTTTGAAGACAAATACAATCTTTTTGAGAGTTTTACCATTCGACTGAGTCTTTACGAGAGTCAGCTCCAAATGGTTAGCAATATAGGTATCAGCAAGAACAAGATTAGCGCTTGTTCTGCTTACGCTTTCCTTTTTTGACGTTGTTATTTGCAGCATTGAATTCTTCCTCCTCTGCACGAATGAGTTCAATGATATCACAGATCTTATTAATAAGTTCTGCTGCAAAGGAGGTCTTGGTTTCATTGGTCAGATTCAGCATAGTGATATTCTTCAGTGCATAATACATGTATGCTGCATCGACTACATCCAGAGGATTGAGTCCATCACAATGACGACCAAAGAGAACGATGAATTTATCCACATCCTTCTCAGTAATCTTCATCTGATCAACTCTAGAATCAGGTTCAAACTCATCAAGCAGAACTCTATTCAGAGCAGGAATAATAGATCTGCAATCAGGCATCTTGAACTTAGACCGAGCATTAACCATGTTGAACTCATCACAAAAACGAGTAGGTTTCTCCCAGTCACGACGAATCAGCTTACGAGTACGAGTATTGGCCTTATAATGCTCAGCCATCTTCTCAAGAGTAGTAGCCTGATAGAATCTATCTCTGATAGTCTGCAACAGAGCAGCCTTCTCAGGATATTCATCTTTGATCTTTTCAATCATCTCAGGAATCTTCTCATCCATCACAGTCTTAGTGTGCTCAGAATACAAGTCAGCAATAGTAGGCATCTTCAGAGCCTCATTCAAAGACTTCTCGAAGTCTACATAAGCCTCATCCATTTCTGCAGAAGAGATAAACTCATCTACAAAGAACTTAGCGATCTGGTTATAAGTAATGATAGAGAAGGGAATGCCTTCACTATCAGCCAGATCTTTAATCATCTTTTTAACTCCTTCAGGGAGTTCATTATAGAGATGCATATCCTTATTCTTCTTATACTTGCTAATTACAGCAAGGAAGAGAACAGTATCCTCCTCAGAGAGATTAAACATCTCCATATTATCCTTCATACGAGCTTCTACAGCTTCTTCAGAAGGCTGCATAAATCCATCAGCGACCTGGAAGATATCTGCATCAGTCTCAGGCATACCATCATCTGTACCATTCATCAGATCACGATAATCGGTATCAAGACCGATATCTTTGATCTCAGGCTCAAAATCTTCAGAGCCAACATCTTCTTCAGCTTTATCGATGCTTTCATGCATCTTAGTTACTTCCTCAGGGGTAGCATCCTCAGTAGCTTTACCGAGGTCTTCAATATCAGTTTCACTCATGAAACCTTCCTTTTCAGACTTAGGCATATTGAGAATCATTTCATTGATTTCATTCATCTCAGCAAACTTATTCTCAGGCATAATAGTAATCTCCTTCAAAAAAAAAATATTTTTAAGTAGCGGGTGCGATATTAGGATTCTGAGCCTGCTCATGGGCAATGGCCAGATCCTGAATCTGGAATCTAATTCCAGTGATATACTCTGCATAGTTCATTTTAATCATAGGCACGATATTCTGAGCAAAGAAATTGCCCTGATCTGCACTTACAGAAAGAATGAAGTTAGAAGTTTCTGCATTTTCAATAGCAGACATGATGAAAGTAGGATAATCGAATTCCATACCATTACAGATATTATCAATTACCTTAATAATATTTGCATTGATAACAGCAAGCTTAATATCCTTATAGACTTTCTTTCCATAGATAGTAGAACTGTCTTTATTCTTTTTATATTCAGCCAGTCCCATACTATCATAAAGACCATTTCTCTCTTTGTAAATATATTTTGCAAAGAAGTTGATAATCAATGCAGACATATTGCATACAAAGATATCATAAAGAGTATAGGCAGCATTATATACATCCACATCAGAGATTGTAAAAGTCAATCCATATGCATTGCAGATGATATTAATAATTTCATTGTATGTCTCTTGGCGAACCTCCTGGATTTGAGTCATACCTTCAGCGCCATACTGATCAATAATCGCTTTGAAGTTCTGTTCCCAAGCTCCTACGATATTAGGAATAGGAGTAAGATTATAGGCAGTACTTCTTACACGATTTACCTGAAAATTTATTGTATCATAGACAAAGTTGGAGTCATAATGAGACAAAATAGTAGCGAGTTCATTCTCAGTACCCATTTCATAGTAACGGTTATCCATAGCTGATCTGTTTCCTTTCTTTAGCTGATATAGAATAAAGCATATATCATCATAGCCAATGTACATGCGACCATTAAGAATTTTAAAATTGTATTTCGTTTCATAATTTTATCCCTCATATCAAAAAATAAAGATGGAGGAAGCTTTTACACTTCCTCCATCCAATACCAAACTATTCCTCATCGGGAAGATCCTCAAAGAACTCTTTTGCAGAAGTAGTTCTATAAGGATTATCCACCATGACAATAGGATCAACAAGCTCCCCAGGCTTAGCTTTGAAGGGAACTTCTTCAGGCATGTTATGAATAACACGCTGAGGAGTTTCCATAAAGAACAAGTCCATGAAGGATGCTCCATGCTTCTTAAATGTAAGAGGACTATAGAACATCCGCTTTACCTTCTGATAGCTCAGGCTAATAATCACACTCGGATTATTAGTAAGAGATTCATTAATAGTAATAATTGTATAGGGAGGATTGTAGTTCCACCATTTCGGCATCGAGAACATATCATGTGCATCACGCACCTGATTCATCAAGATGACCTCAATGTGAGTAGCGGCAATATCCAATCCACCTTCGACTACAGTATCAATCATAGCCTGCAAGATATCACTTACAGACGGAAAGCTCTGAGTCACAGGTTTCTTATTGAGAATAGCAAGCAGCATATGCAAGGTCTTAGTCAGCTCATTATTCTCAATCTGGGTTACAAACAGATAAGATTCTTTGAGTTCATTGAACCCAATAGAGATCTTACCATCAATAGGCTCTCCCTTCTTTCTAATGACTCCATTGAGTTCATTAGTAATGAAGAGCTGCTCATTCTTATCATTGCAGATATGGAATGTTTCTCCAGTGGAGTTTCTAACCACATCGAATGACGTAATATACTCATTATAGATAGAGGAATCAGAATCATCATCAACCAGATCCTCATCCTCATCATTCTCCAGCTCAATAGAATCAGGATCAATCACGATGCGATAATCCTTATAATCTAATTCTGGAGCGAGCTTGATAATATTATCTGTAATTTCAAAGAAGTTATTAAAGTCATCACACCAGTTGACTTTTGTAATTGCAGTTTCAAGCAGATGTTTTGCAGACAACAACTTCTGAGTCAATGCAGAACTCATAATTTCAGATGCAATACGACCAATATTGATACCAAAATTGTGTTCCACATCGAATTCAGTATAAGCCAGATCTCCATAGCACTTATAGCAGATGCCTTTACCGGCAGCTGCAGAAGCACAAGTAATAGGAGATCTCAGATAGATTGTTTTACCTAACAGATGGATATCCTTTCTGGAGTTTAACAGATGATCGACTCCATTAGGAGTAATCCGATAGTACCGGTTATTTAGCATAGACAATGCTTTCTTAGAATTGATAGTAATTCTAAGCAGATTATTTGATCTACAATCATAATTGGGATCATCATTCAGCTTAGAATTCATATTATTCAATCCAAGAATTCTTGCAAACTGGCCAGAAGTACCAACGTTCTTAAACTTGATAATTTGCGCACTTCTACCAGTAGAAGATTCAATGAAATAGTCTTTTGGATTAGTCACACCACCATTTATGAAAGACTGATTCACAATAGTGGGAAAGACACTTCCATGACCATCGGGTTTAGTACCGATATTAATCGCAAACTCTTTAAACTGTTTGGGATTAATACCCTGAGAAGCTCTAAATGCATCAGCAAGGCAATGATCATAGCCAAGGATTTCATTAGAATGCTTCATAATATCAATCGCTTTGTTGGCATACTTCATGCCAACAGATTTTACATCTTCCAGAGGAACTCCAGAGAGATCTGCATTCATACAGTCTCGGAACTCAGGAGATTTCTTCATCAACTCCAAATTATCTTCAAGACAAAGAGTATTGGAGAGATACATGGCAAATATATCCATATCATGGAATTTATTCAGCATGTCATCGATAATATTATTCAGAACCACGTTAGAGATTTTCTTACGATTATCTTCGATAAGGAATCTATCTACGTAATTCTTAATACTATTCTGAGTAATCTCATCATTGAAGAATACATGCTTGCCACAAATGGGAGTCCCAGATGCTACAAGAATATACCACATGATGAGGTTGAGATAGTAATCAAAGATGGAAAGTTCCAAAGAGATGCCATCATGAAATTGAACTGTAATCAAAATCTTATGGACATAATCACTGTGGATTCCATCTTTTAATAGATTGAGTAGTGAGTCATAATGCTCATTCCAGTTTTGCATAGTAAGAGAATCAGTCACGAGTGTGAAATGTTCTCCATTTGCAATGGCAGCATACGGACCATAATTTTCAGGATAAACCAATCCGGTTTCAGCGATTTGTTCCTGTGTCATAAATTATATTCTCCTTTGCCATAATTAATTAGAAGTTCCAGGTTAAGTATTTATTTACCTAGATACAAAGGAATAATATATGATTGAAAATATAAATGAAATTATATACTATATCTCTGAAAGGAGGCATCAATATGAATAATTATATTATCGATGGTACCAGAATGGAATTAAAATTATGCGGTAAATTTCAAGTTTTCAAATCAGCTATCATTCCTCAAGATACTGCTAATAAGATGAGTGAGATTAAGTCACCATCTTTCTTCCCTCAAGGATCATCTGGTGGCAAAGATACTGGATATGATAATTTCTACATTATATCCAAAGGCACTAGTAATGCTATCTGCATAACGCCTATGAATTGTAGAGCTATATCTATTAGCTTTACAGAAAATTATATTTGTTTCTACACAAACGATTAAAGGAGGATTATTAAATTATGGAAAACGAAAACATTTTGTACAATGATGACCTCGTTAAACTATGGTCTGAAGAATGTAAACAAAGAGTCATTGATATGCTTGATAAGGAAATAAAAGAGATTCCTGATACTATCAAAAATGAGCATATTTGGGAGCTTGGATATGATGGAGAGGATCCAAATCCTCATACACAGAATATCGAGACTCTTAAAGAATATTTAAAACGTCTTGAATTCTTCCATGATATGATTCAACATATTTCTATTTGAAATATGAAAAAGAGGGTAGGTTATCCTACCCTCTTTTATTTTTCCTAAGAACCGTAATAACTAAGAGTCTTAGTTATATATTATAATAGTATAATAATGACCTTTAGTTGTTATTATGCAGATAGAGGGGTGCTCATAACACCCCTCTAAATGCCTCCCTCCTTTTTACATTTACAGTTATGAGCAATAAATGAAAGGAGAGAATGCGATGAAAGTTGACCTTTTTGTCAGAGAGATCGCGAAGATTGCTTTCCCAGACGATCTCTACTCGCAGACTGGTTTTGCTTTCCATCTGCAAATTGAGTTTGAAAACTTCATTAAGAAGTTTCAGCTCAAACATGTCGATAGGCGTCAAGCATTTACAGTGTTTTTCGTCTGCCGGCACATTTTACATACTTGTTAAATAGTATGTAAAATATAAAAGGGAGTGTTATGAGCACTCCCTTTCCCTTTTAGATATCTAAATCTATTTTTAGATTTATAGATATGCAGATAGAGGGGTGCTCATAACACCCCTCTAAATGCCTCTCCCTCTTACAGTTATGAGCATTTCCCGTAATTAATGAAAGGAGAGATTTGCTGATGAAGCTTGATGACTTTGTCCTTGAGGTTGCGGCTGTTCGGTACCCTGCCAACCTCGATAGACAGATGAGTTTTGCTATTCATCTGCAGCTTGAATTGGAAACCTTTATTACAAGGTTCCATTTTGAGCATGAAGACAAGAAGAGCGCCTTAGGTGCATATCTTCTTTGTCACTATGCTTTACATGCTTGTTAATTAGTATGTAAAGTATGAAAGGGAGTGTTATGAGCACTCCCTTTCTTTTTTTTTTTAACGATAATTGCTAGGAATACACTTCTCGATAATCTCAGTACGTGCATTCAGAGCTACAGGATCAGCCTCATTACGATACTTATCCATCAGCTCATTCATAATACGACGCTCTTCAGCACGAGCTCTAACCAGCTCAGCCCACAGATCATCATCGTTCTCTTTAGCAATATGGCAGACTGCAGTCTTCATGCAGCCTTCATCAGAATCAGCCTTACGAGACAGACGATCCAGAGTATCATACGTGATGGAACCAGCTTCAACCATAGCCTTAGCCTCAGAAGAGTTTACAAAGGCCTTGATAGTAGCAGGAGTCTTATGAGACATGTGCTCATAGATAACAGCCTCTTTGAACTGGTTGGGATTCTTCAGAGTATGCTTAATAGTTGCACTCTCATCAAAGAGAGAAGACGAAATGTTTTTCAAAAACATAGGTTTTATACCTCCCTAATTTAATGCAATTAGCTTACTTAAATGTTGCATAATTGCATATTATTACATTGAGTAGATTAGTCATATTCTATCTACTTGAAAACTTTTTAGTAATCTAATTGAGGAGGATTTTATTTATGAAAGAGAATGTATATCAGATGTATTCTGATAATAAATATTTGGATAATTATAAGTCTGTGGCAGGAGACATGCTACAACTATATTTTCCACTCCTCAGTAAAGATGAAATAAATGTAGCTTTAGATTGGTCTATTAGTAAGAGACTTCAGGATACTCCTATACAGGTTGATAATAACTATAAACGTCAGACCATTGATACTACTTTGCTTGAAATGGCTAAGTATATCATGGATAGGCAGCCTATTATTACTGCATATGGAGTCATGTTTAAGAGACATGGTGAAGTTCCTAATCCGATCTATGAAATGGTTGATAACTTTATCAAGACCAGAAAGCTTCATAAGAAAGAAATGTTTAAGTATCCCAAGGGGTCTGAAATGTTTGAGAAATTCAATCTACTTCAGGCTTTGGATAGATTTTGTCCGGCAGGGAGGCGACTCTCTGTAATAAGTACTTCGTAAATTGCTGGGAACCCCTAAAGCTCTCATGCCTAGAAAGGAGATGAAAATCAGAAACAAGTTGAGAGATGGCCTAAGATGATAGTAAGTCTAATGGTTAATTAGAATGGGCAATCAGCAGCCAAGAATAAAAGAAAGGAAATGAATAATTATGAAATTTATTAAATCATTTATTAAAAAAGAAGAAGTAAAGAAATCTGAAGTAAAGGAAGTTAGAACTGATGAAAAAGATCAGCCTATAGATAATATTCCTGGATGCAGATTTCCATCTGATCCTATTGAAGAAGATTTCTATATTTCTCAAGTATTAGGAATTTAAATTCTTTTATTAAGGTTCAACGACTAGACACGAAGTATCTCTGTGGAGATAAAGGTATAGTCTGTCTCTATATGAAAGTATGGAGGATAACAACAAGAAGATCGATGTTAATGGGTCTATACGTACGCATTGCGTACGTTTACGAAGGCTCGGTAGGGAGGCGACTCTCTATAAAAACCATTCTGAGAATTGCTGGGACACCCTAAAGCTCTTATGCCTATAAGGAGATGAAAGTCAGAAATAAGTTAAGAGATAACCTATGATAATAGTAAGTCTAAGGGTTGATTAATAATGGGCAATCAGCAGCTGATAATTAAGAAAGGATGATTAAAATGTTTCCAATTCAACCTGCTATTTTTGAAGAGGATAATGAATATTGGGTTAGACTTATCGTAGATAATGTAAATCCAAATAGATATCTTATAAGCTCTCATGCAAATATTTATGACTATATTAATGATAAGATGATATTCCCATCTATTTCTATTCAAAATGGATATAGATATGTATATCTCGATAGTTTGAATGGACCTAAGATGCCACATTTACTTCATAGACTTGTAGCATTAAGCTTCATCTATAATCCAACTCCTGAAAGAAATCAAGTTAATCATATTGAAGGAGACAAATCTAAAAATCATGCTGTAGATCTTGAATGGAATACCCCAAAAGAGAATACAAGGCATGCATTTAGTACTGGGTTAGCTATCAATAATATTGGAGAGAATAGTCATTTAGCAAAACTTACAAATGAATCTGTTAGAGAAATTTGTGAGTTGCTATCAAAAGGATATTCATACAATCAAGTACTTGATTGTATTGGAATGGAAAAGAATGATAATAATAGAGATATGATAGGCAATATAAAAAGAAAAATTGCTTGGACTCATATTTCTAAGGATTATGATTTTCCAGAAGTAGATCAAAGATTTAGAACTCATTCTAAAGAAGAAGTTATTCATATTTGTGAATGCCTCTCTAAAGGAATGGATATTAGATCTACTTATGAAGAAGTATTTCATAAAGAATATCTTGGATGTAAGCAGTGCAAAGGAGAATATGAGCTTATAAGATTGATCAAATCAAGAAAGCAATTTACTGATATTTCTTGTAATTATGACTTTTAAAATTATTAGTTCAACGACTAAGAGGCCATAAATAGCTTTGGTCCTGTACAGAACATCTCTGAGGAGATGAAGATATAGTCTGGCCTTCTATAGAAATATAGAGAAGTTCATAAGAGAACTGCATGGATTAAGCAACCATGTGAACACAAGCGACTATGGAGCTACAGGAATGTATAGTTGTATTTATTACAATCTTTATACAGCCTGTACTACAACAGCTCAGGGAAAAGCATGTATCTCTGCAGCTGCACTTTTCTTTGAATCATTTCTGGCTAATAATGTACCATTTGGTTCTATGAATGAACTGGTTACATTTATCCATGATGTGATTACTGAGGATAGACACTGGAAAGATAGTGATGTTCTCAATGAGAATATCACTGTTGAAGAATGTTTCTATAAATTGGTTACTAGTACTGGTTGGGGTTGGGTTCCTTCTGAAGAGGAGATGCAAACTCTTTGGAATATGATTACTCAGCTTGGACAGGAAGATATAAACAGATTGTTCTATAAGAATAATCTGTATCACTTTATCGATAATGATAGAGTGAGAAATACTATTCTTAGCTTCCTTTGTAAACTTGAGGCTCCTTATATGGATCCTAATGAAGTTCCTGAAGAAGCTAAAGATTCTCTGGATGAGCTTTATGATTTGATGTATGAATACGTCTATTATAAAGAGCAGATTATTGATAGACTGGATAAGATGTATTATCTGATTCGGTCTGTTAGTATTATCCAGGATACTGATAGTAGTATCGTTTCTCTTGATGGCTGGTTTAGATATGTGTCTAATATGTGTATTGGCATTCCTATGAATATCAAGCATAAGATTAGTGATCTTGACAAGCTTATTGATGGAGAAGATGGAGCTACAAAAGATACTGATGAATATATCCAGGATTATGATTTCTTGAATGACGAGATCATTGAGCAGAAGAGAATGATTGATCCTATTAAGATTATTCCTCAGGATGGATTGAAGTTCTCTATCATTAATCTGATTGCTAATATTATTAGCCGTCTGGTTAATGATTATATGGAGAGATTCTGTAAGAACTCCAATTCTGATAGCAATTCTAGTTGCATGATCAATATGAAGAACGAGTTCCTTAATAAAATAGGGCAGCATATAGGAAACTGTATGACTGAATCCTCTTGAATTGCTGGGAAGTCTCTGTGGAGACAATCAGCAGCTAAGACTCATAAAATAAAAGGAGATGATAAAATATGAGTAAAGTTCAACGACTATCGAAAGGCATCTAATACTAGATGAACCGAGTAGAGTAGGAGAAATCCGAAGTGGGAGGTACCTAAGGTATGAAAATACTATGGTAAAGATATAGTCTAATCCCTGTAGTGATATGGGGTAGTAAATGATTTTCTCGTGTTCTGATTACTGATGCTAAGAAGCATTATGCATCTAGAATGCAGCTCCAGGAAGGTAAGATTGTTCCTGAAGCGAAAGCTCTTGATGTTAAAGGTATGGAAGCTTTCGTTAAATCCTCTATGGCAGAGGAAACTAGATCTCGTCTTAAGAAAATTCTCTATGAAGATATTCTTAAGTGTGAAGAGATTGATCAGATTAAAGTCTTGAAAGATATTGCCATGGTTGAGAAAGATATCTATGAGTCTATTAGACGTGGAGATAAGATCTTTTATAAACCTGTCAAAATCAAGTCTCAGTCTGGTTATGAAGATCCTATGAGAATTCAGGGTATCAAAGCAGCATGTGTCTATAATGCACTGCATGAAGAAGGCACTGAAGCTATCGATCTGAGCATCAGAAACTCTGTCGATGTAATTAAGGTAGAAATGACTCCTAGAAACATTGATATCATTAAAGATACTTTCCCTGATGTATATAAGAAGTCTATTATGCTTTTCAATACAGAAGGGTTTAAGACTGGTATTGATGCAGTTGCTCTGCCTTTGAATGAGCCTGTACCTGAATGGGTAAAGCCGTTCATCAGATATGCTGAAATTATCAATGATAACGTATCCAAGTTCCCCCTTGAGTCTATTGGTCTTAAGAGAGGAAACGATAATAACAATGGAACTAATATCATTAGTTTCTAAAAAATAGGGGTGGAGAAAATCTCCACCCCTTACAAGTAAAGGAGAATTAATTATGAAACTTAAGGTTTATGATTGCGAAACTTACTATGACGGTGGTAATAGAAAGCCTCGTGTATGCAATATCAATCCCGGATATACATGCTTAGTAGGCCCTAATGGATCTGGTAAGACAACTCTTCTTAAACAGATTAGAAGTTTCTGCAAAGAAAATTCTGATAAGTATGAGTGCCTGTGTTATGATAATCTTCATGATGGAGGATCCAGAGCAGCTGGTAGTTATATCAATTCAAATAATCCTACATTTGCTGCTACTCTACTTAGCAGTTCTGAAGGCGAAGGCATTATGCTCAATCTTGGTACTTTTGCTGCTAAATGTGGTAAGACCACCAGAGTCTGTAAAGAGAAAGGCAAGAGTTTTGTAATTCTTATTGATGGATTTGATTCTGGTACTTCTATTGATAAGATCTATGAGTTTAGAAAGTACTTCATAGACACCATTATTAATCATTGCACATCAGAGGGGATTGAAGTCTATATTATTATAACTGCAAATAGTTATGAAATGGTAGAGGATAATGCTGATTGTATTGTTGCTCATACTAGAGAGCATAAGAGATTTAAAACTTATGACTCTTTTAAGAAGTTCATAATTAAACTTGCAGAAAAGCTTAATGCTGAAATGGAAGAGTGAACTTTTATAATTATATAATATAGATATGAATAATAAGCATTAGTTGTAGCCGCTCAATAATAATTGTGACTGGCTCCTGTACTTATTATGATAGATGGAGGATGTGGTAACATTCTCCGCCACATCTCCATCTGGGGATTTGTGGACCCCCTTGAGGAAGCTGGTGGAGACACACCAGCTTCCAAAAGTTTTAATGAGGTTTTACACCTCTTTAAATATAAAAATAAAAAGGAGAATGAAAAATGAAAAGTGCTTACAGCGCATTAAAAAGCTGGATGGGTAAATATGATCCTGATGGACCAAAAGCTTATGTCACAACAGGTGATATGACATATGCAGGTACTTGCGGGTACCTGAGGAGTAACTTTAAGGATGAAATGAAGAGTATCGATGTGACCTACATCGATAACTATCGGCATATCATCTATGGTAATAAGATCTAATACCGCAGCAAAGCCAGAATGTAGAAATATCTTCTGGCTTTTATTTTTATTAAAAAGGAGAATTTACATGAGCAAAAATATTGTTCTTAAAGAAGCTGAGAATGGCTTTGAAGTCATTGGAAAAGATGTTGTACCTACCACAAAAGCTAGAGTACAGAATGTAACAATTGATGGACAGCATATCGAATATGTTTTTGTACCTAATATGCTTTATCCTGAGCATAGGCCAAAATTCGTGACCAATTATAAACAGCTTATTGGAGAAGCTGTTGAGAATATCAAGGCTGGTTACGGAGACTTCATGATGCAATTTCATGGAGCCATTTATGTCGGCGAGGTTGTTGGTAATGACGCTGCAGCCAAGAAACTCAATGAGCAGACAATGCAGGAGTGGGGTGACAAGAAGTTCAAGTACTGCATTGAAACTGCTGTACCGGGTATCTTTGGTAGATGCTTTGTAATCAAGTCTACAAATGGCAAAGATAAATTGGACCATGTAACGGATTTTCCTAATGGAATTATAACTTTCAATTCTTATGCTGATGCCAAGAAAAGAATTGCAAGCTACGAGGAGAAGGCAAAGAAGATTATTGATGCTGCAAGATCTGTCGAAGGATCTGAAGCTCAGTATGAAGCTTATAATAATAAGCTCAATGAGCTTGGTGAGAATTTCTTTGGATCAGTTGTAAGACTAGTTCTTACGAGTATGGATGATGATTGGACCAAAATGCCAGCTCTTAGCTATCCATTAGGAATGACTTCTGATTTTACAATTTCGCAGATTCCAATTAATCTGAAGAAATAAATTAGAAAGGGTAGTTTAATTACTACCCTTTCTTTTTTACTTATACGAACGCATTGTAAGGAATTACGACACCTGGAACAATATATTGAGGTGATTTACAATGGCAAAAGTTGAGGTTTATCGCACTCATATTGAAATTACAAATTATGATTTAGGAGACCAACCTGGTCTTGAGAAACGTTTTTCAGTATATGACTATCTTTATCATAAGCATTATCCTAAGGGAATGTATTATGATGAAGATATGAGAATTTTATATCTTCCTAGAGGAATTAGTATTGGATATCTTGAGAGAATTTTCAATACAGAAGCACAGATCTTTACTATGCATGATCCTATTGGGAAGATTGAACCTCTTAAAGTTAAATACAAGCCTAGAGATGAAGTTCAATTTGAAGCTTTACAGTTTATGCTTTCTTTAGGCAAGTACCAAAATAATGCAAGACAAACTATGCTTTCCCTTAATCTTTCAACTGGTAAGGGAAAGACATACTGTTCTATTACTGCTTTATCCTATATTGGATATAGAAGTATTATCATCACTAATACAAATGATTGGCTTGCTCAGTGGAAGCTATTCTTCTTAGAGTATACAGATATTAAATCTGATGAGATTTATTATATATCTGGAACTCCTACTCTAATGAAGCTCTTTAATAGAGATATAAGCAAGTACAAAGTTGTATTATGCACTCATGCTACTTTGAAGAGTATTGCTTCACGCAATGGATGGGAGTTTGTTCACGATTTCTTCAATTATATGCAGTTCGGTGTTAAGGTTTATGATGAATGTCATCTTAACTTTGACAATATGTTTATGATTGATTGTTTTACAAATACATGGCTGACCTATTATGTGACAGCTACTCCTAATAGAAGTGATGAGAAGGAGAATTATATCTTTAAGCAGTACTTTGAAAATGTGCCTTCTATCTCATTGTTTAATGAAGAAGAAGATCCTCATACAGAGTATATTGGTATTAGATATGATTCTAAACCTAATCCAATGCAGATTTCTGACTGTAAGAATTCTTATGGTATGGATAGAAATAAATATGTCTCTTATCTTGTTGGGCAAGATAACTTTTATCGAATGCTTAGAATTATTATAGATAAAGGAATTAAGAAACCTGGTAAGCATCTCTATTATGTAGGAACTAATGAAGCAATCCTTGTAATTAGGGATTGGATTTATGAAAACTATCCAGAGCTTAGAGGAGAAGTTGGTATCTATACTACTCTTATTCCAAATGAATTTAAGAGAGAGCAGTTAGATAAAACAATCATTCTTAGTACAACTAAGAGTGCTGGTGCTGCTGTAGATATTCCTGGTTTAGTAGAGACTGTAGTTTTAGCTGAACCATTCAAATCTAAAGTATTAGCACAACAAAGTTTTGGTAGAACTAGAGCTTCTAATACTACTTATAAAGATTTAGTAGATACAGGGTTCTATTTTACTAAGAAATTCTATGATCAGAAGAGACCTATATTTCAAAAGTATGCTACCGAATGCAAAGAGGTGGTTATACGAGATGAAGAATTGAGAAAGAGATCTGATGATATCATAGATAAGAGATCTAGACTAAACCAGCCTGCTGTTTTCTTTGATAGAGAACAGATGGCTACATTGGTAGATCCTATCGAATTCATAGATTCGAAATAAACAGAATTTATGATTAGATAATATAATAGTAGATATGGATAAATAAATCCATATCTACTATTCTTTATAAGAAAGGAGAAGCAAAAGCATGTACAACTTTAGCGGCCGTCTGTGTAGCCAGACGTTAATTAATGCTACCTAGCTGGAATTTCTTTCAGCTTGATCTATACAATATTTTTGTAAAGGAGTAAAAGAAAATGACTAACAAAGAAGCTATGAGCCTGTTTGATATGGCTAAAGGCATGACTATGATCACTCAAGGGATTGATGAAGAGAATGCGTCAAAGCATGCTATTAATAGCATGAAGAATCACATTCCTGATATTGAGGACATTGTCAGCAAGGAAACTACTATGCAGATTCCCGATGCTGATGAACCTCAGAAGGTTGAAAAACCTTCTGAGAAGAAGAATGAAAAGACTATCATTCAGCAGGCAGAGGTCGAGACCAAGCCTGAAGACCAGAAGACTGATATGTCTCAGGGCCGTCAGGCTGTCCTCAATATTTGCGGTGCCGTGATTGATCCTAATAAGATCAATCAAGGCATTGCTGAGGAAGTTGATCCGAGCAACCCTGCCAGAGTTCTGATTCAGCAGAACCAGCAGCCTCCTATTCCGAATATTACAGGAGGCCAGCAGCCTGTTTTCAATCAGCAGGCCCAGATGATGCCTATGGATATGGGCGTCTTTACACCTGGCACTGTTCAGCAACAGGCAAACAAGATCTGCTCTTGTGGCGATCCCAACTGCCCTGGTGGACATGGGGATATCGTTATTCCCATGGGTGACAAGATCCGGGTTCTTCATCGTATTGATGAGAAGCCCAAGGAGAAGCCTCCTGTGGCTAAGCCCGACAATGTGGATGTCGAGCTTAAAGATGTTGACATGACCAAAGGCATGGTCGCATCCAAGCCTAAGGCTATAAAGCCTGAGTTCATTGAGCCCATGCCTCAGGGAGAGCCTATCAATCATGCATTGGAGAAGAATGCAGTTGACAATACTCCCTTGATCCAGAAAGTTGACAAGGTGCCTCTGGATATGATTCAGAAGATTGCGAATGACAACGGTCATTCTGTAGCCTTCTATGAATATCCCAATGAAGGTATCATCAGTGTCATCACTTATGGCATTAATGGCAATGCAGTCTATCCCAAATCTTTCTGCATTGACCTCGGGTATGTAATTGATGCTCGGGTTAAGTTGATCACGAATTGCCCGATTTTGCCGAATAATGATCCTTATGCACAAATGATCGAGTTCGGAAAATTCTATGAGCTCTTCGTAATTGATCCGAAGAGCCATAAGAAGGTTCTGGATACCCAGCTGCTGAATGATATGTTCTCCGCTGGATATATGAACCTTAAGAAGCGGCCTATGTATACTGATGAGTATCTGGCTCTCAATAGAAAGCTGGCTCTCATCAGCATTCCTACCAAGGGCTTGAACAAGGAGCAGCGTAATGCTGTACAGAGCTTCTTGATTGATAGTCTTGATAAGACTGGATATCTGGATCTGGCTATCAGCAAGACTCCTAACGGCTGCCGCTTTGTCTTCCTTGACAAAGAGCTGAATAAGAAGAACCTGGCAAACTTCACTCTGATCAATGAAGGCGTGCCTAAGTTCTATGGCACTCAGGCTCAGCCTGTGGTGCCTACTGTCATCAAGGTAACTAATGGCGTTGTGACAGTGAAAGCTAATGGAGAGGATGTTCCTCTGACCAAGTAAAGCTTAAGAGATAAGGAGGGGTAAAATCCCCTCCTTATTTTTTGGACAATTACATATTATAGAACTGAAGATTAAAGAAAGGTAGGTATCCGCTATGGCAGTAGATCCTATTGAATTTATCAAGTATGATAAATTCAGTGATGATGTATATAATCTCGGTCCTAATGTAATGCTCAAGTTTAATGTCTCTTTATCCAGAACAGATCAAAATGGTAAGAGATATTATTTCTATAAAGAGTTTGAATATAACTCTAGATGTCAAGATCCTCAGACACTTATCACAGTTAAGAGGACCTTTGACTATTATCTCAGTATTGAGAACGTCCAAAAGAATAGAACCACTGATGATAAGGCATTTATCAGAATTGGTCCTCAGGACTATTTTAAGTTTTTAAACCAATTAGAAGAAACTCTAAGATGGTTTGATACAAAGGATAAAAAATATAAATCTCTATTTGCAAGAGCAGGAGGAAAAATTATACTCTGCAGTCCAATTCCTGAGTCTGTAAGTAGTGGTTATCCTCAGAATAAATTCATTCGAATGGTTCCTGTAGTCATCGATAAAGGCGAAGGAGCTGATCGAATTGAACGTGGAGTAGAGATGGATTTATCTAGTTATGATAATTATGTAATCATGAACTATGATAGATTAAGAGGTCTCTATTATTGTATCTCTAGATTCAATATGTATGAGTCTGCTCAAAATCTTGTGAATTATCTTGGTATTCCTGGTGGAACACATAGATTTGACATGGCTAAGACTTCTGGTAGAGGACTTCTTGCTAGTGAAGATTTTACTGGTGAAATTGAAGGAGTCAACGATAGGGTAATTGGAAGCAAAAAGAATATTTCTGCACTGGAGTGATTTCCAATGAATTATATATATGGATATCCTTTATTTGATAAGGAAGATCTTGCTCAAGCATTCAATTACCTAAATTACAATGAGCCAAGAAAGACAATTGATCCTAAAGACTTTGCAAGTTTTAAAGAAGATCTTGAAGGAGACAATGGAGCTCTTGCATTGGTATTGGTGGCTAATACTAAATTAGTAAACAATATTACAGCAGAGCTTTGTAAGAAACTAAGAGATTTTCTTGAGACTACACAATATACATTTGGATTTGTAGTTATCAATCCTGAAGCAGCTATGAGAGCTAGAAATCCATTTGTAGATAAAGTTGTGAATAAAGTTTCAGATTATTTTGCAAAGAACTTTTATTCACTCCCTTCTACTTCGATTTATTTTGATAGAATACAGAATACACGACTTGAACAAATCATTAAACTGAAGTATTCTGAGTACTGCATAGAAGATGGAATGCGTCTTTATGTGCGTTTAACCCCTCAGGAGAACTTTAAGTTTATTCTGGATTTCATCGAAGATGTATTCAGATATTCTTAATCAGAAGGGAGGAGAACTATTATAGATTTTCTAGTTATGAAGTTCTCGGAATGGTTAACTAACTCAAGTCTTGCCCATAAACTTACTAAAGTGAAGGGCGGATATGTAGTTACGTTTATCAATCCTGATGACGAACTGAAAGAGCTTATTAGTTCTCTTTTTATCACAATCGACACTGGTGAGGAATCTCCTGACCATAAGGCTGTAAGAAAGCCTTTAAACATCTATACCAGTAGCGGTGATGCAATTGTCATCGATGATAAGCATTATGGTGACATTTTGAACACTGTACAGCCGGTATTGTTTGAATACGTGAGACGTAAAGTTTAAATAAAATGAGTAGAGGTTATTAACCTCTACTCATAATTTTATATTAAAAGGAGTAAAAGAAAATGAAAATCCGTGTATCTATTGTTCTTGACAGCAAATTTATCAGCGATTATAATGGAAATATCGTTACAAAGGAGATTGTAACTGATAACACTCCTGAAGAATACCTAACTTTATTATACAAAGTACTCTGCAATGATAGTAAATTCATCATTATTGGAGATGCTGTCTTCAATAAGAATTATATTGTAAACATCTACGCATATGAAGTTGTGCCAAGTTATAATGGTTATAATGGAGCAAGACCAGTTCATAAATAATAAAATAAAGGGTAGGATTTTTCCTACCCTTTATTTTTTTTTTTATACGCAAAGAATCAAAGGTTGATTCTTATTGGCTGCAGAGACATGTGCCTCTTCAAGTTTCTCAACAATATCATCTCTTGTAGATGCTTTGCTCTCCAAATCAGACATTTTGAGATCAATACTTACATGAACAGTCTCAAGACCATCATAGTACTTAAGATTCTCATATAAGAATCTAGCTACATCAGCTTCAGCAAGCTTCTCAAAAGTTTCCATCATTGTAGGAGGAATAGTCTTGAGATTAGGAGCATGCTTGATAAATACTGTAATAGGAACAGATTCCATACTAGCAGTAATATCAGAGCCAGTAACAGTACTTAATTTGACTTTATTAGGAGGTACAAAATCTACGAAGATATTGTTGTTCATAAGAGATACCTGGTCAGCTCTAGCCTGAAGTAGAGCAATATCATCCAAGCCATAGTTTGAGTTGAGGAAATCATAATAGCCATATCCATAGGCATCATGTCTTCTCATAGTAGACTCATTAAATTTAGCCCAGTCAATATCTCTTACACCAATAATTTCAACATCATCTCCAATGGCTTCATCGATAAGATAATAACCATCTTTAGCTCTCATAGACTTATCGAGATTGATATTGATAGCATTAGGGAAATATCTACTGAAAGTATCAAGAGTTTCATTTGCAATTACTTTTTCCGCCCACTGGTCTTTTCTAAGATCTTCAGGAAGGTCAAGTTGCTTAGTTCCTAATCTTCTTTCGATCTTATCAAGCAGAGCAGTCATTTTATTTGCAGGCATAGCCATAATTTATCACCTCTTTTTAATTCTATGTTGAAGGTTAAGCTATTAACAGAAAATTAGTCGTGTGAAGAATTGCTTGGAGTCATATCTGGCCTCTGATTCCAAGGGAGTATTATGCAGAGTAGGTATTTAGCCTACTCTGCATAATATTTTATCTTGCATTCATGACTTTCATGAATTGACTGAATAGATTTCCTCTACCAACACTCTGCTGTTCCATCTGATTGCCATCATCATAGAAGTTGGTAAACACATCATCAGGAAGTTGAGTAATAGTATCGTCTCCAAATTCAGTAGCATCAAGATGATTATCTCTGATGTATGCTTCTCTACCAGCCTTTGTAGCTAAGATCTTTTGCATGGCAGACTGTTCTCTAGCAAATTCAGACTTAGCCCAATCATCAAAAGTAGTATTACCAGGGCCAGATTTCAAATACTGAATCTGATCTTCTGTTTCAGCATCATTTTCAACAATCTCGAGTTTATCAGAAATGACTTCTGCATCCTTCTGAATATCGTAAATTTCTTCATCAAGATCAGCATCAGTCTTAAACTGATGACGAGTGATCCCGAATTCGTTTGCAATGTCCCCACCACGATAAAGAACAAACAATGCCAAAGCCCAAGCAATGACAAGGTCATCATGCCCTCCAACAGGGTGGTCAATTCTTCCCTTAGCATCCATCTTAAGAGCACAAAGCTCTTCATGAATTCTAGGATCGATAACCTTATCCTTGTGATAAGATACACGATCACTTACGAGATCGTACAACTCAGCACGAGCATTCTTAGAAGAGTCAAAGCCATAGACTTTAACCTTCTGTTGTCTTCTATGAGTAACTCCATTGATAACTTGCTCTTCAACTACTCTATCTTTGATAGTAAAGAACAGATTTCTCTTTACATTACTCTTTACAAGCTTAGCAATAACAGAGGTGCCAAATCCCCCGTTACGCTCGATGTTTATTACTGCATTAGGCATGTATTTCAAAACAATCTCTTGGATGACAGCTGCAAATTCGATAGTAGAAATGTAGTTACATTCAAAAGTTGCTGTAATTCTGGATGTACGAGAATCTACTACACAGATTGTACTAGAGTCTCGACTGAGTCCAGCAGAAACGTCGACGCCAAGAATAGGAATACTTCTAGAAGCATCCATTCTCTCGTAGATCTTAAAAGGATACTTATTGAAGATAAGAATTGTATTGATAGGCTGTCTGAGCATGGTCTTGATAGTATCAAGATCTTCCTTATTGAAAGGACACTCATCATTAACATCAGACCACTCAAGCAAAACCTCACGACGGATGGCTGTCCAGTCACCCATCTCTCTACACAGATCTCTAAACCACTGCTCAGATTTACCAAGCTGCTGGTATGTAAATCTAATGTAGACAAAGCTAGAATAGTTATTAGCAGCAATAACCTCATCAAGCTGAGCTTTAGTAAAGTCATACCAAGCTTCCTGGAAAGGAGTAGCAGCTTTTCTAAAGTTATCAGCATACTTACCTTCATCAGTTGTAAGAAGACCAGGCGTTGTAGTCATGAAGATTCCATGAGGAGCACCAACCATCTTACAGTTATTAGCTGCAGTATTATATGCAGGAACCATGTTTGTATACACAATTCCGTTATATGGAGAGAATGCAAATTCGTCGTAGTAGATAATAGGAGAAGTTCTACCACGCATCTGAGATGCAGCCGCTACCTTATTTCGTGCAGAAGCAACCGTACGAATACGGTTACCATTAACAGGATGCTGCAAATCTCTAACGTTAGATTTCTCTTTAATTTTCTTTCCCTTTGAGTCCTGCACTTCATTCATTCTCAGATAAGATGGGAGCATATCTCTCATCTTTCTCAAATCTTCCAAGTTATCAGTAGCAAAATATTTTATTACAGATCGCAAATCTATAATCTTCATAATTGAAGCACGAGTTTCAATCGTGTACAGATCATATCTACATCCTATATTTATTTATATAGGAGCTGGATTTTTCTTCCGCCATTAGCTTGCGGTTCTACTCTCCGGCTAGGAGATGATCGTTGAACCTTCACCATAGAATATTGTATTCCTTAGGTGAGTGGCTGCTAAACACCCCTTTCCTGGAAGGATACTCTTTAGGATTTAACCATGGAGTCATCCTCAGATTTCTTTCTGCTTTCGTAACCATCACACTTATCTTTTCAGATTATGTTGTGGTATCTGAGGCTCTTAAGGGATTCAAAGCAATTAACCCAGGAGAACGTACTAGTTACCTATTACGCTGCGCTACTCATTACGCCATCGAGCTTCTTATGCAAGAAGTTTATCTCAGTATTGGAGATACCAAACTGATACCAATGAAGAAGTACAGTTAGAATACCGATGGTCTTACCAGTCTGACGAGGCAAGTCTACAAAGACATTGATATGGTTTAGCATACAGAATATGATAGCCATATTTCCTCGATGAAGACCGAATTTACTACCACCAGGTTCTGCAGTCTCAATTCGAACACATTCTCGAATAAAATAAATAGGGTTATAGATACATTCCTTAAGGACTTTAACCTTATAATGCTGAGGCAGTCTAGGATCAAAAGGATCAATAGATGCCAGATCAGGATCCAATAAGATTAAAGGCCATTTATAGTTCTTAATACCAATATCCTTAAGATACTGGGCCATTTCTAGGAAAGATCTATTGGTTGTACTTGTATGGTAATATACCACTCTTTGCTGTGTATTGTACTGTACAGCCATATATCTAATTCCTCCTTCCTTGAACCATATAGGATTTATTATGATGTAAACTGGCTCTATTTCTGTAAATCGTAAATCTAGAATTATATAATCGTATATTATAACTGTGAAAGACTTAAGGCAAAAGTCAAAAACCACTACAAAAGGAGAAATAAATTATGGAAGAGATCACTATGAACAAGGAAACCAAGACCAAAAGAACTTATCACCGCCGGACTCCTGAGGAGATCGCTCAGGAGAAGCTACTGAAAGAGCAGAAGAAGGCAGAGCGCGAGGCCAAGCGCGCTGCAAAGACTACAGAGAAAGAGGAGGAGAAAAAGATGGCAAAGAAGAACGTTGAGACGGAAGTAGAGACCACTGAAAAGAGCGAGAAGAAGACAACCAAAAAACAGTCCAATGGGCAGAAGACCATTATGCCAAAAGTTAAGGGTGGCTGGTCCGACCCAAAGGAATCTCTTGTAACCGAGAAACACTTCTTCGAGCTGGAATTGCTCGAGGACTGCCTCGGTACAGGACCGAGTGATAAAGATCTTCTGAGCACATTCATTGCTAGCCGCGCACCAGATGCTGCATCTCGCGAAGAAGAAATCGCCGTTCTTGGCGAAGATACTATGGTGCAGAAGGGCACCACTGTATTTTATCGTGGTATCTTCCGCGATAACGGCAAGAAATTCATTGATGTCCTCGATAGAACCGAAGGGTTCCATTTCGGTCCTGAGGATCATGATTTCCAGAAGATGCCGTTTTTCTGGAACTATCAGATCCGCGGCATGTTCAAGGATAGCTGCGGATTGTTGAGTCGTGCTTCCTATGGTGAGTCTGCAGGACTCAAGGCCTATAAGAAAGTAATCGATGGAGGTGTATTCGTATTCCCCCGCAGACTCGCCATTAAAACGAGTCCGTATTATATTACGGATGAAGGCGATTTTATTCCCTGTGATCCGACGGCACTTCAGGTTCTGCAGCGCCCGCTTCGGATTCAAGATAAAAATGGCGAGCGTACAGCCATTGCAGCATCCGAGGTCGTTCCTGCAGGATCTCGGATTAAGTTTGGCGTCGCAGTTACAGACCCCAAATTTATGGCTGGGGTTTATGAATGGCTGAACTATGGTTCCGAGCATGGCCTTGGAGCATGGCGTAACAGCGGAAAGGGTATCTTCCGCTGGCGTGAGCTGAACAGCGATTGGACTCCCATGACTGACGAGGAGTAACCAATCAATAAACGGTGGAGGATAATCCTCCACCGTTTATTTTTACGTACCAGATAATATCTGGTGAGAATGTCAATGGAAACACCGGTCGGAGATGGATCACGCTTCTTATAGCTATAGGATTGGCCAATTGATTCGGTTGATTTGAATCTCCTATGCATTACTATGGAATGGATGTGCGTGTTTGTGAGTAAATATGATAAGGAATGGCCGTGAGAAATAATGACCGGTTTTTCTTGGTTCAGATGGCTTAGATATGGAGTGGCGCATACAGCTCAGCTCTAACATGCTATGGATTTGAATGGCCCTGCTCAGTAAGGCGTAGGAGGAGCTAGACAGCATGTAGAAATGGATCGGCAAAGAATTACCATGTAAAACTTGGCTGCGGAACTGCCTGGTAGAAACGTATAAAGGTATTACCTGGTAATGGAATGGACTGGAGGAATAGAGAGCGGCTACACTCGACGTAGCGATTCTATGGATAAGTGATATGTTGATCGGCTTTTTGAGACAATGGAAGAGCTTGGCTTAGTTAATGCAATGGATATACGATGCGCAGTTCTCCACAGCATTGGATGAATGAGGCAAAACAGAACCGATATATGCCATGGAATAGCAAACAAAAGTCATTCAACACAATGGAGCGGTGGAGTGGCTTTAAGTAAAGAGCGGAAATGGAATGGCCCCACATTGATTGAATTTGTGCAGAATTGGACAAGATATAATATCAACAACATTGAAGCGGACGGTCTACACCTTGATCATCTTTTTGAGGCAACGGACGGTCTCAGTCCCATACAGTTAGTAATGCCATGGAGTCGAGCAACGTGGCTGTCCAGAATGCAGAACTGGAGGAGCAGTCCACGCAAAAACTGCATTTCGCTATGGAATAGCACACAAACGTTACTCACCGCAATGGAACAGCGCAATAGATTCGAGGTGAATCTTTGAATCGGAGTGGCTCGTTTCAGTCCTCAATCGTATCCCGTTCCAAATGAAATAAAGGGGAGTAAATACTCCCCTTTATTTTTTTTTTTTAATTGTCATCAGGACTATTAGGATTCTGATTGAAATCTACTTTCATCTTGTATTTGATTCTCTGCTGCTGACGCTGCAGATTTCTCTGAATGGTAAGAAGCTGCTTAAGAGATTTCATATCGTTCTTAGATTCAGCGATATCAATATACTTCTCACACATCTTGAGTTCAATTTCGATTTCATCAAGAACCATCTGACGTTCCTTGATTTTATGTTTAGCAGACAAGCCAAGATAGCCAAGGCATGTAATAACTGCTACAGCAGGATTAACCAAGTACAGTGCTCCAGATGTAATAGCAAGTTTGATAATCTTAGAAGCAGAAGGTAATACAGAACCTTTGATAACTGCTTCACGACTATCATTAGTCAAGCTATTTTCAATACCTTTCTTAAACTGGCTCAAAGAAACATCGAAATTTCTAGAAATAGTTCTGTCTTTATCAGACAACTTAGTCATAGTCTTCTTAAGTTTCTCTCCAGCCATCTTAAGAGTATTCATAAAAGAAGCTTCAACCATAAGATTCTTATTCTTATGAGTATCAATGATCATCTCCAAAGCATTAGAAGCTTCAGCAAGCAGAGCAAATTCACTCACATAAGATCCAATGGTATTAGGAGTTTCTCTCTTTCCGGATCTGATATAATCAAGACCAAGTTCACAAGCATTAGTCACTCTATATCTCTCCAGAGCATTCTCAAAGAGAACTTTACCCTTTCTAATTTTACTAAGCTGAGCCATGAATACAGACTCCATAAGTTCAGGAGACCATACATCAGGGAAAGTCACACTCAGTTTAGCTAAAGAATCTAGATCCTCAGCATTAAACACATCGATATTTGTAAGAATATTTCTTTCTAAATGATCGAAGTTAGGCAGAGAATCTGCAATATTTCCTACGATACTGATGGTATCGACAGCTGACTCGAGGAAATCATCATCATCCCCCCAATCCAGGTCATCCATATCATCATCGTCGGAATCAGTAATATCCGCCTTGATATCATCGAAAGAATCAAGATCATCAGATCCAGAATACTTAGCATCGAGTTCTTTTTCAGAAAGCATTCTATCGTAATAATCTTCAATCTTCTTCTTGGCATCATTACAAGACTTCTTATAAGCTTTAAGTCTTTGAATTTCTTCCTCATTCTTGCAAGACTTAATCTTAGCATCAGTCTTCTTAATCTCTGCTTCAAAGCATTTGATCATCTTTTCAGTCTCAGATCTCTCAAAATGCAGTCTAGCAAAGATATCACCAATAGCTGCTACTGCCAGTAGAATCGGATTAATAGCTCCAGTACCAAGAACCAGAACAATTCTGATCCAATTCAAGAAGTTAGGAGTCTCATCAACTATATTGCTGACATTCTTCGTATACAGCTTTCTGACAAGCATCATCAGCTTGCTCTCTTTATTCTCAGTATCCTGCTTCTTGAAGTCACTAAAGATCTTATTAAAATCCACACCTTCAGTAACAATCTCAGGCAGAGCACCTTCAGTCAAACTATCTCTAATTTCATCATTGATATGATCAATAGTCTGGAATACTCCCTCAGGAGGATTATCTTCAGGATTAATCTCAGTTAATACCTGCATACCTTCAGGAAGATCCTCAGGCTTAAAGATAACTGTATTCTCGAAAATGGCCATACAATCCTTATAGCCATTAGGCTTCATCAGGAAGTAATCAGATGCATATTCCAGCATCTTCTTTTTATCATATTCAATACCATTATTCTCAAAGCCATACCAAGCAGTCTCAATAAGAGTATTGAACTTTACGATATTAGGCATATCGTAAGTATCAATAAGCTTAGCGAGTTCATGAATGGTATCCTGATAATCATTCATTCTGGTATTTTCAATGATAATCTTCTCCAGATTATAACGTCTGGAGAGCATATTGTAATTTTCGAGGATACGGTCGCAGTCTTGCATTTTGCTCAGAGCCGAAGCAATATTCTCATAGCATTCAATATAGGCCTCATTCTTCTTCATAGGATGAAGACCCTTATTGACATTATCCTTAATAGCGGCTGTATTCTTCTTGAAATTATTGCCAGCAGCATGGATCTTACCGAGAACAGTAGCCTGAGCATCTTCGATATTTCCAGAAACCTTAGTAGTGAGTTTAGACTTTAATCTACCAAGTTTTCTCTTAAGATTAGTATTTGTTTCCTTTGCATCACGTACTTTAGGTACAGCTTCTTCACAGATGTAATTTGCCATCTTAACCAGCTGGCCAGTTGTACCATGCTCATATAATGCATCGAAAAGATCTAAGACGGATTCAAGTACTAAAGGATTAGTGTTCCTTGTGACAGTTTCAATAGTCTTCATAAGGTCTCTAGGAATAGAGTTTTCTAGAGCAATCCTTGTAGTTTCAGCATAGGCCTCATTTACAAAATCTTGTCTAGGAGATGTAGCTCTATTAATTGCCTTCAGACGCTTATGAATATCATGAATATTAATCATATTATTCATCGTTTTCCGCCTCCTTATTTTCTTACTATTAAGTTCAAAGGCAACGTTGTAAACAAAAAAGAAATAGGGCCTCAGACGAGGCCCTATTATCCTTTTAGGAATTACTTATCAGAGAGATAGCCACTCATGAAAGGAATCTGGATACTCTTTCTTTCATTCGCAGAAGCATCCATAAGGAGCTGGCCAGTAGCATACAATGCCTTGGCATTGCAAGTCCAAGGCACAAAGATGCCATAGCAGCCAACTTTAGAACCGACCAGGCAAGGACGATCCAGAGTTGCATGCCAGGACTTGCCTTCAGCATCAGGAACCTCAACGATCATTCTGCCTTCCTTATCATCGGTCAGAATATTGCAAGGCAGATAAGGATGAGCAGGATATCCAGTTACCATGTAAGCTCTATCAACCATAGCTCTTACAGAATCACCATCATATCCAGGATAATCACCCTTGGTATACTCGATGATAGGATTGATAGCATCAGAGTGCTTCTTGTTGATGATATCGAAGTCTCTCTTCATATTCTCATCAGCAGGCAGATCAGCTTCGATAGCTTTCTCATCATCGAAGCTTTGATGCGCGCGTTGAAGAATTTCATCGAATTCATCATTAGTCATTTTGATGATCGAATTTCCATGAGAATACTTACGGACAATAGTGGTTGTACCACTATTATCTTCCTCCACTCTTAAATTGTTTTTCTTTGCCATAATTTATTTCTCCTTTGTCAAAAATTATATAGGATTTGCCTATACTTATTATATAGTATCTAACCAGATAAAAAGTTAACAGTAGGGTCTGCCCAAGACCCTACTGTTAATCTATTACATGGAGTAACTATTCCGAACATACACCCCTACTAATATGTTTAGCGATTCATGCAATACTCGTCAATTTCATTCTGAATATAGCTCTCCAGATTCACAACGAATACGTCGCCATTCTTACCAGTAAGTCTAACATGGCTTTTATCAACCATAGCTACACTCTCATAGAAGACATCCATCTGCTCAAGAATACTCTTGACATTTGCAGATTCGTTCTTGATATAAGAGAGAACTTCCTGATTCATAATAGGAATCAGCTCACCAGATTCAACAAACTTGGATCTAGCATCAGAGTTAAACTTTCTGGAGAAATCAGTATTGATAGCACCAGACTCAGTCAGTAGACAAGTCTTCGGAGTAGCAATACCAGTAGACTCAGAGATAGTGATGCCCTGAGTATAAGCTACATCATGGGAAGGATAAACAACGCTATCATAGGTAACCATCTTCAGGTTGGTGACAACATTTCTACCCTTAATGCTTTCCAGAGAACCGAGAGCTCTCAGAGACCATGCAGGAAGAACACCTTCCAGCAGCTCAGCATTATAACCCATACCAAGAGGAGTATTGATAGGAGTAAAAGTACCCTTAACCAGAGTACCATCCATTTCCAGACTCAGAATACGAGCAACAGAGCACTTGGGATCAATGGTCTGCTGACGAACCATGTCTCCCTGAGGATGGCACCACTCAGAATAAAAAGTGTTGCTTCTCAGCAACTCTTTAGTTCTAGCGCAGTTGCACTCTCTTAAGAGGTCAGAAGTCAGATAGCATCTGCCGTTTCTATTCTGCTTTTCAGCTTCCTGGAAGATAGCAGAACCGATAACTTTACCAGTATGGCGATCCTGCTTAACAATTTTCATATTAGGTTCCATGTCAATTCCTTCCAGAATGACATAACCAATTGCATTATCTTTAGGCATATATATACCTCCTAAATGTCATTAATTACCGATATGTTGACCCTTATGGGATTCAAATGTATAGATATGAGTCTTAAACATTTGATTAAGTAGTCTATATAAAAGGAGGTACTTTAATGATCTTTGTAAGTGAAGATTACCTTCGCAAAATGAACGAAGTTGATGTAAACGGCCAGCCTGTAGATCAGAATGCTGATCAAGATGGTGGTGCTGATTATACAGCAGTCGATGATATGCAGCCTGTAAGTCCCACTGGAAATGATGGTGGGGATGATACAGGAGCACAAGATACTGGAGATAATCCTCCTGCCGATGATCAAGGTGAGGATACAGGTGATAACACCGAAGACTTCACTCAAGATGATGGCGGTGATGGAGGAGATGGAGACCAAGGCTCTGGTGATGATGGAGGGGATCCTGAAGACTTCACTGGAGGTGATGAAGGTGGTGGAGATATGGGAGACGGTAGCGATGGAGGAGAAGGTGGAGACGATGGTGGATCTGCCGATACTGGTGGTGGAGATGGTTCTGTACAAGCTGATGACAATCGTGGTATGGAAAGTGAGATTTTTAAAGATCTTACTCAAGACCAGATTGACATTAAGCACCAGGAACTCAAAACTAACTTTGGCAAGATATATGATACCACTTCTTCTTTGATTGACCGTCTCAATGATATCCCCACTAATGATACCTATATGACATCTATTAATTTTGTCAGTAATCAGCTTGCTGATCTGAGACAGATGGTAACTGATTATATGAATAATGTCTACTCTACCAAGTCTTATATGGAGAATTCTATCAATTATAACAAATTCCTTATGACTTTGAAAGGAATTAATGATATTCTTGAAGAAATCTATAAAGAATTGGGTAAAGAAGAGCCTAAATAAGGCCGCTATCAAAATGTAAAAATTAACAATATATTAAAAATATCCCTTATGAAGGGTATATTTGCAAATATATTCTTTTTCGAAAGGAGAAAATAAAAATGCCTGTTATTGGTGATCGCAAGTCTACTGCCGGCATGGGCAAGGGCTATGCTAATGATCCTATTAAGAAGTTTGCTGCTGCTTTCCAGGAGTGCGTTAGCGATGTTCTGGCCGAGTCCGGTATTGATCTCTTCTCTGAGCCTCAGAAGGCTATGATGCTGGGTGCTTCCAAGGAGGCCCTGAAGAACTTCTTCGTTGAAGGTCAGGCCGACATGGTCGCTGCCGAGGTCAATGCTCTGGGTGAGGATGCTTCCCTGGTTGACGATGCTCAGGAGATGGCTGAGGCACAGTTTGATAACGATGCCAACGCTGTCCTGGAAAACGCTAACCTGGCCAGCTACAACCCTGTCATTGGTATGACTTTCCCCATTCATAAGAATATTCTTATGAACAACATCTTCGACAAGGGTGCTATTCCCAAGGTCGTTGCTAAGGAACCCAAGTTCACTATCTCCATGGAGACCCGTACCCTGATCGATACTGAGGGTAACGAGATCGATATGTGGAAGGAACAGTACAAGATGAAGGATGCCATCGATGCGACGGCTCCCTTCAAGGAAGTTGAGATGACTCTGCCCGAGGCTGAGGCTACCGACGTTATCACCGCTATTGGCGGTTCTGGCGATGAGAACCTGAGCATCGAGACCTACATCTCTGCTGTCCATATGTCTGTCTATCTGTGCACTGGCGATATCAACCCCGAGACCGGCAAGCCTGTCGATTCCGATGGTGAGGTCGCTTGCTGGATTCCCACCCATCTGGACTTCACTCCTGCTTATGGTGAGTATGATCGTACCATCATGCAGGGTATCGAGGTCAAGGGCCGTGACAAGGATGCTGCTGATCCTGCTACTTCTACCAAGCTGTACAAGGACGTCATCTCTGGTTACATGAAGAAGAACAAGTTCGCTCTGGCTTCTATGCATGGCGTTGTCGATCAGATTCGTCTGAATGCTCGTTTCGACACCAGCTCTGCTATGCTGCCCACTTGCTCTGTCTCTTGGTCTGTCCGTACGGATATCGTTGAGATTCCGTCCGCCAACCCCATCAATGTCCCCGTGTCTCCTGAGGAGGTTAAGGACATTGGCGCTCTGTATCAGATCAATCAGCTGTCCAAGATCCTGAGCCTGATCCGCCTGGCTCTGGGCAACTACAAGGATGATAAGATTCACGACAAGCTCGATGAGTCCTTCATCACGATGCCTGATGAGTGCAAGTTCGCCACCACCTTCGACTTTGCTCCTCGCGCTAATTACGCTCTGGACCATGTCGAGTGGCGTCATAAGACCTTCATGGATTACCTGGATAGCGTTGTCACCGGTCTGATGCAGGTGCTGAATGACCCCAACATGACTATCTCTATCTTTGGTGCTCCTGAGCTGGTCCGCAAGATTACTCCTACCGAGTACACTTACTCCACTCCCAGCAATATCGGTCCTGTCGATCTGGACTTCGTTAAGACCGTTGTCACTTCTGACAAGCGCGTCTATCAGTTCATCGGCTCCGATAAGCTGCGTGGCAACTCCAACCTGATCATCATTCTGTGCCCGAGAAACTCCGAGCGTATCATCTATCGTATTTACGATTATCAGATGTATGTCTCCAACGAGATCCGGAACATGAAGAACTATGCTCTGCCTGCTATCCATGCCTTCGAGCGTTGGAAGTTCGTGGAGTATCAGCCTGTTCAGGGCCGTATCAAGATTCTGAACCCGACTGGTCTGACCAACATCGCCCCGAACGACGATCCTATCGGCACTCGTGGCATGTCCGACTTCAACCTGATTCAGCATCAGTAAAAAATAATCTCGTAAGAGGTTTAAGAGTGAGGCTACCCATTTGGGTAGCCTCTTCTCTTTTTAATCGAATGAATCTACAAGGATAGCATCATAGATCATATCCTTGTATTCTTTCATCATCTCTTTTTCTCCATCTGTATAACGGAATTCTTTACGCTCTTTCAAATAAGGAAGACTTAAATCCTCTTTATCGAAATCCATTTCATCCTCATCAGAATCATGGATATGATAATCCTCTTCTTTTCCAAAGAGTTCTTCATCTGAATATTCGAAATCATATGAAGGAATTTCTCCAAACGATTCCACTTTTTTACGCTTGTTTTTCTCTTTTATTAATTCCTTAAGATCATTGCAGCGTTCAGTGAAGAGATTAAAGAGCTCATCAGATGGAGCTATATAGAATTTCCTTACTGCTTCATCAAAAGCAGACTTTATAGCATCTCTATTGTATTCTTCATCGGCTATCGCTTTCTTATATCCATCAGGATAATTTCTAAGATTAGCCTTATAGATATTGGCACCGATAAAGATGAAATCAGAAACAACTGAAGAATCTTTGGCACGAAGATGTGTATATAGATTCCATAAATCCTCATTTAAGAGAATATTGTTACCCATTCTACATCTTTTTATTCCTGTCCAAAACTTTCTCAGTTCATCGTAAGAGCATTTATCGAAATCGAGCTTGTTGATCTCTGCTCTCAAGCTTTCAAATTTTTGCTTTCTCTCACGATAATCAATTTCCTTAAGATGCTTTTTACGCTCTTCCTTTACAGCATCCAAGCGCTTCTTCATCTTAGCTTGGAACTCTCTTATTTTGCGCTGTCTTTCAGCCTCCTTCATCTGAGCAATTTTTTCTTTGTCCTTCTTTACTTGATCTTCACAGGGCAAAACTCCTTTGCTGACTATTTCTATTTCTTGTGCATCAGCAAATATCATTAATACCAGTGAAGCAAGTCTATTAGATGCACTCATTAGTGCATCTAGATCATTTGTAAAATTAATCATACTGGTAGACAACCAAAATCTGACCTCTTTTACTTTTGGGACATTAGGAACAGTAACGACCCACAGATTGATGAGGTCATCCCATTCCAGTACCAGAACTTTATCTTTATCCTCCATCTCTTTATTTTTGTATAGAGCGATATAGATGTCATTCCCATTATTGTAGAATTGGCAATAAAATGGCCTCTTGTATCTTTGCTTAACAATATTGTCATATATCGGATCAAATGGATTTTTATAAGCTTTTGATACCTTCTCCTTTCCACCAGGCTTGCATGTGTGCAGAGTAAAGTATTTAGCAAACCCTACGATGTGGTATCCAACTGGTCCTGTTTGCTTGCTTCGATAATAAATCCTATCTAATTCATCATCTATGAATTCAAACACCTTCTCTACCGCACGAGTTTTTACTCTAATTTGCATTTCATTATTCTCCTTTCTTTTGTGGGGTAGCTACATATATAATATCTAATCGAAATTATGGTGTCTAACAATTAAATAAGTACAATACTCCCACAGTATGGGAGTTTAAACTTCTATAAAGGGAGGAATACTAAACGATGAGAACCATTCATTATGACTTTACTCCGTTTAATAATATCTTTGCTCGTATTATTGCTAGAGGGAAAGCTAATGCTTCTGACCTCAATGAACTGAAGAAAGAATGCACGAAGTTCTTCAATAGCAATTGCACGAATATCTACTATACTGAAAATACTGACAAGATGTTTTTCGGTATGAAGATCATTGCCAATATTGATCCAAACAAAGTCTATGACTATATTACCGATGATCGTCATATGAGCAATGATGATCTTAGAGTTTGGAATTATTCTATCGAGTTAGACTCCAAACTGTTTGATCCTCTGCTTGGTCTGACTCCTGAGGAATTGACTGCCATTCTTCTGCATGAGGTTGGCCATATGGTCAATGATACTACCCCTCTGCAGAATGCTAGAGACTACATCAACTCTTATCTGGCAGATAATAAAGAGACTCTTTCTATGACTGATTCTATTCATTACAAAGAGATTCTTGCTTATGGCATTAAGGATTTCATCTCTAAGGATAGATCTATGTTCTATACCACTAATGAAGATGAGATTCTTGCTGATGAGTTTGTTCGTGGCTGTGGTTATTCCAATTGCCTCGATAGTGCTCTGAAGAAGATTGTTAAGAACAACAGCAAGCTGTATATCGATTCTGATATTAGCAAATTTACCACTATGGCTTGGACTCTGAGACTCTACAAGGGTCTGAAGTTCAGACGTATTGGTGCTCTTAGAACTCTGGCTAGAGCTAAGCAGATGACTGGCTCTGCTCTTGAGAAGAAAGAGATGGAGAATATCGCTCGTAGAATTCGTCGAATTGATGATACTGAGCTGCTTGAATCTGTTCAGGATAAAGTTAAAGCTCGTATGAGAAAGATGAGATATGATTCTATCAGGTCTCTTGATGATGATTACTATGAGATTTCTATGAGAATCCGTAATGTTGAAGATGAGGATGATGCTCTATATCTGATGAGACAGATCAATACTCGTCTGAGCATTATGGAGGATTATTTGCAGTCTGAGGATATTGATGAGAAGGAAAGAAAGAAATGGTTTGATTCTATCGATAGATTCAAAGAACTTCGTGAGAAACTTTCCAAGTCTGTCACCTATAAGTCTAAGACTTATGGTATCTATGTCAATTATCCTGACATTAAACCTGATAACTATTAAAAAGATTAAGACTGGAGATTAAAATCTCCAGTCTTTCTTTTATTGTGGATCGTAATAACGACCAATAATCTGAGGTTTACTGATGTCTCCACCAATGAATACTACAATCCATTTAGAGCCTTTTTCAATATACCTATATTGTTCTGTAGGCATAATATTGAGAACGCCCTTATAACTAGTTTCAGCACCATCAATAGTATAAGATCCTCCACCACTAAGAGTAGAGTGACTATGAGGTGCCATTCCACCACCTACACTAGTAGAACCAGCGATAGTGATTGTACCATTAGACAATACATACATATCTTTTTTATTTACTACTTTGAAATCTCCTCCAACAAAAGCACAAAGTTCTTTAGGAAGGTAGATCTCAATATAGTTCTGAATCTTGACATTATCAATATTAGGTCCATTTTCATTAGCGATGTTACTACTATTCTGATGGACAGTTTCTACTTTGGTTTTAAGACTCTTAGTATCAAGATTAGGAGTCAATACGGGAATATAGAACTTCTTTTTTCCAGGATTAGTACGATCAATCTTTTCAATACAAACTGCAATCTCCGGATACCTTAAGTCCAACTCTTCATAAAAATCAGCATTTGCCATAAATTATCCTCCTAACAATTTATTGATAAATATTTACAGGATGGTTAACCTTTTATTAATCATATACTATATCTGTGAGCGTATGAAGAGAGCATATAATTAGTAAGCGAGTCGTAGTTCATGTTTTGTTTTACTAAGAGTATGCTAATTAGCATACTCTCTTAAAATTTTTATGGAGGTGGTTTTATGTGGCCTTTTACCAGAAAGCCAGCAAAACCCGACATCGTAGAATGTATCAATTTCAATGGCCAGAATGTTTCAACTGGATCAGTTGGAAGTTATTTAGTCTGGCTTGCTAACCATGAAGATCTTCATCATTTAGGTTTTACCTATAGAAAAGAGAATGATGGATCCCTCAGATTTGTAATATATTGTCTCAAATACAACCAGAAAGCTGTCAGATATTTCAAAGACAGATGCCCCGCTATGGTTGAAGATGAGGTTAAGAAATTTAGAAAGCCAATCTATCGGTTCAAGTTTAATACTTGGTCTAATGGATTTACTGAAGTAGTAGAAGATAATTCTAAGGAGGAAAAGTAAATGTATCTTTGCTATCACCACAATGATATGGATGGAAAGGCTTCTGCTTTCCATGTCTATCGCCATCTTGAGAAGATCAATGCTCATCCGAAAGCTTCTGATTTCATTATGAGAGGCTACGATGAAGCATTCTCTGAAAAGGATTATGGAGGAAAAGATGTCTATATTGTAGACCTCTCTTTTACCGACAAATCTATCAGTGCTCTTTTTGATATCTGTGAAGGAGCCAATTCTGTTGTTTGGATTGATCATCATAAATCTTCAGCTGAAGCAATTGAAGATGAGCATATCAAATCCAAACTCGATTCCTATAAGAATCTTGAGTATTTTGTCGATACAAGATTCTCTGCAACTATCTTGACATATCTGTACTTTGCATTCTTGTTCTCACATGAGACTAGTATTGCTAAAGTAATTGCAGATTCTGATATGGATATCGATATCCATTATTGCAATGATGAGTTTACGAGACTCTCTGCATCTATTGGAGATTACGATATCATTCTTGATTCCCTTCCTACATATCTTCAGTATGTTGATAGATATGATAGATGGGTATATGGAGATGATGAGCGTCCGTTGCTGTTTAGCTATGGATGCATGACACATAATACTAATCTCTTCGCTTATCCTGATAAGAGAAGTAGAACAATGACATTTAATAGCAACTTCTGGAATAGAATTCATATGTACACATTCACTGGTGATATCATTGAAGATGGTCGTACTGCAAAGAAGTATGCCGATGTGACTAATAAGATGAATCGTAATGAAGCTGCATATGAAAGAGATGTTCTTGGATACAAAGCTATTATCATGAATACATTTGGTAATAGCATGGTATTTGGAGAAGAAGCTCCGAAGGACTATGATGTACTTATCATTTATAATTATAATGGTAAGACAAAGCTGTTCAACTACAGTTTCTATTCTAGCAATCCTGAAGTGGATTGTTCCAAGATTGCAGCTCACTTTGATTCCAAGGGCGGTGGTCATAAGGGAGCAGCTGGCTGCAGTTCTAAGGAATTCCTGTTCAAGTAATAAATCAAATATTTTTATAAAGGAGAATTTTATTATGGCTTACGGTAATTATTCTAACAACAAGGATGCAAACAAGCCCTTTGACCCTGTCACTTTCTCTGCTTATCGCATGAACAATGGTGAGTCTTCTGTTGATAAGACTTGCATCTCCATGTCTCTGTGGAAGCAGATGTTGCGTATCGGTATCTTCCCCCGTAAGGAGAATACTGACGAGATGGTATTCGATATGGATGCCGGTATCATGGTTTATCTGAATCATTCTAAGGCTAAGATCTTTGCTAATGAGCTGAGAAACTTCCTGCGTGATCCTGCTCTGTATAATGGTGCTGGTGTTCCCAGTGGTACTGGTATCATCACTGTCTCCAATGGCTCTGAGTTTGGTTCTAAGAACCCTGTCATTGTCATTCGTAAGCTGGATGAGACTGGTAATGTCACCAGCATGATTGCATATGAGATCAAGTCTGATTTCTACTATGCAATCCGTGGATATGATGGTGGTAAGGATTTCACCAAGGACACTGAGACTTATCGCAATCTGGAGATTGAAGAGATGATTCTCATGTGTGAAGAGTACTGCAAGGCTATGACTTATGCTGTCGCTCATACTGTACGTGACAATATGCGCTATGATGTCGACCGCATTAAGAACAACCTGAGCTCTATTGCTGAGAAGCTTGGTGTTGAGACTAATAGAACTTCCAATAGAGGTTCTAGCTATAACAGCTCTACCAACTTCTTCAACAATGCTGGTAGCAATGGCTATAGTAGCTCTGAGTCTTATACTCCGGCTACTCTGGATGATATCGACTAATATTTATAAAGGGAATAGATCGAGTGTCTATTCCCTTTATTTTTTAGAATCGAGGTGGAATTTATGGATCAAAAGTCCATGAATAACGATAAAAAGCGTAATAAAGTCCTGTTTGACTTTGAAGCCTTAGTAGACATGAAAATCTCATATTTGATTTCCTATACTGATAGAAATGACTCACTTGAGGAACTCAAATTTAGAAGGATGTATGATACAACCTCTATTCTTGATGGTATAGAAGTTAAACAAGAGGATTATGATCATCCTAAGAAAATTATCTTTACTTGTATGAAGACTTTGCTTGAGACCTATCACAATATGACTGATGAAATCAGGCCTAAGGTTCTCTGTAAAGATGAATATCAGGAACGGATTATTAAGCAGTATTTTCCCTGGGTGCCTGTAATTACAGCTCCTAGAGATAAAGTAAATACTTTACATTTCACAAGAATTATCTTAGGAGATGTAAAACAAACTTTGGAATTTACAGATCCCGTTACTGTAGATTTCTTTATTCTTGGATATAGGGAGAACTTTAGTCCTGATGATGATTCACTTCTTCCTAAAGAAATCCTGCTTCAAGTTGGCGACGTAAATAGTTTTACTATTGTCAGAAAACCGTTTCTTGAGATTCAAGATCCAGTTGGATAAGAAAGGAAAATGAATTATGAACAAAAATACCATGATTACTAACGTAGTCGATAAGGACACCTTGCATAAGATTCAGAATGATGTACTGCAAAGACTGTCTGACATTCTTGCAAACTCTTTTGGCCCTATGGGTTCCAATACCTGTGTAAAGAAAGAGAATGCTTTCAATATCTATACAAAGGATGGCCATACCATTCTGAAGAATATCTATTTCCATGGTATCATTGAGCAGTCTATCAAGGATGATGTTGAGTCTATTACTCGTCATATCGTTAAGACTGTTGGCGATGGTACAACTTCTGCAGTTATGCTGTCTGCAGAGATCTATACTGCAATTATGGATATCAGCAAGGAGTATAACAAGCCTCCTGTTGAGATTCTGAATGCTTTCAAGTCTATCATTGATGAGATCTGTGCCAATATCAAGTGCTCTGGTCATAAGGCTACTCCTAAAGATATCTACGACATCTCTATGATCTCTACTAATGGCAATGAGTTTATCTCTAATACCATTAAGGATATCTATAATGACTATGGCATGGAAGTCTTCATTGATGTCAGTGCTTCCACTGATGGAGATACTGTAGTCAAGTCTTATGATGGTATGACTCTGAATACTGGTTTCGGTGATCCTTGCTTTGTTACCAATAAGAATAATGAAGCTGTTCTGGATCATCCTCGTATTTACTTCTTCCAGCATCCTATCGATACTAAGGAGATGGCTGTTCTCTTCGATGCTATTGTGTCGAAGAACCTTATCCAGCCCTATTCTAAGCTGGTAAAGGGTCAGGAAGCCACTCTGATTCCTACGGTTATCATTACTCCTAAGCTGTCTCAGGATCTGAGTGCTATTATGGGTAGTGTGACTAATCTGATGTCTCAGCAGGGTATGGCTAATAAGCTGCCTTTCCTGGTAATTGAAGGCTATCATCAGACTGATGAAGTTGCCGATATCTGCCTGCTCTGCAATGGTAAGGGTATTCGTAAGTATATCGATCCTGAGATTCTGAAGCATGATGTAGAGACTGGTGATGCTCCTACCCCTGATACCATTCAGGACTTCTGTGGTACCTGTGATCAGGTAGTTGGAACCAACTCCAAAACTAGCTTCATCAATCCTGTGGATATGAAGAACCCTGATGGTTCCTTCTCTACTGTCTACAATAACCTGCTGAGCTATCTTGAGTCTGGTCTGAAGAATGCTCAGAATAATGGTGAAGATGCTAGAGTGATTGGTACCTTTAAGCGTCGTATTCACGCTCTGAAGTCTAACCTTGTTGAGCTGATGATTGGCGGTATCTCCCAGTCTGATCGTGATGCTCTGCGTGATCTGGTTGAGGATGCTGTTCTGAACTGCAGATCCGCTGCAACTTATGGTGTTGGCTTTGGTGCTAACTTCATGGCATACAGTGCTATTCGCAAGTTCCGCAGTCATGCCGATAATATGACTAAGGATATTGTAGATTCTCTTAAGGTTGGCTATGAGTACATCATCGGTAAGCTTTATGAGAATACCAGCTTTGGCTTTAACAAGACTGATGAGGAGATCTGTGATACTCTGATTGAGTATGGTTGTCCCTTCAATATCAGAACTCAGAGTTTTGATGGTATCGTCTCTTCTTCTATTGAGTCTGATATTATCATTCTTGAGACTGTTTCCAAGATCATTGGCCTGATGGCTACTTGCAATCAGTTCATTGTTCCTAGCCCGATGCATAACGTGTACGTCGACTAATTAGGAACATTTATATAAAGATAGACCCTTGTTTGCCCCATGCGATTCGAAAGGTGTTAGACGCTGTGTGTGTATGATGTCCCCGTGAACGTTGGAGGTGATCCATCTATCTCCATTTAAGAGGAAGGTTACGACCTTCCTCTTTTTTGGCACTGAAATGATAAGAGAGAGGAATTTATCCTCTCTCTTATTTATTTTTATCTCATCTTGTAGTATCCCATAGGCTCTTTGCACTTAAGAGCATCGCTCTTAATATCATTAACTACAGATTCGCTATCTGTATCAATGATGAGAATAGCAGTTCCTTCAGGAGCGGTTACAAGATTCTTAGGTTCAATATCATTCATAGACAGATGAACCAGATTGATAGCATCAACTGCACTGACATTATTGATATCAATACCAGTCTTATCTTCAATGCTACTGATAACTCCAAAAGCATTTCCCTTAGAAGAAGTAACACTCTGACTCAAATCATCTTCATCCTCATCTATATCAGGAATTTCTTCCTTAGAGAGAATTTTCTTAAGATTTTTCTTGAATTTAGTGAGATTCTTCAAAGTAAAATTAGAGAAATCAATCTTAAAGTAACCATTATCTCCAAAGAAGAGAATGGTTTTATTAGCCCAACGTTTGAGCACTTCAGGATCTCTTCTCAGCATGTAAACCATGACAGAGAAGATATTCAAATCGGTGCTCCAGTCAAGCAGGTTATCGATTGTATTACCAGCTCTAGTATACCTAATAGGGAAGAAGTAAGTAATCTTGCTATAGTTCTTGAATACTTCTTCATTCTCCATAAGTCTAGAGATAAAATCGAAATACATATACAAAGTTCTCTTATTATTCTTCGGTGCATTCTTAAGATACAATTCATGATAATAAGAGGTATCAACGTACAGGTTAAGACCCTTATAGGCTTTGACATTTCTAAAAGTCTTTACAATCTTAGAATTGCGAGACTTAATCTGATCATAGATAGAAAGAACTTGAGAAGCATTTCTAAGTCTCTCTTTATAAAGATACTTCTTGATCTTTCTGTCGTATTTAGAGTCAGCCTCATTGAAAACAAATCCAGCAGACTCATTAATCATCAAACCAGATTCAGTATCAATTTCAGGCATAACTACAGATGTTTTGGCGACAGGAGGATCTACATGATATCTGAAAGTATATCTTCCATACTTATCAAGATGCTCAGTATCTCCTTTAAATCCGAGTTCTTGTGTAGCAATCTTAATAGAGGCAGCATTCTCAGGATTAGCATGCCAAATGTAAGTAGTTACATTATTCTCTTCAGCCCATCCAGAATTAATAAGCTCATTAAACATCCAAGCTACAAAGTGATGGCCTCTAGCATGAGAGGCTACTCCAGTAGTAATTTGAGCTTCATTAGGGCTGCTTGGGAAATGATAGACATCCATAAAGCTTTCAGGATATCCATTTTCATCATAGCGAATTATTCTCTTCTCGATGTACTTATTATCCTGATATGTAGAATAAAAAGACACCTTCTTGAATTCATCCATGGTGAAGCTATCGAGAATAGCTAAGACATCATAGTATTCTTTACCATGATTTCCCATGAAGATCTCACCATGAATACCAGCTTCAACTCCAGGATAGTTGGTTACTGGCTTTTCAGCTTCAACAGCAGATTCAGTAATGTAATTACTAAGATCATTATCACTTCCAATCTTAGCATCTACATTGAATTTCTTCATCTTAGACTTAATCGCTCTAGCGAGTCTAGGCTGATCTTCTTTATCACATTTATTGAAAAATCTGATAGCAGCTTTTACATGAGCTGCATCAGGCATAGGATATTTCTTCTTATCAGGAAGACCATAATCAGAATCCTTAAGATTCTTTCTCTGCTCAGCAGTAAGAGTAGCTTCATGATAATACTTATTATACAGATCAGAAATCTGTTTTACCATTCTGCCACTAGATATTTTCCTAATATCAGAGAGATCACCATTGAGAATTTTCTTGATTCCAATACGGCCTTTAGACTTATAGATATCATAAATCAAGTCTGCAAGGTAAAGATTCTCTTTACCTTCTTTATCGGAATCTTTGAACTTAAATTCTTTACCATCATTTTCTTTTCTGAAGTATTCAATCTGTCCAGACATTGCCATAGCAATAGCTCTGAAGAATACAGGATTTACTTCAGGATATCCATGAGCAAGTAAGAAATAGATGAGCTCATTCAAGCAATAATCTTTATAGGGCCCATCCTCTTCTTTATACTCAAACTGAGAAAGAATATGGATAGTAGTGTCATCAGAGAAAGAATATGCTTTATCTTCATAAGGAGACATTCCCTGAAGAATTTTAAGGCTAGTATAGACCTTAACATTAATAGTCTTTACAGGACATTCTGCAAGACCAATATCTTTACAGATAGCATCAATTTGATCATCGCTGTAAACAGCTTTGATAAACTGAGTATCCATAGTAGATCCACCCTGGATATTCAACTTAGCCTTTTTAGTATGAATAATGCCTTCAGAAAGAACGGCTTCCTGAAGTTCATCAAATTCTTCATCTTCTTCATCTTCCAGTTTATTAATAGCATCGCTATCAATATAAGTCATTACATTGCGGTCAATGTAATAAGACCTAAACAATTTACTTGGATCATAGACATACCTCATATTCATGAGCTTTTCATTTTCTTCCTGGGTAGTGCCCATCAGAAAAATAGCTGATCCATGCTTCTTATCCTTTTCATTAAAGGGTACAAATACTTTACGCTTAGCGGAGTATAACCGCAAAGGGATTAACTCATCCATGATAAGCATAGTTATATCACACTCCCTTATATACTTACTAAACTGTTACCACCCCTCATAATCAACCTTTACAGGGTCAAATACATCAAATTAAATGTATTAAGGAGGTTTATAGCATGGCTAATAAATCATTTCAAAAACAAAAAAGAATGAATCCTGCTGCTGCTCAACTCAATATTGAGAGGAGAATTAAGCAGGCTATGACCGAAGCTAGAGCTAGCGGTATAGAATATGGCACTGTAGTCCATCACTTAATTAGCATTCTTGTCTTAGGAGACAAATGTGGCTTTGACGATGAAATGATGGAAAAATACCTTAAGGGTATGGAATCCTATGCAGACTGTATCGCCAAAGAATATATGACTATTCCTGGTCTTATCCTTGCTCTTAAAGAAGACTATGGAGTCGTTATTGATGAGGATAAGCTCATCAAATGGTATCCTCAGATCGAAGGCTATTTAAAGCCTGATCATGAGTAATAAAGTATTATATTGCTCACACATTAGTAATCCTAAACGTATAGATTAGGGGGCAATTATGAACAAAAAGTCTGATAAGACTATCGAAAAAGATGACTTCATTGAGTTTTTAGCTTCAATGAAGCCTGGAGATACTGATAAATTAATCAGAGAGAAAGGCAAACCACCTAAGCCGATTTGCCCTGCTTTCTTCTTTCCATCTAAAGAATGAATAGGAATGTATTCTATTCTTTATATATAAGTAATATAATCTTTTTAAGGAGGACTTGAAAATGAGTGAATCTGTAAAGGATCTCGTGAAGGAGATTAAGGAAGGTCTTTCCCAGACCAGTTCTTCCCGCAAGGACGAGGTTCGCGTTATGAAGGCCATGCTGAACGATCCCAGCTATGAGGTTGATGAGTATGGCAAGGATGGTGTCGTTGGCACCTACAATCCCTGCAAGGATTTCAGGAGCATGTGTGCTTCTGTTATCTCTTCTGCTGCTAAGGTGCCTCAGGCTGAGGCTGCCAATATGATGGAGACCTATGAGGTTAAGAAGTCTGAGGCTTCTTCCATGGTCAACATCTCCAAGGAATTCGTCAATGCATTCCTGCATACTGGACGTAAACTGCCTATGGGTGCTCGTGAGAAGTCTGATGTTTCTCTGAGCCTGAAGGTTGTTGCTCCTAGCACCCGTCTGTATCCCAAGAAGGTTGGTATCAGCGATGATGGTGCTTCTATGTACTCTAAGGTTGGAACTACTGTTCCTGCTCATGAGGCAATTCGTGTGCATGCTCCTTGCCCGTCTTGGGTTAAGTGATCTCATACATATGATCAAAGGAATATCCGGATACCTTATTGGTATCCGGATTATTCTTTTATTCATTATTACAGGGACATGCGCAGGTAGAAGTTTCCTCCCAATCACAGCCTGTAACAAAAATATCTTCTTCTTCGCAAGGACAGACATATCCTGAAGTTGCATAAGGAAGTTCAGAAGCAGCTTTAGCTTTAAGATCTTTCATATACTGCTGTTGAGCAGCTTCAACATCAGGACAATTACAAGTCAATTTAGCATATCTATCTACCACTTTATCATCCATTTTTTCGGGATCTACTTTTTGAAGTAGATCCTCTTTATTCATTCCTTCAATTACATCAGGAAGATGATAAAGAGTATGATCATCAAGCCACTTAAACCTATTATTCCTATAAGCATCAATAAGAACTTTAGGAGTTTCATCTTTATTGAAATTGTAAGCAAGGATTATTCTATCATTCTTATCCTTGATGATAGTCCTAATCCAATCATAGATAGCAGAGTAAGGCAAATCACAATAAAAGAATGCTAATTGTATTACGTATACTTCGTCGCCTCTGAATTTGTAAAGCACATTATCAGCTCTATCATGAGAAATCCAACCAGCACCCATATACATAGCTTTGGCATCGCTCTGTACCATATAAATGGTATCAGTATGATTATAGAACTCGTTGAAATCTTCTTTAGGATATTCTCTATCTGTAGCAGTCTTAATCATCTCATAAGCTGTCAGAAAAGAATTTGCGTTAGGAGGAACTCTAAGTATCTGATAATCAGGTCTATCTAAGTCCTTAGGGACATATCTTGTATATTTAACTTTCTTCATAATTACACCTCCAATTAATTAAATGTGGAGTCTATAAGAAAAAAGAAAAAGAAGAGAGGTTACCAGCCTCTCTTCTTTTCAAAGTGCGTTTTCTCCACGAACACACAGAGTGAGATGATTAAACCATATGATATGGGCCATCACAAACCATATCTTGGTATGGATAAAATGTAACTAACTAAAGATGCACTTAGGAATAGATAAGCAAATACAATTTCTGGTGGAATAGTAGGAATTATAATGATTATCTATTTCTAAATACAATGGGATTGATATACCTATCGGATAGCACAAAAGATACTATGACTGTATCAGGCATCTCCCTGTAAGGCTGTTCCCTTAGGCTTACATTCATCGTATAGTGATCATATATACCAGCCTCAGTACCAATGACTTGTATGAACCCCTCAAGGCTCTGACCACAAAATTCACCATCACTCTTAATTAAAAGGTTTGCACCACCGTTAAAATTTATGAAGATATTTCTATACTTATCAAGCACAGAGACTTTGAAGTTAGAAAACATATCATCATTTCTGAATAATACATTTTTAAGGGTGGCTATATAGTAATCTTCTATAGAGGCAGATTGATAATCTTCAATATTCCAAAATCCACAATCCTTGTAATATGAAAGATCAAGTGAAATGCCAAAATCTCTATTGATTTGATCTCTATGAGACTTCAACCAATTATAGTTATTATAGTCTGTACTTCTTTCAAGATCTTCTCTGTACTGTCTATTGTTTTTATAGGCTTGCTGAGACATATCTTGATCTACATGAGTAAGCTCATGACCAATGACAATAAAGATCATACTATAGATCTTATTTCGATTTAATGGACCATTGCATTCTTCAACTATATTCATGATATGAAGAGTAAGTCTATTAGGCTTACGAAGATTAGCAAAAGTATAATTTACCTCATCAGCATAATCAACCTCAAAGATTATATTATTGCAGAATCTGTTTATTCTTCCATTCAAATAATTGAAAACAGAATAAGCAAATTGTTTATAATGCTCAAAATAACTTATATCTAAATACATTAGAAATTACCTCTTTCTTTCTTCTTATTAGTATGATAATATCTAACTAAAAATTAAGATGAGAATAGGTTGAAGTCGTATTCATGGTAATTCTCCTTCAACATAAATATTTCCTTTCAAATATATCAGAATCTTTCCATTTCTTCTAAACACTGCTTTTCGTTGTTGTCACCTCCTATGAAATATTGGTTTGGGTAACCGTCAGTTGGCGAGTGCTGTTCCATTGGAATCCTTGCCTATTCTCATCTTTCTCTCTTGGAGTCACCAGGGTTGCGGGGCCCTGGTGACTTTTTATTATATCATACACATATTGGTAAGAAATTCATTTATGGAGGGATTCTATAATGCCTGCTGTTAAACACATTGGCTCTGATTGCCATACCATCTATATGAATGATGGTATCCGAATCTGTGCTCAGGCTTGCTCCTGCTGCTGGGATAAAACTATCCCTGAAGATTATGAAGGACAAGTCAATTATCTGGCTAGACGTTGTAAGACTGGCCATACTTCAGTACTAGAGCATAGCAATCTTATTGTTCTCTATCGTTTTCCTAACACACTTGTTAGTCGAGAAGATATAATTCAGCTTCAGACTGCTATTGATTTTCTTGGAAACAATAGATATCTGAATACTGTTGCAAGAATGCCTAAAAATGGTGGAGGCCCTTGTATCCTTATTGGTGGTAGCTATAGAGGCTTTGATGATGTATACCATAGTGTATCAGATTCTGTCCACAATTATGGAATGCTCAAGCTTATCACCGAGCAGTTATATCAGCATGTCAACTCTATGATGTTCCCTGATTTGACTGATGGAGATACTCCTATTCTTAATAAGGATAGTTTCTTGGATGCAGAGCCTGATGCTGTATCAGACTATTTCAATCCTATTGGAACTAATCTTTATGAAGATGACAAAGTCAAGTTTATCTCCATTGACAATATTGAACAGATCAAGAGAAATGTCGATCGCATTTGTCCTAATACTTTCTCTATTGATGATATCTCTAAGGTTGCCAGTACTACTATTCTCTTTAAGGATATGTCTCGTACTGGTACTCATCAGCTTGTCAGACATAGAAATGGTATTACTCAGGAGTCTCAGCGCTATGTAGATTATTCTCACGCTGCATTCGCTGATCCTCTCGCTTTTAAGCCTGAGAAATATGATGTCGATAAGAAGTATGATTTCGAATTTGGTGGACAGAAGTTCTCCATGACTTCTATGGAGCTTGGTGAGTCCATTATTGGAATCTATCACTATCTTATCGATCAGGGAATGATGAAGGAAGATGCAAGATCTTTCCTTCCTGGTAATGTAAAGTGCCGTAGACTGTATATGACCTTTACTTACAAGACTCTTCTTAAGTTCTTTGAACTTCGTTGCCATCCTGCAGCACAGGCAGAGATTCGTAGCTTTGCTATGTCTGCTCGGAAGGGCTTTGAAACTGAGACTGAGAAGTTTAAGGTTGAACCCGATAAGAATACTGGAGTAGACGAGATCATTTCCGATAAGGAAGTTATCATGGAAAAGATTATTGAGAATACTCCGGAACTGAATAAGGAGGAAAAGGAAAATGACTAAACTGATTAAGAACTTCGATAACTTTGGTGATCTTCAGGCTGCAGCTTCTAGTATTGGAGCTGTAACCAAGCTGGTTGAATTTGATCCTAGCAATCCTTGGAATAGCTATGAGGAGTTTGCTTCTGATATGATCAATTATATCAGTGATAATCTTCCTGGCTGGTTCAATAGTGACTATCCTAATTGCATTAGTGCTAGTCTGAATGCCTATGGCATTAGCATTTCTAAGAATGGTGATGGCTTTGGCGTAAGAAGCACCATTAATCGTAAGACTGGTGATCCTGATTATCAACTGTCTGTCACTTTCGGTAGAGATGAGATTGAGCTGAAGCACAATCCTACATACATCAGTCTTATCAATTCTGGATTTGAAGTCTTCGATGGCAAGAAGATTGCTAAAAAGAAGAAGTCCTAAAAGCATAGAGGCGGGTCGAATCCCGCCTCTATCTCTAATTGTGCCTGTTAACATTGAATTAAGAAAGGAGTTGATTATTTTTATGATTGACCCTAACTCTATTCACCAGTCATATGAATATATTGATGATGTGCCGACTGTTATCAAGATCGATACACTTCCTCAGTATGACCGTTATGATTATGATCTGGCTGACGAAAAACAATTTAGCAAATATATCTCTGATATCGAGAAGTCTGTAAGAGGCAGTTTTGAATATAGGCATATGGTAACTTATCTTAGAGACTATCTCGATATGAATAAATGTGCTTTCTATGAAAACGTCTCTAATGCAGATACGACAAAGATCCATATTGAGATTCATCATGCTCCTATTGGTCTTTATGACATCTGCTTGATCGTATACAATAAGAGAGCTCATTTCCATGAAGATCTTGAGGTTGAAATGGTTGCTAAGGAAGTAATGTTCCTGCACTATAACCTTTGGGTTGGTCTTATTCCTCTTGCTGAAACTGTACATGAACTTGTGCATAATCAGTATATCTTTGTTCCTTGTACTAAAGTGCTTGGTAACTGGATGGAATTCTATAATAGATATAAACCCTATATGCTTCCTGAGCAGATTGAGACATTGAATAATATTATTGATGCCTCTAAATATGCTGAGGAGAATTCTAAGACTATTCTTTCTAAGCACTATATCTATGTCGATCCTTCTGGCTCTTATGCTCTGCCTAGAATGGAAGATGTAGCCGCAATGCTTAAGGGTAGAATTACAGAGCTGATGAATAACCCTGAACAGCCAGTTGAGAGACCTAAAGAGCCTCCAATTGACCCGATTGAGTTTATTAATCAGCCTTGTTGAGGGATTATATCCTTTTATAAAGTATAACATAATAGTAAATTCCACGTAATCGTGAGGAATTGATCAATTCTTATTCCATAAAGGAGGAAATTCACTATGCTTTTTGGTAAGCCCTATAAGTTTCTGAGTGAAGCTGCTACTGCTGACCTGATGGATCCCGCTACCTCTGATGAGGTTAAGGATACTGTTGATGATCTGCAGGATACCCTGACCAATAACGTTGAGGAAGTCAAGCCTGACGATATGGTCACCAATGGTGGTGTTCCTGTTACCACTGCTGAAAACGCTCTGCTGGTTGAGTCCAATGGCCGTTACTATGTCTCCATGGAGGCTGTTCTGGCTATCTGCGAGGACGAGGCTGAGGTTCCCGAGACCGCTTCTGACGATGATGCTGCTGACGCTTGCGCCGAGAAGGCTCCCGACGTTGTCGAGCAGATCGCTGACGCTAATGGCGTTGACAAGGAAGACATCACTGTTGTCATCAATGCTGATGAGGCTGCTTATGTCTGCGAGTGCGCCATCAACGAGTCCAAGGCCTCCAAGGGCAAGAAGAAGTCTGGCAAGTCTGTCCGTAAGGCTAAGATCCTGGCCAAGACTGCTAAGGCTCTGGAAGGCAAGATCAAGCTGTTCAAGAAGAAGAAGTAATTTTACCAATTACAAATTCTATACCGGGGAGGATTATCCTCCCCGGTTTTCTTTATTTTCCTAAGAACCGTAAAATTTAAAGCTTTCATTTATATATTATAATAGTAATAGAATATAGAATTGCATGTATTCTATAAAGTAAGAAGAGGTAGGGAAGCGACCCCTACCTCTTCACTTTCTCCTCCCGATTACATTTATAGCCCACGCACGTTATGAAAGGAGGATTTCTTGATGGTCATCAATAATGATGCCATTAAGGCGGCTTCTGTCGAATTGTTTCCAGCCAATAAACAGAAGCAGGCCTTGGAAGGAATGTGGCTTCGCTTCGATGCTATGCAGCATAAGGCGATTGCACATGTTCTTCACCTTCAGACAGGAAACCAGTACGGTTATGTATTGGATTCCGGTGATCAGGGAATTAATAATGTGTTAGCGCATTATTAATTTATGATCTTGAAGGCCCATGGCCTTGAATAATGAGGTGGCAATTCACCTCATTATTTTTTATTAATTCCAGGATTGGTTAGATATTATTACAGTGACAACAAATCATATAACGTTTAGAAGAAGGTGAGTTAAATGAATTTTAAGACTTATGATATTTACACAGATGCTTCTATTAATACAGATTTGAAGGTATCTTGTTCTGGCTCTATAGTTGTCGATAGAACTATGGATAAGATTATGAGCGAAAACTATTTGATCAAACAGCAAGCTACAAATAATATGGGCGAAGCCATTGGTATCTTTATGGGTGTTAGAGATGCTATTGGTCTTCTCTGGACGAGCCCAGAACCGTTTATAGTAAACATTTTCTCTGATTCTAGAATTAGTCTCTTTGGAGCAAGAGAATGGATTAGTTCTTGGATTATGAGACAAACTGAAGAAGGAGATCTTATAGGTAGTGTAGGAGTCATTGCTAATCAGGAATGGTTCTCCTCTATCTATAATGACATTCTCTCTAGTGGAGTTAAGGTAAAGTTCTTTCATCAAAAAGGTCATGTAAATACTCATTTCACAAGAGATGTTTATAAAGCTGAAAAGCTCTTCAAACTCTCTAATGGCGTGAGTTCTAATATGGCTGGTATTGATCAGTATACTCTTGCAAGATACAATAATATGGTTGATGAGCATTCTCGTACTAACCTGAATTCGTATCTTTCTGGAGGGGATCTGAATATGGTCCCTAATACAATGATGATCGGGGAGCAAGCAGTTAAATTTAATTGCAATCCTGATCTTATCAATAAATACAAGGATCAAACAAAGGGTGGTCTTAATTACCCTATCAATTCTAATTTTGGAGGAATGTAAAATGAAGAAGAATAGCGGCATGAAAGTTTCCCTCTCTAGTTTCTATGGACAGATGGGGCCTACTAAGACTATCGATGAACTGACAAAGAAGAAACCCGCTGTAAACACTGAGGTGAGCGGGACGTATAATGTAAGTATGCAGACAGGACTTAAGAAGGAGGAAGAGAAAATGCCTGATTTTTATGAAAGATGCAAATCTCTGGCAAAGAGCAATGCTGTCGATACTGAGACGATTTCTAAGCTTATCATTCTTGAATTCAGAAGAATGTACTTAGATTCTATCAAGGGTGATGGACAGCAGATCAATGTGGAATGGTTCAGATATACTGATGAAGTGCTGTTCAATGTGATGCAGCCTATCTTCAAGTATATGATTGATCGTTCTATTCTCTGTGATGATGTGGATAAGAAGCGTACTGCTGATATTGCAGAGAACGTAAAAGAGATCATTCTGAGATCTTTCAATAACGCAAATATGTTTGTGGAGTTCGATTCCAAGTATAGTTATGACTACACAAACTTCTATAGAGCTTTGGACAAGTTCTTTGACACTTTTAACTGATGGCAGAATTATATATTATCAATATGAATTGGCAATATAATTCAATTGATAATTCGATGGAAGGAGTAAATTATGATGACAAATAATTCTCCTACTGTTCAGGCAATGATCTCTGGTATTAGACCTGGCAGTGGGAATATTCCTTATGGGTCGGCTCAAATGCCGACCCAGTTCCAGTCCCCTTATCCTAGCCCTATGGAAATGGTTAAGGAGATTGGTTACAATCAGTATATGAATCCTCCCCAGCCTATGATGGGATTCCCTGGAGTTCAGAATGTGAATGGAGTTCCTATGGAAGCTCCTAATAGCAATATCACTGTGACTTATAGGGAGATTCCTGGAGCCCCTGTTAATCCTGGGCTTGCTGGCATGGAAGGAGTCACTCAAGTTAAACCTGGTAGAGCAATTCAGGTTCAGTCTGATATCCCGTATTATAATCAGACTCTGACTGGAATGTATCAGAACCAGAATAGGTTTGTAGGTATGGGTCCTGCATTCAATCCTTATGGAATGCCTTCTATGCCTACTCCTCCTGTGCTTCAGCAGTATCAACAGCAGCCTCAGCATCCTGATATTATGGGCGCTGTTACCATTTATAATGGTCAGCCTATCCATCCGCATTCGAATATGGGTTGGTATGGCTCTGTCGATTTCCCTCTTGATAATCAGGCTGGTAGAGCTATGGCAAATGTATCTTCTCAGAGTACAATGAGAGATAAGTTTGCCCAGAGATTCCCTGGATATAGCAATCCATTTGCTCCTCCTGGATTTATGCAGACTCCTCAGCAGCCTGCAATTACCCCTGAGATTCAGGACTTGGCAAACATTGCAGCTTTCTATGGCATGTCTTATGATGAATTCATCAATAATAGTGCTAAGGCATTCAAGAGTATGTCTAGAGCTGTCAATAGAGCTATGGGAACTGATCCTGAAAAGATTCAGAAGATATCTCATAGATATGATGTAAAGTATCCTCTTCAGCCTGGTAAGGTTCCTGATAACGATACTGACTTCTTCTATCCTAGTGATGCATTCAATTATGTGACTAAGAACTTCACTCGTCTTTATGAAGAGCGGTATTGTACAACTGAGTCTACCAAGGCTGAAATCAAGAAGATGAAAGTCTCCATTACAATCAATGGAGAGATTCATCAGGGATCTTCTAGAAAGATCAGTTATTCTGAATCTAGAAACTTCTTGGATGATGTAATCAGAAGCGATTATAATTATCGCTCTTGGCTTGCAGGAAATGAAGTTCGTATGTCCCAGATGTATTGGAGTGCTCCTGAACGTCAGCTTGATCACGTTCAGGGCAATGTCTTCGATGTTACTGCTACAGCTATCGCTGAGGCTAAGCAGAAAGATCTTGAGAAACAGCTTCAGTATCAAAGAGCTACGACTACGAGCAATATGTTTTATCATGACGATTATGTAGCTACCTTGAGAGGTATTCGTCTGAGAAACAAGCAAAGGAGGCATGAAATTCAAGAAAAGAAATTTATGGACTTCGTCAGGAATATCCCTGATTATAAACCGGAAGACTCTCTAATGCCTAAGGCTGATATGAGTAAGATCGGCATTTATGATGGCGATTATTGCTATGCTCTTCCTGGATATGACGTAATGGGTATTCCTATTGATAAATCTCCTACCAGAATCATTAAGATGAATAATGTGACTGGTGAGGAAGAACTCTGGGATCCGAAGAATCCCAAACCATATAATGAAAATATTAGAGAAAGGATTAGAGAACTTGTAAAGAATCCAAAAGTCTCTGACATGTCTGAAGATGAACTCGCTAAACGATTGGATATATTCAATAATGACGAGTTCAGAGACTTCTAAAGGAGGTGATAACTAATGGCAAGAATTGACTATCTAACTAGTAAGCTTGCATCTAAAGTAAAGCTTCCTGAAGAATTCTTTGATGAGATTATGGGTCCTCCTGTGTATGCATTCTTCACTCCTCAAGAGGTCGAATATATTAGGAAGATGATGTTGAGAAATCGTAATGATGTCAAGATCAAAGAGCTTAATAATATTATGAGATCTAGAGGATTTGCTAGACTTTCTGGAGGAACCAACAGAATTGTCTATAGGCATTTGGAAGATCCTAGCTTTGTGATGAAGGTAGCAATTGATAGGGTTGGAATGAATGATAGTAATAGGGAGTTCAAGAATCAGCAGTTCTTGAAACCCTATGTCTGCAAGATTTTTGACTCTACTCCCTGTGGAACAATGTCTACTGTGGAACGTGTTTATCCAATTACAAGTAAGGAAGAATTCCAGTCTGTGTCTACCGAAGTATTCTATCTGATTGTCACTAAGCTGATTGGCTTGTATGTGGCTGAAGATATCGGAAAGAATTATTTCCGGAATTATGGAATTAGACCTGGCTTTGGAGTTGTCCTTTTGGATTATCCCTATTTCTATAGAGTTGATGAAAGCAAGCTGTTCTGTACAGCAATCGATCCTGATACCAATACAAGGTGTACAGGCCTTATCGATTATGATGCTGGATTCAATCATCTCTTCTGTACTAAATGCGGCAGGAGATATCTTGCTGTAGATTTAGAAGATAAAAATCCCAATAACGATCCTATAATATTTAAAGGAGGAAAATATCCTATGAAGGTTACTCTTATGCGCGGTAATGAGGAAGTAGCTGCTCCTATCCGCAGTTCTAATACTATGGTAAATACCAGAAAGGTTGAGAAATCTGAAAGCCATCTCAAGGTTTCTCTGTCTGGTGGTAACTTCTCCAAGAAGGAAGAAGTTAAGGAAGCTCCTAAGGTTAAGCCGGTTGAGAAGAAGGAAGAGAAGGCTTACAGTCTCAAAGCTGATAATCCTGTAGTTGCTACTCCTGCTCCTGTTCTCTCTATTGCTGAGAGCATCAAGGCGGCTATTAAGGATGAAGTAAAGAAGGAGCTTAAAGAGGAGATTAAACAGCAGCCTGAACCTGAGAAGAAAGATGAGGCTAAGGCTGAAGACAAGGTCGAAGATAAAGTTGAAGTAAATGCTGAGGAGCAAAAGCCTGTGGAGAAGGCTACTAAGCTGGTTGATCTCCGTCCCAGCAATCCATCTAACAAGGATTACTCTGATGAGTATGAGGGACTTGAGGACATTGTCAAGGAACGTCCTAAGACTAAGAAGGCTTCCAAGGCTAAGACTGCTGGGAAGGCAAAAACTGCAGGCAAAGCTAAGACTGCAGGAAAGGGTACGAAGTCTAACTTCATTCCCGATGATGATGAATGAGGTGATCTATTATGGCTGATGGAATCATTCCCGTTAATGCATTCATCATTAGCACAAAAGAAGAAGCAGATCAGATTCTGCTTTCAAGAGGTAAGATTATTGTGTTGACTGAAGATATTCCTCAGTATCTTCAGTCTCCACAATATGGAGCTTCTTGTTTGATGGCTACCTGCCTCTTGCCTGATTATGAGGCAGTTAGTCATTTTGTTGATGGAGACATGCAAGGATTTCATAATATCTATATGAATATGCTTGCAAGTCCTGAGTGCAATATTTATTTCGTAAGTATGCTCTCAGCAATCATCAATAATATTCCTTTGGGATTCATCTTTGGTACTGAAGAGATCGAAGCCAAATCTATGATTGAGCTTCTTCAGTTCTTTAGAGCAACCTATGGTATTGCTCTTGGAACTCAGTATCCTTATCCTGGATGGATGGATCCTGGTTATGTGATGCAAAATGAGACAGTTCTTTATCTGAACAATCTCCTGACTCCTCAGGAGTTTCTCATGATGTATCCAGAAGATGGACCAATTGATCAGGGGGTTTTGATGAAGCTTGTTTATGAGCTCAATCCTCCTGTGAAAACTGGTAATGGGCCTCCTGAGCATGAGTATGAAAACTATTTCAGATATTGCATGAAGGTCCTGAAGCAGAATAATCGTGTAATGATTGATCCTTTGGTAGGTGGCTGAAATGATTATCTTTACTCCTTTTCCAAATACTAAAGAAGTATTGATGGCCTCTAGGCCTGACTCGTACAATTTCTATGAGTTCAATCTTTCTAGTCCACTTGCCATTGGATACAATCTTGCAGCCTTAATGCCAGATGATGCATATATCCCCAGAGAACTCATTGAGGGATCTGTAGATACACTAGAATTTGATATGGCTTATGGTAATTATATAATGGCGAACCAGGAACAATTCTTCACATTTATGAATGTGATTCTTCCATTGTATAATGATCCATGTGCTTGTGTAATTGTCTATATCCAGCATAGTCCATTCAGGGACGTATTTCTGGAGTGCCTTGTAAAACTCATTCAGCAGAGATATGGATATATTCCGTATATCATTAATGCTATTGAGGACATCTATGAGATTAGAGACAACTCTAGTTTCAGTGTAAGAGGCATCGTGACAATTCAAGATGATTCTGATAGAGCATTGGCAGCTGGTTATTATGGCCAGATTACAATTCCAGAGGAGGGGTGATTATGGCATCTCTCCTCTGGAGTAAATTTCATTATATAGCTAATATCAATTGTCTTGCAGACATGCCTATTCGGGCATTTGATATGAGAAAAGCAAATATATCTGTATTGCGTGAGGCTAATCAAATCACGGAACAGGAATACAGAACGCTTTTCGAGGCCGATAAAATGACAAGAGAGGTCTATATTGGCAAGCTGTTAGGATCTAAGCCGGAACTTTCCGCAATCCTTTCTGATGGAATTAAAATGGCTAAGAAGTTATTCTTCGAGGCCAATGGAATTGAAGATTCAGATATATTGGAGATAAACAACGATGCTGTATATATAATAGGATATAAACCAGTTACAATACAGCAAGTAACTCCATATATCTACTTCAAATTAGATGAAGAATATACAGCATTCTATAGAGTCAAAAAGATCTCATATTATTATGGCTATAATCCAGTTACCAAAATGGAGGTACTGAGAGCAAAAGGATTAGGTGAGACTGCTACTGCCCTTCATGAGCCATTTATGTTGGATTTCTTAAAAGAGCTGTTCAAAACAGCCCAGTTGCGTGGGTATGAGCAGGCAATCAAACTTCTGATGACCTTTTATAGAAATTATGTAAGCAGATCTCTACCCATTGGGTATTATAGAAATCTTAATTCTCAAGCTCAATTTGAGATTGGTGGTATTCATAGTCCTAGCAATGCTAAGTACTATAGCGATATTGCTAATCCCTGGTATATCGATATTGTCGATATAAGCTATAATGAAGAGATACTTCGAGATTTTAACAAACTGCTGTCATATCTTTATCTGAGAAAAAGATAAAAGGCTGGGATTTCTCCCAGCCTTTCTTTTTTTATTTCTTAGGAATTTCTTTCCCAACAGTCTGCTTATAGACTGTATTATGCGAAGCAACATAGGCAACTACTTGCAGATAAACCTTCTCTGCAACTACAGAACCAATAGATTCTGGACTCCAGAACAATGACAACTTATCGATCATTGCAGGAGAGATACGTTCGGAACACAAAGATCCGAGTTCCCGAATCATATGTGTTTCTTCTTCCTGAGTAATATAGTCTTTATTAACAATATCCACATGCATAACAAGATAGTCATCGAAGACATTCTTAACAAAGGCATCTAATATTTCAGGAATCTTCTCATCAATTACAGCATTGATATTAATCTCGTACTTCTTAAGGCTATTTTCAATTTCAGTCTGTTTCTTCTTGGTGATAATAAGAAGAGCACCAACGAGGCAAAAGATCACTATAGTAAAAAATCCGCACATAAGCGCCACAGTACAAACAGTCACGATAAATCACTCCAATCCATAATTTTATCCCTCAAATCTAAGAGACCATTGTCATCAGTTTCACCAATATCAATAGCTTTCTTGATATAATAAAGAAGATTGAATGCCAGATCTTGAGTTAATCCTTTATTATACTTCTCTAACAATTTAGGCCAATTGCCAATGCACATAGTAGGATGAATAAAGAAAGACTTATCAGCATGGTAAACCTGATGAGGCGTTTTGGAGAGCATTACCAGTGCAACATTTCCAGCCTTATGCTCTTCTTTAATAGCTTGGACAACATCGAATGTACTGACATAACCAACCGTGTTTAACATGTGCTCAGTGATAAGCATTGCAATGTCAAATAGAGTTAGAATGCAATGGTGCATTTCCAATGTAGCCATTTGAGAATTGATATAGCCATGAACTTGGCAATGATCAAACCCCAGATCCATTAGAAATGACTTATAATTTTTATAAGTTTCTGATTTTCGGACACGCATTTCAACATTCTTAAGAAATTGCCTATATACATCCACATCAGTAAGAGAATCTCTTGTCTGATAGAATCCAATAGCATATTCACTATTAGGACTAGATAGCATAGGGTTCATATTTTCTTGGAATGAATCAATCCCCGGAATGGGATTATATACATTTTCCATAGGCCGATTATCCCCTTTCTACTTTATTATTATGTTTTCTGCTTTATATATACGCAATTCTGTAGATATTAAAATTGTATAATAATTTATTACATATACAACAGATTATTGACGGTTGACTCATACTTGGTCTCCCGTTAGGTATACAGTGAACGAGAAGCAGTCTAGAAATGACCTTTGGAATCGTGTATTCACGGTGTGAAATTTGGCTGAAGCTTGTCTTAAGACTTGCTGGCTGGATGTATAGCTGTGGTATTTGTTTAAACTTAAACGGAACCTGGGTTCGCTGAAGTAGTCTGCTAGCTGTATGCTTAAATACATAAAATTAAAACTTGCTTTAGTAGGGAGCATGTACCGTAACTCATGCTATCAGGGAACGCATTGCGTTCCCTGTTACTTCTTTTAACGTGTTCACATAGGAATAAGAATAATAATTGATGAGAGGTGATACAACTTGTCCATCAATATTAAGAAGGTTTATTCAGATAATCCATATGTAGATGAGATGGTATACTATACCATGCTACTTGGATTAAACACGGTATTGAAATTAAGTGATAGAGCAGATAAATATGAAACACTTGATACACTGAAAAAAGCTGGAACTTATATGGCTTGCGTTGAGGGAACAGCTGTACTAAGATCCTTCAGTGAATTTCCGTTTAATCCTGCAGATATTGCTGCAGGAAAAGGTTCTCCTTTGACTTCCACTCTTGATGCAGATGGAAGACCTTATGGAGCAGGTTTAAATCCAATAACTGCAAAGGAAATCTCAATGTTTCCTGAAAGAGTATTTAAACTCAGCAAAGAGAAACAGCAAGCTGTTCTTGATGCTATGGTTATTTACTATCAGGAGAATTATGTAGAACAGAACTTCTATTACAGAATGCTCAATGGACTTCCTCCTCTTGATGAGCAAGGAAATGAAATTGATCTCTATGTAGAAGATTGGAGATTACCAACTGATTCTGGAATTGATACTTCTATCCCTATCCATAAGATGGATAAAGGAGCTGTAACTATTCTTGAAGATCTTGGAATCCTTGAAGATCTTTTCAAAGCTGCTAGTGAAACTGAGAGAAAGAATAGAGAATACTTATTCCATTTAGGAAATAAGAAAATTCCTGTTTATCTTGCTAGAAAGGCTAGGCCTTTTGAACCTCTTTATATTCCCTCTATTAAATCTGCTGCTATTAGAGAAATGTATATGGAACGATTGGCTAACAACCGTACCTATACTATGAAAACAGTTTACTCTAAGGCATATCAATATGATTCTGACTACTATGATAATATCATGGCAGTCTTCATTATTGTAATTACATTGATTGATATCATATCTCGTGTACAGGAGTTTATTACTCGTAAAGAGATCTTTGATATCAGATCTTGCCAGTATCTATTTGAGTCTTATGGAGTTGATTTCTTTGATGAAATTCCTCTTAAGTATCAAATTGCAATGGTTAAAAACATTCATACTCTTTTGAAGAACAAGTCTACTGCTAGGTGTATGGTAGAGATTTGCTCTTTATTTGGATTTAGCAATATCAAAGTCTTCAAGTATTATCTTCTCAAGGATAGAAATATGAACTTTGCTACAGGTGAGTATTCTTTTACTGGAGATGATGAGAAAGACTTTACTTTGAAATTCATCAAGCTTCCTCTTGAGGATGATATTGATGACTATATCAGAAATTCTGCTAATCATATTGATTATGATGAGCTTACAGATAGTGATCCTACCTGGGATGGTGGATTAGATCACAAGAAAGTTAAGCAAGACATTTTGAAAGAGGCATTCAATATCGTAAGAACTAAGTATATCTCTATTGATACTATCTATGATATTGCTAAGATGTCTATGCAGCAGACTTATTTCTTCAATATGCTCTATGACAATTATGAAATGGAAGAGAATCTTAAACTTAGACTTCCTTTCATCGATGGAGCTAAGCAGTTCAGAATTGCAGATATTTTCTGCCTTTTAACTGCATTGTCTTACTACTACAATGGAATCAAAGACTGTATGATGGACTCTCAGGAGAAAGTCCTTTATATTGATGGCTTTGATTTCAAGGATGATTTCGGAGCTTTGGCTGCTGAAATTGAACGAAAGAATGTAGTATTTCATGCTGACTATGAGAACGAAGTTCTATATATCAATGGTTTCAATGGTGATGAAGATATAAATGAAGTCACTAAAATCATTGAGAAATATGGATATGCTTCTCATGAGTCTACTAAGGATAAAGAGCTTAAAGTAAATGGATTCAACTTCAGAGCTGATATGGATGATCTGAAAGCTAGTCTTGATAGAACTGGCTATACTCTTCATGCTATGGAACAGCTTAAAAAGTTTGAAATCCCTCAATCTCAAATTCCTTCTCTTGATCAGATGATGGCTATGTATGCTAATAATCTCGATGTAAGAGATGAACTTGTTAAAGGAATGCAGGAATCTGATAATCTCAGAGTATTCCTTGTATATAGAAAGCTTTATAACTCTCTTATGACTGTCCAGCTTACTATGGATTTCTTTAAGAATCCTGAGACTGGAGATCTCTATAGAGATGATGAAGGCGATCCTACCTATACTGAGTACTTCAAGCATAAAGAACCTCTATTCTATCATCTTCTTACAGAAGCTAAGCTGATTGATGACGATGATGAGAGAAAGCAGTTCATCAGTACTCAGATTGATAATATTGTGGCTGTACTCGAGAACTATATTGATCTCGATGAATATCAGTCCTTGTTGTCTAATCTTCCTGCAGTTTCTGCTGAAGCTGTAAAGAAATATATTGCTGAGGTTATTAACTTCTATAAATCTTATAAGGTTGATTTCCTTGGTCTGAATACTATCTATTATCTCGACGATAAGAATGAAGGCATTATCAGATTGATTGATGACCTTCGTCTCGAGAGAAACTTCACCAAGACTGAAGTCATTAAGTTGTATGAGCTCATTGCTAAGATGAGTGTGCATATGACTTATGATGAAAAGATCAGATGGCTTGAAACTCTGTACCTTGATATTTTCACATGGGCTAGAAAGCAGTATGATGAATATATCAATGTATATGATGATATCCCTGATAAGATTGTAAGACTTGTAAAATATACTGTCGTAATGATTGCAGAAGAACTCGTTGGATTCCATATCAATATGGATAAACTTGAGTTCATGACTGTAAATGATTTCATTAAGATGGATGTATCTATGAGTCATAATGATGAGGTTAGCATTACAGATAAAGTGTGGCTTACAACGACTCAGCCAGGCAATTAACGAAAATCTAACCTTTAAACATAATAGTAAAATTCTATGCGATTCTAAACGAGGAGGAAGCATTTTGCCATGAATAAAAAGATCGTTGCTTACGATGGTCTGAAAACTGACGACATCGTTTCTATTTTGTCTAGTTCCTCTCTTAAGACCTCTATTGATATTCGTGACCCTGAGACTGGTCATGTTATTTTCAAGGGCCTGAAGAATAAGGTTATCATTCCCGGCTCTGGCCTGTTGGCTCATAAGCTGTTTGATATCAACAGCGCTGAGATTACACCTACCTATAATGACCGTCTTGGTATTGTAACTCCTACCGGTGAGGAGACTCATAATATTGATGCTAGGACTAATGCCACCGAATCTGATCCCAAGATTCTGCTGTTCTGCATTGGTCTTGACGGCTGCGGTACTGAGAACTCTCAGGTTTATCCTGTCGACTACACTAAATGGATTGCACCTGATGACATGATTCCCTTCAGATATCCTCTGAAGAGTTCTGATCTGTCTGATGACCTGAGAGAAACCTATTTTGGTCGTGTTGAAGTTGGCAACCATATTGCTTATTACTTCAAGCGCTTCGATGGTGAGCCTCAGTTGATTCAGCAGTATATCGATGGTACTCCAATTGATGGTAATGTCTTTGAGTCTCAGCGTAATGTTTCTGCAGAGACTTATGTGGAAATTATCTTAAAGGTCACTAAGGAAGATATCCGTGATTACTTCACTGCTACTGTCGGTATCGACTCTGCAAAGATTAACTCTGTTTCTCTTTGCTATGCTTGGCCGAAGGAGATCGATGGTAAGCTCTATTTCAACGATATCCGTCCTATGACTAAGCTGAATATCCCCAATGAGCCGATGATTGATATCACGAAAGGTATTGATATCATCTATCACGTCTATATGTAAAACCTATTTACCCATACTCCTAAATGGAGTATGGGTAATTTTATTCTATTTTAGTTAGATATTATTATAGTAGAAACCAGCCATTAATACTAAAGAAAGGAAGAAAGAAAAATGGCACAAAGAAAACAACAGAAAAAGATTGACTTATCACTTGGTCCTAAATATGGTCTTGGACCTGTTGTAAGTAGAGAGCAGGCATATGAAACCTTTAAAAAGGCTGCTAGTATGCTTGGTAAGGAGGTCTATATTCCTGAAGAAATACTAGAGCAGGAATATCAAGGCTACCTTGAAGATTACGAAAAGGAGCTAAAGGAGAGGATAAAAGCTCAGAAATCGAAGAAGCAATTCCTCGACAAGTCCTTTATCACTCCTGAACTACTTGAGCAGATTCCTCAAGGAATTAAAAATTCTTATGAAGTCATAGTTTACGAGGTCTGTAAACTACTTTATGAGAAACAAGAGTACGCAAAAATCAATGCGTCTGCCGGTGAGAGCCTTAAGCAAGGCGAAGAGACCCTACAAGAAGCAAATAGATACTTTGCTGAATGCGAGCAAAAGGCGAAAGAAGCGGAAGAAAAGATCGCAAAACTAGAAGCAGAGAACAAATCTTTGAAGCTTGGTAATGATGACTTGATTACTAAGCTTCAAGAAGCCCGTAAATCCAAGCTTAGACTTGTAATGGTTAAGCCTGACCATGATCTAGGCTCTTACATCAAAGATCTTGAAGAAGAGACTGATCAACTCTCTAAAGAGTGTGATATCTATCGAGAGTACTATGATAAGTGTAAGAAAGCGGAAGACGATCTTCATACTGCCGAGCAAGTCTGTAATCAGTATGAAGAAGAAAACGAAAAGCTACGTATTGAAAACCAGAAGCTTCATGGCAAGATCATGTCACAGGAAATTCAACTTAACTCCTATAAGGATAGATATGGTAATCGCTCTTTAATTAATTATGGAGATGAAACCGATGTCTATTCTGGAGAAATCAAAGACCTCGTCATTGACTGCCTAGCGCAAAAGTATGCAAGTTGTGAAGACATTAGTTCTCGCCAGGCCATCATTCTCAGAGATTTGCTTGAAGCAAATGAGAGAGATGGAACTAGAGATGAGATTAGACGTTTTCTATTTGATCTCTTCAAGGATTACAAAGGATACACTACACTTGATACTGCAGCCCTTGCTGAGCATGGACTCGAAGTATCTAAGGGTAGTAAACATGCCGAAGTTTACTTCAAGGATTATCCGAAGGTGCAGGCTCCTATTAGCGTAACACCTTCTGATAATGCACATATGCAGAATATGGCTGCTACTATTGCAGCTAAGCTTCTGTAAAATAAATAAGGGAGTTTTCATAACTCCCTTATTTTTTATCACCTGAGAACTTAATAGTAATTGATATTACAGAAAGGAGAATCACTTTAAATGGAAAAGCGAGTCTCTAGAATGATTACTAAGAAAGAAGATGTAGAATATCTTCTTTCTATTAAAGAGAAAGATATCACTACAAGTTTCATCATGGAAAACTTTGCTGACTTTGGTGAAGGACCGAGGTTCTATCCATATGATCTGATCGAAGTTCCTGTTGGAGCATATGGTGGTAAGCTTCCTGATGGAAAAGAAAAGAAGAATAAGAATAAGTTTGTTACCGGTGTAGGCAGACTTATTTTCAATAAATTCATGTTTGAGAGTGTTCCTGAACTTCTTGATCTTGTTGGTTACATTGATGAAGATGTAACCAAGAAAGTTTATGAAAAGTGTCTTAATTCTATGGGCTATTGGATGCTTGAAAATAAACTCTCTGAAGAGACTTACAAGGAGTTCTGTAAGAAATCTCAGAAGATGATGCCTTATGTTTCTGTATTGGCTCCTAATCACTCTGATAATATGCTTACTATTACTAAGAAGATTAATAAGCGTAAAGAAGAGTTACTTAAAGAGCATAAAGCTGAATTGGCTGCTAAGGATGATAATTCAGTAAAGGTATTTGATCAGATATCTCAAGAACTTCTTGAGTATGCAAGAGAGCTGATGAAGGACGATCCTGCAATGGATATGTTCTTATCAGGTGGTGGAGGAGACTTTGGAAACAACTTCAAAAACATGTTCATCATGCGTGGAGCAGTTCGAGACCCTCAGCCGAATAAAGGATATAACCTTATTACTTCTAATTATATGGATGGAATTGATAAGGAAGAATATAGTGCTATCGCAAATACACTAGCCGCAGGTCCTTATGCAAGATCTAAGAAGACTGAGGTTGGTGGCTATTGGGTAAATATCGCCCCTCATATTCAGTAATGAGTATGTAGTTCTAGGTTAAATGCAGGTAAAGCCTTAAGAGCCCTATTCACCACAACATAATCTGAAAAGATAAGTGTGATGGTTACGAAAGTAGAAAAAAGAAATAGGGATGATTCTATGGTTAAATCCTAATGAATCGATTAATAAGGGCTGTTCTTTGCAACGACTCACCTATAATGGATAAACTAAATTATCACGGTGAACGCTCAACGACTATCTCCTTAAGGGAGAGTAAAACTGCAAGCTAATGGCAGAGGAAAAATCTAGCTCCTATATCAAAATATATAGGATGAAGAAATAGTCTACTCACGTTCTGTAATGGAAGTGATCTGGAATTGACCAGAGTTATTAGAGTTGCGTCTAATAATAAATATAAGGAGAAACTTTTTATGTCCGCTTTCCAGCACATTAAACTTCTTCCTCCTGGATCTGACTGTGGCACTGATAGATATATTGAAATGGTCGTAGATAAGAAAAATATTGATATGATCATGTATAGCTATGTCATTGTTGGATCTAAGCTGGTTGAAATTACTTCTGAAAATAGAGATCAATTTATTGGAAAGAAGATTAAGCTTAGATTCTCTTCTATGTGCAAAGCTAAGAATGGAATTTGCAATAAGTGCGCTGGCAACTTGTTCTACAGACTTGGAATTACCAATGTAGGAGCAGCCACTCCCCAAATTCCCTCGAAGCTTAAATTGCTTTCTATGAAGTTGTTCCATGATGATCAGTTGAACTTCACTGAGATGGATCCTATGAAAGCATTTTTCCCTGATAACTAAAAATAAAAAGGCTAGGAGAAACATCCTAGCCTTTTATTATTACATCTACAAAATATTAAGAGGTGATTAATAGTGAATTACGCAGAAATTAAATACTGTGATATAGCTAATGGAATTGGAGTGAGAACCACTCTATTTGTATCTGGATGTACTAGACATTGTAAAGATTGCTTTAATGAAAAGACATGGGATTTTGATTATGGAGAAATCTTTACAAAAGAAGTAGAAGATAAGATTATAGATTCTCTTAAGCCTAATTATATTGATGGATTAACTGTATTAGGAGGAGAACCTTTTGAACCAAAGAATCAGAAAGATGTTCTTCATTTGCTTAAAAGAGTTCATGATGAACTTCCTGATAAAACTATATGGGCTTTTACAGGAAATGTATTAGAGCCTGATGTACTTGATGCTAATGGAAGAGGCCATACGGAATATACTGAAGATATCCTTAGGTTATTAGATGTATTAGTAGATGGCCCATTTATTGCAGAAAGAAAAGACATTTCTCTTAAATTTAGAGGCAGCGATAATCAAAGACTCATAGATATGAAAAAGACTATTGCTGCTAACAAGATTATTCTCTGGGAAGATAAGACTGGTACAAGAGGAATGGGATAATATCGAATAATAATTAGATATTATTATAGTAGAGCTGAATGACTCTCAGCTCTACTATTTTAGTTAAAGGAGATAAAGAAATGACTACTGATCCTAAACTTAGTAAAGCTAACTTTACTGAATGCCTCAGTAAAGTTATGGAACAAGTTGGAGATAATGAGATTGTTCAACTCAAGATTATTGAGTATCGCAATAATCATTATCTTGCGCATGTTTGGGCTAATGACCCTTCTGGAAAGTTCTTTGAGATAAATGTGAAGACCTAAGGGGAGGTGTAGTAATGATCAGTCCTATTGAAGCAAAAGAACTTTTTCTAAATAAGTTCAATATTGATGACTATTGTCGTCAATTGGATGAGTCTATCAAGTATAATATCTCATCAGACAGCTGTACTTCTGATGAAGTCGTTAGAGGATTCATTTTTGAAAATATCCCTGTTCCAGTATTGAAAGAAATAGCCAAAAAGTATATCGATGCTGGATGGAATATTGTGTATTACCGGTTTATCAATGATAAACCTCCTATGTGTGACTTTATAATGGCAATGGATAGATTGCCTGAATATGAAGTAAAATTATATAAGGTTGAATGTAATCCAACACATTATATTGAGGATTGCTAAAAATATTTACTCCAAATCAAGCAACGACCATCTGTAAAGCAAAAATTGATGACTATTGTGATAGGAGCAGTGCTGGCACAGCATCTAGTGAGTTTATCGTTTCTATCTCTGACTTGAAGGATGAGATAGAAACTGATAAATATAAAGTATTCACATAATACAAAGGAGATAAAGAATTATGAGTAGTTTAATGGAACATCCTGTACACAATTCAGCAATCATTGATCGTGATCTTACTCAAACAGGGAACCCGGTCGATTTCTCTGATTTCTTCGGAGAAATCGAATTGAATTATGTAAAATTTTACGATATTGCAATGAAATCTTTCACTTCAAATGAAGATATCAGAGATCTTGAAAAATTAGGCTTCATCGATATCTCCTATACCGATAGAGATTATGTACTGAAGTCTATTGGTATTCGTAAAGTATTATGGCTTCTTAAAAACAATGACTCTATAACCGTAAATAGAAGTATTGTAGAGCATACTGATATTAACAAGTTGGAGTCTGCAATTATTATTTATGATATCGATAATATTGGCTCTGCAGTTATTGATAAAGTCAATAATATTTCTTGGAATATTTTCAAGAATATTATTAAGAATCTGAACAAGAAAGGCTATAAAGTAGAGAATACCGATAACGAGTATATCAAATTACTAGTAGAAACAGAAAATTTAAGCATTAAACTTATCTACGATACATTTGGTAGTTGGTACAGAGCAATCCGTCTCATTGCTACAACTAATGTAGGCAATGACAAAGCTCTTTAATATTTAAAAAGGAGAATATAAAACAATGAATGCATATATAATGTATCTAGTTCTTTGAGATAAATGTGAAGACCTAAAAGGGGGAATAGTGATGATTAGTCCTATTGAAGCGAAGGAAATTTTTATAAAGAAGTTCAATATTGATGACTATTGTAATCAATTGGATAGATCTATCAAAGACTATCTGACTTCTGATTGCGCATTCAGTGGTGAATACGCTGTCGGATATCTTTCCGGTACTATTCCAGAATTTGTTATGGAAAAGATTGCTACAAAGTATATGTATGCCGGATGGAAATATGTATACTTCATTGCTCCAAGCGATATTAGAAGAGGTAAAGTTCAATTCAAACTTTCAATGAAGGAGCTTGATCCAATGGAAGCAAAGGATTATAAAGTTGTAGTGAGGGAGGACAATAAGAAATGAGTACCTATACAATGTACCTTGTTCAGCGAGGCGATTTCAAGGAAAGAGAAAATAAATCTGGCATTGACAAGATAATAACTTGGGACTACATGGGTAGTGCTGAGTTTGAGTGGGGAGCATTACCCAAAGCCTATGGCTATATCATGAATAGCTTCTCGAAATATAAGCTTCATGTCGAGAAAGATATGGCCAATGCAAATGGAGTTCCTCTTTGCATCTTCTGCAGAGAAGATCTATATGAGCTTGTTAAAGCAACCCTTGATGCTTATAGAAAAAAGCCTTATGGGCTGAAGGAATTTATTTCTTTCGAAAGAGAATACAAAGTTCCTGATGAGCATCCTGTTCCTAGATATGATGTAATCAGAGATCATTTCTGGTTTGATATCGAACATCATTTCATGTGGTTCTTTGGAGCTCAAGATAGAGTTAAGTGCTTCATGGATGCAGTGACTTTCGATGCTAAAGTAAGAGAAGAAAGGAAAGGTGAAGACGATGAGTAATCTTGCTCATGATTTGAACTCCAAGAATAACAGCATTGTACAGACTGGAAAGCCTGTCGATTATCTCGGATTTCTCGAAGAGATTGAAGGTAAGTGTATCAGATTCTATGACACTATGCTGGAGACCTTTGAGTCTGATGAAACTCTTAAGAGTCTTGATGAGCTTGAATTCATCTCTACATGGCATACTGAGAGAGATACCCTGTTAAAGAGAATAGGTATCTACAGGATTCTCTGGACTCTTAAGCATGAAGAGTCCATTATCCTCGATAGGCAGATTACCGAGGATATCAATATCAATCGTCTTGAGCCGTGCTTTGAAATCAGCTATGCTCCTGACTATCTCGGTAAGCAAGTAACTAGTAAGATTGATGAATGCTGTTGGAATCTGTTCCATCGCATGGTTATCAATATTCTTAACAGTGGATATGCTGTCGATGATACTGATAATAAGTATATCAAGATTCTTAAGCAAACACGAGACTTTTCAATTTATCTTGTGTATGAGACTAATGATTATTATAAGAGGATTCATCTTATTGCAACTCCTAAGACGTGCGAGGATGAAGGGCTGGATGATATCATCATCTAATCCATAAGAGAAAGAGTGGATTAATTTCCACTCTTTCTTTTTCTTAAATATGATTATAAATGTATATTATTCATGTAGATGCAAGGCATAATGCATCAATACTATATTTCAAAGGAGAAATAAATTATGGCTTACGAAGAACTGTCTCGCAGAGGTTTGATCAAACTGAACCGCGACTATGACGTGGAGAGCAATAATGCTCTCAAGGAATTCCTGAACAATTCTCAAACTGTCTATGAACCTATTCGTCCTATCGAGCAGGTCATTGACAAACTGGACAAGACTACTGAAGCTATGGAGGCTCGCGGCAGTGCAGTCTCTGATGCTATCATGGATCGTGTCAATCATGTCTTCGATACTATCATTGGTGATCTGACCAGTGAGGTTAATCGCTGTTCTGAAGTCATCGATGAATCTGCTGATGATGAGCAGTATCCTGATGATGACAATTCGGAGGATGACGACGATGATGCTGAATAATTTATCAGGCACCTTTGTATTGGACTATAATGAAGAGATCACTACTGAAATTGCAAGTGAGATCTTAAATTATATCAAAGCAAGATACTGCCAATACTATGGAGAATTATCATTCGCTGCTGTTGATCATATTGGATTCGGCGCCAAAGACGATAAATATATCGCTTCTTTAGTATACAGACGTGATGCTAATGATCCTGATTGGCTTAGAGAAATTATACTAGCTATCAATGTGGATAATGGCACTGTCTACATTGATTCTAAGTATAGCAGTGTGTTTAGTAAGTTGGTCAATCTATACCAGTTGGCCAACTTCTAATAGAAATAAAGGTAGGGTCCCGTTTCCCTACCTTTATTTTTTAAGAGTTTATTAGTCCTGAAACAGATGAATAACTAGTATTAACAAAATACTGGTCGTCCTCTAATCTAACTAATCTCCAGTTAGATTACATACTATAATTATGTAAAGGAGGAATAAATAAATGACTGTAGACCTTTGTAGACACAGAGAATATGTAGACAAAGTATACCATCTTATGAATATGGTTGTGGAGATTGCTGGCCTCGATAAAAAGAAGCTAAGGCCTGATATAGGTGAAGTATATCTAGCATATCTAATTCATAAGAAAGGTAGTACTGTTGAAGCTTATCAAGCAATTGATAAGTATTTAAGCAAGTTAGAAGAGATCAAAGATGTAAGACTTAGCAAGTCTGAAGTCTCTGATCTTATGAACAAAATGACAAAAGGAGAATGAAATTATGGGAGCAAAAGTTAATGTGAGCTTGCATTATCCGTACTCTGAAGAGTATGATTATGAGTCTTATCTTGAGCACATTAATCTTGACCGTGAAAAAGTCAAGGATGTCACTTCAGGTAATGGCTTCATTGTAAGCTCTCCTAAGGCGATTAAGGATGACATCAAAGATGAATATGGTATCTTCTCCTCCAAATTTGGACAGACCCTGCAGGATGTAAATCCCTATGGCAATAGATATCGTTGTAAGTGTGGTGCTATGTTTACCAGATTTAACAATGGTATGACTTGTCCTATTTGTGGCACTCAGGTCAAGTATGTGGATGATAACTTCACTTACTTTGGCTGGATTGTTTTGAAGGATCCATATCATATCATCCATCCTAATCTCTATATGAATATTGCTTCTCTCATTGGAGGAACTACCTTCAATGATATTATTACTCCTAATGATAAGAAAGATGAAGATGGAAATGAAATTGAGCCAATCAGATCCAAAGACGAGCCGTATAAGAATATCGGCATCAGTCGCTTCTATGAACTATTTGATGAAATCATTGACTTCTATGTAGCAAAGAGACCGGATAAGAGAGATCACTATGATCTTCTTAAAGAGAATAGAGAAAAGGTCTTTATCCAGTCTATCCCGGTTTATACGATCCATCTCAGACCGTATAAGCTCGAAGCCGGAGAACTTCACTACGAAGGGAACAATGAGATCTATAATATGATGGCTCATCTTGTAGCAAAGATCAATGATGATAGATACAAGATCAACAGAAGTAGAAGTAAGCCCAAAGAGCAATTGCTGTATAATCTTCAAATGAAGTATATGGCACTTGATGAAGAGATCAATAAGATCTTATCTGGTAAGAAAGGCGCTAGAGTAAAAAGCTTATGGCGCACTATAGCGAAAGCTATAGTTAAAAACTTCTTGAATTGCTGGGAACTCTCGATAAGAGACAATCAGCAGCTAAGTATTGATAAAGGAGGAAAATTAATATGAATTATAATATTCAAAAATCTGCATATTACGAATATTCTTCAACTTTTGAGCGGTTTGGAAATTATGTGATTCCAACTGGTCAAGAAATGTTTCTTCCAATAACAGATAGAGAAATCCATGGAATCGATAGTAGTAGGTATGTAATTAGTAATCGACTTAGAATATTCGATTATCTAAAAAGAGAATATGTAAGTCCTAGAGGTACAAGTTATTTAGTAGTAGGACTCCATAATTCTATGAAAAATAAAATGGTAGATTATCTGCTTCATAGAATTTACATGATGGTATTTTGCTATATTCCTGGATGTGAGAATATGGAAGTAAATCATATTGATGGAAATAAAGCAAATCCTGCTCCTTATAATCTTGAATGGACAACTCATAGAGAAAATATAAATCATGCAATTATGACTGGACTTCTTCCTCAGAAGTTAACAACAGATCAAATTATAGAAATTATTGAATTGTATAATGCTGGAAATACAGTATCTAGTATTGCAAATAAATTTAATATTTCTACTGGATATGTATCAGATATAGTTAGAGGAAGAAGAACAGGAAGAAAACAGTCCAGAATTGAACAGATTAAAGAGATTGTCCCTGTTACTAGAGAAAAGTTTGAGGGAAAGATTAGTGATGAATTAATAAAGGAGATTTCAGAAAGATATAATAATGGTGAAGAATATTATGATTAGCAAAAGAGTATAATATTGATAGAAGCTGGTTAACAAAATCTATCAAGAAATATGCAGAAAGTCATCCAGAAATTCAATTAAGAAAATTGAAAAAGATGACTCCAGAAATGGCAGAAACAGTTTGTAAGTTATTTGAGATGAATAAAGGGGTATATGATAAATCAAAACTTTACAATCTAGTGCTTAATGCTATTGGATTAGAAAATAACCCTGAAAATAGAAAAGCTATATCAAATCTCTATAATGGTAAAACTTATAAAGCTATTTCTTCCAAATACAATTATCAATAAAAGTTCAGAGACTATCGAAAGGATAATTTAGATAGCGATATCTAGATGAATAACCGAGTAGAGTAGGAGGAATCCGAAGTGGGAAGCACCTAAGTAGTCTATATTAGATTATATGGTGAAGATATAGTCCAAATAGTAAATTTGATAAGAACTCTGTTTGGTGGTCGCTTAATAAAATAAGGCCAGATATAGAGCAATCTATATCTGTATTTGTTGGCTAATTGCTGGGAGGCTAAAAGGTTTAATTCCTCATGCTAATCAGCAGCTAAGACTTATAAGAAAGGAGATGATAAATATAAGTAAAGTTCAACGACTAGTCCGTAAGGACGTAGAGCCCAAGTTTATGGGGTACGGCATTCTGGACCAATGTAAGACCGTTTAAATCGAAATGCCATGCTCTTCTATATGAAGAGAAAGATATAGTCTAGTCTGCATGGAAACATGTAGAAATTTCAAATTGAAATTTGACAAAGGCTTACGACCTTTGTTTAATATAACGTAAATTACACAGCTAGATGTGTAATTGCTCCAGATAGAACTCTCAGATCTGACCAGATTAAATTGAGTTATCATTGCTTATGTGGTCTTATGCAGCAGATTATAATCAATGTATTGCATAAGACATATAGTATGACTTATAATGATGCTTATAAGTATCTTTATGAGCATATGACAACTTATGATCAGAAAATCATTAATATTCTCGAAGGGCTTATTCGAGATAAAGGTGGCTTAGACATCATAATTAATCGTAATTGGCCGAAAAGGCTGGGTTACACGTAATGGAAACATTGCGAATAAATGACCTCTTGAATTGCTGGGACGTAATAAAGCCTAGATACCTATATGGTGACGAAAGTCGGAAACAAGTTCTAGGATGCTATATGAGGAAACTCTAAGTAGTGTAAACAATTTATAATCAGCAGCTAAGACTTATAAAAGAAAGGAGATGATAAAAATATAAGTAAAGTTCAGAGACTATCGAAAGACATTTCTATATGAAATGAATCAAGTAGAGTAGGGATCTATAGAATTCTCTATAGGTTTCGAAGTGGGAGGCACCTAAAATGAAATATAAATTTCATCATGGTGAAGATATAGTCCATCATTAGTAATGATGATACCTAAAAATACGTGGGCACACTTTAAGTGTGAATCCTTCTTAATTGCTGGAAGGCTAAAAGGTTTAATTCCTCATGCTAATCAGCAGCTAAGACTTATACAGAAAGGAGATGAATATAGTATAAGTAAAGTTCAGAGACTATCGAAAGGATAACTAGATGAAAAACTCTAGTGAATAACCGAGTAGAGTAGAGCCTGTATGTCATAAAACAGGTAGGGCAGTTTACGAGATAAGACCCTTTAAATCGAAATGGAAGGCACTATAAGATTAAAATATCTTATAGTGAAGATATAGTCCATCCTATATCGAAAGATATAGAATACCTAAATGGCATTATATAGAAGTGACGATTCTATATTAATAACGAAACTATTGGGCTCGGGTCAATACTTGAGATGAAATGTATTGGCATCGAGCACAACTATACGATGTCTATGCCTGATACAGTCCTTAAAGGGCTGGGCGCAGATCAATGGTCCTATAATGAAGTGATTCATTATAGCTATTGTGGTTAATTGCTGGAAGGCTAAAAGGATTAAAATCCTCATGCTAATCAGCAGCTAAGACTTATAAAAAGAAAGGAGATGATAAATATAAGTAAAGTTCAACGACTAGTCCGTAAGGACGTAGAACCGCAAGCTAATGGCGGTAGAGGCATTTTAGTGCGCATATAAGTCCTCTTTAAATCGAAATGCCACAACTCTTATAAATCATAAGAGGGTGATATAGTCTAATATCCTAGAGAAATCTAGGGAAGTTCATAAGAGAACTGTACAGAGTTGCGATCTGTATGAATGATTGTTTGATGGTGATACAGTAGTGTGTCCTATGCTAGAAATAGCATAGCTTATACAGTTAATTGCTGGAAGGCTAAAAGGTTTAATTCCTCATGCTAATCAGCAGCCAAGTTTATTTAGTAAAAGAAAGGAGGTTTGTTATATGAAACAAACACAGTATCAAATGGATATCAATAAACTTCAAGAGTCACAATACAAGAAGATGATTTGGCCAGTAGCATTTACAGATGAATACTGGATTCAATTATCTCTTGTGATTCATGAAGTTAATGACTATTACTGGGTGAGCACATACGGTAGAATTTATTCTGCTAGATATGGCTATTGTTTGATTGCTGACTTGAACCAGTCTAAATATCCTACTGTGGTTCTATCTTGTAAAGATGGAATACATAGTAAGAGATTTAAAGTTCAAGAAATCTTTCAAAGAGTCTTTAATAGTCAGTATCCTTTATACTAAATTTAAAGGTTCAACGACTAGTCCGTAAGGACGTAGGGCCCAAGCGATTGGGGTATGGTAGCATTAGACCAAGTATAATTCCATTTAAACCGAAATGCTGTAGGCTTGATAATATCAAGTCAAGATATAGTCTGTTCTGCATGGAAACATGTAGGAGTTCATAAGAGAACCGCGCAAGAGTAGCGATCTTGTGTGACCACGAAAACACTAAATATCTTAATGGTTATAAACAAAGAGTTTGCTCATGCAGCATCTCTTGCTTTTAATCCGAGAAATGCTTTGCATATTAGTAAGAATGATGGCTTCTTTGATAATGGTTATAACCAGCAGAGAGATGTCATTATTAATACTAATACCTTTGCAAGACTTGGTAGAGAAGCATATAGTGCTCAGCAGATTGAAGCAATTCGAGCTGCTCAGTCTGCTGAGTAAATTTATATTAAAAGGGAGTAAAAAGATTATGAAAACCGACAGATACTTTATTGAGATTAAGTGCGGCTCTAATGAAGAGAAGATGGCTTTAGGCACTTCTATTCATGAGCAGTTGGTTGGTAATCCAAACTATGTTGAGAATCGTATCATTCTCAACGTAGATGATGATAAAAAGATTTTGATCTGGGTTGATGACAGTTGTACTGAGTTGCCTGTCATCAAGCTGAATCTTAATGCCATGAAAAAGTAATTAAATTTCTCATGGAGGATACTAGGACACAAATCCTAGTATCCTCCTATATAAATTTTTTATTTATTTTTAAGAGGATGGTTATTGATTATGAATACTAACTATCTTGAAAATTTAATTGAAGATCTCGATAAGATCTTAGTAGTATATGGATACAATTTTCCTGTAGTGAAAAGATCTGCTGGTAATAGCGAATATTCTAGTGTGGACATTTGCTTTATTGCAAATAATGTTAAAGACCTTCCTGGTGGCATTGGCGTTTATAGTGCTGGTTATAATTATATGATGAAGACTGTGATTACTATTGGTGGTCTTGTTAATAATTTGAGGCTGGCTTTGGACAATGGCTACAATCTTGTCCAAAACCATATTACAGCAGAGGCATTTGAAGATCATATTGTTATTTACGGGAATATTTCATTACAGAAAGACTGTAAATCATAAGAATAATAATTATATATTATTCTTATGAGCTAGTCATCTAGCTTGCGGTTTAAATCCGCATCTTAAACAAAGGAGAATGTTGTTTATGGAAACTGTGATCGGAAAAGCAATCGGATACAATGATTACTTAGGTAATCTGCGGTCCGGTACTATCGGATTCATTGAGGAGTATAAGGCTCCTCAAGACATCGACTCAGATGGGCGTAGAACAGTCTGGGTCTATGTTGTGGATGATGACCCTGAGTATAATGTCCATCAGATCATTATCCCTAATGAAAATGGTCAGCCTGCGACTCTTTTCTATGCTGATCTCCGCCTTAGCACGGAGGTGTTCCTGGATGAATAAGGGATTCGGCTCTCTGAAGAATCTCATCAATATCATTGATGAGAAAAGAACCATCTCTATCATTCAGGTAATCGATGGAGAGTTCAAAGCCTTCTCCAGATATAATTTTCTGGAGAAGAAATGGGAGGACATTCATGCCACAAGAATGTCTGCAGCCTGTACAATTACTGTGCAGGAGCTCAAGAAAAGCAAGTTGTACAAAGAGAAACTTGCTGATAGGAAGCTCTATCAATTCTCCAGTTTTTCTGCAAAGGGAATTCCTGATCTATGGGATACTGGAGTACATAGCATGACTGCATGCTATATCATTGCAAAACCTCCTAGAAAGGAGACTACGAGAATGAATAGGAGGAAAAAGAATGAACCTTGAGCAAATGCGAATTCGTTTGAATATCTTCAGAGTTCAGACGAGACAGCACAAGATCTCTGAGCAGTCCATTAACTGCTTTGTGGAGATTGATGGAAAGAGAGTTCCTCTTTCCAGTATCAAATTCGAGAGAACCGATAATGGCAACGGATCTTTCAATATAATTATGGAGGGTTAAATCATGAATAAAAAGAGCATTATCATTTTTGGGTTCCCTGGTGTAGGCAAGAGCTATGCCTATGATCACCAGGAGGAGCTGAAGGCTACTATTCAGGATTCTGATAGTAGCCATTTCCACTGGCTCTATCAGGGAGAGGGTTTCGATAATCCTGTCCTTGATGAGGATGGAAAGAAAGTAGTTCATCCTGCCTGGCCGGCCAACTATGCTGAATATATCAGCTTGACTGGCAGAGAGCAGAAGGACGTTCCTGATTTCATCCTTGTGTCTACTCACAAGGAAGTCATGGAAGCCATCCTTGCCTTGGAGTTTCCCGAGACTTGGATCCTTGTCCCTGCAAGGGATGACAAGGAGAAGTATCTGGAACTGTATAAGCAGCGTGGTTCTTCTCCTGAGTTCATTCAGAACATGGACAAGAATTGGGACGCATTTATCGATTCTGTCCACAGCTGCTGGGCTAAGTGCTGCGATGCTGAGTATTGCAGCAACAATCTTTTCATCTTGAGTGATAAGATTAAGAATGTGAGTGATTTCATTGCTCGCTATCCTACTCGGTAAGAGAGGAGAAATGATTATGCCTAAAAAGCTTGATCGTTTCGATGAGGCAGTCTTCGTGGCTGCCTCATCCCTTGCCGATGAAATGGTTGCTAATTCTTCGGCAAAGATTCTCGGTGGAGATAAGTATGAATTCATCCATCGAGCTAAGAGCAAGATTAGAAGTGAACTTCTTAATATCCAATACAAGAATGAAGTATTTAGTATTGGAGTTAGTAGAGGTCAACCTGATCCTACTCTAGTTGAGATCCTCAAATTCAATCCTGACTTGGTTAAGTATTTTCCTGAGAATATTAGGGTTGTAATTAATCCTAGCGAGGATTATGCAACTACACTTATTAAAGGAGGAATTAATGATGCTGGCTTCACAAATCATCGCTTATCTTGACTCTTATATCTCCATGCATGGGGATAAACCTCTCAAAGTAAGCAGTTACCTGCTCGATAATGAGCACTGCTTCTTTGATCCTACCCTGACGGTCATTGGAGCAGACATCTTCAATAGTGATCCTGATGTGGATCACGAAGCAGAAGTAGTAAAACAGGTCTATGTAATCACCGATGAACCTGTAGATGATGACTATATGAAGATTACTACAACTGGTCAGCTGGAAGCTGTCCTTGAAAGCTTCATGAATCTTGATGGAGATAAAGATGTATTTCTCCATAGCAAGCACTTCAAAGATGGCGCGAATCTTGGTGATCTCGATACAGGCGGAATGTCTGATATTGTAATCAGCAAGGGTAACATCTCTATGGAAATGACGATGTTCGCCGATTTCCATTTTGCTGATAGTCATGAAGTTTTCGACAAGAAAACAGGTGGAGACAAGTTTCAGTATCTGGATTAAATGAATAAAGAGGGGAGTTTTCACTCCCCTCTTTTATTTTTCCTAAGAACCGTAAAATTCAAAGATTTCATTTATATATTATAATTATGCAGTAGTATAGTAGATTGTCATATTATACTAAGTGAGAACGGTAAGCCAGCACGCTTACCGTTCTCATATGCCCTCCCTAATATATTTATAGCCATCGCGTAAAAATGAAAGGAGGAACTCCGATGATTGTCCATAAGGACAACATTGATGAAGTTGCCAGAAAAGCGTTTCCGAACAATACGCTTAGACAGCTTCAGCAGAGGTTGTGGACGAGATTCGACATCTCTCAACACGTCATCTCGTCTGCAATTCTCAATCTTAGGACTGGAAACAAGTATGTATATACTTTGGATTCCAATAATCCTGAGATTAATATTGTGTTGGCAGAGTACTAATTTTATACTCTGCTAAATGCAGAAATAATGAGGTGGCAATACCTCATTATTTTTTATATTCTGGAAGGCCTCAACATAGCAGTAATTAAAAGAAGGAGGCCTTATTATGAATAATTATGAGCCTTTAGATATAAATAGGTTGAAGCATTCAAAGCTTCTTAATAGAAGTATTTGTATGCCTTCTATGGTGCAGACATATTCTCTTTGCATTGAGTATATGAAAGCTTGGTTCTATTCCAAGTTTGAGAATAAGGACTTTATTAAGTCTGAGTATATCGATGGTAAATATATCTATGATGATTTCCGTAAATTATCTAAGATTGAATTGCTCAAACGCCAAAAGCCTTCCTTAACCATCACACCAACGATAGACTGGGAATACGATAATGACAAAATCGATTCATATCCTTATGGGCTATCTCTCTACACTATGACAGGAAAATTTAAGAATTCTTTCTTTACTGATAATGCTAGGAATGTTTATCTTGGTTTCAATATGGAAACTATTCTTATGAGATTTACTTTTAGACTTAGAGTAGAGACTAGAGCACAGCAATTAGATCTCTATAAGTATATGAGAGTTGCTCATAGAGTTGGCTATAGCGATAATAGAGATGCTGATATGGACTTCCATGTTCCATATCCTATGATCATCCAAATGGCTAGAGACCTTGGATTTGATGTAGTTCAGAAAGAGGATGGATATGACAAGATTTGTGATATTCCTAAATTCCTTAGATATCTGAATATGCATAGCTCTATTCCTTTCGTTTATAAGCATAGAACTATTAACGGAAAGAATGAGTTCTTTATTAGAGTAAGTAGATTGAATGTAAACATTCGACCTACTTCTATTTCTGCAGATGATGGTGATAGGGAAGGATTCTTAAGCAATAACTTCAATATTGAATTGGAGACTGAAGTAAGATTTCCTGCTCCTAGAATGTATGCATACTATAGTGTACCTGAACATCATTTGAATAAAGTTTATACAGCTTGGGATCAGCCTACTGGATCTCCTGTAACTATCTATAGCTTTAAAGCTATTCCTATTCAGGATGAAAATAAGTATGGATGGCCTTTGTATATGAAAACTCAATATGACCAGACATTAGTAGAGAAAGATAAACCTCTAGTAATGGATTGTCATGAGCTTATTGAAGGAGAAATTGGAAGTGTAATCAAAGACTGTCTCGAACAGGGGATTTCTCCTGCAATTTTCTTCGATATGTGCATTATTAATGGTGGAGAATTAGTTAAAGGAAATATGAACTGGGAGACTTTAACTTTTACTTCTGTTGAACCTGTAAGATCTCTTGCTAGCTTTATTGGAATTTATATTGATATGAATTATGTCAATAATACCATTTCCAATAGAAGAGGACTTGCAACTGATAGACTCAGAGATTCTGATCATCCAAATAGCCGTCAGGCTATTGCTGAAAGAGGAGAGAGCATCTAAGCTCTCTCCTTTTATTTTTATTCGATACTTCTACCATTGGTAACATCCTGAACAATTGCAGTATCCAGAATAGCAGTATGTAACATGATATCCTTCTCAGAAAGATCGCTAAAACACTGAGTCTTATTCTTCTTGAAGCAACTCATAATGATTTTAGTCAGAGTATCCTCATCAAAGAGATCAATGACATTCTGATTCAGACCAAATTCCTTAGCATTTTCTTTCAGCTTAGTAATAGTGGTCTTGATGATGGCTGCTTCATAATCTTCCTGAGTATCAAACTGATCCATGTTTACAGAGAGAATATCAATAGTGCTCTGAAGAGCCTTAATGATATTATCGCTATAAGCATCCAGGAATTCATCCATAGTCATAGTCTTGCCATCGGTCTTATTCTTCTTATAAACCTGAAGAGCAATAATGGCACCTGCAAAGACAATGATAAGAACTCCAGCAATAATGTTCCACTGAGTCATAATCAGTATTCCTCCTTAAGTATAGATTACATAAATGTTTTCATATATAAAATAAACTAGAGGGCCTTGGTATTGGCCCTCTAGAAAAGTATAGTATTCAATTATGCAAATATATTAGAATTTTAGTGTAATTCTCATAAGTCCATTTCCACCATTACTGGCAAGTCTAGCATAATCAATGCTTGGATTACTCCAACAAAATCCTCCACCACCTCCGCCTCCTCTTGTTCCACTAGTCGAGTTTCTTTTCGGATCACTCAATCCACTAGAATAAATTCCTCCTGTTCCTCCGTATGGAGTTCCACCAAATCCATTCCCAGCATTATCTCCATATCCTCCAGCTCCACCTCCTCCACCTGCAAATGATAATGAACTATCTTGCCCATTATTTCCTGGAATTACATCACTATATGGTCTACTAACTTTTCCTCCATAACCACCATTTCCTGTTCCTCCAGTACCTCCAATACTATAATTAGTCCATCTACTTCCAGCATAGCATGTACCTCCATTACCGCCAATTGCACTCATACCCATATTTTTAATAACTGATGTTCCACCTGTAGATCCATTGGCATCCATACCTCCAGCAGCTCCACCAATGCCAGTTTGAAATTGATATATATTATTTCTTATCAATTGCACAGATGGATTATTATACCAATTAAAATATCCACCTCCGCCTCCAGCTCCTGCCCACCACCAAATGTCGCCATCGCCTGAGTAATCATATGTAATTCCGCTACTTCCACCTCCGCCTCCACCTACTACAATTATACTGGAGATATTCCTATTCTCAATTACTGTAAAATTAGAGTTTGATAAGAACTCTGTAAATTCAGTTTGCCTATTAATAGTTATATTTACTCTGCTTGTACCACCAACTGGGGCATCGATATTTTTCCATGCAGATTTAAAATCGACATACTGCTTTCCATCAACTATATTATTTATGAAAATATTTGCAGCTCCACTAGCACAAGAAAATTTAACCTGCCCACTCTCATTCGTTTTATATGTATAAGTATTACTTCCATCCTTACAACTAACAGGATAATTCTGCATTATAGTACCCAAATCAGTTTTTACCGTAGCCACAATCACATGTCTTCCTTCAACCGGATAAATAGGATTTAAGACTTCTTCTGGTATCTTCGTCTGTCTCGTAATAAATGCTTCACCCATCTAACATCTCTCCTTTCATCAAAGATGATATTCATATAATTCAGTACTATTTTATTCCACCATGATGACCTTCTCAACCTCCAATAAAATTATAATCCTCCTTCCCAAATCAAGGGAAGGAGGATAGTTGAAGACTATTTGAAAGGAAAGTTTATAAACTTAACCTGTGTCTTCACCCTCCCTCCCTCGATATTGAAAATGTGAGATAATCGGGGGGGGGGGGGCACAAATTAAGTAGATAACTTATACCACAAAAGGATGCTTCATTTATTGAAGATCATTTTATTTTTCTGTTCAATCGGATAAATTAGAATCTTACAGATAATATTGGATAATACAAACTCCATTGCCTCCATTACCTGGTGCTCGCTCATAATCATCCTCATCTGCATTATTATATCGAAATCCGCATCCGCTATAATAATTTATTTATAACTCATCATAAATAAATTCAACTCCCTTCCCTCGAATTAGGGAAGGGAGAAGAAAGATAATCTCTTATATGAAATAAGATGTGTCCAAAGATTAAATAATCTTCAGATTGGATTATTAGAAATCTTTAATGTCCTTTAATTTATTAGATTTATTTCGATAGCACCGATTACACCAGAAGTGGAATTTGAATGTACTCCTCCTACATCGCCTAAACCACCTGCTCCATATCCGTTTACTGTACTCGTACCTCCATTAGCAGGTCTACCAAGATAAGACATATGATCAGAATAACCATCTCCCCAATATGTAGAATATCCGTTGCTACCTCCATTGGCTCTATAAGATGATCCAACTATGTAAGAAGTTCCTCCAGCAGTTGATGCTTGAACCATCCATCTACTATTACTACTCGTAGAATGCCAATAAGGATGGGCTCTAGTACCTGGATTTCCTGCTATAAAGTTATATATTGTATTTGCAGTAAACAATTGACTATTGTAAATACTAGTATATCCATTTCCCCCATTTTGACCCCACATATAATCTCTATCACCATCATCATCAGTACTCGACCACCCTGCTCCACCGCCTCCTCCACCACCAATAATTCTTATATTGCATTTATGAGGATAAAAAAATTTAAATAATCTATTATTAGCTATTAAAATACTAGATATTTTATCCATATTTATATTTACTTTGCTAGATAATCCAACAGGAGCATCTATATTAATAGTTTTGGCGGAAAAATCTACATACTGTCCATTAATTAAAGATATATTTGCAGATCCGCTATTACATGTAAACAGCACTTGCCCATTTTCATTTGTCGAATAATTATACCACCTAGATCCGTCTTTACAATTCAAAGGATATCCAGAGACTTTCTTACCAGTATAATCTCTGAGTGTAGCTAAAATAGTATGACTTCCTGGTATTATAGGTAATATCGTTTCAGATAATCCACCTTTACGAACTATTAAAGCCTCAGCCATTTATATTTTCTCCTTTCTTTAGAGATTTAGAGAATAAGATATTTACATAATCCAATACTACAATTCTTTTTAGAAATCATCAAAAATCCAATCCACCATAATAATTTATTTATAACTCATCATAAATAAATTCAACTCCCTTCCCTAATTCGAAGGAAGGGAGTGAAGATAATCTCTTATATGAAATAAGATGATATCCCCTCTCCCTCCCTCGATAAAATCTTAAGAATTCCTATCGGGGGGGGGGGACACATAATTTCATTATAAGAAATCATGAGTCCAAAGATTTAAAATAAACCTTCAGATTGGATCTATTAAATCTTTAATGTTTTCTATTAAAGATAAAATTGTAGTTACTCGATTATACAGATATCAATAATGTATATTAATTCTCATCAGACCAGATCCACCATCCCCACCTCTACTATAACTAGCACTTCCATAAACCCTTCCACCTCCACCACCACCACCTCTTTTACCAGGACTTCCATGTGTACTTTGAGTCAAATAGGTAAATGGAGATCCTCCACCATAAGGATATCCTCCATTTCCTCCATAATTATAAGAAGCATCAGTTGGTGCATTAGCACTATCGAAATACATACCCCCAGCACCACCTCCACCAGCAAAATCAACAGGAGATCTATTTCCATTACTATAGCAATTTTTAGAACCATTTCCTAGCCCACCAATACCCATATTATAATTACTGCCTTCTCCTGCTCCACCCATACCACCATTTGCACTATAACTAGTATTAACAATGTATGACGTACCGCCTGCATTACCAGGCTGCGATTTACTATCACAAACTCCGCCTTCTCCGCCTTTTCCAGATACAAAATTATATATACCTTTATTGAATTTAATATTATTATATTGGCTCATGTATCCACTACCACCTCCACATCCGCCTAAATAATAATTACGACCTTTCCACCATACACCACCGCCACCTCCTCCTCCAACCAGAATCAGATTGTCTATAGTTCTATCTTTCCAAAATTCAAATATTTTATTAGATGGAAAATCGTGAAAAGATGTATCTGATTTGAGGTTTATATTAACTTTTGTACTTAAACCAACAGGCGCATCAATATTAGTCCATGAAGCATCCATATCCAATATTTGAGCAGAGCCATTATAATTATTTACAAAAATATTAGCAGATCCACTATTGCACATAAAAATAGTTTGGCCTTTTGCATTTGTTGTATATGAATAGATTAGAGTTCCATCTTTACAAGTTACAGGCCAATTTACCATTAATTTTCCATCAGGATCTTTCAAAGTAACTCCAATAGTATGGCTAGTTGGAGATATTGGTAAATGATCTTCTACTTCTCCAAATGCTCTTGTAATAATAGCTTCAGCCATAAGACTGATCACTTCCTTTCTTTAAAATAGGGGTAGAGATATTTACATAATCCAATACTATAAATTCTTTTAAGTCATTTTGCTTTCCTAAACCAACCTAATATGATCTAATTAGGACTCATCATAATTAAATCACTCCCTTCCCAATCGAGGGAAGGGAGTAGGGTCATATCTTATAAAATCTTAATGAATTACAAGATATCCCCTCTCCCTCCCTCGGATTTAAATACTGTATTCAGTATGTCTGCCGGGGGGGGGGGGACTCTGAATTCATCTCTTTTATAAGAAATGATAAATCAGAAGTCCAAAGATTTTATTAAATCTTCAGATTGGATTTAAAAGAATCTTTAATGTCTTTTTATTTTTATAGCACTCGATTATAGAAATACTTTATATGAAAATTATTTTTCTACAAGTTCATAATACTGTATAACACAGACTCCATTTCCACCACAGCTACTATATCCACCTCCAGCAGCCAAACCACCATTAGTTGTATTTGATCCACCTTTACCAGCTAAACCATATCCACCTCCGCCACCACATTCATCTCCGCCATCTCCGCCGTAACCACCTCCACCACCGCCTCCATAATAACCACCATTTCCTCCATTACCTCCATATCCACCACCACCTCCTCCATTTATGCCTCCACGTCCACCATATCCTCCTCCACCACCTCCACTATATAATCCGCTAGTTGATACTATATAATCTCCAGATATTCCATCACCTTCAAACTCCAATTTTTTACCTATTGTATTAATTCCGTTTGTAGATAATGTAGCACCCCATGTAGTACTTCCCGCTTTCCCTCCATTTCCAGCTAATCCGCTAACACCTTCATCTTTATTTAAATGATTTATATATCCACCTATACCAGCATGTGCATATTTAGCCTCTCTATCACTTTGAAATGATACGCCTCCTCCTCCACCCCACTTTCCCCCATTTCCTCCATTTCCCCAGCTATTTGCCCATCTATCATTTGCTGCTCCACCTCCACCATAGTACCCTGTTCCTCCAAGAGGTACTGCATGCGTTTCCCAACTGTATACACCCCCTCCAGAGCCTCCAGAACCTCCGTTTGTATAAGATCCACCTTGCCCACCTGTTGCACTTAACAGTGTTCCAAATGTTGATGTACCTCCACTATGTCCAGAAGAATCTTCATTATATACATTTGAGCCGCCGGCTCCTAATTGAATAAGGAATTTATCTCCTGATTTTATATTTGTAAATACTTTGTTATTCATATTGCCACCGCCACCACCAGACATATTATTTCCATCAAAATAACCTCCGCCACCACCACCAAAAATTCTAACAGCCACTCCTTTACTTGAATTAATCTTTGGAAAGGTAAATGTCCCATTTACTGATATAACTTCAGTCCTAAATACTTCTTCATATTTAGGAGTACTGCTTCCACTTCCTCCAGCTCTGCTAATAATAGCTTCTCCCATTGATATGCATCTCCTTTCAAAAAAAAAATATGAGTTAGGTACTCTTACCTAACCCCTAACAAATTTTGTCCAAAGAGACTATTTAGAATATATCCATATTCAAGAAAACTTTTTTGATATCTGCATAATTCAATACTATATTTTATTCCACCAGAGATAATTTGTGATGACCAATCATATTTCCTTTTACTCACCCAATCCAGTTATTTTCCTTTCCACCAAATAACTGTCTCTTTATTCAAACTCCAATTATTTTAGGGTGGGTGGAGAATCTTATAAATTCTATTATAAAGTTTTTGCTAAATGGGAATAAATTATAATAGAAAGATTCTCAAAAGAAATAATGTAATTTCTTTTACTAGATTAGTTATGAAAAATAAATATAAAATAAGGGGCCTTTCAATAAAGGCCCCTTATACTAAACTTCAACTGCTTTATAGTACTGAATTATACAAATACCTCTTCCGCCCCATCCAGAAATATTATCATTGGAGGCTCCACCACCTCCTCCTTGCATGCCATTTTGATTAAAGTTGCCTCCTCTTCCATATCCTCCACCACCTCCTCCTGTTCCATCTCCTCCTCTACCAGCCTTTGTATATCCTCCACCTCCACCACCCATACCACTTCCACCATCAGCTCCATATCCTCCTCCACCAGTTCCAGAACCATCTATTCCAATAAAACCTCCGTACTGAAAACGTTTATTGCCGCCGCAACCTCCATATCCTCCGCCGCCTTGGCAATTTCCACCACCTTCTCCTGTACCTGCTAAATTTGCATTATCTTCAGTAAGCATAGTATTAATCCCGTCTTCAGCTGATTTTGCAAACATACCACCATTTCCGCCATATGTACCACCTATTCCAGGATGCATATATGGAGTAGTATCAAACCCAGCAAATTCACTTATATAATATGCTCCTCCTCCACCGCCCCATGTTCCTCCATTGCCGCCATTACAATATCTATTTTTATCATTTCCATGATCATGCATTCGGCAGCCTCCACCACCAAATTGAGATCCATTTCCTGCTTTCGCCTTAGCAGTTAGATCGTTCAGAATCACAGCAGATCCTCCTCCACTTCCACCATCTCCTCCATTTGAATAAGCATATCCAGCATTACCTCCACTACCTCCATTAGCAGAAAGGTATCTACCAAATATTGTAGTACCTCCAGTACCACCTGAAACTTTTCCTAAAACTATATCATTTGTAATATAATATTCAGGCTTCCCTCCAGCACCTATTGTAATATCTACAATATCATTTTCATCTATACTTAAAATAGCATTATTCATAGTTCCGCCACCGCCTCCAGCAGCAGCACACCATAAACAATTATTACCATAGAATGCACCACCTCCTCCACCACCAAATATTCTTACATCAAATTCTTGGTTTCTAGCTTTTGGTACTTTCCATTCAGTATTTAAATCGATTATCTCTGTCTTAAATTCATAACTATAATTTGGCTTTGAAACTCCACCAATTCCACCCCTACTAATAATCGCCTCACTCATAAAATAAAACACCTTCCTCTCAACAGAGGAAGGTGTATAACTTATAGAGTTCTGTAATTTATAACTCAGTTAGACACCCTCCTCTGCTTATTCAAATAATTGTCGGCAGGGGGGGGGGTCCCGTAAGTTATAATGATGGCTTACAGAGCCCAAAGAGTATTAGTCTTTTACTTATTTGTTTAATGTATAAAAAATCTCCAGAGGAAATTAATCCTCTGGAGAAATGGTTATTCAACTTCATACATATAGTACTGAATTATACAAATACCACCATTACCTGGTTGATTGCTAACCCCACATCCGCCTCCGCCATATCCAGGTTTCAATAATCCTCCTGTTGAATAACTTCCGCCATTTCCATAACTTCCACCTCCACCAGAATTATCGCCTCCTTTTCCATAATACCCGCCTCCACCGCCTCCATTATCTCCTCCTTTTGCAGATTTTCCATATCCTCCACCTCCGCCACCACAATCTTCTCCTCCATTACCACCAT